>Ga0190363_1001410_pt1 | contig 14174 bp, 22 predicted proteins | sample 48721867_MG_FD_161272 | JGI IMG/M metagenome (GOLD analysis project Ga0190363, IMG submission 161272) | Hydrothermal vent microbial mat bacterial communities from Southern Trench, Guaymas Basin, Mexico - 4872-18-6-7_MG | ecosystem: Environmental > Aquatic > Marine > Hydrothermal vents >...
TTATACGAGTTGTCTTCGGCGTAAATGTCTGCTTCGAGGGCTATGTCGTATTGTGGGTGGCGGAAGTGGTTGAAGACGTATTCAAGCTCCGCCGTGCATGTCTTCATGAGGGTTTTTGCGTTTTCTATGTTACCGTCTTGTAGCTCGTAGAAGGCTCGTGTAACGTAGTTGGCGACTATGTTGTACATGGCTGCCCGTACGCCTATCAGGGCTTCGTTACGTAGAAAATGTAGGAAGGCGTCTCTCAAGTACTCTGCCGGAGTCATCCACCGTGTGGTGTCGGGGTGTCTGACCACCGCGTCTACTGCGCGGAAGCCGGGATGTGCGCCGCTTTTGGGCTTGTAGCCTACGACCTGGCGGACGGCTTGTTGGAAGTCTTCTGGTAACGGTAGTGTTACGACGCGTAACCCTTCATAGTGGATATAGACGTGTGGGGTGGCCATGCCGTGGGTGCAGAGGCGCTGCGGTGTACCCATGCCGCCGGTTATCATGGCCGTCGCCGCCTATGACGTGGGTACGCGTTCAAAGACGTTTATCTCCGTCGGCTGTCCAAGCTTGTCTTTTAGGTCGAAGACGAGTAGAGGCGTCTCGCCGTCGTCGTCGTAGATTATGAGCTGGTTGTTTTCGATTTTCCAGCGGTTTGTCTGTATCTTCCTTAACAGTTCGACGCGTTCATACACGTCGTTGATTAACGGGTTTACGGCTTGGCCTATCAGCTTGTAACATGCGATGCCATAGCGGAAGTTGTGGTGTGACGCCCGCATCTCCTCCTGGATTAACAAGCGGTCATACGCTCGAATGAAGCCCATAACGCCTTTGAAATGCTCGCCGTTGAACGTCCTTCCAATATACTCGCCAGCCGTTCCGGTGGTACTCATCTCGTAGTCCACCGTGAACGTCTCGAACACGCCGTTTATGCAGAAGGTGAGGTTGGGTCTCTTGAAGGAAACGGCAACGTAGTTCCACTCGCCTTTGTTCACCTTGCCCGCAGTCGCCGCGCCTCTGAAGTTGCCGTCCACGTCGAAGAAGCCGAAGAACAGTTCGCCACCCCAGACGATGAGGAACTTGTAGTCGTCTCTCTTCGCAAATATGCCGTAGTTGTCTTTGGACCAGTCGCCCGTTAAGGGCCTCTCAGCTGGAAAGACCCAAGCCTCTATCGACACCACGTTGCTGGCGAACACATCGTGGTATGGAACCTCAACGCGGTCATCCTCCCCGTCGAATTCAAGGCCACGTCCAAACGGCGTTCCAACCCAAGTGGCTCCGTAAACCGTTCCGTCGTTCCTGTAACGGCTCAAATCGTGGACTGTATCGCCTTCACCCTCCTCAAACAGCATGCACAGGACACACGCGTCGTCGAGAAACACGTCCCAGTTAGCAGCTGGCAGGCTCATAGATGCATCGCCTCCACGCCTCGACGAGCTTAGGCACCGCAGCCAGGCAGGCCGCGGCCGAGGCGGCCAACTGAACCACCATGGCCCACAGCATGTACGCGTCGAGGGACAGCCGCGTTATACACAGCGCCTCGAACACCCCGTACGCTATCTGGGGCAACGCGTTCATCACCAGGGCGGCGTAGTCCTCCCAGTCCCCGTCAACGTACGACCACCAGGCCAGCAGGAGCCACGTCAACCCGCATCCCAGGCCGCCTGCGAGGTAGAACAGGAACAGTCCATGGGCTGGAAGCTGTGTGGCTACGCACACGCCTCCAAACCAGGTTCTCTTTATGTAGCCGTCCCCTCCTAATGCCTGCAGAACTGTCAGATGTATCCACTCGTGCCACGCGGTGGACAGGAAATAGTAGATTAGGTAGTCGCACAGGAACTCCGCCGCCGACGACATCAATCTGCGGTTCACCTCCACACCGCCTCCACACGGCGTGTGGACGCTAATAGAAGCAGTACACGGTCGCCGACTGGTAGACGAGGTGGCCGGAATCGTCGTATTGGACCACGAGGCCCGAATAGCTTTCGCCGGGTGACATCTGAACCTCGTATATGCCGCCGCCGGTCGTCCACCTGCAGTACCGGCAGTAGGCTGTCGTTGTGACGCCGTGCACGCTGCCGTCGTATCCGATTGGCGTGGCCACGGCGTCCACCGTCACAGCAGCGACATGCAGATGAACGCGTCAAGCTCCTCGTTGGCGCCTGCCGCCGGCGTCAAAGCGAAGCCTAACACCTCCCTGGCCCGCGGGTAGCTTACATACACGTCTGTCAGCCTATCCTCTTTGACCGGTGATACGCTGCGAACCCACGTGGCGTCCAGCATGTTAAGGCTCTTTACGACGGTGACCCTCGTAACGCTAAAGTCTTTTACAGCCTGGCCGGTTGTAGGCGAGCCAATCGCATGGTCGTGGTGCAGGTAGCCGCTGCCGTCCTTCGTGTAACGTCCGTGAGCGTCGCCGGTCTTCGACGGGATGCTCTTGACGAACGTGTCAACCGTCTTTGAAATCGTGTCGATGGGGTCCGCGGTTTCAGACACGCCTATGGCGATGGACGCGCTGTCCGTCGGAGCGGATATGTCAGCCACCGTGGAAGCCTTCGTCACAGACCTGTCGTGCGTATGCCCCGTGTAGCCTTCAACATAGCCGCCTGAAACAGGCACCAGCTTGTCGCCTCTGCTTATAGCCACGTTGGCAATCACCGTGCACACACCGTAAACACATACCTTGACAACGCCGCCGGCTGCGGCGTCTCCAAGCGCCACGCCGACGGTGAACGGGTTGTCGGTTTCATGGTACGTGTACGCCTTGCCGTCGTCGGGTCCTATCGACACCACGTGCTTGGCTGGGATGTCCTCTCCGGCGGTCATCTCGACTACAAGCCTCGCGGGGTTCACCTTCAACCCCCCCACATCAGGGTCGAATACGGCGTATATTTCAGGCATAGCCATCCGCTACGCCCCCGTGTACACTATGATGTTCACGTTTTTAAGGTTTCTGTCGGCGTCGATGACCTCTTCGCCTGATACGCGTATCGAAGACGCGTCAACTACGTCGGCTGTAACCCGCCTAACCGTCAGCTCAACGTATTCGGGCATCATAGACAGGTAAGGCATGTAACCACCTCCACCGCTGCGCCTACACCGGTTATCTTCACGCCTACCAGGGCGCCCACGATTATGAGAAGCGGCGTTACAACGTACTTCAAAATCATTTCGACAGCGTTTTGGCTTCCCGCTATCGCCGAAACCTGCTGTTTAAGCTCGTCGAGAACCTCGTTATGATGCCTAACCTCTTTAACCAGCGCGGCGAGACGCTCCTCCACCCGAGTCAAACGCTCCGCCAACTCCTCCACATCCGGCACAGCCCGTTCACCTCCTAAACCACATGTGCGTAACCTCCTTAAATGTTCCGCTGGTCTGCCGCATCGTGACGCGGATACCCACCTTCGCAACGACGTAGGGAAGCGACACGACCGGACACTCCAGCGGCCCGTCGAACACCCACCTACCCCACAACTTGTACTCGCCGTCCTCCTCGTCGCGGATGTAAACCCGCATCTCCACCGTGTCACCCGCCTCCAACTTGTCCAAGAAAACGTGGCCTGTGTACTCGCCCATCTCCGTGCTCTCGAACAGGGTCTGCTCCTCCCCGCTTAGAGTCGTCTTCCCCACGGCTCACGCCCTCCCAAAGAACTTGAACGTAACCTCCTTATATGTTCCCGCGGTCTGCCGCATCTCGACCTTGAGGCCGGTGGCGCATGGCAGAGGCTCAACGCGTTTCACAGGGTCTTCTTGGACGCCGCTCCAGCTCCGCAACATGTAACGCTTGTACGTGTCGTCTTCCTCGTCTTTCACCATTATCCGCATTTCAACCGTGTCGCCCGCCTCAAGCTTGTCGAGGAAGATGTATCCCTGGTACTCGCCGATTTCCGTGGCCTCGAAAAGCGTCTGCCACTCGCCGCTGAGGGTGACCCGGCCCACCCTGCGTCACCTCTCCCCGTTATACAGTTGTCCATCCGCCGCATTTAAGCCTGTTGTAAACCCTGTACCACGGCGTAGGCTGCGGCTGCTGGCCCAGGGCGACGCACGGCAGTTCGACCCAGGCCTTCTGCGGCGGATACGCGTCTTCCTGCTCGAAGCCGCGTCCACGCAGCGTCTGGTGGGGGTACACGACGGTGTAGGTCATGGGCATCCACCTGCGCATGTAGAGGCGGTTCACCTCTTCTCCGGCGTACTCGGGCTCCAGGGTTTCCGTGGTTTCGAGGAAGACGGTGAGCGGAGGCGGGATGTTACGGTAGGCGCACACGTCTTCCACGGTGTTGTAAACCTCCCTGACGATATACTCGGCAAACGTTAACACCTCAAGAAACACGTCGTCAAACACCCTGCGTATCGCCACCGCAAACCTCGTGAACGCCGTCTTCAAGTCCTGGAAAGCGTCGCTGATAATCCTGTCCCACTCCTCCACACCGTCCTCAACCGCCTGCTGCACGTCTTGGACGGCCTCCTCGAAGTTCGCCCTGCTGGCCTCAACCTCAAGCTGGATGCGCAGCGCTATGCCGTCCAACTCTTCCTCGCTTATCAGCCCAGCGTCAAACCACGCTTTACACGCCTCCAAAGTGTCCAACTCCTCCGTTACACGGCTCAGATACTCCTCGACAGCCGCCTCCAACAATCGGTACGCACGCTGCACAGCGTCTTCCTTAAGCTCCAAAGCCCTCCGCAGCCTCTCGTAGGCCATGCTCATGTACATCGTGTACAATCTCCAAACCGTGTCATTCCACTCCTGCTGTAACCGGTCTAAATCCTGCAGCAATCGGCGGCACACGTCTTCAATCCGCCTGCGGGCTCCCCGCATCAGCTCGTAGCCCAGCGTCGTAACGTTGAGGCCGGTCTCAGCCGCCAGGAAGGCGCGGGCTCTGCGGTCCACCCGGTCTATGTTCTCTCCAATCGTGTTGGCCATCTGGCCGGGCAGGTACATGCCACCCGAGTAGACGTTGCACACCGTACCGATGGCGCCGGCGTGCGACGTGTAAATCGCATACGCTATGCTCTGCTGAATCATCTGAACGAACAATTGGGATGCTATGGCCTCGTCCACCATGACGGCCATGTCAAGCGTCTTCGAGATGAAGTCTATTATCGCCTTAACCTGCCCGTGCGTGCTCATCCCCGTAACGGCGTCTTTCTCCTCGCCGATTATGCTCTGCAACGCCTTGGCAATCAAGTTCATCTTCATGTCCTCTGGAATCGCCTTCCACTTGGCCCAGATGGCCGCCGTCCTGGCGAGGCCGCTTACGACGTTGTAGCCTACGCCGAGGCCGACGCCCAACGCCAACCCGGATGCGACAGCCGCCACGTTTCACCGCCCCCCTCTACTCGAACACGGCTGTCCAGGTGTGCGGCTTATCCGCCACGACGAGGATGCTCGCCTGCGTGCTGTACACCACCCCGTCCCGCAGCCAGTGTTTGAACGTGTAGCCCGTGTACGGCTGCGCCTCAACCGGGTAGCCCAGCCCCTGTATCCCGAAGGCGCTCCACATGTACTCGCCTGGAGGCGGGTTGGTGGTTCCCTTGTCAGGGTCGTTTACCTGTATAATCTGCCTGTAATGGGCTTCCCACGTCACCTCCGGAGAGCCGACGGGGTCGCCGAGGCTCTCCGCAACTATGAGCCACCCACCCCTCCAGTCAGCCACGTCGCTCCATTCACGTATAAAGGTCTCACCGGCTGGAACCCGGTGGCCTATACAGCAGAGAGTGTAGTTGAGGCTCGGCGTCACGTAGGTTGTGCCGGACGGCGTAACGTAGCACTGGCTGACGGCAACCAGAAACGGGTGTACCACCTTGCCGGCGCCGTATAAACCCGCCTCGGTGAACACAGCCAGCCAGATAGGCTGCCAGTTGTCCACGTCCACCAGCACGTGTCTACGCAGCTGGGTGACCGTACCCTCCAGCGTTTCAACACCCTCGTAACGTGGGTTGACGACACTCCACTCGCCTTTTATGCTCCAAGCCGGGTACAGCTGAAACCAGTCGTACACGGCGTTCTCGATGTCCGGCGTATCCTGAACCTGGCCGCTCTTCAGCTGAGCCAAGAAGAACGTGCGGTACTGGTCCACTCCAGCCTCCTCGAACAACTCTATGTCGGCGATTGGGGTGTACCGGAATATGTCCACCTGCGGCAGCTGCCGTCCAGGCACCGCAGCCTCGCCGCCCATCCCTTCAAGCGGGTACACCGAGGTGGGGCCGGTCCACTGCACCTTGGGCCTGGCGAGCCACCCCGGGCCCAGGTCCACGCCGTCCACGGTGAGGACGGCCATCTTGTCGTCGAGGCGTCCCATCAGGTACGCCGAGACGGCGGTGCGGTCCAGCAATTCGCCGTATTTCCGCAGGGTGTCCCGTCCCGCCTCTATCAGCGCCTTCAATCGGCCGGCCACCATCTCCGCCAATAGTTGGCGGCGGAACTCCATCAATTTTTCCCTGCACTCGTGGTATCTACCTGCCTGGCCGGTCAAGGAGCTGTAACACCTCCGTAACGGGTTTAAGCAGAAGGGTGCGGCATTCCACCACCTCGACCATGTAACCCCTGAAATCGCGGTGACCCCGCTTCATCAGGATAGGCAGCACGTATTCAACCCAGCCGGCTATGGCCTGCGGGTCGCTGACGGGGTGGGCCAGGTAATCCGTGAACACGCGGCGGCCTCTACGGTCGTATATGTACAATCGACACGGGTACAGCTTGGCGCAGGTGCCGGGAAGCCTAACCCGAGTCAAAAAAAGGGGTCACCTCCACCCGTGCCTGGACATCCCCCGGCTATGCGGCTGGATGCATGTCCGTGACAGTCACTTTAGGCAGCGCTGCAGCGGCGTCCCACGACAGTTCATACGTTACGCTGTACCCCTCAGCCTTGTGCTCGTCGTTTAACGCCACGGCGACGAACTCAGCTATCACCGTGTTAGCGTTGCTGAGAATCGTATCCCTCATCGCCGTAAGACCGCCCTCGTCGGCGAACTTGGCGAGCACACAGGCCTTGACGGCGTGGGCGATAATCGCAGGCGTCACGTAGCGGCCCCTCGTCGGGTCGAAGCACGCGTGAAGCGAGCCGTTGAAGCTGTCGTTGGCGTCCATGTACCGGAGCGGCCTCGTGTCGCCCCTAAGCAGCAGCACGCCCATCACGACGGGGTTCCACACCCCGTACGGGGCGCTGGGGTCGGCCTTGTAGCCCACCGCGCCGAGCACGTACCTGACCAGCTTGAACTTGTCGGCCTTGGCGTCAACCCTGTCCGGGAAGTAGCCTCCCTCGCCATACGCGGCGTCGATGCCGCTCTTCCACGAGTTGTACGCCCTGGCCAGCTTGACCCTCTGCTTAATCTTTATCTCGTCAGCGTCCCAGCTGCCGCCCACAGAGGCGAGGAACTCCTCAAACCTGTCGCTTGAAGCGTCGGCGATGCGGTCCTTGAACTCAGGCTCGCCGGGTATCTTGGTCGTCAGCGCCGTGTATATCCGGGACTGCTCACTCTTCAGCGTCTCCCTCCACTCGTTGAGCACGGCGGTGGGGATGTCCGCCGGCAGGGTCAGGGTCCCCACGTACTGCCACTGCATGGACATGGCGTTCTCCCCTGTGATGGGTTGGGCGGGGAGAGTATTTAAATGTTACCCCGCCCCTAATCGGCTTGGAATGCCCGACTGGAGACAGCTTATAAGAGACGCTTTACAGATGGCCGGCGAGGAGCGGCGGTGGCTGGAACAGCGGTATCCCGGCCCGTATACGCCCATCTCACCCGCGGCGTGGCACGCCAACCTGTATCAAAGGGTGCGGCAGTCGCTGTTCAAGGGCGTCAGAAAGGCGCTGCGCCGGGTGGAGAACCGGTATCTCCGGGCGATGGTGTCGCCGCTGCTCATCAAAGCCGTCACAGACGTGTTTTGGACCTGGCTTGACCCGCGGTTATTGGAGCACTATGAACGCTGCATGAGGGAAATGGAGGTATCGTAGCCGTGCCCGCCAAACTGTTGACCTCGATACGCAACGTCGAGCAACATGCCGCCATGGTAATAGCCGCTACACGGCAAGCCACAGCCATGTTACTGTTGAAAAGGGAGGCCGAGGCACGCATGGCGGGGGAAGTCGCCAGGCGGATGGGCACATCCTACCTGGACACCGTGACGCTGCTCCGACTGGCCCGCCTGGCGGAGACGGGCGCCTGGCTCACAGCCGTGGAGCCGCTGGAGGCGCGCGTCAAAGCCCAGACGGCCCTACGGCTCCCAGAAGCCGAAGCGCTGGAACTGACGCGGCTGGCCGTGCCGGCTCCAGAGGCGGAGCGCCGCTTGGCGCCCATGAGGCTGAGGCTCCGCCGGGTCGAGGTGGAGGCCGACATGCCCCCGCTGGAGAGGCTGCGGCCCGCCCTCGTCATGGTGGAGCACCAGGCGCTGGCCATGCTGGAAGCCTATTTACAGCGTAACATGCCTGACCTGTACACCCGGGCGCTTGAAACGCTGATACAGGCAGCCAAACAGCATACACGTTTCCTCCGACGATTGCCCGGGTTAGAGTGGCTTCAGAAACTGTTGGCGGAGGTGTATTACCTGCCGTGGATGCCGTTTCCATACACGCTTAACATGTTCGCCGTGCGTGTAACCCCTAAAATCATGGAGCTGCTGCGCGGCAAGCCGGCTGCACTCTACGTCGTAGGCGCCCTGCCCGCGGAGGCCATGAAGACCAAGCCCTTAACCGTCCCCGCCCAGAGGCGGCGGCTTGAAACGAAGGCCGTGGTAAGCGGCAAGCGACGTCGAGAGGGCGTGCCCGTCAAGCACATGGCCACAGCCACGTTCGAGGTCACCCCTGAAGTCCAGGTGCCCATTACACGCGGAATAGACTGGCGGGAGCTCGCCTTCATGGCCCTCCGCTACGCGTACAGCATGCCGTACTGGGTGCGCCGGTGGATAGCCCGCCACCTGGGCATGCCGGAAGACCACAGGTACGCCGGGTACTTCGGCATAGCGGCGGTGCCGGCCATCCGCGGCTTGTGGGCGTGGATGACCCGGTGGAACCCGAACTGGCTGAGGGCGGATACGCGTGCGCGGGACGTGTGGCTGAAATTGCTGGGATGGTATTTTAAGGCGCGTTACGGTGTTCACAGGCCGAGGATACACGTCCGCTACTGGAGCCGGCGGGTGGGTTGGCGGAGGCGGAGATTGCCGAGGTGGTGGCGCCGCGTCGGGGAGTGGCCGTACTGGATGCAGAACCCGTACTGGTGACCTCGCCTTGGCGGTGTGGTTTTGCCTTGTAACGCTGCTGTTAGGCGCTGTTGGAGGCTTGTTACTTAGAAAAAGGGACCGGGTGGACGGGGACCCGCACGCCCTGTGGCGGACGGCGTGCCTGGCCATGCGGACCGGGCGGGAGGCGGCTTGGGCCGGGCGGTTCTGCCGGGAGTACGCCAGGATGTGGCTCCGCCATGCGTGACCGAAAGCTTTAAATACAGGCGTGTGACTACCGTAATACGGCGGTGGAAATGAGCCCAACCCTGAGCGTCCGACTGCCAGAAGACCTCTACAAACAGCTCCAAGAAGCGTTCGAGAAAAGCCGTTACATGACAATCAGCGAATACGTCAGAGACGTTCTACGGAGACACCTAAACCACAAGCGTGTAGCGTCGAAACCCGCCCGTAAACGGAGGTGAAAAGCCGTGGCGGAGGAGAAACAAGACGAAAAGATACATATACACGTAGTTGACGGCAAGAAACTCGCGTGGCCCGCAGACCTCTGCCCAATCTGCAACCCACAGCTCCTGGTCCAAGCCAGACAGCAGCCGCAGCCGCAGACGTACATCAAGGGCAACACACTCGTATACAAGGCTTCAAAAGCCGTTATGAGCACCCTTACATGGTGGCGTGAGGGACGCATGTTCCTGTTAAGCCTCAAAAGGCTACGGTTCACCGAAGACGGACGCATGGAACGCGACGAGCAGGGACAGCCCCTCTGGGACCAATTGACGATACGGATACCGCCGGACCAAATGGCCGAGTGGATACACCTGGCCAGCCAGCTGCTCAACCGGGCCAAGGAAGCCACCTAACCCCCATTTTTTCCCTATGGAGGCGACCCGCCGTGACAGGCCCGTTCGGAGACGTGGTGGACGAACACCTCCTCGACGTAAACGTCCCAAGAGACGGCAAGGTGCCCATGGAAGTGTACATAGCGTTTCCCAAGAGCCTCAGCGACCCGCAGGTCAGGATGCAGGTGAGGCGGATGTGGATACACGGCAACGACGGGCAGATAACGAAGCTGGAGCTGTTTTCACACGACAGGCTTGAAGCCGTGTTCCGCCCAGTCGGAGTGGCCGTGGACTGGCAGCGGCTGCGTATATCCGTGTACACGCCAAGCGGCCTCGAACTCCAGCTACCGACCAAGCTGCTCGACGAGCTGGGCGCCTCAACGGAGGAACGCGTCCGAAACCTCAACGACTACCTGTACGTCGAGTTCAAAAAAGCGGGTAAACAGCTGGTAATCGAGAAAATCCACCCCTTGAGAGGCAAAGTCAGCACAGACGTGGCCAGGGAGATACTCCGCGAAACGTCGTTCACACCGCTTGAGGTGCTGGTAATCGGATTGGGGTACGTGCCGGCTCCCGAAGTGCAGCGATTGTTCCTACCACGCCTTTTAACGTGGTTCCGCGGATGGGACGGCCGGCCCATACACGTCGCCCAGTTCACCCTGCCCGACACGGCGAAGACGAGCTGGGCCATCAGGTGCGAAACACTGTGGAACTGGCGTTACATACCGGAGCCGCCCACCCTCGCACGGCTCGTACTGGACGCCAGGGCCGGAGTGCTGGGAGAAGTGTTCCTCCGCGACGGACTCGTCTTCGATGAGTTCGACAAGTGGGACTTGACGCAGCCCGACCGCCGGCACGCGTGGGACGCGCTTTTGACGGGCATGGAGCAGGGCCGGTGGGAGCGGGGCGTATCGGCGCAGGGGCTGCGGGTGCCGGAGACACCGAGGCTGATTCCAGTCGTGTTCTTCGGCAACTTGGGCCGACTGGCGCAGCTGCACGGCCTGGTTGAATACAACGCCAGGGCGATGTTCAACACGGTTTACAGCGGCCAGCTCGGGTTCGATGTGACGCCTCTCACCGACCGGCTGGCGGTGATAGACGCCTGCTACACGCAGATACGCATCACCGGATACCTGACGTACCGCGTGTTGCCGGACAGCGTTATGCGTGGCTTGGTGCAGCTGTTACAGGAGCAGGTCCGCCCGGTCGGCCGGTCGCAGCTGCACGGACGATTGAAGCGTCACGCGGACAACGTGGCCGCCATACTCCAGGTGTTGAAGCCTGGATTGAGTCAGGAGTGGGTGGACCGTCTCGTCGAGGGCCGGTTGGAGCTGGATGAGGAGATTTCCGCCATGCGGGGTTCTGAAGGGCTTCCAGCGGGTTTGGAGAGGGATTAGCCATGGCGTCTCCAAGCGAGATACGGCGGCTGTTCATGGAGGCGTATATGAGACGCTTCCAGCCGGAGCGGGACCCCAAGCGGATACGCGTCCACGAGGTTGTGTCGTGTCTGCGTAAAAGCTTCCTAACACGTGTGTTTCCACGTCCCATCGCCGCGGAGAAGGCGGTGATACTGTTCATAGGGGAGCACGTGCACCTCATCTTGGGCGAAGAATTGAGGCGTCACGGCTGGCGTGTCGAGGAGCCGGTGGAGGCCATGCGGAACGGCGTCGCCTTGACCGGCCACCCAGACGCCTGGAGGGACGGAACGGTGTTGGAGCTGAAGACGATTTTCACGTTACCCAGGGAGCCGCTGGAGCACCATCTGCGGCAGACGCGTATCTACATGGCTTTGACGGGCGCCGGGGAAGGCTACCTCGTGTATATAGGCCGCGGCAGAGGCGGTGTCAGGGTGTTTCAGGTTTCGCCGTGTGGAGGCGTGTTGGACTGGGCGTTTGGCCGTGCCGTGACGTTGAGCCGCTGCTTGTTGGAGATGGTTGCGCCTCCAAAAGAGCCGGGTTGGCTGTGCCGGTACTGTGAGTACGTGGATTTGTGCCGTAACCTGGGCGAAAGCTTTAAATATGTCGATGATACAGCCGTAACGGAGGGAAACGTGTAATGAGCGCCAGAGACTGGGTAAACAGCATGGGCGTACGCACCCACGTCGAACTCGCCGACCTCAAAGGCCTCAAGCTCGTCGCCGGCGTAAACTGCTACAAAGGCCAGTACCAGGTGTTCGTGGCCAAAGTGTCGGACAAGGGCTACGTCCGTTCGATGATGGCGCTTCCGCCGGAGCTGTGGCCCAAGGTGGTTGAGGCCGTTACGGCGCTGATGGAGAAGGCGCGGGAAATCGAGCGGCAGGACCTGATTGCCAGGTACGCCGAGGAGCTCAAGCGGCTGAAGGAGAAGGGCGTGTCGCCTGAAGAGGTGCTGCGCAGGGTCGAGGAGCCGTAGCCCTCTCCCCGTTTTTTCTATGTTACGTGGCGTAAAGCTTATAAACACCTGTGTAACAGTCCTACATGGTGGCGAAAGATGAGCAGGTATCGAAGCGGATACAGGCTTGAATGCCGTGTAAGAGACCTGTTACGCCGGAAAGGATACATAGTCGTCAGGTCCGCCGGGTCGAGGGGCCCCGTGGACCTCCTCGCAGCCAAGGACGGCCAGATACTGGCCATACAGGTCCGCAAGAGCGGGCGGCTCACCCCAGACGAGAAGGCTGTGCTGTTCAAGGTTGCGGAGCACTTCCGCGCAGTCCCGCTGGTGGCGACCGTGCGGGAGGGGCGAATCGTGTTCGAGGGGGTGACGCCGGGATGCCGCTGATAGTGTTCAAACGGCGGGACAGGGCGAAGCTGGAGAAATGCCGCAAATGCCCGTACTGCCTGGAAATCCGCGACGACCCTGAACGCTACCCGAAGACCGTCGCCGTCGTGTGCTCCAGGCGGATTGAGTGTCCGGAGAGCGGCCTTGAGTTCAACTGGTGCCTTGTGCGGTAACAGGCGAAAGCTTTATATACCCCCTGTTTCTTACAGATGTAACGGGTGGGAAGATGGGCGCCGACATGAGCGTAACCCTGGAAATAGACCAGCCCGACATCAGCCTCAGCGCCGAGAAAGACGGCATAGCCGTGCAGGACATAGACGTAGACTGGACCGGCCGGCTCGGCCAGGCGGAGGAGGTCCTCATCACCTTCACGGGCGCCGACGGCAGCGAGGTGTCGGTGACGCTCGACAGGGAGGAGGCCAAACGCCTCGCCACGGAGCTGTGCGCCGTGTTGGGCTGGACGCCCAGCAAGGCCGACCTCGCGGCGGCGCGGCTGGACCTGGAGGTGTAACGCCGTGACGACCGTGATACAGCTCGAAGCGTGGCTGGACTTCCAGAAAGCCGCCGAAACCGCCGACTACAAGCTTTATAAGCTGTACGGCCACAGCGGATGGCCTCCAAGTGTTAAATTATACGCCGTCTCGCCGCTCTACATCGTAACGTACTACACGACGCCGTACGAGCTTACACGCAGGAAGGTGGGAGCCGTCAAGGTCAGACACCACTACGGCGTACACGACGAAGAGCTCCAGCTACGCCGGTACGAGTACACGTTCGGCTTCAAGGGTGACTGGCTGTTTTTCGGCGGGGAGGTGTACAAGCTGGTGGACGAGGACGACCGGAAGCGCGTCCGGGAGAGCTGGGCGAAGTTCACGGACGGCTTGACGAGGCACCTGGAGAAAATGGGTTACGTACCCGGGGAGGCGTGGAGCGGCGAGGTCGCCGAGGTCTACAGCGAGTAGCCTACCCATCCCCTGTTTTTTCTACGTTACACAGGTGTAACAGCCCAACCGAAAACTTTAAATACGAGTTGTAACACAGCTTAACACGGTGGGGAAAATGGAGGAGCCGACCGTAATAGAGAAAACCCGCGTCAAGTACGCCGGACGGGAAAAGCCGAAAATCATAATTTACTGGAGCGACAAGACAATCGAAGTGTGGGAGACGAAAAGCGAAGTGGTGGAAAGCCCGTTCCTCAAGGGCGAGTGCTGTTACAAACACCGCGTGATGGTCCGCGTGGACGCCAGAGAAACCTACTTCGACTTTTACGGCAGCGTGGCGGAATGGCGGAGCGGCAAAGAACTGCTGGACCACCTGGGCCTGCTGGAGGCGTTCACGGCGTTTGTGGAGGACGCCCTCAGCGCGGTGGAGCACAGCGACGTGGACAGCTTCGCCGAAGAGTACGGCATAACCAAGCCCTC
>Ga0190363_1001411_pt1 | contig 14169 bp, 13 predicted proteins | sample 48721867_MG_FD_161272 | JGI IMG/M metagenome (GOLD analysis project Ga0190363, IMG submission 161272) | Hydrothermal vent microbial mat bacterial communities from Southern Trench, Guaymas Basin, Mexico - 4872-18-6-7_MG | ecosystem: Environmental > Aquatic > Marine > Hydrothermal vents >...
AAGAAGAAAAAGCATGGGACTCTTATGTTTACAACTCAAACTCGTCCACTTTTTATCACCAAATAGGCTGGCGAAACGCGGTGCAAAAGACATACAAGCACAAACCTGTTTATTTAGTAGCAAAAGAAGGAGGCGAGATAAGGGGAATCCTGCCTATGTTCTTGATGAGAAGCGTGATCTTCGGTAAGAAATTAGTATCGGTTCCTTCCGCTCCTTACGGCGGTGTGTGCTGATGATGGAATGGTGGAGAAAATGCTTATTGAAGAAGCAATAAGGGTTGCAGAGGAGAGTAGTGCAAATCATCACTTCATTTTCTTATAGTGACCTAATGATGACAGATAAGAATATTATGGAAGCGAATCCAAACAAAGAGTTATGTTTTGATTTCCACATACATTCAAAGTTTTCTTATGATTCTTTACTAAGTCCCAAAAGAATTGTTCGTGTAGCAAAGAAAAGAGGACTTGACGGGATAGCGATAACAGACCATGATACGATAAAGGGGGCTTTAGAGGCATCAAAATTTAACGATTCAATATATGTTATCATTGGTAGCGAAATAAGAACAGAAAAAGGAGATGTAATTGGTTTGTTTTTAAACGAAGAAATAACTTCTAAATACTTTGATGAAGTGGTGGATGAAATAAAAAGCCAGGGAGGATTAGTTGTGTTGCCTCATCCATATAAAAAAAACATGATGGACATACCTAATGAATTATTAGATAAGGTGGATTTGATTGAGGTATTAAATGGGAGATTGTCTCCCGAATTAAATCATAAAGCGCAGATTTTGGCAAGAAATAATAATATACCAATTATTGGGGGGAGTGATGCTCATATATCAACAAGTATAGGAAGTGTGAAAACAATTTTCAATTGTGAAAAGTATGTAATACAAAATGACGAAGATATTAAGCAACTGTTGTTAAAAGGTGATGCAAAAGTAACTGGTAAAGTGTCGCCCCGATATGTTCATTATTTCAGTGCAACTGTTGGGAATGTTAGAAGGGGAAATTTCTTACAATTGGGGAAGCTTTTTATAAAAATATCTCACTTGAGAAGAAAATATGAATAAGGTATTAGTTACAGATGGGCGTTCAAGGGCATCCTTGGCTATTATTAGGTCATTAGGTGAAAGAGGTATAAGAGTAATATCGGGAGAAGCTTTTATATGTTCCTCTTTTTACTCTAAGTATGCAAATAGATTATTTTATCCAGACCCAGACAAATATCCAGATTTGTTTATACAAAAAATTTCGGAAGTTGTTAAAAAAGATGGGATTGATGTGGTTATACCTGTGCGTGATAGTGCAACTCTTCTGTTATCAAGGCATAAGAAGGAACTTTCTCACTTTACGAGAATACCCATAGCTGATTATGATACATTGATGAAAGGGCGTGACAAGGCACAAACAATAAAGATTGCGATGGAGAATGATATTCCATGTCCTCGAACATACTTCATAGAAGACAGTAGTGATTTGAAGGAAATAATGAATGAACTCAAATTTCCTGTGGTGATAAAACCTCATAGAAGCTCTGGTTCAAGGGGAATTAAATATGTTCTGTCATCAAAGGAATTGGCACGGGCCTATAGTGAAGTTCAGGATAAATATGGCGAAGCGATGATACAAGAATTTATACCACAAGGAGGTGCATACGGGGTTTCCATGTTATTTAATCATGGAGAGCCGAGGGCCATTTTCACACACAAGAGATTGAGGGAATATCCGAATTCAGGAGGCCCAAGCACATTAAGAGAAAGTGTTAGATTTCCTGAAATAGAGGAATATGCTACAACGCTACTTGAGGCACTTAATTGGCATGGTGTCGCAATGGTAGAGTTCAGAATGGATCCACGTGATGGAAAACCAAAATTAATGGAAATTAATCCACGATTTTGGGGTTCTCTCTCGTTAGCTATTCATGCTGGAGTTGATTTTCCTTATTTGCTTTATAAAATGGCAGTGGATGGTGATGTTGAGCCCGTATTTGAATATAAAACAGGTGTGAAGGTGCGATGGCTTTTATTTGGTGACATTCTTTGGTTCTTAAGCGTTTCGAATAAGATGAAAATGCTGCCAGAATTTTTGAAGTTTTGGGGTATGAAATATGATGTGCTTTCATTCAGCGACCCTATGCCAGCATTAGGTGCTGTATTAGAGGGATTAAGGTCGATAATACTTAGAGAACGAAGGGAACATGCCTTTAATAGAGGATGGTAAAATGAAAATCATTTTAGCTGATCCTCCTATTATAAAAAACAGTGCATATAAACCTAATACCTATACACCAAATCTTGGAATTCTGTACTTAATCTCGTATTTACGCAATAAATTTAACAATTTAGAGATGAAATATTTGGAGAGTTTTTTGAGCTTAAAACAACATGTAAAAGAAGTTCGAGAATACAATCCTGATATTTATTGCATATCTTTCCCAACTCTTCTAGCGAATGCTGCGTATAAAACAATAAATATAATAAAAAATGAGTCTCGATCATTACCAATTATTTGCGGCGGGCCGCATCCAACAGCGGATCCGGAGGACGTTTTCGCGAACTCGAAGGCAGATATTTGTGTAATTGGAGAAGGGGAAGAAACATTAACTGAATTAGTTGCATATTATATGAATAGAGGCAAACATAAACAATTAGAGGATATAAAAGGAATAGCGTATAGGAAATCAGATAATGTTATATATACTCAAAAACGACCTTTGATTAAGGATCTAGACTCTATACCTTTTCCGGCGTGGGATGTTATTGATATGAAAAAGTATCCAGGACCCACACGTCTGAGAGCCTATCCTTTTAGAATGGTTTTGGTTTCACGTGGCTGTCCATATAATTGCAATTTTTGCTCAAATCCTGTATGGAAGACTAATAAACCCTGGTTACGGTTAAGGAGTCCCAAAAACATTGCAAAAGAGATTGAACTTTATTATAATAGAGATGGAATACGGGAAATTCAATTGCTTTGCGATGAATTCAATGTAGATCTAAACTGGAGTATAGAAGTATGTAATGAAATTAAAAGATTAGGATATGACGATCTATATTTTAATACACTTCTTCGCGTTGATAAAGTCACAGAGGAGTTGGCAAAAGCTTTAGCTGATATTAACTGCTGGGCTGTGCATATAGGTATTGAAAGTGGAAATCAGAGAACACTTGATGGAATTAATAAAAAAATCACATTAGAGCAAGTTGTTAATGCTTGCAAGATTTTGAAGAAGTATAATATTAGAATATTTGGTTTTGCTATGATGCTTAATATATGGGAGGAAAATGGGGAACTTTGTTATGAATCCCCTGATGATGTCATGCGGACACTGAATTTCATGCGTAAGTTAATTCGTAATAAATTAATAGATTATATGTCATGGGGATTTGTCGTGCCCCTGCCTGGCGCACCACTTTATGATATCTGTAAGAAGCACGGTTTGATAAGCGGGGATAGAAGATTGGATACATGGAAATGGGGAGGTATGCCCGTGAAATTACCAAATATTGAAGAAAAAATAATGCAGAGAATTAAAAGAAAAGGAATGTTTCTCCAGATGTGGTGTAACTTCAGACACATCAGAGATTTAAATTGGAGGAATTATAGATATATATTGGGTAGAATTGTATATATTTTTAAAAAATGAGAATTTTAATTGATATTCTCCATCCTGCGGATGTTAATTTTTTCAAGAATGCAGTGAGAATTTTAATAGAGAAAAATGCTGATATTGTTATAATTATCCGTCCCAGAGGAAGGATAATAGAAATACTAAGGAATGAATTACCTGACATACAATTTAGGCTGATAGGAAAGTATTACAATGACACATCAGGGAAAATATTTGATTTCGTAGTAAGAAATCTCAAGCTTCTAACATTTCTACGGAGGAATGATTTTGATCTTTGCACAAGTCATGGATTCTTTGTAGGTATCACTTCGTTTTTTTGTAAAATACCTTCAGTAATTTTTGCAGATGACTACGAATACAAATTGACTTATTATTTATCAAAATTTTTTGGGGATTACTTTATTATCCCTACAAGTATACCTACAACTGGGAAAAATGTTCTGAGATATAGAGGATTTAAAGAGTTAGCATATTTACATCCAAGATATTTCAAGCCAAACATAAAGATATTGGGGCAATATGGAATAAGAGCCAGCAATTACGTATTTGTCAGAGAAATATCTCAAACGAGCCTTAATTATAAAAACATACAACAGGTAGATTTGCTCGAAGTTGTTCATAAATTAAATGATTTAGGATTGGACGTTGTCTTATCATTGGAGGACAAAAAAAAGAAAAGATATTTAAAAGATGAATGTATAATATTAGAAGAACCGGTAGAAGATATATTTTCATTGATGCATTTCGCGTTGTTTACAATTTCTTTTGGAGATACTATGGCACGAGAATCATGTTTAGTTGGCACACCTACAATATACATGGGGAAGAGAAATATGATAATAAATAAAGAATTTATAAGAAAAGGATGTATGTTCAAGGTAGATAATAAAGGACAGCTAAATGCTACAATGATTAATATAATTGAGAACAATATTAAAGAAGAAACAAAACGAATAATCGAAAGATCTGTGAAATATGAATGGATGGACACAACGGAAGTTATTTTGGATATATTGTTTGCAGTTGCTAACAAAGATGAGCAGTTGTTAGAGAAGTATAGGATATAACTTTCTATTTAAAAAGCATTTATAGAAAAAAGGGAAAAATTCTTTAAGCATCATATCATGTGTTTGATATGAAAAACCCGAACTATAAGTATATTATTATCAGTCCGGTAAAGAATGAAGAAAAAAATCTGCCAAATTTAATTCAGTCGGTTGCAAATCAGACAGTCAAGCCGATATTATGGATTATTGTGGACGATGGGAGCGTAGATAACACACCTAATATAATTAGAGAAGCACAAAAAAAATATAAGTGGATTAAGAGCATCAGATTAGGAGAACATCCAAGGGACATAGGTATGCATTATGCTTATGTATTCAATAAAGGGGTAGAATTTGCGATTGAATTCTGTAAAATGTATGGGATTCATTATGATTATATAGGCATTCTTGACGCAGATATGGTTATAGAACCCAAATTTTTTGAGAAATTGATAAATGAATTTGAGAAAAATCCGAAATTAGGAGTGGCATGTGGGGGGCTTTATAATAAAATAGGTAATACGTTAGTTTTGGAGAAAATTCGAGAAGATATACTGATAGGAAGCGCAAAATTATGGAGGAGAGCGTGTTTTGAGGAAATAAAAGGATTGCCTATCAGCTATTCGCCTGATGTGGTAGCAGATGTTATAGCAAAATTAAGAGGCTGGGAAACCGGGATGTTTAGAGAGATAAAGGCAATTCAAGTAAGGAGGATAAGCAGTGCAGAAGGACTTTGGAAAGGATATAAAATACAGGGTGAATCAGCGTATTTCAGAAATTATCATCCTCTTTTTGTAATAGCGAAAGGCTTAAGGTATTTATTTAAAAGACCCTATTATATAGGGATTGCTTATTTATATGGATATTTTAGTAGCCTTATCAGAGGAATGGAAAAGATTGATAATAAAGAAGTTAGAGATTATTATTATCGGGAGAAGCATAAAGAAGCAATACGATATTATACATTTCTTCTTTTCAGAAAAAAGAGGGACGAAAAGGGACAAAAATCAGCGAGAAAATTTAAGTAATCAATAGTATAAAAAATAAGATGAAAAATACAAAAAGTATTCAATTCATGATGTGGATATGTATAATAGCAGCCAATATAATTTTTAGGTTGCCATCAACACCACATGAGATAGGGTGGGATTCTTTTGAAATACATGTATTAGCGAATTCTGTATCGGTGTTTGGAGAAGCAAGATGGTGGGTTAATCTGTTATCAATAGCAGGATTTTATCCATACTCGTATGCGAGTGCGGTTCCCTTCATATTGTCAAGTGTTTCTCAGTGCACGGGTGTAGATATGGAATGGACTGTATGGTTATTTTGTGTTATCATAGGGACTTTCAGCGCATTTACAGCATATTTACTTGCAGAAGCGATATGGAATAATAATATATTCAAGTTTTTAGTGGCTTTTGGGTATTCTACATCTCAGGGAATATTGGCTTTTACAACATGGACGGTGACAACAAGGGGATTTTTTATTGTGATAGCGCCTTTATTTATATATACTTTGCTGAAATGTCGAAATTCGGCAGTCAGGTATGGAATACTCGCTTTTGTTTTATTTATTCTTCTCGTAGTAACGCATCACATGTTTTACTTTGTTATCCCTATTATAATAGGCTATTTTATTGTTGCCAGTTTATATATATTAAAAAGATATACAAACAAGAAAGAAGAGAAAATATCCTCATTAATTTCTGAAAACATTGGTAATATAGCTATGTTAATTACTTTTTTTGTCATGATTTCGCTGCCATTTTTTATAAGAGATTTATGGGAAGCTGACATAGAATTGGAGCGTTCGGGGATAAATTCGAGATACGCATTAGTATTGCCTCTTCTCAGCAACTATGTTAGGTATATAGGGATATTGATATTTTTTGTGATTGGAGGTTATTTTTACCTTTTACTTAAACGCAGGAAGAGATTTGAGGAGTGGTTTTTACTGATTTCCGTGGCAGGTTTGATGCCCTTCTTATATATACCCACCTATATGAAGTGGTTTGCAGGAATTTTTTCATTTTTATTTATTGGTATGGCTATAACAAATATTGCTAATATAAAATTGAAGAAAAAATATATAAATTTGTTGGTGGTAGTTATATTGTTGTTATCCACAATTTTCAATGGATATTATCAATTCATACATTTTTTGAACAAACCTAATTCGTATAGCAGATATATGAAGGAAGCAACATATGCAAGTGGACTATGGATTAGGGACAATATAGATAAGAATCTATTTTGGAATAATGGTTTGGTGGGTTTAAGGACATTTGCAGTATCAAAAGTGCCAACGTTAAGTGCGGGCACTATTGCACAAACATATGGTTTTGAATATGTAAGCGAATTAGATATAACAAGGAATTCGCCGTTATCCATCGAGTTTTATAAGGATGGGCCATATATGAAAACTCCTGGGACGCCATATATTGAGGGGTATATAGGACAACTCAAGATGTCTGACATTAATAGCAGATGGGGTAAGCGACTTATTTCAAAATATAATATATCGTATGTAATAGAAGACGAAGATATAGGAGATAATGTGTTCATTCGTTCTGTTCATCCTGTAAAGGACAATATATATGATAATGGAAAAATTAGGATATGGAGTTTAGATTAAAAATTATTCCAAAAATTAACTTCAAGATGTATAAGAGATGAAAATACTAATAATGGATGTGGTCAAACCAATGCTTAATGATGCAGGTTCGGTGCATAGATGGGAACTTATAAGTAATTTGGCAAAATTAGGTCAAGATGTGTATGTAATAGCATATAAGGATGTTGCATTTAAAAACGTGCACGTAAATAAATTACGAATAGAAAAAGGAATGTTTGGAAAAATGTTTTCTAAATTTAGATACATAATATTGTTATTTAGATTGACTAAAAAGCATAATATTGATATTTTATATACAAGGAATGGATTAACGGGCTTGGTTGGATGGATAATAAAGATGATAACTGGGTCAAAATTGATATATGAATTGAATGGAATACTAGCAGATGAATGGGAAACAATAAGAAAGGAAGGCAAGATTGGTATATTCGTGAGAATAAAAATGGTGTTGTCGATTCACATGGAGAAATTTGCACTTAAAAAATCAGATACAATAATAGCAGTGACGGAGGGAATAAGGAATTATCTTGTGAATCTGGGAATCAGTGAAGATAAAATAACAGTAATTGGAAATGGTGTTAATATAGATATGTTTAAACCAATGAATGATTCCTTAATTCTTCAAAAAATTAGGAAACAATATAATATAAAGGAAAGTGAATACGTGATAGTATTTGTTGGGAATTTGGCACCGTGGCAAGGTATTGAATATTTAATAAGGGCATCTTCACTAATTTTAGGAAAGGTTCCAAAAACAAAGTTTTTGATAGTTGGTGATGGTATAATGCGAGAAAAATTGGAGAGTATGGTTAGAGAACTGGAGTTAGAGGAAAAATTTATTTTTACTGGAAGGGTTCCTTATGAAAAAGTGCCAATATTCATAAATATAAGTGACGTTTGCGTCTGCCCGTCCCCTGTTAATAGCTATTTTAGGATATCAGGAGGCTCGTCTTTGAAAATTTTCGAGTATTTAGCTTGTGGGAAACCTGTGGTCACGGGGAATATAAGAGGAGATAGGGATTTAGTAGTAAATTCAGGTTCTGGATTTGCTGTTATGTCAGAAGACTATGCGGAATTGGCGGGAGCAATAATAAAATTGCTCAAAAATGAGAAATTAAGACTACAGATGGGCGAAAACGGAAGGAAAACAATAGTAGAATATCATAGTTGGGAAAGAATTGCCAAAAAAGTTGTTGAAATTTTCGAAAAAATAATTCGGGAGAAGGGATAGATGGATTATAAAATGATCCCTTTAGGAAAACCATTACTTGGAAATGAAGAAATAGAATCTGTAAGGAGCGTAATAAAATCGAGGTTAATTGCTTATGGCAATAAAGTGGAAGAATTTGAAAAGATGTTTGCAAAAAAAATAGGTAGAAAATACTGCATAATGGTAAATTCTGGGACATCGGCATTATGGATAGGTATGAAGGCATTGGGACTTAAAAAATCAGTAATTATCCCTTCATTAACGTGCAATGCTGTTCTAAATGCTGTATTAAATGCCGGATTAAATCCTATTTTTGCAGATGTGGATAAAGAAACACATAATATTGATTTGTCTTCAGTTCCGGAAAAGCAATTGGAATGGGCAGATGCGGTGATTGTAACTCATACATATGGTCATTCCGCCGACATGGATATAATTAGTCAGTATATAAAGGAATATGACTTGATATTAATTGAAGATTTTGCACAAGCAACTGGAGGTTATTTCAAAAATAGGATATTAGGAAGTTTTGGTAAAATTTCGATTACAAGCTTTTATGGTCCAAAAATTATGACAACTGGATATGGTGGAGCAATATTAACAGATGATAGAGAAGTATATGAAAAATGTATTTATATGAGAGGAGATAATATCAATACCTATTATCATGGTTTAATTCCTATGAACATTCGAATGACAGATATACAAGCTGCCATTGGTATAATTCAATTGAAAAAACTTGACAAAATGGTAGAAATGAGACGAAATGCCGCAAAAAAATTAAAGGAAGCATTACATGAGATAAATATTGAGCTGCCAGTTGAGAAGCAATATGCAAAGCATACATATTACAAATTTCATATAATTCTACCGGAAAACACAAAAAAACAGGAATTCATTAAAAAAATGAATAAATTAGGAATAGCTACTGGCATACTTTATGATCCACCATTACACAAAACAAAGATTGCTATGAACTTATCAAATATCCCTTTAACTCTACCAGTATCGGAATTTTTATCCCCAAGGACTGTATCATTGCCTATGTACCCAGAGATTAGTGAAGAGGATATTAAGAGAGTTGCAGATTGCGTAAAATTTGCGCTGGGTGATTAAATGTTTTCAATAAATACAATCATGGTAGTAAGCCCCCATACAGACGATGGAGAAATTGGTGCAGGTGGAACAATAGCAAGATTTATAGAAGAAAAAAAAGAAATATATTACGTGGCGTTTTCAAGTTGCGAAGTATCGGTGCCAAAGGAGTTTCCAAAAGATGTTTTGAAGAAGGAATGTAAAAAAGCAACAAATATTCTGGGCATTAAGCCTGAAAATGTAATTTTATTGGATTACGAAGTTAGAACCTTTCCTTCACACAGGCAGGAGATTCTGGATGACATGATTGTTCTAAATAAACAAATTAAGCCTGATTTGGTATTAGTGCCATCATCAAATGACATACACCAAGACCATCAAACGATTCATGCAGAGGCATTAAGAGCTTTCAAAAAGACATCTTCGATATGGGGTTATGAACATCCCTGGAACAACCTAACATTTACAACAGACATTTTCGTTAGATTAGAAGAAAGGCACATAAAAAAGAAGATCGAAGCTATGAAGCAATATAAATCACAAGATTTTAGAACTTATTTTGAGGAAAAATATGTTAGGGCATTAGCATATGCGAGAGGAGCACAGGTAGATTATCCATTTGCAGAGACATTTGAATTACTGAGATTATTGGTAAAATGACAAAAGAAATAAATTGGAAGAAATGGTATGATGAAAACACAAGAAAGTATAAGGAAGAATATAAAATAATGGACTATGGTTCAAGTAAAAGCATGTATGCAAGATACCAAGCAGCATCAAATATATTACAAATTGAGAAAAACATGTTGGTATTGGATGCGGGCTGTGGTCTTGGTACTTTTGGAAACTACTTACTTAACAGAAAAAAGACAGAAATCCATATTATAGGTCTTGATATTTCAGAAAATATGATAAGGCTTGCAAGACAAAAAACACACTATCATGAGTTCGTCGTGGGTTCCATAACGAGTATATGTTTTAAAAACTGCATGTTTGATTGCGTAACGTGTCTTGAAGTATTACAGAATTTTAATGGTTCGGTAGAAGCCGCAATTAGTGAATTAATACGCATATTAAAAAGGGGGGGAAAATTCTTTTTAACTACCTTGGACAAGAATTACATTGGATTCAAATCTGGAGAAAGGCGTCGAAATCCAATAAATAGATATTACTCACCAGAGGATCTTGTAAGTTTATGCGAATCTTTTGGCATTAGCATTAAACGCTTAGGTGCAATTTCCACTGACTCGACAGAGTTTGAATTGTTGCCATTACATGCTTCGCATGTTTTTTTTATTTATGGGGAAAAAGTGGTCTAAAAGATGGAAAAAGTGGTCACAATACATCAACCAAACTATTTGCCTTGGATTGGATTTTTTCAAAAAATGGCGTTAGGGGACATTTTTGTTATCCTAGATACTGTGCAATTTTCAAAAGATAGTTACACACAAAGAACGAAAATAAGAACGAAAGAAGGATGGGTCTGGCTTACTATTCCGGTGGAAAGGAAATATTACTTTAGACCAATAAATGAAGTATGCCTACCTCGGAATGAAAAATGGAAGAAAAAGCACAAAATAGCCATAATATCAAATTATGCAAAAGCACCCTTTTTTGATAAAAATTTTGTTGACCAGTATTATTGCAACGGAATCACAAAACTACAGGAGTTTAACGAATTCGGGATTTTCTATTTGAAAGATAAATTTGGAATTGAAACTAAAGTGGTAAGAGCAAGCGAGTTAGGAATAAATGAAGGATTGAAGTCAACAGAACTGCTAATAGAAATAGTGAAACGAGTGGGAGGGGATGTTTATATTTCTGGTGTAAGTGGAAAAAATTACTTAGAAGAAGAAAAATTTGAAAAAGAAGGAATAGAAATAAGATATTTTGAGTTCAAACCTTTTGAATATCCGCAAAGATGGGAGGGATTTGAGCCTTATATGAGTGCGATAGATTTATTATTTAATATTGGTGATAAATCAAAAACCATATTCGGTCTTTTGAGAAGAAAGAATGATAAATAGAATAAGAGAAAATAGAGAGATCTGGGAGTTATATACGAAGAGGGAAGAATATAATCCCTTAATATTAGATCAATATCAAAGGTTTTCTTATTATTTAAGCAAGTACAGGGATATTTTAAAGCCAAAGGTTTCAGAATTTTTAGTGAAAAGTGGTTTTAATTTTGAGTATCCAAAAGGCAAGAAATTTGCGGTTTGTCTAACCCATGATATTGACGTTGTTTATTTCTCAAAATTAGAAACCATATCTAAAGCCATTAAATTATTAAAAGAACACAAAATAAGAAATTCTTTGAAAATTCTGCTTAGTAAAATAAACAAAAGATGTAATCCTCTGTTGAATTTCAAAGATATTATGGATTTAGAAGAGAAATATGATGCAAAGTCAAGTTTTTACTTTTTAGCATTGGATGAGAAGGATATGGACTTTAATTTTGAAATTAAAGATTTGGAGCATGAGATAGGGATTATTAGTGATAGAGGTTGGGAGATTGGTCTACATGGTGGACACGAGGCATACAATAATTTGGAAGAGATCAGAAAGGAAAAGAATAGAATAGAGAAAGTTTTGAATAAAAAAGTTATTGGTTATAGAAATCACTTTCTGAGGTTTAAAGTTCCTGATACTTGGGAATTATTAAGTAAAGCTTGTTTTAAATATGATACAACTTTTGGTTATGCAGATATGGTAGGATTCAGGAACGGAATGTGCCACCCGTTTAAACCTTTTAATTTATTTACAAACAAGGAAATTGATATTCTGGAGATTCCTCTGACAGTTATGGATTGCACATTATTTAATTATATGAAATTGGATTATGAAAAGGCTTGGGAAATTATTAAAATAATTATTAATATTGTTGAGAAATATAGAGGAGTTATAACGATATTATGGCATAATACATATATGAGTGGAAAATATAGGAAGTTATATGAGAAAATTTTGAAATATTGTTATGAGAAGGAGGCATGGATGACCTCCGGCGAGGAGATTTGGAGCTGGTGGAACGAGTTATATGGGTAATAGGATGCCTGATATTGAAATCAGAGAACTAAAAAAGAGTGAATATAAAATATGGGATGAGCTTGTTGAAAGCTCACCTCAGGGCACTATATTTCATAGTAGTAGTTGGTTAAGCACATATAGTGAGTTATTAAACAAAAAATTGAAAATTTATGGATGTTTTCAAGATGAACAATTAGTTGGCGGGTGTTCATTATTTATTCGTAAATTGGGACCCTTCAAAAAGGCACTTTCAACAATTAGAATGATTCCATACGGTGGAGTTATTTTAGGGGATTTACAGGGTAAAAGTGTGCGAAAAAGAGAGCACTTCCAGAGAACTATCATAAATGTTTTATGTGATAAGTTTAACAATAATGGATTTGATTATATTCATTTATGCAATAGCCCATCTTTTACGGATATCAGACCTTTCCTCTGGAATGGTTGGGAAGTGGGTGGTGTTAAATATACATATTATCTGTCACTTAGTAATATAGAGAGCAATATATCAAGAGATGTAAGAGTAAATATTAAGAAAGCTGTTAAAAATAATATAATAATTGAAAAATCAGATGATATTTCCTCATTTTATGAACTCCTTTTGATGACTCTCCTACGCCAAAATGAGCAAATACCCGTTTCAAAGAATTTTTTTGAAAATATTATTGAGTTACTATACGAAAAGGAGATGGGAGAGCTATGGATCGCCAGAACACCATCTGACGAAGTTGCAGCAGCTGAGATTGTGGTGTTTGATAATAAGAGAGCATATCGTTGGTCAGCAGCATCTCACACAGAACTTAGAAAAACAGGAGCAGCAATGTTACTTCAATACACAATAGCACAAAAACTAAAAAATAAGTTTAATGAAATTGATTTAGTGGGCGCAAACACGCCAAATATAGCAGAATTTAAAGCAGCATTCAACCCAAAATTGATCCCTTATTATATCGTTGAAAAGACATCTATACCTTATACTTTATATAAACAGGGACATAAAATGGTGGAAAAGATAAAGAAATGGTGACAAGTGGTAAGGAATCTGAGACAAAAGTCTTAGTAATAGGTTTAGATGGTGCAACTTGGGATTTAATTATACCTTGGATTAGAGAAGGAAAATTACCCACTTTTAAGAAACTTATGGATAATGGTGTATATGGAACCTTGAAAAGCACAATACCGCCATGGACTGTTCCAGCATGGAATTGTATGTTAACAGGTAAAAATCCGGGGAGATTGGGAGTCTTCTCATTTATAACGCAAAGGGAGCCTGGTAGTTATGAGTTTCGTCCGTATTTCTTTATTAATAAGCCAAAAAAGAACACAATAGTAGATATTCTAAGTAAATATGGAAAAACTGTCTGTAGTATAAATATTCCTACAACACACTATGCATATGAAATCAATGGATGTATGGTTGCAGGTTGGCTTTACCATCCCAGCAAACCACTCACATATCCCAAAGAACTTAAATCAGAACTGGATGATATAACAAACGGTTATGAAATTGATGT
>Ga0190363_1001414_pt1 | contig 14151 bp, 23 predicted proteins | sample 48721867_MG_FD_161272 | JGI IMG/M metagenome (GOLD analysis project Ga0190363, IMG submission 161272) | Hydrothermal vent microbial mat bacterial communities from Southern Trench, Guaymas Basin, Mexico - 4872-18-6-7_MG | ecosystem: Environmental > Aquatic > Marine > Hydrothermal vents >...
GGTATTGCAACATAAACGTTGTTTAATGAAACATAGATACAGGTTGTATGACCTGTAAGAATAACCTTGCATTCTGGTTTTTTATCCTTATCAAAAATGTTTATTGCAACAATAGTAGTGTAACTTTTTGGAATTTCAACTTTATCTGAATAGTAGATATTTCTTGGAAGAATTTCTTCAACAGTATTATCAATGATTATTCTTGGATGGTAAACCTCAAAATTTTTGGTTAAAGGTAAAAATAAAGGTTGAGTTACAACAACATAAACATAATCTCCAATCATCCTTGAACTAACATATCCACCGCCCAATGAAATCTTCCTTGTCAAAACCGGATTATATATATTGGATAAATCGTAAATTTCAACAGAAACCCCATAAAACCAATAAGGTGGAGAAATTACCATATTTTTAATATTCTCTAACGGTTTTGTTGGTGGTTGCTCATGTTTAAAAACTATAAGCCTATCTTTGTTGATAAACAAGCCTAGTAAGCTACCATTAACATCAATTTTTGTAACTATCCGTAATTTTTTAGGCGGATAAGCTTCAATTATAAAAATTTCTTTCCCAGAAACTGTGTAAATATATTTTCCATCCGTTTTAACTATGTCAGCTTCATCAACACCCTTAACCTGAATATTGGTTGAAGAATACTCTAAACCACCACTTGTTTCTAATGTTGCTGAGGTTGAAGTTTTACGGATATCTAGTATGGGTACACTAAGAAATTTCTCAACAAAAATATGAGATTTTTCTTCTTTTTTAGCTTCTTCCAATTTTAATTTAACAAAATTTTCAAGCTCTTTATATGATTTGAAAGTTTTAAGTTGAATATTTGTTGGGGAAGCTTGACTTAAAACATAAACTCCTAAAATTGTTGAAGCTACAAATAACCCTGCAACTATTAAAACAAAACCTAAACGTAGATTATTTTTTCCCATAATTTTCTCACTAATTTAAAATTTAAGGGTAAAGTTTGCTATTATCCTACAGCTTAAAACATGTTGTTCAAAAAGATAGAACAGCTTAAAACAGGAAAGTGAATATACATATTTTTGATGGTGAGTGACTGAAAAAGCAGATACTTTAACAGTTGAATCTGAACTTAAAGGTAAAACCTTAATTGTTTATTGGTATATGCTTAAACATGCAAAATCAACAGTTGGTGTTAGAGAAATTCAACGTAAACTTGGTTTTTCCAGTCCAAGTGTGGCGGCTTACCATTTAGATAAGCTTGTTTCTCTTGGACTTGTAAACAAAACAATTACAGGAGAATATTATTTGGTTCAAGAGGTTAAGGTTGGAGTTTTAAGATTTTTTACTAGACTTGGAAAATTTCTTGTACCAAGATATCTATTTTACTCTGTTTGGTTTACAGTAATGTTTCTAACCTATTTAATTTTCTACGGATATACTGGTGGAATCCACAATATTGCAGCAACAATTTTTGGGGTATTAGCATGTTTAATTTTATGGTTTGAAACCGTCAAACTTTGGAAAGGAAAGCCGTTCTAAACCATAGAATAAAGTAACCTAAAACAAATATTTTAGGTTGAGAAGAATGTTAAAAAGAATAATTGTATACATGGTTTTGGCTGTTATGCTTGGAGTAGGAATAATGGTAGCACCCTTAATTTTAACTTTCCATCCATCTGTAACCAATCTAATTAAACAAACAACTCAAAAAGGAGAAGAAGAAACAGCTCCTGAAAAAACAAAACCAACAGAAGTTACAACATGGGAAAAAACAACTCTTTCCCAACCAAGTTTTCTACCTTTAATTTTAATAATAATTTTAAGTCTTTTTCTTGCTGCTGGTATTTCGGTTTATGTAAAAAAAGAAATGTTAAAACCTGAAATTAGCCAACCACAAAAGGAGCCTACTATTTGGATATTTATTTGAGTTTTTGAGTTATTGCCAAGATTTTTCTGAAACTAAACCTTTACCTTACGCACCAATTATAAAAACTGTTTCTGCAAGTCGTGGAAAATCACAAAAGAAAATAATTGGTTGGGTTGGTTAAGGAATACTAATTAATTTATGTATTTCTCAAAATAAGGTGTATTCCAGAAAATGGATTTAAAATATTGGGGAAAAAGAAACCTTCAAATCACACCTAATTACGTGTTAATTAATTTTCCCAAAAAGTTGTTTGTAAAGTTTGTTTTACCTAGAGGTTTGAGTTTTTATGTGTTTGGAATTGAGGAAAGGGGAAAATTGGTTGGTGTTTTATACATTAACACAAACAAAATTAATCGTAAACCTTATCACCATATAGGTAAGGATTGGAGAAAATATTTTCAGGATTGGGATAGGATAAAAAACATAGTTGGTTTGATTGAGGATTTAAAACAAAAAATAAGAAGTGGTGAATTAGTATGACACTGTATGATACTGTCATATCAAAAAATTAAATTTTTGGTGGGATAATATCACACAATAATTTTTGGTTTTCGTAAACAATATCCCCATTCTGTTTTTGTTACCAATTCGTAACCTTCTTGTAAATATTTTGTTAATTCTTCTTTTGTTTCAGCGTAAACCACATCCATATTCATTTTCTTTAACCCATGTTTCCACAATATGCACATATTTTAAGGTATTTTGTATGCTGTGATGTCTTGCAAACTCTTTTGTTTTTACAATATCTTTTGTTTTAAAATAAAACCATGAAATTGCAAAATGTCTAAGTGTGTGAAAATGAATCTTTAAAAAGTTTATGTTTCCGGTTTCTTCCACCAACCTTTTAATTACATGTTTTAAACTATCATTTATTCTTCCTCTTTATCATAACTCCATTTAAAGTTAAATCGTTTCGCTAAATTTATCAAATGTTCTGAAACTTTGTAAACTCTTCCTTTATGTCCTTTAACACCTCGCACCATAACTGTTTGTTTTTGAAAATCAAAATCTGTTTTTTGTATTAACATAACCTCACTAGCAGTTAAACCACATTCAACCGCTAACATTACTGCAATTTTTAGTTGTAAACTATGAGTGTTGCTAATTATTGCTTTAACCATTTCAGGTGTTGGAACATAAAACACTTTCTCATCATTAGTACACCTTACTTTTTCAATCTCTAATTGTTTCCTTTTAAATTCCGCGTATTGTTTTAATGTTATAAGTGCATAGTTTTTCATTTTATCAATCCAATCAGAATTCATTATTTGTTGTTTTGCATTTTCCAAATTTTCCAAATCCAAATACTTTAAAAACCTAATTTTTCTTTCAATTGTTGTTTCTTTAAATCCTCGTTTTTTCAACCAAAAACCAAACTCAATTAATGTAGTAGGTTCAGTATTGACGCCGGAGGTGGGATTTGAACCCACGAGGGCCTTGGAGGCCCACGGGCTTTCAAGTTTATGGTTTTTCTCCAGGCCCGCGCCCTAACCACTAGGCGACTCCGGCTTACATTATTATCAAAGATTAAAAATTGTATAGCTAAAAAATATGTTTTTAGGTTTTTTTCTTTAGTTTTTCTACAGCTTCAACCTCTCCTTTGGGGAAGCCTGTTCCAACAACATCCATTTCAATTTGGTAGGGAGTTGGATATCTAACACCTGCTTTCCAAAGTTTCTCCAAGGCTTCAACTGTTTCTTGAAGTTTTTCAGCTGGAATTATAGCTAAAATTTCTTCATCCATAACAAAACTGAAGGTTCTTGTTCCATAGGTGGGAATTACAATTTGAGGTTTCTTTTCCATGTAGCATCTTGCAAACCCATCACAGGAACTTACAGTAAACACATGTTTTGATTCAAGAAATGCTCCTTCTTCTTTACCCCAAACTAAAGCATTAATTATTAGGCTAATTTGGGCGGGATTACCATAAACTAAAATCATATCTGGTTGAATCCTAGTCCATTCAAGTGGGGAAGCTACAATTGCCAAGGTTGAGTTTGGAGGTATTTTTGCCAAAAATTTTAAGGATTTTTCAGCAATTTCAGGTGTTTTTGTGTAAAGAGGATGAATCCATTCCACTGTTTTTTTAACGTATTCTTCTAACTCTTTATCTGTATAGTCTGCGAATCCTAAAGCCATAACTCCATGACAAACAAACTCTTCAGGTCCACCATACATAGTTCTACCAGTTCTTCTTGCAATCGTTAAAAGTTGACAGATAGTTGTGTTTTTTCTTATTTTTCTAGCTTTTTCAGGAATAGTTTCACTAGGTTTAACAAGTTTAACAGCTAAAGGAAAAGTTGCTGGTCGAATATATCTTGAAAGTTTTGTTCCAAGATTAATCCAATCCATAAAATTTTCCTCCATTTGTTGCTTTATGTTGAAAATATGTTTAATCGGTACCACATTAATTAAAGTTTTGTTTATGTTTTACCATGTTCTAGGATATGTTCCAACATGCATCAAAACTCTTTCAGTTTTTATGGCTATTCCATGGTCTTTTTCCATGATTTCCTCTGTTGACATTTTTGCTTTACCTAAAGCTATAAGTTCATTTTTTAGAGTAAAAATAGCTACAAGCTCTTCAGGTTTTATTTTTGAGGTTAATTTTACTATTCCAGGTATGGCTACATGAGCTCCATGACAGATTGCATCAACAGCTGAATCTTTAACATAAATTTTTGGTAAAAGTTCAACTGAAGTTTCTACTGGCTGAATAACTTTTCTTAAAAATTCTTCCTCATTTTTTTCTTTCCAGTAAGCCATAGCATCAGCTAAATCTTGAAGAGTAACCATATTTTTGTTTTCAGTGTAAGGTCCAGCTCTAATCCTTCTAAGCTCAGCCATATGGGCTCCACAACCTAAAACCTCCCCAATATCATGAATAATTTTTCTGATGTAAGTTCCAGATTGACAACCAATCTTAAAAAGAACATTTCTACCTTCAACCTCAAGAACACGACTATAATAGATTCTTCTAACTCTAACTCTTCTTTTAACAGAAGCTCTTAAAGGTGGACGTTGATAAATATCACCTGTAAACTCTTGAAAAACATTTACAATTTTTTCATAGTCAACATCTCCATGAAGCTTCATAACCCCAACATATTCTTTTCCACCAGCTAAAACAACCTGTAAAGTTTTTGTTGATTCTTCTAAGGCTATAGGTAAAATTCCGGTTACGGCAGGATCTCCCCAACCCTTTTCTGGGTTTCAAGGGTTCCGCCGTGACCAACATGACCCATAGCCAAAATTTTTTTAGTCCATGCTGTTACTTCATGACTAGATGGCCCTCTAGGCTTATCCAAGTTAACAAACCCATACCGAATATACTGTTCTAAAGGTCTTTGGTCAGGTGGACAACCATATTTTGGGTCAGTTTCAGCTTCCTGCTTAACAAGAATTTCCCTTTTCATGTTCCATGGTGGAGTTGTCCCTCTCATTTTAAGTTTCCTCTTCTACTTTTTTAGTTTCCTCTTTTTTCTTTGTTTTTCTTCTTTTAGGTTTAGATGGTTTAGCTTCAGCTTTAACCTCAGCTTTCTCCTCAACAGGTTTTACTGGGAATTCTTCTGGAAAGGCTTTTCTTAAAGCTTTAGCAACCTCTTTATCATCTACACCTCTTTTAATGTTAATTTTTAAGTCTAAAGGTTCAAGATGGTCTACATTAGCTCTACGTCTTCTAACACCTGTTAATTCTTTAGGTCCGGTTACCAAAACAAAGTTTTTATCTATAACATCAACAACAACACATTTTTTTCCAGCTTCCCTTCCAGCCTTCTTAACACAAACTCTACCAACCTCAAAAATGGACATTTTACTTCAACCTCTTTCCTGTTTTAGCTTTTAAATATTCATTTACCACCCTTGTAAGAATTTTTATGTTTGAATTTAAAGGTAAAAGGTTTGTGTTAAAAACAATATCATAAATTATTAGGTCATCAAGGTCTAAATTATAAAATTTTTTATATCTTTCCTTTTCAATTTTTTCTCTCTCCAAAGTTAATTTTTTAGCTTCCTCAAAAGAAATTTTATCCCGGGAAGCTATTCGTCTAAACCTAACATCATCCGGGGTAAAAAGGTAAATTTTAATGTCAGCTTTATCACCAGCCATCCATGCTGAAAGTAAACCATCAATAATAACAGAACCTTTTTCAACTTCTTCTTTTATCTTAGAATCAACAAACTCATCTATTTCCCTGTTTTCTTTAGCAAGGTTTGTTAAATCTTGAAGACTTAAACCTTTCTCCTCGGCAAGTTTACGGAAAATTCCACCTGCAGAAACATGTCTTAAACCAAAAATTTTTGCTAAAGCTTTTGCATAGGTTGTTTTACCTGTTCCATGTAAACCTCCAATTGTAATAACAAGTTTTCCTAAGGGTTTACTCAAAAATTTTCACCAATTGTAATGTTTAGTAGGGCTGGGTTTTAAGAAGTCTTGTAATGGGAAGATTTATCGCCATAGCTGAAAGAAAATACCAAAGCCAAAATGTAAGTTTTGTTCCTTCAATTGTTCCATAAGGTATAGGGAAAGGTGAAAAAGCAACAGGAGTATTCCCAAAAAATCCATATAAAACCCAAAATAGAATTAGAAAGGGTATCATGGTAAACAAGGATACCTGAGTTTGTTTACTTAAAACTTTTCCAGATTCTCTCATCAACTGAGCCTGTTTTCTTTGAAGTTTTGCTAAAGTCTTTTTATCACCCTTTTTTCTTGCTTCCCACATTTGTTTTCTAAGCTCACTCATTTGACTTCTAAATTTTTTAGCTTCCTCAATATTAACAAACCTTTTTTGAGTTATGGATGTGATTAAAGCTAACATTAAAGCTAAACCTATGATAAAAAAGGTTGAATAAGGAATTGTAAGTAAAATATTTTCCGCCAATTTATTCTCCCCCTATTAGACGGCTTAAACCTGGATACATTTCTTCTATTCTTTCCCTCATAAGTATTTGGTAATATTGCCACATAATACCTGTAGTTAGAAGAATACCTATACCTGAACCAAACGTATTGAAGAAATCAGCTACAGCCGCAATCAATCCTACAGCTATTCCACCTAAAACTGTTACAACAGGAATATATCTATCCAAAATTTCTTTAATAGGTCTTTCAGACCTACGAAAACCTGGAATCTGCATTCCTGAATCAATTAATTGTTTAGCAACATCTTTGGAACTTAAACCGGCAACTTCAACCCATGTAATCGAAAAAGCAACACATACACCAATAAGTAGAAGAGTGTAAACTACTGCTCTTAATGGGTCCGCAATTAAGGCACTAATACTTCTAGGAGGTGTTAGAAAATAAATTAATCCACCTATCGGTCTTCCTGTTTCAGGATTTACTGAGCCAAGAATTTGAGTTAAAAAACTATCTGGAAATCTTGAATTTAATATATGGGACATTAGATACACATCTGCAAATAATGCTGAGGCTAAAATTACTGGAATATTTGAAACATAGAAAAATTTAACAGGATAACTTCCTCTAAATCCTCTAAATCTTGCATGAGAAATTGGAATGTTAACCCTTAATCCTTCAAGGTAAATAATAACTATAAAGATGATTATCATTGAAATAAAACCTGTCATATCCGGAAGTCTCATAGGTCTAACAAGTATAGAGCCAACATCACCAGCAAATATTGATTGAGCTAAAGCCAAAATAGCACCTACAAAATATCCATCTTGAGCTGGGATAGGTGCAAAACAATCCCAATAAATTCTTTGAGCAACACCTGCAGCAATAAAGAGGCTGATTCCACTACCTAAACCCCAACCTTTCTGAACAAGTTCATCCAGTAAAATTACAACAATACCAGCAGCTAAAAGTTGAAGAAAAACAAGAATAGCTATGGTTGTTTCTAATGTCCCATACATACCTCCAAGAATAAACACTGAAGCCTCAAATCCAGTCATAATTATGGCAAAAACCTTATTTGCAGCAGTAAAAACAGCTCTATCCCTAGGTTTAGACATGTCAAGTTGGATAATTTTTGAACCTACAAGAAGTTGAAGAACTAAGCCTGCAGTTACAATAGGCCCTATCCCTAACTCCATTAAGGTGCCTCTTCTTGAGGCAAAAATTACCCTCATCATTCCAAAAGGGTCACCTGGAAGAGAAGGAACACCGTAAAGAGGAATTTCAGCCATTACAAGATAAATAGAAACAACAATAGCTGTCCAAAATATTTTTTCTGTGAATGGAACTCTTTTAACAGGTTTTTTAACTTCAGGAATTCCTCTTGCTAAACTTGCAAAAGCTTCAATACCTTTTCCAGCCATGAAAGCTCCCCTTTTAGCTTTCAAGCTTAACTAATTGACCACCAACATCTTGAATTTTTTTCTCAGCTAACTTTGAGTAAAATTTTGTTTTTACTACTAAAGGTTTTGAAATTTCGCCTTCACCCAACAATTTTTCATATCCAAGCTTTTCTAGGTCAACAACATATTTTCCTTCCTCCATGTTAAGCTTATTTTCTTCAACTAACCTATCAACCAACTCGTCCAATTCACCAAGATTTATTGTTTTTAATTCACCTCTACCTGTGGGACATCTAAACCCTCTTCTACTAAAATAGTCAGGCTCATATTTTACGATGTAAGTCCATTTATGTTTATGTCCACCAGCCTTACCTCTACCACCTTTCATCCCATGTTTTCTATGCTGGCCAACCTGACCCCAACCATGGGTTCTTGAACCACGAAGTTTCCTTGTTTTTCTTAGTTTATGAGGCATCAGAAAACCTCCAACCTACATCATTTTCTCCAACAATTTATTTATTTCTTCACCTCTATAACCTAACTCTCCATCCTCAGAAAAACTTCGTTTTAAAGTTTTTTTAAACCCACCGGATGGAGGATGAAGACGAAAAACTGGTTTCACACCATCTAAATCTTTCAATTTTAATTTTAAAGAATAAATTTTTTCAGCAATCTCCTCCAAATTTTTAAATCCAAGATTTTTTACATATTCATCTGTTAATTTTTTTCCACCTACAATTTCCCCACGTTCTCTTAAAAGTTTAAGGATTGTTTCTTTTGAAACTTCCCCCCACGTAATATAATCTTTTGCTTTTTGAAGCATTCCTAAATATTGGGGACTAGGAAAAATTAAGGTTGCATGGTTTACCTTGTTTAAACGTAGAAGTTTAAGTGTTTGTTTAACATCTTTCCTTACATTTATTGTTCCTCTAATCCTAACAACTGCAAGACATCTATTTTGAGGTTTAACCAAAAAATTCACCTAGCCCAATCTTTGGGTGTTACAACTTTATAGGTGTTTTTTAAAGCTTCGTAAACAGCAAATGCAAGAGAGGTTGTTGTGCTGGTTGCACCATAACTTCGAGACCAACAATCTTTAACCCCGGCAAGTTTTAAAATTGTTGAAGCAATTCTGTTAGCCACTATTCCAAGCCCTCTAGGTCCAGGTAAAAGTTCAACTTTAACACTTCCACATTTACCCATGGTTTTAAAGGGTAAAGAATGAGGTTTTCCACATCCACATTCCCAACTTCCACAACCTCTAACAACAGGTATAAGGTTTAATTTAGCATACATAGTTGCTTTTTCAATAGCAATTCTAACCTGTTTAGCTTTCCCGGTACCCACACCAACAAACCCATCCTCATTTCCAACAGCAACTACAACTCTAAATCTAGATTGTTCACCAGCATCAGTTTGTTTTTGAACAATACCCATATCTAAAACTTCTTGACGAAGATTGGGTAAAAGTCTATCAACAACCTCTGCTTCCTGAATTCTATAACCTTGAGCAAAAACTTCATCCATAGAAACAATTTTACCTTCAAGAATAAGTCTACCTAATTTTGTTCTTGGAACCCATTCTTTTTCAACAGCCATTCCAGTTTTTTCCTCCATAAACAACTTAGTAAACTTAAATTTTAGGTAAGATTTAAGTTTACCCTAATATGAACCCATTCTTTCCAGATTGCGTTTTACAAAAAACCATATAAACATTTCGTGTTTAACACTATTGAAAAGCTTTTTCTATGTTTTGTTTAACCTCCTCAAAATGTTCAGGAAGTTTATCCGGAGTTAAACCATTTTTTAAATATTGGGAAAACTTACGTTCCTTTTCCATAGGGTCTTCTATTTTTTCCCAATAGTTTGCTATATGTTCACCTTTAATCCTATCCTCTGAAGGAAAAATACCATTACCATGAGGAACATAAATTCCAGCATCTAAAACACCTTTTAACCCAGCATAAATTCTTGAACCTTTAACAGGCTTTTTAACACCAACATCTAAAATTGCCTCCTTTAATTCTGCTTTTTTAGCTTTTAAACCTGCAAGAAAACCTGTTAAATAGGCTGCTGGAAGATTTCCGCATGGAGCTTTCCAACCATACTTTGAAAGTTCTTGAGAGGTTGCTGAAACAAGTATTCGGTCACCCTCCAACTCAGCTTTGGCAAATTGAACAATGGAATGGGAAAGAGTACATCTAACAATAACTCTTATTTTTCCAGATTTAATCAGTTCTTTACGTTGATAATAATCTGTTTTTCCTTCTCTTCTTCTTCGGAAAGGTACATGGTAGGTTGAATCTTTAGCCACTACCTAGGTTTCCTCCTATAAAGTTTTTCAGATTCAATATATTGAAGCAGATGAGCTTTACTCTTAAAAACACCACCTTTAGCTAACCTATACAATCTACGATAGGTTTGGGTTGTTATTGCTTTACTTTCAACTAACTCCTTAAGTTTTTTTCTTAAAGCCCGAATAGTTTGAATCCAACGTCTTTTCCTAGGTAATCTAGCATATTTTGCACCTTTTCTGCTTCCATGACCCCTTCTTTTACCCTTTTTTCTTTTTTCATGTCTAATTCTTGCTCTTCCACGACTAATTCCCTTAACAGGTTTAGCTTGAATTACACCATCCTTAATCAATCTTTCAATTTCTTTTCTTGTTATTGCACCTTCAACATCCTCAATTTTTTCAGGGTCAATCCAAACTCTATACCTCCCAACCTTCAATATTTTTGCTGCAATCTCACGTTGAGTTTTAAGACTCATTTCTCCTCAACCTTCTCCTCTTCCTCCACACCCTTAATTTTAGCTTTGACCTTTCGAGAAGGATTTAAAATTGTTAAACCAGCTTCTTTTGCTGCTTTCTCAATTTCAATTCTTTTTCTAAGCCCAACAGTATGAGCAATTCTTACTGCATGAATTTCAGGATTTAATCCTTTTAAATCCTCAATCTTATAAACTAAAACTTCAGATAATCCAGAGGGATGAAGCCCCCTAATCTCTTTGGGGGTTCTATAACCTACATTAGGCATAACATGGTAACCTTTACGTTTAAGCCTCATTTTACTATCAATACCTTTAGGTTTTCTCCAACCAGTTTCTAACCTTTTATATCGCCAAGACTCCTGTCTAACAAAATCTGGAACATTTCTCCTAAACTTTCTAATTTTTTTAACTAAAGTTTTTCTGGATTTACTTTTTTGACTCAACCACTCATACCCTCAGTTTTTTCGTAGATGTAAATTCCATCAAGAAAAACTCTTGGGTCTTTTTTCTTGATTTTTGTGGCTTGTTGAATGTTTGCTGCTGTTTGGCTAACTGCTTCAAGGTCTAATCCTTGGACTTCAACATCATCTCCTTTCACAATAACTTTTACATTACCAACAATTTTAGCTATTCGAGGTGACCTTTCACCTATAAAATTTTCAATAAGAATTTTGTTCCCGGAAACTTTAACATTAATAGGAAAATGAGAATAAACTTTTTTTAACTTGTAAGTAAAACCCTTAGTTACACCTTTAACCATGTTTTTTATGTGAGTTGAAATTGTACCTACAATAGCCTTATCAGTTCGTTTAGAACCTAAACTTTTAACAACAATTTTATCCCCAACTAACTCAATATGAACCTTAGCATGAGAAAAATCTTTTTTAAGTTCACCTAAAGGACCTTTAACAGTTAAAATTTTACCCTCAAGTTTTACTGTTACCTCTGAAGGTATGGATACAAACCTTTCCTCAGTAAGAATACTAGCCAAAAATTTTCAACCTCCCTATTATTCAGTATACGTAGGCTAAAAGTTTACCTCCAACATGATTTTCAACAGCCTCTTTATGGGACATTACACCTTTAGGTGTTGAAATTATAAGAATACCCATATCTTTAGCTGGGAGATACTTTTTTTCAAAAAACTCCATTTCCTTAATTTTTACGGAATATCTTGGCTTAATTACCCCACATTTGTTTATTCTTCCAAGTAACTGAATTCTAAACTTACCTGCTCTTCCATCATCAATAAATTCAAATTCACCTATGTAACCATGTTTTTGAATAACTCTTAAAACATTTCCAATAAGCTTGGAAGCTGGAGCAACTACACATTCACGTTTATTTCTTAACTCATTGTTGAGGATTGTTGAAAGACAATTAGCTAAAGGGTCATTTAATACCATGAAATCACCCAAGCTTTACCTATACTTTTTAAAGCCAAGTTTTTGAGCAACCTCCCTAAAACATTGTCTGCAAAGATAAAGACCAAGTTTTCGTACAATAGGACCATAAGCACCACATCGACGACATGGACGACTACCCTTCCCATACTTTCTTTCTTTTTTAGGTTTCTGTTTCATTTCTCCATCTCACCTTTCTAAAATTTCCAAACCAAAAACATCCTTTAAAAAACATATTGTTTCCTCAACAGTAACTCTATGTTTAGCTCCAACCCTAGACCTACGTCTTTTTCTTTCCTTAACCCTATAACCAGGTTTACCCATAGTTACACAAACATCCATACCAATAATCCCAAGTTCAGGCTCATATTTTACTCCAGGAAGTTCTATATGTTCTTTAATTCCAAAAGAAAAATTTCCATTTTTGTCAAAACATGAACGGGAAAGTTTATTTCCAACAGCTATAAAAGCTTTTTTCAAAAATTCTATTGCTTTTTGTTTTCTTAGGGTAACCAAACATGCTATAGGTTCACCCCTTCTAATCCCAAAATCTTTAATTGTTCTTTTAGCTCTCCTAAAGCATGGTTTTTGACCTGTTAATTTTTCTAAGATTTTTGAAGCTTTTTCCAAAGGTTCACCAGACCTACCAACAGAAACATTAACAGTTACCTTTTCAATTCTAGGTTTTGTCATCGGATTTTTTTCCCATTTCTCATGAATTTGCTCACAAAAAGCCATCAGTAAATTTAACCTCCCTCAGGAAGCAAAATTTCAGGTGATTCTTTACCAACAACAAAAACATAATCAGGTATAGTGTTATATTCAACACCATCTTTACCCTTAATTTTAACCGTTCTAAGCTTTCTTTTCTTATAGGGTGTATCCTCAATTTCTGTTAAAATTCCATGCTTACCAACATTTTTCCCTCCAATAACAACGGCATACATACCCTTCTCAAATTTTAAATGGTCAAGTATCTGGTTGGTTGAAAGGTCTATTTTTAAAACATCCAAAACTTTATATCCGTTTCCTCCAGTTTCTTCAGGTTTTAAAAGAAGATTTCTTCCATCATGAAGATTAAGCTGAATTTTTCCACCTTTAACAGTTTTTTTATTTTCAATTCTACAAAGTTTAAAGGTTTTTTCTTTATCATTTATAGGTTGAAAAGTAAACATACGATGAATGCTTGGAACAACCCTATACACTTTATTTAAGGCTGGAATTTCAACAACATCCATAAGTCCAACAGGAAATCTTCTATCTCTCCGAATCTTCCCATCAATTTTAATTTTACCCTCAGAAATAATTATACTTGCTTCTTTCCCGGTTTTAGCTAAGCCAAGCATATCCCTAACAACAACAAGTAAAGGAATACTTCTATCGGAAGGATGAGGCCCAGGGGAAGGTTTTACAACCCAAACCTTCTCCTTTCTACGAATAGGCCAAAACGCTGGAGCTGCAAGTCTTTTAAGATGAGAACTACCACCTTTACTACCCAAATCTAAACTTAACCCTCCTTCTTTTCCTCCTCTCCTTTTTCTTCTACTGCTACCTCCTCAACAGCTTTCTGCTTCAACCTTTCAGCCCTCCATTTATCATCCAAATTAAGTTTTTTAATTTCAACTTTTGACGGATGAATAGGAATAAAAACTGTTGTTCCATCAGCTTTTTCCCTAGTTATGCCTTCAACGGTAATTCTATAGTTTTTTAAATCAACCTTTCTAACCTTACCCTCCATTCCAGCATAATCACCACGAAGAACCCTAACAACATCCCCCTCCCTAACAGGGAAAGACCTTCTACCAT
>Ga0190363_1001415_pt1 | contig 14142 bp, 10 predicted proteins | sample 48721867_MG_FD_161272 | JGI IMG/M metagenome (GOLD analysis project Ga0190363, IMG submission 161272) | Hydrothermal vent microbial mat bacterial communities from Southern Trench, Guaymas Basin, Mexico - 4872-18-6-7_MG | ecosystem: Environmental > Aquatic > Marine > Hydrothermal vents >...
GGATAAGATGCTCGTTGACAGCCTAGGGGACATAACGATAACGAATGATGGAGCCGCAATATTAGATGAGATTGAAGTTGAGCATCCAGCCGCTAAGATGATGGTTGAGGTTGCGAAGACACAGGACGACATGGTTGGGGATGGAACTACAACATCAGTCGTATTAGCCGGGGAGCTGCTAAAGAAGGCTGAGGAACTGCTTGACCAGAACATCCATCCAACAACGATCGTGAGTGGATATAGGAAAGCCACAAAGAAGGCCATGGAAATTCTAGAGAATATAGGCGTAACAGTTGATCTTGACGATAAAGAGATGCTCAAGAAGATCGCAATAACATCAATGGGAAGCAAGGCCGTTGGAACTGCGAGGGAACACCTGGCGGAGATAGCCATTGAAGCTGTGAGACAAATAGCCGAGAGACGTGGAGACCGCTGGGTAGCAGACATTGATAATGTACAGATAATTAAGAAGGAAGGTAAGAGCTTACACGATACGGAACTCGTCAAGGGAGTCATCCTAGATAAGGAGGTTGTTCATTCCGGTATGCCTAAGCGTGTGGAGAATGCGAAGATCGCACTGCTAAACTGCCCATTGGAGATTGAAAAGACGGAGTTCAGCGCTGAGATCAGAATTCGGGATCCATCACAGATGAAGGCCTTCCTTGATCAAGAGACAACAATGCTTAAGGATATGGTTGAGAAGATAGCTGCTACCGGCGCTAATGTCGTTATCTGCCAGAAGGGCATCGATGATATGGCTCAGCACTTCCTAGCTAAGAAGGGCATACTGGCCGTTAGGAGAGCAAAGGAATCTGACATGGAGAAGCTATCAAGGGCCACTGGTGGTAGGATAGTTACTAATATTGATGATTTGAAGGCTGAGGATCTTGGTTTTGCTGAGCTAGTTGAGGAGCGTAAGATCGGAGATGACAAGATGGTCTTCATAGAAGGCTGCAAGGATCCAAAATCCGTGTCAATCCTAATCCGCGCGGGACTCGAGAGGATGGTTGACGAAGCGGAGAGGGCAATGCATGATGCACTCTCAGTCGTGGCCGATGTCTATGAGAAGAACAAGATCGTTGCGGGAGGCGGGGCGGTAGAGGCAGAGATCGCCAAGGAACTAAGGAAATATGCAGTTCAGGTTGGAGGAAGAGAACAACTGGCGATCGAGGCCTTTGCAGAGGCCATAGAGACCATTCCGAAGACTCTAGCTGAGAACTCAGGGCTAGAGCAGATCGACATAATAGTTGAGCTGAGAGCTGCCCACGAGAAGGGTGAAGTCTGGGCTGGCGTAGACGTCTTTGAGGGCAAGGTTGCAAATCTATGGGAGAAGGGAGTTGTTGAGCCACTAAGCGTGAAGGAGCAAGCTATCAAATCAGCGGCTGAAGCAGCGGCAATGATACTGCGGATAGACGATGTAATAGCAGCTTCAAAGCCTGAAGAAGAGAAGGGCAAGGGTCCAGAGGGCGAGAAGGAAGAAGAAAGCGAATCAGAATTTGACTAAACCAAAAATAAATCCTCAATTTTTGTTATAAACTCTTATTTTTGCTGGAAATCACTTTTAATCTAGAATCTTTGTTTGAAATCTTTTTGAATTAAACAAGCCAGCAATGAAGAAAACAAAACGCTAATTAAAAAATTTTTAATTTTCAGAAAAAGTTAGGGTTTAGTATGGCGGCGTCTCTCCGTAGCCTTCCGTTCCCTTGCTCTTCGGAGGCTTCATCTTTCCAGCTGCTATTACATCGTCTATCTTCAGTATCATCGTCGCCGCTTCCGTCGCTGATTTTATAACCTGCTTCTTCACTGCAAGAGGCTCATAAACCTCAAGCTTCTTCATATCGTTAGCTTTGCCCTCAAAGACGTCTACGCCAGCCCAGACTTCACCTCTTCCATGAGCGGCTCTTAAATCTGAGATTATGTCTATTGGGTCTAGTCCTGCGTTTTCTGCGAGTGTTGTTGGGACCACTTCTATTGCTTCTGCGAAGCTCTGAGCTGCTAGTTGTTCCCTACCAGGCAGTGACTCAGCATATTCTCTGAGGTATTTTGCTATTTCTATTTCTGGTGCTCCTCCTCCTGCTAGTATTTTTGGTTCTTGGACTACGTCTCTTACTACGCATAGTGCGTCGTGGATTGAGCGTTCTGCTTCGTCAACTATGCGTTCGGTTCCGCCGCGGATCAGGATTGCGACGCTCCGTGGGTTCTTGCAGCCTTCTATGAAGACCATCTTGTCATCTCCGATCTTACGCTCCTCAACTAGCTCAGCAAAACCAAGATCCTCAGCCTTCAAATCATCAATATTAGTAACTATCCTACCACCAGTGGCCTTTGATAGCTTCTCCATATCTGACTTCTTTGCCCTTCGAACGGCTAGTATTCCCTTTCGAGCTAGGAAGTGCTGAGCCATATCATCGATGCCCTTCTGGCAGATAACGACATTAGCGCCGGTAGCAGCTATCTTCTCAACCATATCCTTAAGCATTTTCTCCTCTTCCTTCAGGAAGGCCTCCATCTCCTCTGGAGACTCAATGTGTATCTTGGCATCAAACTCTGTCTTCTCAACTTCCAATGGGCAGTTTAGCAGTGCGATCTTCGCATTCTCCACACGCTTAGGCATACCGGAATGAACAACCTCCTTATCGAGGACTATTCCCTTTATTAGCTTAGTGTCCGTAATGGATTCTCCAGGCTTCTTCTCGACCATTATGTCGTCAAGATCCACACGATACTCATCGCCGACCTTGCGTGCTACATGTAGAACTGCATCAACGGCTATCTCAGCCAGCTGCTCCTTATTCTCCGATACAAGCTTGCTTGCCATAGCGGTCATCGCAACCTTCTTTAGAGCCTCCCTATCAGTTGGATCTACTGGAATAGCGATCTTCTCTAGGACCTCAAGAGCTTTATCAGCGGCTTTTCTATAGCCATCAATGATTATCGTTGGGTGAACATTCTTTTCAAGGAGCTCTTCAGCCTTCGTTAATAGCTCCCCTGCTACAACAACTGACGTTGTAGTTCCATCTCCTACCTCATCATCCTGTGTCTTCGCAACCTCAACCATCATCTTAGCGGCTGGATGCTCAACATCGATCTCGTCAAGTATAGTCTTCCCATCACTTGTGATTGTAACATCTCCTAGGCTGTCGACGAGCATCTTATCCATGCCCTTCGGGCCTAGAGAGCTCTTTACTGCCTCAGCGATTATCCTTGCAGCCATTATATTATTGTGCTGGGCCTCTCTGCCCCTCGTTCTGGTGGAACCTTCCTTCAATATGAGGACTGGTATACCGGATGCAGACAAGATCGACACCTCTTTTCTCGTTTAAAATTAATCGACTCAGTGAAACTTATATATTTTTCGTAAATATGAAAATCACAGAAATAAACAATTAATTGACCATTCAAAAATTTTTAGCATCAAATTTCCCGCCTTGATCGATACTGGAAAATGCTTAATAAGGTTTTCCATTCAAAAATTTTATGATGAAGCCCATAGAAACATCGCCTATATTCATCAATCTACGTCCAAGATTATTCCATAAAGTTCCGGTCCTAGAAACCCTAAGATTCGTCAAGATGTTTCAGAATTATGAGCCTTTCTATGCTAAGATTAAGTTCTTCGTTGATAATATGGTTGAGAATGCGCAGAGATTCTTTATGGATGACATATATGAACTTAGCGTATTGAAGAGGCGACTGGATTCTGGAAGATACAAGATCAGCAGGAGGGGAAGATTGATCTTAGGGATGAGGCTCCACTTAACTTACGATGATGGCATAAAATATAATATTGCTACGAACATTGTTAGGGAGATAAAGATTCAGCCCATCGTTGATTTGGAGCCGAAGATTCTTAGGTCACAGGAGACTGCCTCAACAGCAAAGAATCTAAGCAAGACTATTGGGGAGGAGATGGGCATAAACCTAGATGAACTACATTACGCCTAAGTTTTTGGCGTAATGTAGGCTCATGGGGAGAATTAACTTATCGTTCATGCGTCGATTAAATTCTAAGATCCTCCAAGCTTCAGCTTTAATGCCGCCAATAAGGTTATTTAGAGATTCAAGGCTTGGCGGGATCTCACGTTTTAATAATCTCTCTCTGGCGTTGATCTCCCTCAATATCGGATTGATATTCATCTCTGTGAGATGCCTGTAGGAGATTCCTCTTCCCCAATTCTGTATTAACTTACTGGCGAGGAGATATCCAAGTGCAAGACGGTAATCGTTCAGGCCATTTATTACGCAATTCAAAAATCCGCTACTAGCGCCTAATTTGCGTATATCATCCAGATATAGGCATAAATGCTTTAGCATCTTAAGGCCCATATTCCAATTAAATCTCGCGGAGACATCAGAGGGGCATCTCTCAAAAATGGATCTCCTTGCCTCCTCGAAGATCGCTCTATTCCCCAGAATGAGTGAGGAGTCATCAATTAGGCTTGCCATCAGATAATCTTGACGTTCAATTCTCTCCTTAAAGTCTTGAAGATCGAAGAGGTTTAGGTGGATCCTTCTGCCCAATACACGTTCTAAACTCTTTAGATGATCGAGGATAGACTGTTTCTCGAGATCCTCATGTATTAGAAGGATGTCGATGTCGCTGTGGGCGTCGTAGTCTCCTCTCCGATAGGAGCCGAAGAGCGAGGCAAATATGATCTCGCCTCTTGCCTTATGCGAGGCCTCCTCTAAAGCTCTTTTGATGTATATTTGCATCTGCATATCCTCCAATCGATTGGAGGAGCAGATGCAATTCTTAATCGATCCCCATCCCTCTAATATACTCTTCTGAAGGAATCGTAAATCTTTATTTAAGCCGCAACTAACCATACTTGAATGTTTACATGGAAGCGTTGGAGTCAACGATGAGGAGAGAAGAGGAGATCATTGGTCATGGAACCTGGTATGATAAAATAGCTGCTGAAATAATAGAGCGGGAACGTAAGCTTGGCAGAGGATTGGATGTCATAAATGTCGAGAGCGGAGTTGCAGCCTCAGGCATCCCTCACATAGGAAGCTTCAGCGAAGTAACACGCAACTATGCCGTTTCCCTAGCGATAAAAGAGCAAGGATACGAGACGAGATTCATATTATTCTCCGATAATAAGGATGGGCTTAGAAGTGTTCCAGCTGGCATGCCGGATTCCCTCAAGAAATACTTGGGTTTCCCAGTGACTGACATACCGGATCCATTTGGATGCCACGAGAGCTATGGAGATCACATGATAAGCCTTCTCATAGACGCCATAGAAGAAGCTGGCATAGAATACACTCTAATTAAGGGCTCAGATGCTTATGCTCAGGGATTACTGAATGAGGAGATCCGTATACTCCTCGAGAATGCGAAACGCGTCGGGCAGATCGTAAAGGAGGAGACTGGTCAAGAGAAGTATCTGGAGGTTCTGCCATACTTTCCTGTATGCGAGTCCTGCGGCAGAATTTACACGACGAAGGCATACAAGTTCCTGCCGGATGAGAATAAGATCCTCTACAGATGTGAGGGGATGGAGATAAAGCATAAATGGATTGAGGGATGCGGGTATGAGGGGGAGGCTGACTATACTAAGGGTGAGGGAAAGCTTGCATGGAAAGCGGGAGAGTTCGCCGCGAGATGGCGTGCATTAGAGATTAAGTTTGAGGCCTACGGAAAGGATATTGCAGATTCAGTGAGGGTTAATGATAGGATCTGCAGGGAGATACTGGGCTATGAGCCGCCGATGCATGCCCAATATGAAATGTTCCTCGACAAGGGCGGGAGGAAGATCTCGAAGTCGAAGGGAAACGTATTCACCCCGCAATTATGGTTCAAATACGGATCTCCACAGTCCATGATCCTATTAACTCTAAAACGCTTTGTTGGAACTCGAAACGTATCTGTAGATGATATTCCACGATACATGGATGAACTTGATGAGCTTGAGGACATATACTTCGGAAGGAGAAAGATCGGGGATCCGAAAGAGAGGGCAAAGCTGATGGGACTGTATAAATATTGCTGGTTCATGAATCCGCCAGAAAAACCCAGCATACACGTGCCATATAACCTCTTGGTCTCCCTTGCCCGCGTTGCACCAGAAGGATCAGAATATCAATTCATAGCGGATAAGCTCCGTAGGTATGGATACTTAAAGAATTCATTGACGGCCGACTTGAGGAAGAGAATAGCATACGCGTTAAATTGGGTTAGGGACTTTGAGGAGGCTGCCGAAGCAACCATAGAATTGAATGAAATTGAAAGAAAAGCCATTACCGAACTGGTTGAAAAATTGAGATCCACAGAGGATCCGAATATCATTCAGAGTTCGATCTTCGAGATCGCAAGGGCTAATGGCATAAAGCCTAAAAGGTTCTTCCAGACCCTATATAGGATTCTTCTTGGAACCCCGTATGGACCGAGGCTTGGGCCCTATCTGATCGATATGGGAAGAGAGAACGCTATAAGGGCTTTAACGAGGAGCCTGACGAGACAGAACACATAAAAACAGTTATCTTATTATCTCTGAATATGATGGATGAGGTGAGTGAATACTCCCATCGGACAGGTGAAAGGCAAAGAAATGATAGAGATAGATGGCGCGAAGAAGAGCGGAAGCGGAACGATTTTAAGGCTTTCTGTCGCATTATCAGCCATCCTAGGCGAGCCGCTGCATATCTTTAATATCCGAAAGAAGCGCAGTCAGCCTGGATTGAGGCCTCAGCATCTAGAGGCTGTCCTTACGGCCGCAAGATTATGCAATGCCGATGTTAAGGGAGCTTACATAGGCTCGCAGGAATTATGGTTTTATCCGGGAAGAATTGAGGGTGGAAACGTAGAGGCTGAGATTGGAACGGCCGGAAGCATACCTATGCTGATAATGACTGTATTACCCATCTGTGCATTTGCGAAACGTCCAGTCCACCTACATGTCCTAAAAGGAGGAACTGACGTAAGCCATTCTCCAACGATAAATTACCTTAAACACGTCTTCCTTCCAGTCTTGAAGCGTATGGGACTTGAAGCTTCAATAGAAGTTCATAAGTATGGCTATTATCCGAGGGGTGGAGGCGAGGTTACATTAAATACCCAGCCCTGCCCGCATCTGAAGCCTCTAATACTCGAGGAGTTCGGAGACATACAGGAGGTTAGAGGAGTATCGATCTGCACATACCTCGCGGATCGCGGGGTTGCTAGGAGGCAGGCAAGGGAAGCCGAGAGACTTCTCAGGGCGAGAGGCTACGATCCGAAGATCGAGGTCATCAATGACTTTTCCAATCCAATTCAGAAGGGAAGCTCCCTTGTGTTATGGATTAAAACGGATACTGATGTGATGCTTGGAAGCGACTCGATAGGCGAGATCCGGAAGCCAAGCGAGATCGTAGCTAGGGAGGCCGTGAAGAGCCTCCTTGACGAAATTCGAGTTAAGCCTACCGTTGATATACATTTAGCTGACATGCTCATCCCATACATCGCCCTAGCAGATGGGGAATCCATTTACTTAGCGAGGATGATAACGGATCATATGGAATCGAATATGTGGCTTGTGGAGGAGATCCTTGGGGTCTCCCTTAATGTAGAGAGACGCGATGAATTAATCGCTCTTGCCAAGAAGTGATCGGAAGAGCGGAGTAAATGGTTAGCGTGCGTATCCGCGGAATATACTCCACGGCGCTCACAAAGATATTCTTGGATAGGGGATTCGAGATAATTCAGCCCTCAGAGATCATCAGAGAGAGATTTGGATTCGCAGATGAGGACATAAAAGAGGAAGTTGAACCGAACCTCTACGTGCATGACAGAATGGATCGACAGGGAATAATAGTTAGAGGAGACGGAATCTACTATGAGGAGATCATTAAAGTCTTGCGATTGATACTTGACGATGCAATATTCAGGGGATCCCTACAGGCCTCCCTAGGAATAATGCACCCTCAGATTCAAGTTCGAGAATCAAGCCTACTGCAGATGATCAGAGCATCAAACATGATAGGCGAGCGTATAGATATTGAGTTTCCCGGTTTATCCAAGAGAAGACTTGACGAGATCAGGAATACCGTTACACCGACCGTCTCAGGTCATCACTACTATAAGGCCTGCGGCGGCAGAATATCCATGATGGTTGATATAGCTGAGAGAATGCTCAGGGAGGGATGTGAAAGAGAGGAGGTGGAGAGCCTCCTAAGGGAGAATGTATCTAGGATCCTCCCTAAGACCGGATGGAGAATAAGCATGGAGCATGTGAAGATTGCTGGGCAGACATTTAACCTCGGACCGGCAAAGATAGTTAGGTTTTCCATAGAGGATGGAAGGATGATCCTTCTCAGGAGGATCTTTAGTAAGGGCGTGTATGATGGCCTTAACGTTCACAAGGATGAGGGAGACTATGCCATAAGTGAAATTAGAATAGGCGATCTGAGCTTTAGAACGAGATACTTCTCTAAAGACGAAGAATACAAAGGAACATACATCAACATAAACACTCCAATAGAGCTTTACCCAAGAAAGATTCGATATGTAGATCTAGAAACTGACATCTGTGTCTGGCCGAATGGCGAAGTAAAGAGGATCGATGCTGAAAAACTTGAGGATGCCTTATCGTTGGGTTTTATCTCTGAGAGATTAGCCGAGATATCCAGGAGGGAGATCAAGAATATCCTTAATTCGATAAGCCTCGAAGAGGAGAGGGAATCAATACACTATTTGAGTGACGAAAGCATCTGGGAATAGCAAAAAATATATCCAAAGGTTCTCATTCATTATCGTGTGGTGGTGAAATGGGCATTTTAAAGCTTAAGGCTACGATGGCCGCGACTTTAGCCGCCATAATCGGCCTCTCAACGCTCTTCTTCACGATAATACTCTCACTCATAGATGCATTTAGCATCTACACATTAGCGCTATTCGTAGTATTCTTCAACGTCCTACAGTGGCTCTTCGCCCCTCATATAATCGACGCCCTATACAGAGTTAGAAGGGTATCAAGAAGCGAAGAGCCGGAGCTCTATGAGATCGTTGAGAGACTCAGCCGTAAAAGCGGTATTAAACCGCCACAATTAATGATCGCCAACATACCAATACCAAACGCCTTTGCATACGGTTCTCCATTAACTGGAAATAGAGTTGCCGTAACCACAGGTTTACTTAATACCCTAGACAGGGATGAGATAGAAGCCGTAATTGGACATGAGCTGGGACACTTGAAGCATAAAGATGTTCAAGTGATGATGTTCGTCTCGATTCTGCCAGCACTACTATACTATATAGGCTATTCGCTGATGTGGTCTTCTGCATGGGGCGGACGAGATGAAAGAAGCAACGCTTCGATAATGGCGCTCATAGGATTCCTGAGTATAATTCTCTATTGGATCTTGACGCTCTTCACGCTGTATCTCAGCCGCCTAAGGGAGTATTATGCGGATAGACATAGCGCATCGATCGTTGAGGATGGAGCTAGAAAACTATCTATTGGACTTATAAAGATAGTTGAGTCAACTGAAAGAACACGGAGGCGTATAGGAGGTACTAGTCACATGAGCTCCCTAAGAATGCTATTCATTGCCGATCCGGAGACTTCACACAGGGACATTAGAGAACTTCATCAGGCAAGTATTTGGGGGACTGAGAGGGATCTGATCGAGAAGTATATCAGGAGAAAACTGACTGTTGCAGATAAGATCGCCGAGCTCTTCTCGACTCATCCTAACTTAATAAAGCGCCTAAGAGCCCTCCAAGAGATCGCGTGAATAACAGCGATTCCACCATCCTAAACGATTTTTAGGGAAGATCACTTCTGGAAGATAAGAGATGATAATTAAGAAGATCATGGGATGGCGCGTAATATTCATGGGATTCAAAAATGTTAAGATCTCGAACCTAAACTTGTTTTTGGAAGAGATAAAAGATGCAGCTTCAGACTGTCAGGTTCAGGTATTCGACGCTGATAGGATAGCCGGGTTTGATCACTTATACTTTTCCGTGCTTAACGCCCTAAACTCCTTTGAGTCAGGAAATAGGATATCGGAAAGCCTAGCAATGGAGATCATGCTTTACGCTTCTGGACAGCACCAGATCAGAAAGGCCATTGATATGCTAGGCGTAAAGCCTGACTCTTCAAGGATGATCGTGGTTTTATTGGCAAAGAGCAGAGAGAAAGGCATACAAGCCGCTTCTAGGATCTCGGAGAGCATTGGGGGAGAACGGGATGATGAAGTAATTGAACTTACAGATGAAAAGTTTGAATTGATAAAGTCGATATTTAGAGTTTCAGATGAGGAGATCGAGGCTGCATTTAGGGGATCAGAGAAGAAGGCCTTAACGAGCATACTTATTGAGCGGTCAGCCCTTCTCGCCGCGAGGAAGTAGCCTCTTCTCCTTCGCAACTGAGAGTATATCATCCGGTCTGATAACGGATATACCAGTTACTCCCCCAATAATCTCAACCAGAACTATCCTATCCGGATCCTCTAAATCTACTCTTCTATCTACATGCTTCGCTATCGCCTCGATCATGTCCCTCGTCGAGATCTCAGTATGTCTCTTTTCTATGGTAATACGGAAAGACTCATCTGCACCTATTTTCTCCGATAGATGAGCAGCGGCCTCCTCAATGCTACTGAGCCTTGTGGGAACGACCACCTCAACAGGAACCACCTTCAGGGTATATCTAAATTCGTGGGGCTCCCTTCTCAGCATCTCCCTTAGCCTACGGACGGCCTCAAATGGATCCAACGATGTCTTCGCGACTATAAGCCCTGCAACCTCGGTCTTCTCAACCCTTGGATCCTCATCGCCAACCTCGCCAAGTAGAAACCAAATCTCAGAACATGCTTCACTCTCCAATCCCCTAGCACATGAAATTATAAGATTGAAATCTTCTACCAAAAAATCCTCACACCTCCAATATCGACTACATCTTCGCAGAAGAGCTTATTTACTTTTCCTTATTAACATCGATGATCAATGGATTTATTAAAGGGCTATGGGATCCACCAGATCCCTTGGAGGAAGGAAAGATTAGAATCGCCGTTCTCGATAGGGACAAATGCAAGCCTGATCGATGCGATAGGGCATGCCAGCGCTTCTGCCCACAGGTTAGAAGCGGAAATGAGGCTATAAGATTTGAGAATGGAAAACCTGAGATCTCAGAGATAATATGCACTGGATGCGGGATCTGCGTGAAGAAATGCCCCTTCAAGGCCATATCAATAGTCAATTTACCAGACGAGATTGAGGGAGAATGCATTCATCGCTTCGGCCCAAACATGTTTAAGCTCTATAGATTGCCGATTCCCTCCTTCGGAAATGTCCTTGGATTAATTGGGCCTAATGGGATTGGAAAATCAACGGCTCTAAAGATACTCTCAGGCGAGATAATGCTGAATTTGGGTAGATACGCCGATCCCCCGGGATGGGATGAGATTATAGAGCATTTCCGAGGCTCAACCCTGCAGTCATACTTTAAGATGCTAAGCGAGGGCAAGCTTAGAGTCATCCATAAGCCCCAATATGTCGATATGATCCCTAAGGTAATAAAGGGGAGAGTCGGAGAGGTACTATCGAAGGTCGATGAGAGGGGCAGATTGGAAGAGATCTCAGATATGCTCGAACTTAAGGCAGTATGGACTCGCAGAATGGAGGTTCTCAGCGGCGGGGAGCTCCAGAGAGTAGCATTAGCCGCGGCAATATCACGAGACGCCGATGTCTACATCTTCGATGAACCCTCAAGCTACTTAGATATTAAACAGAGACTCGCAGCTGCAAGGGCGATAAGAAGTCTTAGAGAGGAAAATAAGATGATCATTGTCGCCGAGCATGACTTAGCCGTCCTCGATTATCTATCAGATTACATCTGCGTCCTCTATGGAGTTCCCGGAGTCTATGGAGTTGTATCTCATGTTCATGGGGTTAGAGTTGGCATAAACATTTACTTGGAGGGATACATCAGAGATGAGAACCTCCGCTTCAGAAAGGAACCTATAAGATTTCACGTTAAGCCTCCGATCTCCACGGTTCCATCTAAGACTCCGCTGATAAAATGGGACAATATGAGAAAGACCTACGAGGACTTCACCTTAGATGTGGAGGGGGGAGAAGTAGGAGAGGGAGAGATAATCGGGATCTTAGGCCCAAATGGAATAGGAAAGACCACATTCATAAGGATGATCGCTGGATTCGAGAAGCCAGATGAGGGAAAGCCGCCGGTTCAAGATGCTCTTTCAATAAGCTATAAGCCACAGTATATCTCATCAGATTACGATGGAACCGTGGAGGAGCTTTTAAGGAGCATAGCAAAGGAGAATTTCTCCTCAAGCCTCTATAGAACCCAGATAATCCGCCCACTCAATCTAGACCAAATATTCAATAGAAGAGTGAAGGAATTAAGCGGGGGGGAACTCCAGAAGGTAGCAATAGCAGCATGCCTCTCCAGAGAGGCGGATCTATACCTCCTAGACGAGCCAAGCGCTTACCTTGATATAGAAGAGAGATTAGCGATGGTTCAGACGGTAAGACGTATAGTTGAAGAGAGAAACGTTACGGCATTCATCGTTGAACATGATATTGTAGTATTGGATTTTGTAGCTGACAGGCTAATGGTATTTAGCGGCGAGCCTGGAAGTAGAGGATTAGCTAAGGCCCCAATGAGCTTAAGAGATGGCATGAATATGTTTCTAAGGGAGATGGGAATCACCTTCAGGAGGGATCCGCAGACCAAAAGACCGAGAGTTAATAAAGAGGGATCTCAACTAGACAAGTATCAGAAGAGCATAGGACAATTCTACTATGTTGAGTGAAATTCGCTTTTTTGAGGGCAAAGCGTACATCCACCTAGCCTTACCGTTTAGTCTTAAAAAGATCAGGTGACCGAAAGGCTAAGTATGATGCTTGAGACTCCGCGCAAGACAAAGGTGAGAGAAACATCCCTCTAAGAGCAGACTACACGCACATCTGAGAACAAGACTTAAAAATACTTCTAAGCTCGACAGACATGCACATTCACGTTAGAAAAATGCTCTATGCACATCGACGAGCTTCTGAAATCACTTTATATACAATTTTTCTCGCGTAATCACATAATAATGCTCTAACTCTAAATGTTAATATGGCTCTTAAACTGGGCCGTCTCTGCCCTCCTAGGATTAGAATATTCCTAGATGGATCTGGAGGCTGAGCCGTAAGCTCATGCAATACAAAGGGCAATTTTGCCTTTTCAGCCTAGCGCATTAACGGCTTTAATGAGCGCTTTAATGTATCCGCATGCATACGCATGCGATTTATGCCCCCACTCGGTATCTCCTGGTAGACGTGGAACATGATCGTCTATGAATACGCCAGTGTAGCCTACCTCCTTATAGGCTTTCATGGCCTCCAGCATGTCCGTTTGCCCATCATCCACGAATGTCTCATGGAATTTATAGGGGTTTCCACGCACATCTCTGAAATGGACATAGAATATCTTTTTCCTCGAGCCGAAGTATCGAATGGCCTCAATAACATCTATCCCCATCTCCGAGAATGTGCCCTGACAAAATTCTATTCCGACATAATCGCTCGGAAATAATTTTATGAGACGCTTGAATGCCTCTACGCTCCGGAAGATCCTAGCCACTCCAGCGAGTGATGGAACTGGTGGATCATCGGGGTGAAGGGCGAGCTTGACGTTTGCCTCCTCAGCGACTGGGAGAACCCTCTTCATGAAGTATTTGAAGTTATCCCACATTTGCTTATCGTCTATTACCCCATAAGGCGCCGGCGCGTCTTCCACGAGTTCATAATCGAAGCTAGTCACTCGAGCTCCCCTCCAAGGAGTATCATCGCATGTTCTCCAGACGCCCATTGGCATGAAGTTGTAGCCTAATATTGGTATGCCAGCTCTCCCCATGTTCTCTAGGGTCTTGCAGAAGTTCTCTATCTCCTCATCTCTTCCCTCACGGCCAAGCATCACATTCATATACCATTTTCGCGGTATGTTCTCGATCGCGTGAAGCCTCAAACCGTAGGATTCGATCTTTGTTTTAATCTTTATGAGCGGCATGAATTCATAGTAGCCTGGACCATTATAGAGCGATGGATGGATCGGAACGTGGAGTATAACATCCTTAACCCCCATTTGCCTTGCAAATTCAAGTTTATCATCTGTCAATTCATATATTGAGCCGACTGCAAGCCTC
>Ga0190363_1001416_pt1 | contig 14140 bp, 13 predicted proteins | sample 48721867_MG_FD_161272 | JGI IMG/M metagenome (GOLD analysis project Ga0190363, IMG submission 161272) | Hydrothermal vent microbial mat bacterial communities from Southern Trench, Guaymas Basin, Mexico - 4872-18-6-7_MG | ecosystem: Environmental > Aquatic > Marine > Hydrothermal vents >...
GGGGCCGTCTACGACCTTGCCGCTAGAGTCCATAACCACACCGGTAGCGTGGGAGGGTATCTCCCTCAACCGGAGACCTCACCTATTCCTCCGATGATATCGATTATAATCGATGACATGGGACGAAGCACGGAGGCGTTTGAGAGGCTCATAAACTTGAAAGCGCCGATCACCCTCTCCTTTCTCCCAGGCTTGCCCTTCACCGAGGAGCAATCGGCCAAGGCTAAGGCGATGGGATTCGATGTTATGCTGCATCTGCCGATGGAACCTCGGGGATACCCGCGGGTGAACCCGGGGAAGTTGGCGGTGTTGTGTGAGATGAGCGATTCACAGATCGAAAGGACGATCGAGACGGCCATAAAATTAGTGCCTGCAGCGATAGGCGTTGACAATCACATGGGCTCTAAAGCGACGGAGGATGAGCGAGTCATGAGGTCAGTGTTAGGCGTTTTGAAAAGACATGAGCTTTTCTTCGTGGACTCATTGACCACGAACCGCTCCGTCGGATACAAACTTGCCAGACATATGGGGGTGCCGACGGCGCGTAACGATCTGTTCATAGATAACCTCAGGGACCCCGATGCCGTGCTCAAATACCTTAACAGGTTGGCCGGCATAGCCCGAAGGAGGGGATATGCGATCGGAATCGGACACCCATATCCCGAAACGATATCAGCACTTGAAAGGAATATACCAAGGCTGAAAGACGATGGAATCAGATTTGTGAGGATCTCAGAGTTGGTGAGATGATACAGTTCTATAACGTCAATATGGAATACAAAAGGGGTATAAAGGTTTTATATGATGTTTCCTTTCACGTCGACAAAGGTGAGTTCGTCTTTCTGGTCGGACCGAGCGGGGCGGGCAAGACGACCGTCTTGAGGCTGATCTACAGAGATTTGATCCCCACATCGGGTGAGATCATAGTCGTCGGCAAGAACCTCTCGCGTATGAAAAGCTCGCAGATACCGTATCTGAGGCGGAAGATCGGGATGGTCTTTCAGGATTTCAAGCTCCTTCCACATAGGAGCGTCTTCGATAACATCGCCCTGCCGATGAAGGTTGTAGGAGCCGGTAGGAGCGCTATCAGGAGAAACGTCAATCAGCTTCTGCATCTCACGGGTCTCACACATCGGAAGGACGCCTATCCGGAGGAGATATCGGGCGGCGAACAGCAGCGTGTGGCGATCGCACGTGCCATAGCCAACGATCCCCTTCTCCTTTTGGCCGATGAGCCGACAGGGAACCTGGACCCTAACCTGTCGCTCGAGATAATGCGACTGTTTGAGGCGCTTAACTATAGAGGCACCACGGTCTTCATAGCCACCCATAACTATGCTTTGGTCAGAAGGATGGGTAAGAGGGTGATCAGGATAGAACGGGGGAGGGTGTTCGAGGAATGAGCTACATCATAGAGGAGACCTTCTCAAATCTAAAGAACGGAGGGGTGGTGAATCTGATAAGCGGCATCACTATTGCTCTGGCGACGATAATATTGAGCCTCCTCATGTTAGCTCTGGAGCACATCGGAGGAGAAGTGCGATCCTTCAGGGATAGACCGGTCGTCGTCGCCTTCCTCTCCGACACCCTTGACGAATCCTCGATAGGCAAGCTGAAAAGCCAGGTGGAGAAGATGGAGGGCGTTAAATCGGTTAATTATATCTCCAAGGAAGGGGCCCTTGAGAGATGTAGGGAGGTTTTCGGCGATGAGTGGAAGCTTATAATCGAGGGATTGGAGGACATAAACCCGCTTCCGGCCTCGCTGGAGATCACCGTTAAGGAAGGATGGCTCACGCCCGATAGATTGGCCAAGTTGGCGGAGAAGCTGGGAGGACTTGAAGGGGTGGAGGACGTCAGACGTGAAACTGAGGCTGGGATCTTAGTGAAACGGATGGAGGCGGCGCTTTGGGGAACGGGAGCGGTTCTGGGTATAGCTTCTGCGGCCATCGTCTTCTTCTCGGTAATGCTAACGGCCCATTTCAGGCGCGAGGAGATAAGGATAATGAGGCTCGTCGGCGCGACCAACTGGTTCATAAGAGGTCCCCTCATCCTACAGGGTGTGTTCCTAGGATTTTTCGGAGCGGTCGTCGGACAGCTCGCATTTTACGGTATCTTCAGGCTCTACGCCCCCCAGATCGGGATATCGAAATTCCTTCCTCCCGATAGGATCGTCCTCCTGATCCTCCTGGGGATCGGCTTCGGACTTCTGGGAGGAATCGCCCCGATAAGGAGATACGTGGAGGCTTGACTTAACCCCGTCAATCTATTACCATATAGGCGGATTTGATCTGTGGAGTGTCCTCATGTCGCCACTGAGTATGTTTCTGACCGCTTTTATAGTCGGATTTTCAGGCGCTATTACGCCGGGGCCTCTGCTTCTGGTGACGATATCTCAGACCCTGAGGATAGGTCTCATAGCGGCGATCATGATCGTCGCGGGGCATAGTCTCCTTGAGCTTTTTACTGTGGTGGGCCTCACGTTTGGACTGAAGGAAGTTATAGATAAACCCTTCATCTTCAAGATGATCGGTATGACAGGCGGTATAGTTATGATATGGATGGCCGTATGGATGATTAAAGACGCCTTTCGTCGCACGGGTCCAAGCATCGGCTCGCTGTTGGAAAAGGCTCAACCAGGGGAGGGGAAAAAAGAAGGAAGGCTCTTCAAACCTTTTGGCCTCGGCGTTATCGTGAGCCTTTCAAATCCGTTTTGGACCATCTGGTGGCTGACTGTTGGAGCGACATTTGTCTCTAAAGCGATCAAAGGGAGCTTCATTCTGCTGCCTTCTTTCTACATCGGCCACATCTCCTCAGACCTTGCCTGGTATGGAGCCGTTGGAATCAGCCTCACCCTGGGTGGGAGGTTCATAAACGACAGGGTATATAGGCTTTTCCTGCTGCTCTGTTCCGTGTTCCTATTTTTATTTGGGGCGTATTTTATATATACCGCCGCCAAAGGGGGATTCCTGTTAAATGCGTTTTCACGGAAAAGTTAGCATATCGGTTATGCCTCTCTTGTTGACCTTGGCCTTTTCCGGGTGTTTCTGGACAAGGCTGTTGATAGGACCGAATTGGAGTGAGAATTATGCACTCCAGTCCGCAGGGGCAACCGCATCGGTTCCCGCCATCAACGATGGCAAATATGACACATACGGTATGGTCCAGCCGGGCGATAAACCTCGAACCTTTATGATCACCCTCTCGCGTCCCCGAGAGATAAGAAGGATCGTTATATATAACGGCAACCTATATTGGTTCGACATAAAGTTCTGGGATGATAGATCCAAGACCTGGAGAACAGCGGTGGCGGTCAGGAGAAGGAGGAGATCAGCGTTCCGAGGTGCTCAGGAGAAGTATGATTTCAGGCAGGTCAGATTCACGAGCGACAAGATACTTATATACGTCCGCAGAACGGTGAATGATGGAGTAATCGAGAGGGTCAATCCTCGTCCCGGCGACAAGGTCATCGGAAGAACCTTCAAGAGGATCTTCGACACCCCCATTCAGGTTTACCGCATCCTGGTCGAGAAGCCCGCCTATGTCAGAGAGGTCGAGTTGTACGGGCTGGCAGGGAGGGAATAGTGCAAAATTTGCATATTAGCTTATCCTCTCTTCCTGAGAGAGCCCGATTTCGCTGGGTTTGCGCGATGGCACGCAAATTGCTTAGCATGGAGTTAAACCTTCATCTCGATATCAGCGCGTTCCGGGCAAAGGTTATGCTTTCCAACGTCATACGTAAGGATCTGATATGTCTTGACATAAAGTCACGGGATAAACTGGGCGCCCTCAAAGAGATGCTCGATATGTTGGAGGGGATCGATCATTCCTTCCTTAAGATCCGTCTGTTCCAAAACCTGTTAAACAGGGAAGGATTGGAAAGCACGGCTATAGGGCGTGGTGTAGCTCTTCCTCATTGTCGGACGAACTTAGTGGATTTTCCCATCGTTATGATAGGGTGGTCGAGGAAAGGGGTTGACTTCGAGTCACCCGATGGGAAGCCGGTTCACCTGATAATCATGGTCCTTGTCCCTCAGAGTTCTAACGTGCCCTGGCTTGATCTGATAGGCGATATCATGCGTGTTATCAGAAACGATACCTTCATCCGAGCCGTTAGCGCCGCCAGAACCCCGGAGGAAGTGCTCCAGGCGGTATCCGATATAGAGCAGGGAAAAGCCCAACCCGATCCCCGAAAGATTCACGATCATACCGCTTGACCTGGAGTACGCTGTCAATCCCGCCAAGATGAGAAAGAAAAACAGGATCATTATGAGCTCTCTCAAACCCAACCCCTTTCCGTTTCCCATTGCCATAACACACCACCTTCCGATTACGGATTGACGTTTAGGTTGGCGCTGTTTTCCTTCAGCGTCTCAGCTATCTGTTGGAATATCGCCGTCGCCTGATTGAACACCTCCTTGATCTGGTCCGAAAGCTGTGAAACTCCTACGGCCGCGCCGCCTACGAGGGTCAGCAGAAGAGCATATTCCGGTATCGACTGACCCCTCTCATCCTCGATCAATTTCCTGAAGATCTCTCTAACTCTCATCTTCGTTCCCTCCTTATCAACTTGGAATTTCCATCATCTTTAAGCGCAAGGGAGGTGCCAAAGGGTGAGATGCTCTCGAAGCCTTGTAAAATCTGAGTTTTCGCGGATTGTGCCTCTATAAGAGGAATGTTGCGATTTTCAACGCCGGTCGTGATGTGAGGAGAAATACGTGGGACAGATCCCTGAAAATACTGCCTCGGCGAACATATTGTTGAGTATCTCAACGGTATATAGTCAGGGGTCCAAGAAAAACACACTGCGCGTTGGAGCGAACGAACGCCTTTAGACAGCCGACGGCGGACGCTATTTCCGATGCGGTTGAAACTTGAAAAAAGTCCTTCTCAGTGATAGAATCCGAGGTGTGATCACATCCGCCGTCAGCCGACTGCGGATGTCATTTCCGAGGTGAGATATGAACTCAGATCGACCGCTTTTCTCGGAGGATTTCGAGGGGTTTCCGATCGGGACCTTCCCTTACGATTACTCGCCGCTCGGCGAGTATCACTGTGTCGAGCCCAAAGGGTGTCGCGGTGGATGGACAGAGCTGACCGTACACCATAGCTGGCGCAATTCGCCCGGATGGCTGGTGGGCGAGGAGGATGGAAATAAATTCATGGAGCATGCCGCCGTTCGGGATAAAATACCATCCATACTGGCAGCGGGAGATTTCGCGTGGGGAAACTACAAGGTCCAGGCTAGGGTTCGCCTCCTTTCGGATAGGGGATATGCCGGGGTGGCGGCGCGGCTGGAACATAGTCGATCGTATTACCTCCTCTGCATCGAGAGGGCGAAAAGCTTGAAATTGAAGTTGATCAACTTCGAAAGGACGGCAGATCTGGCGGAATACGATCTGACCGAGGAGTTCGATCCGGAAGGATGGCATCTGATCGCCCTGGAGGTGGAGGATAAAAAAGCGATCGGATACCTGGATGGGGCGAAGCTCTTCGAGGTGGAATATCCCTTTGAGCATCCTCATAGAGGGCAGATCGGACTCGTGGCGACATGTCCCGCAAGGTTTGACGATATCTCGGTTTTACCCGCCAGCGAGGAGATAGCTCGGCTTTCGACTATACATCTGAAGATGAGGAGGGAGCTCGAGGAGATCAGGGAATCGCTTCCTAAACCGGTTCTGTGGAGGAGGATAAACCTGGGTGATTTCGGCGCGGGCAAGTCGGTGCGGTTCGGCGATCTGGACGGGGACGGACGGATCGAGATCCTCATGGCACAGAACATCAAAAGGCTGGATGGCGGGAACTTCGGCATGATCTCATGCCTCACGGCGTTTAACCTCGACGGGGAGGTGCTGTGGCAGATCGGCGAGCCGAATCCGGAACACGCGCTGTTGACGGCGGATCTCCCGATGCAGATCCATGACCTGGACGGAGACGGTAAGGCCGAAGTGGTCATGTGCAAGGATTTCCGAATCCAGGTCCTCGACGGGACGAGCGGGAGATTGAAGATGGAGGCTCCCACCCCCGAAAGCCTGCCCTCCCACCAATGGCTGAAGGAGGACATCTTCTTCCGGATAACCGGCGACTCCATCTGCTTCGCTGACCTCAGCGGCAGGGGACATAGGGGGGAGCTGCTGATCAAAGACAGATATAACCATATCTGGGCCTATAACGGCGAGCTCGAGCCGCTGTGGAGCCATGCCTGCTCGACCGGACATTATCCGTTCCCATGGGATGTGGACGGGGATGGCAGGGAGGAGGTGTTCGTCGGCTCAACGTTACTGGACGAGGACGGCAGTGTTATCTGGTCGCTGGAGATGGAGGATCATGTCGATACGATAGCCGTCGTGGATCTGAAAGGCGAGGGAGATCCGATCGTGCTCTTCGCCTCCGGCGACGCAGGGCTTTACGCTGTGGATCTTGAAGGGAAGGTGATCTTCCATGAGAGGCTCGGGCATATGCAGGAGCTATGCATAGCGAGGTTCCGGGATGACGTTGAGGGGCTTCAGTTCTTCACGAAGACCTTCTGGGGATATCCGGGGATAATCTTCCTCTACGACGCCGATCTGAGGAGAATCCTGACCATGCAGGGATATCCGCTGGGCTTCTCCACATTTCCCGTCAACTGGTCGGGAGAGGGTACGGAGCTTATATTCGCCTCCCCTCATCCCACGCTCGGAGGGCTTTATGACGGTTGGGGCAGAAAGGTCGTGCTGATGCCCGAGGATGGCCACCCGAATCTATGTTATCATCCGCTTAACGTGACGGGTGACGCGAGGGACGAACTCCTGTGCTGGGACGAGCGGGAGATGTGGATCTACACTCAGAGTGAGCCGTTCAGGGGCAAAAGGATCTACTCGCCCAGGAGAATGCCGTTATACAACTTCTCCAACTACCGCAGCGAGATATCCCTTCCGAATTGGAGCAACTGAGAAACCCTTACTCGGCCGTTATGCCCTTACGCAGGGCGGGCAGGATCTCCTTTGCCAGACGGAGGTCGTAGTTGAAGATGGTAAACCCGTCTGCGCCGAGCTTCCTGGCGAGGTGGATCTGTCTTGCCACCTGTTCGGCCTCCAACCCCGGGGCTGAAGCTCCGACGCCGGGATATAGAGGGATCCTGCCGTTGACGATCTGGATCTGGTTCTTCACCAGATTGGCGAAGTGATCGTCGTTATCGGTGTAGTTCATCGGGCAGACGAAATCGAGGTATCCGGCCTCAATCCATGCCTTCCAATCCTGCCCCACGGTCTCGCGACACCTGGGATAATCGTTGAACACGGCCGCTGAGATCTTTATCTTCGGGTTTATCTCCCTTGCCCTCCGGCTGACCTCGCGCACCAACCTTGTGATCTGTTCCCGTCTCCAGTCGGCGTATTCCCGGGCATACGGCCCATCGATGACGTCCTGAGGCCATCTCTCGACCTTTACCCCTTTTGCCTTTTCGAACCTCTCCTTACACCCTTCGCAGTAGCAGGCGTTTCCGTGGGGATATCTGATGTAGTCGAAGTGTATTCCGTCGACGTCATATTTCCTCACCACCTCCAGCATGGACTCCAGCTCCAGCTTGAAGTTCTTAGGATGTGAGGGGCAGAGCCATTTGATCTCGTTGCCGTCCCGATCGACCTGAAGCCTTCCCTCCCTTCTCAGCTTTTCGACGAACCATTCGGGAGAGCGGCCGAGGTTCCAGTTCACCTTCCACACATGCACCTGGAGCCCGTACTTTTTGGCCGCCTTCAGGCACAGCTCTATCTGATCGCCTCTCTCCTTCACCTCATCAGCGACGGGCAGCACCTCGCTTGGGTAATATGCCACACCGCCCCAGAGCATATTGGGCACAACGGCCGTAAAGCCGTGATCGACGAGCCATTTGGCCGACTCGTCCCACGACCATCCCTCCACGCCGAAGGCCGAGTGACACCACACGGCGCGGAACTCCCCCTTTCGTCCGGGAAAGCTCATGAGATACACCTCCTTTAATTTTTCGCCCGCACGGCAGGCGTAATCCAGCAATTCCCCGTAACGGTCTGATTCCAGGGCCAATTCCCCTTTCCAAAGTATCCCCTTGGCCTCCTCTAATCCCTTCAACACCCTCTCAGCTCTGCCTGTGGGGATCTCATTCAGAGTCTCATCCAAAAGGCCGGATATCCCGTCCAGTCGGAACACGGATGTGCTTCTGATGAACGTTCTCCCTAACTCCTCTCTCACCTCCGGTATCAGCTCGCCGAACAGGGCGAAAAGCATCCTGCGCTTGTCGGGCATATCGCCCGGGAGGAGCACATGGCCTATGAAAACCCCGCCCGGGCCGATCGTCATAGCGGGTATGCCGGTTTTCTTACCCTTTGAATCGACCCATTCGCCTATCACCCTTGCAGAGGAAAGCTTTTTTGGTATTCTGACGTTCCATGATCCTTGGAGGATGGATTCGGGCATGCCCTCGATCTCCGGGGAGAGGGATATGGATGTGAACTGGCCGGGATATTCCTCGCGCGTCCAATCGAACTCGCTTATCCCCAACAGTTCGGCCAGAGGCTTGGGCAGCGAGTAAAAGAGGATGATCTTACCTCCGGCCTCGATGAACTCTCTTATCCGCTCGCATTCCCGCTCTGAGATATCGGGGTTGAAGGGGAAGATCGCCAGCCGCGCCCCGCTTAAGGATCCATCCTCAACGTCCGTATCATCCAGGACGCCGAACTCCAGGCCGCTTTTGCTCAGAAGCCTTATCATAAGCTTGGCGAATTCCTGAACGGACCTCGATTCGGGCGATCCCTTCAATATGGTCAGATTTCCCCTCACGACGAGGATTCGATCCACGATGCCTTCCAGCCTCTCCACGATGACCGTCGCCTGCCCGCCATCTCTTCTCCAGAGGGAAAGCCTTATCCCCTCTACCTTATCCCATCCGGTCGGTTTCCCTTCGATACGGAAATCCCCCTTGTTCAGCGTTATCGTCTCCCGCCCCTCCCTGAGGGGGAACCATCCTCCGTACCATCCATCCCCGCTGCGGAAGTAGATCGTCCCGCTGTTTATAGCATCCGAGTTTTCGACGGAGATCTTAAGCGAGAACCTGCCGTATCGGCTCAGATCGATCTGGATCTCCTTATCCCAGAAACATCTGTCCATCCCCTCCTCGAATCGGCATTTCAGCATGAGATGGCCGTCGGGGGAAAGCTCGGCCGCTGGGCTTCCGTTTTGGGGTGTCCAATCGCCCGGATCGCTGAAGCTCTCCAGCAGCGCCCTCTCGCACTCCAAACCGGTGGAGAAAACCAGGCTCAGCAGAAGTCCCGTCATATAAAACGCCATACCTTCACCTCTACATTCGGCGATGATACGAGCGAATTGGTTTTATCCTCTCCGGCCTATTATAACCATGGAGAGCGTGAACGTCAATATGAGCGTTTTTCACACCCTTTACACGGGGCTGATCTGATAGTATGCTGAGGATGTCCCTATCAGCCATCGTCGCTTATCCGTTTCTGCGAACGTTACTCTCATGGGGTTCGACGCACTCTAAAGCCGCTTTTATCCAGGATAACTAGCGCTCCTTTTAGGGTTGTGAGATCAAACTCATCTAAGAAAGTCTCAAGGGCTTGTAGAACATCTGAAAACAGAGGGGGATGAATCCGAATGCGTATCACGCCGTAATGGCTGCTAGGAGGGTAAAGCAGAATATTAGCGAAATGCTTATCGAAGGTTATCAGAGCCCTGCCTTCACGTCGAGCTATGTCGATAATGGTGATATCCGGTACCCCCAGCATTCCCTCCTCTCTGAGGTCTTTAACGTCAAAACCCCGATCTCGCAAAAACTGAATGATGGCAGGGAAGATGTTCTCATCCGCCAGGAATTTAACCATTAGGCAGGCTCCGCAAACGGGATATACTCAGCATCACGGATCAGAGTGGCGGCGTAGTGCAGACAAGCCTCGATATCCTCTCTTGTAAGTTGAGGATAATACTCCTGTATTATCCGGTCAGGTGTGAGACCCGCTTCCAGAAGTTCCAGGATTAGATAAACCATAATGCGGGTCCCCTTGATATGAGGTTGCCCATGACATACATTTGGATCAACGGAGATGCGCTCTAACAGTTTATCCATCCCCTATCACCTCATCCGGTTTTATCCTCTCCGGCCTATTATAACCATGGAGGGCGTGAACGTCAATATGAGCGTTTTTCACACCCTTTACACGGGTTGATCTGATAGTATGCTGAGAATGTCCCTGTCAGCCCTTGTCTTACGCCTTCAGGATGTAGTAGAAAGGGATTCCCTTATCCTCTCCGCAATACGGCCGATCTCCTCGATATCTCCCTTCTTGGGTTTCCAGGGTTCCACCAGATCATCTCCCTCCCACCGCGGTATGACGTGCATGTGGAAGTGGAAGACGGTCTGGAAAGCCGCCTTTTCGCTGGCCTGAAAGAGGTTTACGCCGTCGGGGTTAAGCGCCTCTTTGATCGCCTTGGCGATCCTAGTGGCGACCCACATCACCTTGGCCGCTATCTCTTCATCGACGTCGAACAGGTTTCGGAAATGCCTTTTAGGGACGACCAAGGTATGGCCGGGATTAGCGGGATTTATGTCCATGAAGGCCACCACATCGTCATCCTCATAGACCTTAGTCGAGGGTATATCACCGCTTATTATGCTGCAGAAGATGCATTCCGACATGGTTCACCTCCGTTGTGCCCTTTTCATGAAGTATGAAAGCGCCATATATGCTAAAAGGGCGATCAGGCATGTCAGGGGGAACCACTCTCCGAAGCGCATGTAGAAGGTGATCCCCGGATATAGCGGTACCTCGGCGATGATGATGCCGTTCTCATCCGGTTTTACAACCCCGCTTATGACCCTACCGTTAGGGCCTATCACGCAGGTTACCCCTTTGTTGGCGCATCGGAAGACCGCCTTGCCCGTCTCGATCGCCCTGAACGGCGCCATAGCATAATGTTGATAGGGGGCAGATGTCCCCTCGAACCAGGCGTCGTTGGTTATTATCCCCATGAAATCGACTCCCTTGCGGACGAACTCGCGGAAGATATAGGGGAAGACGGATTCAAAACATATGACCACGCCAAACCTGGCACCGTTCGGCAACGTGAGGACGACGCTCTCCCTGCCCTTGTTGAAATCGGCCACCCCGACAATCCTCGCCTTTATGGATTTCGGGAGATACCTTCTCAAAGGGGTGTATTCGCTGAACGGCACAAGATGCTGCTTGTAATACTTCCCGACCACCCTATCGGGGGAGAGGAGCACCGCCGCGTTGTAATCCCCCCTATCGCCCTTCGTTTCATAATGTGGGATGCCGAAGAGCAGCCAACTGCCGCTCTCCCTAAGCCTGTTTTGAAGCATCTCTATATATCCCCTCCGGCCAGGCCTCAGAAGATCCATCAGCACGAAGGTCTCGGGGAAGACTATCAGATCCGGCCTCTCATAGGTCATCTCATCAAGGCTCTCCAGATATCGCCTGAAGGTCACCCTGGGATCGCCGTACATCTTCTCCCTCTGTAGGACGTTACCAGGTATGAGGGCGATCTCGATCTTGCCCTTAGGGGGGAGGGGCCTTTCGAGCTTCCAGATCCCGTAGGATATGCATATCAGAAATAGGGCGAAGGGGATGAGGATATATCGTATCTCCTCCCTCCACCTCCTGAGGTTCAGTATCAACCTCGCCAAAGCGGTGTTCACGGAGACGATCAGGAAGCTTATCCCCCCCAGGCCGGTTATGGAGGCGATCTGCGCTATCGGGAGGAACCTATACTGGCTGTGTCCCAGGCTTCCCCAGGGCAATCCGGTGAAAAGCCACCCTCTCAAGAGCTCAAGCGCCGTCCAGAGGGCAGCGGGTATGAAGATGTAGGCCGGAGCGGATCTGAGGTTAAGCCTTCGGACTATCCACGAAAATCCGGCGATGTAAAACGCCAGATACCCTGTGAGAAGCAAGGTGGCAAATAGGACTATCGGAAAGTTGGCATACGGATGGAGCGGCAGGATCCAATATGTCATGCCTGAGACGTAAATCGCCCCGCAGATCCATCCCAGAAGCAGAGCTCTCCTGGGTTTGACGCCCTGTATCGCTATTAGCAACGGTACAAGCCCTATCCATATCAGCGGCCAGAGGTTGAAGAAGGGGAAGGAGAGGAGCAAAAGGACTCCTCCGAGGACGGACAGACCTACCCTGTGCCGCCAGTTAAGCGGCAGATCCGATCGATTTCCATTGTGGTTGTTGTGCTTGGACGATGCGGTCATGATATCAACTGAAAGCTACGTCGAGTATCATCATCACGGTGAACCCCAGCATCGCTCCCATGGTCGCCAGATCGGCGTTGCCGTTATGCTGCGATTCGGGCACGACCTCTTCAACCACGACGAATATCATCGCTCCTGCGGCGAAGGCCAAGGCATACGGCAGGATGGGCCGGGCGATCAGCACTGACGCAGCGCCGATGACACCGGCCACCGGTTCCACGGTCCCCGAAAGTTGACCATACCAGAAGCTTCTGGCGCTCGAGAGCCCCTCACGTCGAAGCGGCATCGACACGGCCATCCCCTCGGGGAAGTTCTGGATGCCTATGCCGAGCGCTAAGGCTACCGCCCCCGCTAACGTGGCAGAGGACAATTTCGCGGCCACTGCCCCAAATGCAACTCCCACCGCAAGGCCCTCAGGGATGTTATGCAGGGTTATAGCTAATACGAGCAAAGTTGTCCTTCGCCAGCTTGTTCTGAGCCCCTCAGCCTCCTCCATCGGAAACCCGATATGGAGATGGGGGAGTATCCTGTCGATCAAACGTAGGAAAATCCCTCCCAGCAGAAACCCGATGGAGGCGGGGACCCAGGCAGGCAGGTTCCCTCCCCTCGTCATCTCGATCGCCGGGGCGAGCAATGACCAGTAGCTGGCCGCTATCATGACCCCTCCGGCAAAGCCGAGCATCGTATCGAGCACCTTCCGGCTCATGTTTCCGGTCAGAAAGACCGTACCAGCTCCCAATGCCGTGAGAAACCAGGTGAAGAGGGTCGCCAAAAACGCCTGAACGGTAGGATTTAACCCCTTCAGGAAATCAACCATTGCAGCTCCCCGACATGTCTGTTCCCCTGGAGGATTTACGCACGCCTATTATCCCATAACGGGCGGATTTCGTCAAGTTGCCTCAAATGACAAAACATGATATGATAATGATTGGGAACAACTTAAAGGAAGATGCTATATGCGGAGACGAAATGGAGAGATACAAGAGCATTATCCCCAACTGGGACGAGTTCCTGAAAGCTATACAACGGCCGATACCCCATACTTTGAGGGTCAACACGCTTAAGATCTCGCCCGATGATCTCAGGAGGAGGCTTGAGGAGAAGGGGCTTAAGGTGGAGGTGGCCCCCTGGTGTCCCTATTTCTTCACGGTGAGGGGCACCAAATCGATAGGGCTGCTCTTCGAATACTGGCAGGGATACTACTACCCTCAGGAGGCATCGTCGATGGCAGCGCCTCTGGCACTTGACCCTCAGCCTGGTCAGCGGATACTGGATATGTGCGCGGCGCCCGGAGGTAAAGCCTCACACCTTGCCGAGATGATGCGAAACACCGGTACGCTGATCGCCAACGATCTCGATTTCAAAAGGCTCAGGGCTCTGAGCGGAAATCTAAATAGACTCGGCGTGACAAACACGATCATATGCAATTACAACGGCATAACGCTGCCCGAAAAGACCCTCTTCGATAAGGTCCTCCTCGACGCACCATGCTCAGCTGAGGGAAACGCCAGGAGATCGCCTTTCCTGAGAGGAGGCGCTAACCTCACCTACATAAGGAGGATCTCCTCGTTCCAGAAAAACGCCATCCTCAAAGCGATAGATCTGACGAAAATCGGCGGGGTGATCGTCTACTCGACATGTACCTTTGCTCCTGAGGAGAACGAGATGGTTATACAACACGCCCTTGAAAACCGTCCCGTTCGGCTTGAGCCGATCGATATCGATATACCCCATCTCACCGGCCTAAGCGAATGGGAGGGCAGAAGGTTCCATCCGGATATGGAGCTCTGCATCCGGATATACCCACATCTCTTGGATTCGGGTGGCGCCTTCGTCGCAAAGCTGAGAAAGCTGGACGATCCCAGGGGGAAAAAGGACAGGATAGACGAGACGGAACACCCA
>Ga0190363_1001417_pt1 | contig 14136 bp, 17 predicted proteins | sample 48721867_MG_FD_161272 | JGI IMG/M metagenome (GOLD analysis project Ga0190363, IMG submission 161272) | Hydrothermal vent microbial mat bacterial communities from Southern Trench, Guaymas Basin, Mexico - 4872-18-6-7_MG | ecosystem: Environmental > Aquatic > Marine > Hydrothermal vents >...
TGCTGATCTGCATCTCCATAATCGCATCCGCTTTGATATTGGCGCAGGGATTGAGGCGAGGGGGATCGGCGATGGAGGTTTCATTATCTACGCCTACCCTGTCCTCGTTGACGAGGATGTCTGGAGAACTCGTAAGCGGGGAGACTATAACGGTCACCGGATTTGGCGAGGCCTCTGGGAAGGCTGACCTAGCGATGATCATCCTCGGCGTTGAGACCGAAGACACCTCAGCAGGCGATGCGGTTCAGGAGAATGCCATGAGGATGTCGAATGTCATCGAGGCCCTCAAGAATCTCGGCGTCGACGAGGACTCAATGGAGACCAGCTCCTTCCAAGTGTATCGAATCTATGATGATCAGGGGAATCCGAAGGGGTATAGGGTGATCAACAGCCTCAAAGTGAAGACGATGAAGCTGGATCAAGTGGGGAGAATCATAGATATCGCCATAGAGGCCGGAGCAAATAAAGTCGAATCCATACACTTCACATTATCAGATGAGAGGATGGAGAGCTTGAAGAAGGAGGCTTACTTGGAGGCCGTTAGGGATGCGGAGGAGAAGGCGAAGCTGATCGCCGAGGAGCTAGGCATAGAGATAACCGGCGTCTACTCAGTGAGCGAGAGCCTCTACAGACCCTACACCTACTACGACATGGGACTAAAAGCCATAGCAGAAGCAGCATCAACACCAATAATCGAAGGAACCATAACAATATCAGCCTCAGTCCAAATCATCTACAATATAGACTAACTCCCACAAAGCCCCACGAAACGATGATGAAAGGCCTTTCCCCCTAAAAGTCCACACAGAACGTAGATGGTGGGGTCGGCCGGATTTGAACCGGCGACCACGTGGGCCCGAGCCACGCATCCCACCTAGCTGGACCACGACCCCAGCAGCGTCTAAAACTCTAAAGGCCTCCCTTAAATCTCTTAATCCTTAATCTCCTCTCCGATCGTTAGGTTCAGGACTATCTCAGCTATGTCGCTCCCATATTCTGCTGTCCGCCTTATGCTCTCTATGATGAGTCTGAGGGCGGGGACATCCTCTGTGGGGGCATGCTTTATCACCTTTTGAACAACCCCCGCCTCCATTTGACGCGTCTCCTCCGCCTTCTCGAAGACCCTATCGGCTGAGGCGTAATCCCATTTGAAGAGGGCCTCTATGGCCTCTTCGAAGACCCTGAGCGCGGAGTCGCTCATAGCCTTTATCTCCCTTAGGAGCTCCCTGCTGAGATTCATGGGGGTCATCGTGAGGCTATTCTGGGCGATGTTAGCCGCGTGATCCGCCATCCTCTCTATGGACTTCGTGATCAGCCTATAGCCTAGGCACTCCCTAGGCGAGGAAAGCCCAATCTCCCTCAAAACCCTCCCATCCGAAACAGCCATCTTCAACAGCCTTATGATGTAGAGTCCAAAGCGATCCACCTCATCATCCATCTCTATCACCTCCCTAGCCAGCTCAGGGTCATCGGTCATCAACGCCATAATGGCATCCCTATGCATCGAGGCGGCTATGGCACTCATCCTCCTGAGGGCATCCTTCACCGAGAGCTCTCCATGGCCGACTAGAACCTGTAGCGTCAACTCCTGAGGCAGATCCGATAGAAGCTCGATTCCTAGAAGCTTCTTGCGGATGAGATCCTTGATGGCATATCTCTGCGTAGTGGCGATCCTCCTCTCAGGATTCCTCACCTGTATGACGTTATAGCCGACTAGATAGGCTGAAACCACCTTCCTAACCAGGCTCTCAGGCGTTGTCTTCGATGAGATGTCTATCACAGCCCGCCTAGTTCTCCTCTCCTCCCCCTCAACCTCCGGCTCCAGGCGCAGACCCACCCCCTCCTCCCAATAGATGCGAACTAGACTCCCCTTTCCAAGCCCCATCTCCTCAACCCATCTCTTCGGCAGCGACACTATGTAGGTGGAGCCTCCGGTGAGCTGTATTCTCCTGACCTCGGATCTCGCCTCCATCGGGATCGATTCTCCCCCTATATAATTTAAATCCTCCTCTATAGATTCCTTCGATAAACTATATAACAACCCCTCCAAACTATGGTTGAGATGAGGAGAAGCCTGATAATGCTGTTGCTCATCGCAGCCTTAGCCGTCTATGTTGCATACCTCATCTCCCATTCTGAGGGCGTCGTGATCCAGCAGAGGGGGTCGGATACGCTTCTGATCATAGCTGAGAGATGGGCCTATGAATACGCGAAGGGGAGAAGCGGAGTCGAGATCGTAGTCGGCGGAGGAGGCTCCGGAACGGGAATCGTCGCCCTCATAAACGGTGAGGTAGACATCGCCGACGCTTCCAGGAAGATGAAGGCTGAGGAGCTCCAGGCGGCGAAGAAGGCTGGAGTGAAGCCTGTTGAGTGGAAGGTCGCGATAGACGGCATCAGCATCATAGTCAATAGGGAGAATCCGATAGATGTAGTCACCCTAGATCAGCTTAGAGGCATATACAACGGCTCCATAAGGCGATGGAGCGAGATCGGAGGCATAGACGCCCCTATAGTAGTCTATGGGAGGCAGTCCACCTCCGGCACCTACCAGTATTTCAGGGAGAGGGTTCTGAGGGGCGGCGACTATCGGAGGGATATGAACCAGATGGCTGGGAACGCCGACATTGTGGAGGCGGTGATAAAAGATCCATATGGAATAGGATATGTCGGCGTGGCATATGCCGAGGAGAGGGCTGATGAGGTGAAGATACTACGGGTTAAGGCTGAGAAGAACTTGGAGGCATATCCGCCGACGAGGGAGAACATAGCTGAGGGGAGATACCCCCTAGCCAGGTATCTCTACCTCTACACCGATGGCATCCCGACAGGAGCCGTCGCCGATTACCTCAGATTCATACTGAGTCCGGAGGGGCAGAGGATAGTTGAGGAGGCCGGATATATCCCGATACCGAGAGAGCTCGCCGAGGAGCAGCTCTCAAGGTTAGGGGGGTGAAGCCTTGAGACGGGGGGAGAAGCTGATCGAGGCGCTTCTACTCGCATCGGCGTCGGCCTCGATAATCTTCTTCCTCTCCATCATCGTCTTCCTCATCAAGGAGTCCCTCCCTCTCTTCGCGGCGGTATCGCCGATGAGATTCCTATTCGGCACGGTCTGGAATCCAGCATCGGCGATCAATCCAAGATACGGCGTTTTACCCCTCCTATCTGGCTCTCTACTAGTCGTCGGCATAGCCCTAGTCATCGCCATACCCATAAGCCTCGCCTCCGCCATCTACCTATCCGAGATCGCCGAGGGCCACGTTGGAACGATTCTCAGGGGGATACTGGAGCTCCTAGCTGGGGTTCCCTCCGTCGTCTACGGCTTCATCGCCCTAGTCATCCTATCGGGCCTCCTCCACTCCCTCCTCCACACAACATATCGGCTGAACGCCCTCAACGGCGCCCTCATCCTCTCCATAATGATACTCCCAACGATTACGAGCATAGCCAGCGACGCCATCTCCTCCATTCCAAAGGAGTTTAGGGAAGCAAGCCTCGCATTAGGGGCAACTCGATGGCAGACCATAAGAAACATAGTGCTACCCTCAGCGAAGAGGGGAATCATCGTTGCCTCCATGCTAGGAGTCGGCAGAGCCATAGGGGAGACGATGGCGGTGCTCATGGCAACTGGAAACTCGCCGATTATAACGCTCAACCCCCTGAGGTCGGTGGAGACGATGACCGCCGCCATCGCCATAGAGATGGGGGAGGTGGTCTATGGAAGCCTCCACTACCACGCCCTCTTCGCCGTCGGCCTGCTGCTGTTCATCATCTCCCTCCTCATCAACCTCTCCGCGATCCATCTAGGCTACAGGGGGGAGACGCGATGAGGCTATGGAAGGAGCAAATCATCTTCGCTCTCATCTCTCTCACGGCCTACCTCGCCATCGGTTTGGCCTTATTACTGTTGATCTATCTGTTGGTCAGGGGGCTGCCGGTTCTAAGCCTCCGCTTCCTCCTCTCACCCCCCCTTGGGATGAGGGGCGGAGGAATCAGCACAGCCATCATGGGCACCATACTGCTGCTGTTCTTCACAGCTCTCGTCTCTCTACCCCTTGGAGTCGCCTCCGCCATCTATCTATCCGAATACACGGAGGGAGCTGACCCCCGCCTCCTACGCCTCATAAGGGTGACGATAAACAACCTCGCTGGAGTTCCCTCGATCGTCTACGGCCTCCTCGGCCTCAGCCTCTTCGTCCTCACCCTACACCTAGGCCTAAGCATAATATCCGCCTCCCTAACCCTCTCAATACTCACGCTCCCCACGGTGATAGCCGCCTCCGAGGAGGCCTTGAGAGCTGTTCCAAGGGAGTTTAGGGAGGCTAGTCTAGCGCTGGGGGCAACCCGATGGCAGACCATAAGAAACATAGTGCTGCCATCGGCTTATCCCGGCATCCTCACCGCCTGTATATTGGGTCTCAGCAGGGCCGCAGGTGAGACCGCCCCCCTCCTCATGACGGGGGCGGCCTATTATATAGCGGGTAAGACCCTAAACATCCTCGGCCCCTTCATGGCTCTCTCCACCCACATATACTATATGTCCACGCAGTCCCCAAACCCTACGTTGACGAGGTCTATTCAATACGGCTCCATCGCCGTCCTCCTCCTAATAGTTCTCTCCCTAAACCTGGCGGCCACCGTGATGAGATTGAGGTATAGGAGGAGTAGAAGATGAGGGGGGTTGATAAGATCATCTTTGAGGGCTTCAACCTCTGGTATGGCGAGAAGCATGTGCTGAGGAACATCTCTCTGAGGATTAAGGAGAATCTGGTGACGGCGATAATGGGCCCTTCCGGATGCGGTAAGACCTCCCTTCTACGCTCCATAAATCGGATGAACGACCTCATACCTGAGTGTAGGTGTAGGGGCCGCGTCCTCCTCGACGGCGTGGACATCTACGGCGAAGAGGTCGACGTCTATGAGCTTAGGAGAAGAGTTGGAATGGTATTCCAGAAACCGAATCCCCTTCCGATGTCCATCTATGATAACGTGGTTTACGGCGTCAAGATACATCGCCTCGCCTCCTCGAAGGGGGAGATGATGAGGATCGTGGAGGAGAGCCTACGCAAGGCCGCCTTATGGGATGAGGTGAAGGATCGCCTCCACGAGAGCGCCTTAAAACTCTCGGGGGGTCAGCAGCAGCGTCTCTGTATAGCGAGGGCCCTGGCGGTGGAGCCCGAAGTTATATTGATGGATGAACCCTGCAGCGCCCTCGACCCCATAGCGACGGCTAAGATAGAAGCCTTGATGAGGGAGCTGAGCAAGGAGTATACGGTAATAGTGGTGACCCACAACCTACAGCAGGCCGCGAGGGTCTCCGATATAACCGCCTTCATGTATATGGGGGAGATAGTGGAGTATGGACGGACGAGAGATGTCTTCGAGAACCCAAAGAGCGAGTTAACTGAGAGCTATATAACTGGGAGGTTCGGCTGATGAGTAGACCCCTAGATCTGGGTCTGAGGCAGACCCGTAACCTACTCATAAGGATGGGGAGGCTGGCTGAGGAGGCCATTAAACGCTCCTTGGAGGGCTTCCAGGAGATGGAGGATGTCTACGAGGATGTGAGAGACTGGTCGAATACGCTTTTAATTCTCTCCAGCGAGGTGGAGGAGCAGGTGATCAGTCTCATCGCCTTACACCAGCCCATGGCTAGAGACCTCAGAACCCTGAGAGCCTACCTAAAGATCGCCTATGACCTAGAGAGATTTGGGAGATACGCCCTCGACATAGCAGACCTCCTAAGGGGCATAGGCCCATGGAGAAGGTTGGAGGGGATCCCCCTTAGAGAAATGGGTGAGAGGGTGATGGAGATGATTAAGGCCGCCCTCTCCCTGATGGAGAACGGAGACCAGGCTGAGATAGATGAGATATCGATGATCGAGAGGGAGGTTGACCGCCTATATCGGAGGGGGTTGAAAACCCTCGCCGAAGTGGAGGCGGATGCTAGAACGATTATAGCCCATATCCTCACGATCAGGTATCTAGAACGCATCGCCGATCACGCCATCTATATAACCGAATCGATGACCTACGCTCTCACAGGACGCCGATTCTTCCTGAGATAGCCTAAAAAGGTTCGAGAGATCCCTTTAGGCCTGATAAATCGGAGACTCCAAGTTTCATTTAAATATCTCCCGCCACTCTGATCCCTGATAACCCTTCGAGATGTTTTAGGGGAAAAGGGAGGTAGATGAGGCCTCTAGAGGATGTCCCCTTCAAGGTTGTGAGGGAGGAATGGAACACCTACGACCTAGGCGACGGCTTACAGCTGAAGGCTAGGGTTGTCCTCCTAAAGGTGTTGAAGCCTCCAGACATCCCTATAAGGGGAGATAGCTATCAGATTCATACACACTTCGTAGTCAATTCCTGAAGATGTCAAATAAAGGTTAATTTAACCCCTCCCATCTAACATCGAGATGTTCAACCTTCAGAGATACATGTTCTATATAGGCCGAGACCTCCACGGCCTCCTCGTAAGGGCCATCTCCCTTCCAGGGGTTCTCGCCAAGCTCTCCTCCATCATAGCTGATAGGGGGTTGAACATCCTCTACTGCTCCACCACCGCCGCTGAGGAGCATGGGGAGGGGGGTTATCCTCCTATTCATAGACTTCACAGACTCTGAGACTAGACCCCAAGAGCTGGCGGAGGAGCTTGAGAGACTCGACTTCATCAGGAAGGTGAAGTTGATAACGCCGAAGTATGAGAGCTTCATCGTCGACGACGTCTCCTTCCCCCTCATGGGGGAATCCGAGAGGGCGATACTGATGGAGTCGGCGCTGAAAGACTCTTCGTAGACATACGCAGACACATCGGCCCCGAAGGTGAAGCCATCCTATACTTCCTGGGGAAAGAAGTTGGTAAGAGCCTCGCCGAGCGATATATGGGGATGGCTGAGAAGATAGGCATAGAGGATCCGGAGGGGAGACCCATATAGCACAGCCTCTCCGCCTCCGTCGGCTACGCCCTCATAGAATCCCTAGAGATCGACCCCGAAACCTCGAGGATAAGGCTGAGGGTTAAGGGCTGTATAGAATGCGAGCTTAGGGCTGAGAGACCCTACAGCCAGTTCCTACGGGGAATGCTAGCAGGGTACGCCTCAGCCCTCTTCGATAGGGATATGATGGCGAGGGAGACGAGATGTATAGCGGTGGGGGATCCCTACGGCGAATTCGAGGTCATAAGCATCGAATAAAGAGGTCAGGATAATAGCGGCCTCAGACGTTTAATGATGGAGGGGGAGAGTAGTCCCCCTATGCCGCCTAAGAGGGAGTGAATGAGGAGGAAGCCATAGAGGAAGAAGACCGGTGGCATAAACCACCCTAGGATCACCCTAAAGGCATAGTAGAGTAGGAGGTCTCCCGGAACGCCGTATATGAGGCCTACCAGAAGCGAGGCCATAATCGACTCCGAGAAGTCTAGGGATAGCGAGGCTAGGTCTACGACTATTCCTCCCAGAGTCCAGACGGGTATTATCAGCCAGGGTATTGGAGGCCCCCCAGGGAGGATCGTTGAGACCACGCCGCTTACCAGCTGGGTGAAGGTGGCTGCTCCAGGCTTATCGACGAGCGCCCTCGCCGTGAAGACTAGGATGGTTCCCAGGGGTATTGATATGGCCCCATAAAGCCCTGGAAGGGGGGCCGGAATCATATTGGTGGTGAGCGTTGTGAGGGCCGATAGGCATCCCAGGAGGGTCATGAGGGTTAGATCCCTACTATTGAACCTCACCCCTCTCAGCCTCCCGCATCTCCACTCGTCCCATATATATGCCCCTCCCATCGAGAATGGGATATTGAGCCTCAAGGCAGCTGAGGCAGTGGGGTTTGCCATCCCTAAGCCCAGCCCTACTCTCCATCACTCTCTCGCCACATCGGGAGCATACCACGGAGCCGTAGATCGGGGCATATTCGGGTACCTTAACCCTCATCCTCCTTATCAGGAACATCTCAGAGGCCGATCTACGCAGCACATCGAAGGCGGCCTCCTCCATCAACTTCATGAACCTAGTCCTCTCCTCCTCTGAGACCCTCTCCCTCCTAGCGACGATCCGCTCCCATAGATCACTCAGCTCAGACCTCTCCCTATGTTGGGAGTCCTCGAAATCGGGTTTCAAGGCCACCCTAACGCCCTCACCGCTCCTCTTGGCGAGGGTGAAGGCCGTCTTACCGAGGTCTAGGTAGATGAGGGCGTTGTTTCCAAAGGTGCATCCCGTCACCACCTGGACGCCGTCGCTGAAGCAGTTATTCGTCTCGACGATGGCTATCACCTCTTCCATGCCGATGCTCCTAACACCCAGCATTCTCACAGCCGTATAGCCGGCGACGACGCCATAGGCGAGATAGGTGCAGTAGTGGCCGTGGATCTCCCCGGCCCTTCTAAGCAGCCCCTCTAGATCCCCCCTCTTTATGAGCTGCTCGATCTCGGCTCTCGGAGATCTCCACATCCCACCTCAATATTACCCCTCATATACATTTTTAATACTAACTCCGAGAGGCCGTGAGCAGGAATAAATCGTTAAAGAGTTTTCCCTCTAAATGGGATGGCATCGATGGAGCTCAGGCGATTCAGGGCTAGGGATGGGAGGGAGGTGATCCTCAGATCTCCCAGATGGAGCGACCTCGACGACATGCTGGAGCTCGTCAACTCGCTGGTGGAGGAGGGGGCTGAAGTCAACCTCTGTGAGCCATACAGTAGGGAGGATGAGGCCGACTGGCTCGCTGAATTATTGGCATCCGTTGAGAAGGGTGATCGGATCTCGGTGGTGGCTGAGGTTGAGGGGCATGTCATAGGCCACGTCGAAGTGCGGATGGGTAGATGCTATGAAGGCCATACCGGGGTGCTGGGCATAGCGGTTAAGAGGGGCTACAGAGACCTGGGCATAGGAACAGAGCTGATGAAGGAGGCGGAGCAACTGGCGAGAGGGAGAGGGCTGAAACTTATAACTTTAGAGGTCTTCGCCACCAATAGCAGGGCTATCCACGTCTATGAGAAGCTGGGCTACCGCGTCATAGGTCGAGTTCCAAAGGGCATCTATAAGGATGGACGCTACATAGACAAAATCCTCATGGCTAAGGAGCTCCACAGCGATGAAACCTATGACCGCCCCTCGTCTGGGATGAAGGTATCATCCGAATCTTAAAATTGGCTTTAGACAAACTCTATATCTGGTGGTATGATGGGCGGGGTTTCAAGGGTGAGCATCTCCCTCCCCCCCGAGATGTTAGAGGAGTTTGACAGGGTTGTGGAGCGACTTGGGATGACGCGATCCAAGGCTGTCCAGGTGGCGATGAGGGATTTCCTAACGGAGCATCGATGGGAGACCGCTGAAGGCATGGTGGCCGGAGCCATAACGCTGCTCTACGACCATAAAATCCGAGGCGTCGAGGAGGAGGTGACCGACATACAGCATGAGTTCAGGGATGTCATAAGCTCCACAACGCATGTCCACCTAGATGAGCGGAACTGCCTAGAGATCATAGCCGTCAAAGGCGATGTAGCCCGCATAAGGGAACTCTATCGGAGATTGATGGCTCAGAGGGTTAAACAGCTGAAATTCTCCCTACTCCAAATATAATCGATTGTTGAAGGAGTCTCATCTCAGTTTTATATATCTGTAGGCCTCAACCGCCCGCTCGAAGCAGTAGTGGCAGTGTTGATATTTCTTCCTGAACTCCTCCACCTCCCTGGAGATGTTCTCTGGATTCTCGCCGTCGATGACCGCTCTCTTCATGAACTCTGCTATCTCCTCCATCTCAGATTCCCTCATCCCCAGCCTGGTAACTTCGCTGACGCCGAGCCTTATCCCACCTGGCTCCTTATAATGGCGGCCTTTCTTTACGTCGTAGGGGAGGAGGTTTCTGTTCACTATTATGCCAGCTTTCTCCAACGTCTTCTCCACCTTGAAACCGTTTTTCAGTGGGGTGTCCACCACGTCGACGAGGAGGACGTGGGACTCGGTGAAGCCTAGAGACTCGCCTAGTACCTTGAATCCCCTCTCATAGAGGGCTTGGCCTAGGGCCTTGGCGTTTCTTACAACCTGCCTGGCGTAGGCTCTGCCGAACTCCTTGAATTCGCAGAGGGCGACGGCGAGTCCAGCTAGGGTGTGGAGGTGATGATTGCTGACATTCGCTGGGAACACCGCCCTCTTCAATCTCTCCGCATATCTCTCCCAAGATAGGATCATCCCCCTCTGAGGTCCGAAGAGCGTCTTATGGGTGCTCATCTGGACGCAGTCCGCCCCCTCCCTTAGGGGGTCTTGGAATAATCCCGCCCCTATCAGGCCTGCTACATGGGCCGCGTCGTAGGCGACTTTGGCTCCATACTCCGCCGCGATCTCGGAGATCTCCCTCACGGGGTGGGGGAAGGGGAAGACGCTGGCGCCTAATAGATAGAGTTTGATGTGCCTCCCCTCCCTCTCCAGCCTCCTGATCTTCTTCACGGTGGCATCGACGTCGATGTTGAGATTCTCATCATCATACTCGAAGTATTGGACTCTCAGTCCATGGACGGCTCCAGCTGTCCCCCATAGCCCCTTCCTCGCCATGGAGATATGTCCCCCATCTGGTATGGAGAGGGCCATGATGCGATCTCCAGGCTCCGTGAAGGCGGTGTACATAACCAGGTTGGCGCATACCCCTGAGATAGGTCTGACATCGACGAACTCGGCCCTAAAGATCTCCTTAGCTAGCTCCATGGCGATGATCTCCACCTCATCGATATATCTACATCCGGCGTAGACCCTCTCACCTGGCCAGCCCTCAGCGTATCGATGGCCGAAATCGCTGATGAGAGCCTCCCTGACGGCGGGGCTAGTCACATTCTCACTCGCGATCAATGGTATACATCTACTGAAGAAGTCGTGATGCTCCCTAAGGAGTTGGAAGACTCGTTCATAGGCCTCTCTGGCATCCATTTTTAATCCCTCCACAATTTTTCTCCAGATATTCTATACAGATGGGCGGGTGGAAGCCGCCTCCCAGAATTCTAATCTCAATGGTCTGAGGATCTAAATCTCGGATTGGCGCTCCAACACCATCCCCTACATCTGTCCCTATAATGGGTCTTATAAGGATTGGGAGGGGCAATCTTTAATTATAAAGTGGATTATCATCGAGTGGGCTGGTTGGGGTGTATCACCCGGACTGGGCCTAGCCATCCACGGCTTCTCCCTCAATCCCCCTAGCCCACTGTGTATCCTTCTAAAGGGAGGTGGTGATGATGGATGAGGAGATGGTGGTTACTCCATGGAAGGTCTCTGGGGAGGTAAACTATGAGCGTCTGATGGAGCAGTTTGGGACTAAGCCCATCACGAAGCCGCTTCTAGATCGGATGAGGAGGATCGCCGGTTATCTACATCTACAGCTTAGGAGGGGGATCTTCTTCTCCCATAGGGACTTCGACTGGTGGCTCGACATGTATGAAGCCGGGCAGCCTGTTGGCCTCTACACCGGTCGAGGCCCTTCTGGACCTTGCCATCTGGGGCATTTACTCCCCTGGTTCTTCACTAAGCATCTCCAGGATGTCTTTGATGCTCACCTATACTTCCAGATGACGGATGATGAGAAGTATCTCATACATCCTGAGCTGACCCTGGAGGACACGGTGGGCTACACCTATGAGAACGCCCTAGACCTCATAGCCGTCGGCTTCGACCCTGAGAAGACGCATATAATTTCCAACGTCAATCATATCCATAGGCTGTATAGATTGGCGCTTCAGGTGGCTAAGCACGTCACCTACTCGACAGTCAAGGCCATCTTCGGCTTCACGGACAGCGACAACATAGGCATCATCTGGTTCCCAGCGATGCAGGCGGTTCCATGCTTCATACAATCCGTCATCGAGGGCCATAACGTCGCGGTTCTCATACCCGCCGCCATAGATCAAGACCCCTATTGGAGAATGACTAGGGACATCGCTGAGAAGCTTGGATTCTATAAGCCGGCTCAGATACATGCGAAATTCCTCCCAGGCCTCGGCAGGGGCGGCAAGATGTCTGCCTCCATGCCCGAGACGGCCATCTTCACCATCGACCCTCCAGAGGTTGCGGCAAGGAAGATCATGAACGCCTACACAGGGGGCAGAGCTACAGCCGAGGAACAACGCCGACTCGGGGGAGACCCCTCCATCTGCACCGTCTACGCATACTATTACTACCTCTTCGAGGAGGACGACAAAAGGCTGAGGGAGCTGGAGCACCGCTGCCGATCTGGGGATCTCCTCTGCGGCGAATGTAAGGCTGAGTTAGCCGAGAGGGTTAAACGCTTCCTAAGGGACTTTCAACGGCGGAGGGAAAAGGCTAGGAATCAATTAGATAGATTCTTCCTGGAGTAGGCGATGAGGCCTAAGGTTTCAATCGTCAAGGTTGAGTATGACGTTAAGGCCGCCGTTGAGGAGGCCCTGGAGCTCCTGGGAGGTCTTAAGCGCTTCATCCGACGTGGAGGCCGCTATCTTCTGAAGCCTAACCTCTTCACCACGAAGAGGGCTGAGGAGGGGGCGACGACGGATATGCGGATAGTCCTCTCACTCGCGGAGCTGCTTAGGGAGGCTGGGGCCGAGGGCTTCATCGGTGAATGCCCCGCCATGGCGGCCTACACGCAACCCGACGTCGTCTTTGAAGGCCTCGGAGTGCGAAGGCTCTGTGAGGAGGCGGATGTGGAGCTTAGAGTTCTGGATCGCGAACGCCCCGTTAGAGTTGAGGTTCCCGGAGGCGTCGTCTTGAGGGAGGCCTGGTTCCCAGAGTCGGCTCTAAGAGCCGATGGCATCATCAACATTCCGAAGCTGAAGACCCATGTATTGACGAAGCTAACCTGCGCCGTCAAAAATCTCTTCGGCCTCCAGCAGGGAGGCTCTAAGGCTCGTCATCACGTCGCCACGAGGAATGACCCTGAGAGATTTAGCCACCTCCTACTAGACCTCTACGCCGCCATTAGGGGGAGGGTTCTCCTCAACGTTGTGGACGCTATAGTCGGCATGGAGGGGGAGGGGCCAGGGAGTGGAGACCCCGTTAAACTCGGCCTGATAATCGCTGGCGACGACGCGGTGGCGGTGGATATGGTCTGCACAGCCCTGATAGGATGGGATCCCATGGAGGTGGGGACGAATAGACTAGCCTCTGAAAGGGGGCTAGGCCCCAAATCGCTGGAGGAGATCGAAGTGCTAGGCCTCAGCCTCGATGAGGCTGGGAGGCCCTTCAAGAGGCCTATGGGGCATTCAAGCCTGGAACCCTTCATAAAGGCCTTTAGAGAGATCATCTGCCTAGAGGATCGATGCATCGGCTGCGGCATCTGCGTCCAGATATGCCCTGGAGGCGCCCTAGAGATGGTGGGGGATCACCCCAAATTCAATGGCGAGCGATGTATCCAATGCTTCTGCTGCGTAGAGCTATGCCCCCAGGGGGCTTTAAGGGCGGTGAGGAGGGATGAGTGAACACTGCATCTTCTGCCGCATCATACGAGGGGAGGCTCCGGCCCATGTTGTCTATGAGGATGAGAAGGTGATCGCCTTCTTGGACATCAACCCCTGCTCCCCAGGTCATACGCTGATAATCCCCAAGGTTCATGCTCAGCGTCTGGAGGAGCTCCCGGAGGATGAGGCCATAGCTCTCTTTAGGACGCTTCACCGCCTCATAGGGCCTATACAACGGGCTGTGGGGGCTGATAGTACGACGATAGGCATAAACAACGGCCCTGAGAGTGGTCAGGAGGTGCCCCACGTCCATATCCACGTCATACCCAGGTTCAGGGGCGACGGCGGGGGCATAATCCAGGGCGTCGCAAGACTTTGGAGGAGGCCGACCAGGGGAGAGATGGAGAGGATAGCGAGGAGGATAAGAAATCTCGTGGGAACTTAACTTATTCATGTAAGCTCTTAAAGCCCAGTCTCGGAGTTCTTCTCGGGGTTGGGATGAGGCGTAAGGTGTTTAGGGGTATGGGTTGTAGGCAGGTGGGCCGCAGCGGCCTCTGGGTCTCCGAGGTTGGCCTCGGCCTATGGAAGTGGGGTGACCCCTCCTACGACGGTTCAAAGGTTGGTGAGCATGAGGGCTTCAAGATTCTTGATCGAGCCTTGGAGCTGGGGGTCTTCTTCTGGGATACTGCTAACTCCTATAATTGGGGCTCTGGGAACTCTGAGAGGCTGAT
>Ga0190363_1001418_pt1 | contig 14121 bp, 15 predicted proteins | sample 48721867_MG_FD_161272 | JGI IMG/M metagenome (GOLD analysis project Ga0190363, IMG submission 161272) | Hydrothermal vent microbial mat bacterial communities from Southern Trench, Guaymas Basin, Mexico - 4872-18-6-7_MG | ecosystem: Environmental > Aquatic > Marine > Hydrothermal vents >...
CCACTTTATACGTAATGAACACCATATGAATCTAAGCGTCCAATGTATTGCACTCGTCAATATCCAGAGTTTGAACTCCTCCCACTTACCCATAGAAATGCTGCTTAATAAGGTTTATCGCCTCACGTGAAGCTATTTTATCGCCCAGAAGTGTACGTACCTTATTTAGTTCGTTACGCATCTTGTGCTCCAATTCGGGATGGCTGAAGAATTCGTCCAAATACTGTATGATTGTATCAGCATTACAATGGTGTTGTATGAACTCGGGCACTATCTCATGACCTGCAATTATATTAGGTAATCCGATGTATTTCACATGTGTCAACAACTTCGCTACCCAATAGAAGCTATATGACGTTCTGTAAAGTATCGCCATTGGTGTACCTATCAATGCAGCCTCCAATGTAGCGGTACCTGAGGTCACCAGCAGAAACTTAGCTTTACGCATAAGTGTATAGGGGTTTTCGAAATAGACAATAGGTAGGTTATTGACCAGCGATTTCACAACCGGTAATGTATTTTTCGTAGGTGCTATACCTATCTTCTTATCGTTGAAGTGACATGCAACTTCAAGCATAATCGGTAATATAGAACGTACCTCTTGTACACGTGACCCCGGTAGCAGGCCAAGAAATACTTCAGGGCCATCCGCTACATGTTTGAGTTCATCGTTTACGATTTCAACCAGTGGGTGGCCCACCCAATACGTTTTGAGGCCCAACCTCTCATAAAATTGTTGTTCGAATGGCAATATCACCAACCTTAAATCCACGTATTGCTTCAAAGCTTTCACACGCCAGTCCCCCCATATCCATAGCTGTGGTAACGAATAGTATATTACTTTGCAACCCCTACCATGTGCGAAACGTGCAAGCTTTAGATTGAACCCTGGGAAATCCACAAGTATGAGGAAATCAGGCCTTTTACTCACGATAAAACTGGTGATTGTATTGAATGCTTCAACTATTGTGTTACGTGCTTTCCAAACTTCCACTATACCCATAACTGACATCCCCGCATAGGGGTAAAGTATTGATACACCTGCCTTTTGTAAGAGCTCACCACCTAACGCATAAAACTCTGTAGCTGGTAAAACCGTCCTCCATGTATTTACCAACCGTTCCGCATAAAGTTCACCGGAGGTTTCACCTACGGAAATGAGTACCCGCATATGGAAGGTGTAGACTTTTCAATATTCGATAAGCTACCTCGAACGACTTACGTACCTCCATAGGGTCGATGGCAGGTGGTTTACCTTTTGTGACACTTTCTGTGAAGCTTTCGAGTTCCTGATGCAATGGCTCCATAGGGATGGTTTCTACCTCCCTACCTTTTATTGAGAAGTAACCATTATTTTCTTGCCCCTTATAGTAAAGTGTAGCAGTGTGTGCTTTGTAATCAACAAAGAAGTAGCGATCTTTCTCGAAAAAAATGATCCTACGGATCGTTTCAGGTACCACACGTGATGCGGTGAGGTTAGCTACTACCCCATTTTCAAACTCTATCCTTGCATTTACGAGATCGTATTCTTGTGGGGTGAATATCGATAACCCTGTGGCATTTATTTGTTTGATTTCGCTTTTGACAAATTTCAACACTATATCGATATCATGTACCATAAGATCTAACACGAGTGGTGCACTAATTTCATTAACTGCACGTAAAGCTGACCTATATGCTTCAATGTAAACGGGTTCACGTAGTAGCTCCTCCAATGCTATGATTGCGGGGTTGAACCTTTCGATGTGCCCCACCTGTAGGACGAGGTTTTTCGATCTCGCAAGCTGGATCAGGTCATCGACTTCCTCCAAGGATTGAGCTAATGGTTTCTCCACAAACGTATGTATACCTTTTGAGAGCGCTCGTTTGGCGATAGGATAGTGTGAAGGTGTAGACGATGCTATACTTACAGCTTCTACATTATCAAGCAATGCATCAAGTGAATCAAACCATTTAGTACCGTATTTCTGTGCTATATTTATGGCACGTGATACATTGATATCATAGATACCCACAAGATATGCATTGGGAATCTCTTTCCAAACCCTTACGTGGTGCTTACCGAACCTACCCACTCCTACAACACCTACTTTCATCGAACGACTCCTCTTTTTGACTCCAGGATAAATTTTATGAGATATTCCACATGGTGATCCATCTGTAACTCCTTCTGAACCATAGCGATAGCTTGCTGTAAGTTATATTTGGTTGAAAACAGGAGCCTAAACGCCTTATGGAGGCGATCGATCTCATGGGGTGCGAAATTGTGTCGCCTTAAACCGACACGATTTACATCAACCACACGAAGTGGCTCACCTGCAACCAATGCATATGGGGGTACATCTTTGGGCACCCTATACCCACCCGCTACCATAGCGTATGCACCTATACGTACAAATTGGTGGATAGGACATAAACCGCTTATAAATGCGTGATCTTGCACCTCAACATAGCCCGCAAGTTGACTTGCGTTGGCGATCACAATACCGTTACCTAATCGACAATTATGTGCAATATGGACGTAAGCCATGATGAAGTTGTCATCCCCAATGATGGTTTCATTACCTGCACCTGTAGCTCGATGTATGGTCACGAATTCGCGTATGATGTTGCGGTTGCCAATCCTTACGCGGGTGGGTTCATCTCCGTAATTTACGTCTTGAGGTGCAAACCCTATCACCACATATGGATAAATTTGATTATCTTCACCGATTATGGTATTTTCGGCAATATAAGAATATGCACCTATTTTGGTACCGTTACCTATTGTGACGTTTTTCTCAATAATCGCACCATACCCTATTTCTACATCTTCACCCAACGAAGCTGTGGGATGGATGAGAGCTTCATGAACACCTTTAGCCATGAGTTCTTTATAAATTTAGGTAATAGAAGCAATCGTCAATATTTTACTTGACTTAACCCCTATATTGGTTATATAATTTAAGCTCGGGGCGTGGCGCAGCTTGGTAGCGCGTCTGGTTTGGGACCAGAAGGTCGGTGGTTCAAATCCACTCGCCCCGAGTTATTTTACCATAGGAGGATAGTATGGACGTAAGCGAATATGAACCTTCCTTCCTTGAGGTGATAGATTCCCTTAAACAACGTACTGACTATGCAGATTTGAGATGGGTCGAACACACACACGAATATATTGAGGTTAAGAATGGTGAAGTAGTTGCCTTAGCACGCTCGTCAGATATGGGGTTCGGTATACGTGTGTTATACAAAGGCGCGTGGGGGTTTGCTTCATCATATGATTTAACCCCAGATAGTATCAGGGAGGTTGCAGACAAAGCGCTATCAATCGCACAGGCAAGCTATCGGCTTATACGTGAGCCAGTACGGTTGGCACCCGAAGATGTGCATATTGATACTTACGTGAATCCGGTGAGGGTTGACCCTTTTACTGTAGCGATCGACGATAAGCTTGACTTATTGCTCAAAGTGGATAGCGCATTGAGGCACCCTCATATACCAATACGTGAGGTGTTCATGGATTTATGGCGTGAACGTAAGTTGTTCATCAACACGGAGGGGTCTAAGATATTTCAAGACATTACACATACTGGTGCAGGCATGCAGGTAACCGCATTCGGTGAGGATATGCAGGTAAGGAGCTATGGTAATTTCAAAGCTGCAGGTTACGAATATCTTGAAGAACTCGACCTTATCTCGCATACGGATAGGGTGAAAGAAGAGGTGTTGGCACTCACAAAAGCACCTGTACCTGATGAAGCTGTTAAGGATATCATAATTGCAGGTGATCAATTAGCGCTCCAGATACATGAGTCATGTGGTCACCCAATAGAGCTTGATCGTGTATTGGGTACAGAGGCGAGCTTCTATGGTACGTCATTCCTTACATTGGATAAGCTTGGCAAGTTCCAATATGGGTCGAAACACGTAAACATAGTAGCGGATGCTACCCATAAGGATGCATTGGGTGGGTTCGGCTATGATGACGAAGGTGTGAAGGCACAACGTACTGATATTGTGCGTGAGGGTGTATTTGTGGGATACTTGACCTCACGTGAAACTGCGAGCATACTGGGGCAACGTAGCAATGGCGCTATGCGTGCATCGAGTTGGAACCGCATACCTCTCATTAGGATGACATCGATCGACCTTGAACCCGGTGAGTGGGAGCTTGAAGATATGATCGCCGATATCAAAGACGGTATATACTTTGAGACTAATAAGTCGTGGTCAATAGATGAGAAACGACTTAATTTCCAATTTGGTACCGAAATAGCGTGGGAGATCAAAAATGGTAGACGAACACAGGTGTTACGTAATGCAATATATACAGGGATAACACCTGAGTTTTGGCGTTCATGTGATGCTATAGCTAATAAGAAATATTGGCAAATATATGGAGTACCGGGGTGCGGTAAGGGTGAACCCGGTCAAAGTATGCGGGTATCACATGGTACTGCACCTGCAAGGTTTAGGAAAGTACGTGTGGGGTACAAAAAATGAAAGATAAACTTTTTGCTGTGGGTGAGGCGATCCTCAATGCATCAACCGCTGACGAGACAGAGGTGTTACTTTTTGGGACAAAGTCACAGCTGACGAGGTTTGCCAATTCCGTCATACATCAAAACGTGTATGAGGAGAATGTTGAAATCACCGTACGTGCGATAGTTGATAAACGTATAGGGGTGGTAAGTGCCAACCTCAGTGCGTTGGAGGAGCCATCGGAGTTGGCTAAGCTGGCAAAAGAGGTAGCTGAACGTACGCCAAAGGTGGTGGATTTCGAGCATCTTCCTTCACCTGCACCAGTAAGAGAGGTACGATCGTATTTTTCGAGCACCATAGAGGTGACGCCAGCGGATAAGGCGTCGGTTATTGAGAAACTCGTCAAACGTGCCACACCGTTGGGTATTACATTGTCTGGGGTATACGAGACATCCGAAATCCATACGGTGATACTTAATTCCAACGGTATATCGCTTTACTATCCGGGTACATGGGCTGTATTTAAGGTTGTCAGCTTATCCGATACGAGTCAAGGCTATGCGGTACAATGTGAGTTGGATGCAGCTAAGTTAGAGCCTGAGAAGGTGGGGGAGAGGTCGATCGAAAAATGTGATAAGGGTAAAAATCCCCGAGATATAGAGCCCGGTAAATATGACATTGTGGTAGAACCGTATGGGATGGTAGAGATATTATCGTGGTTGGCGTGGTTAGGGTTGGGTGCATTGTCAGTAATAGAGAAGCGTAGCTTTCTATGCGATAGGTTTGGCTCACAAGTGGCGAGTGAAGTCTTCACACTATATGATGATGGGTATCATCCGTTGACATTTCCGTGGCCGTTCGATTTCGAAGGTGTACCCAAGAGGAAAGTTGTGATAATAGAAAACGGTATAGCCAAGGACGTGGTGTATGATTCGTATACCGCAAAGAAGCTGAACAAGGAGAATACCGGGCATGCGGTTACACCGGAAGCGAGTAGAAAGATAGGCCCTATACCATCTAACTTGGTGGTTGAACCCGGTAGCTCGACGGTTGATGAGCTGGTTGCCAGTGTATCACGTGGCCTGTATGTGACGAAATTTCACTATGTGAACGGAATGATCAACCCCAGGGAAGCTATATTTACGGGTATGACACGTGGTGGTGTATTCTATATTGAAGACGGTAAGATACAGTATCCGGTGAAGAACTTGAGGTTCACTGAAAGCATGCTGACAGCATTTAAGAATATAGAAAAGGTGGGCAACGATCTCACCCGCGTAGGACTTGAGTCGGAGATCGGTGCATATGCGGTACCAAGTATGTTGATTAGGGGGTTTAACTTTACCGGTAAAACCGAGTATTAATTGGAGGCTATATGAGTTTAGCTGAAATATTGGCACGGGGTGGATATATAGTATGGATATTGGGGGTGGTGTCGGTGATATTGGTGGCGTTAATAGTTGAACGTGCATTAAGTTACAGGAAATATAGATATCTGAAGATAATATTGAACCAGGCAAAAGAGACGTTGGATATCAATACACTGTTACAACTTGAGGCTGAATATGGGGGTGACCTTCTACGTAAGTTAACAACAGCTGACAAGGAAGAAAGTGAAACCCTACTTAAAGCTACCAAACAGGAGCTTGAACGCCATCTTGCAGGTATAGCAACGATTGCAAGCATAGCACCGTTGTTGGGCTTTCTCGGTACTGTTACAGGGATGATAAAGGCGTTCATGCAGATACAGAGGTTGGGAGGAAACGTAAATCCGTCAGTACTCGCGGGTGGTATATGGGAGGCACTTGTAACGACGGCGGTGGGATTAGCCATAGCGATACCGGCGGTTGCGTTTTATAACTGGTTTGTGGCGAGGGGAGCCACCATATATGAGAATGTGGAAGAGCTTATACGGATTGTGAGGTACCACAAGGATGAAACGCGAGTATCTTAGGGCACTCAACCCCATATCATTAGCTGATATTGTATTGTTGCTCATTATATTTTTTCTGCTAACTTCAACTTATGTGCTTGAACCTGGGATAAGGGTGCGTTTACCCAAGACACGATTTGTTGAAGCAGTAACCGAACGTGAGGCACGCGTATCGATAACACGTGAAGGTAGACTATTCCTGAACGATCAACCAGTAACTTTTAGCAATTTGGGGGTTAATCTCGAGCAACTGTTACCCACGTTACGTGAGCCTGTACTCATAATACGTGCGGATAAGGATGTACGTGTCGATATGTTGGTGAGGGTGATGGATATTGCACGTGGTGCAGGTTACGAGCGCTTCCTGATCGCCACCCGACCAGCGGAATGAATGAGGTGATATATGAGGAATTTAGCAAATGTTTATGAATCTTTTTCTTATTTTAACTAATTATTGTATTAACCATGCATCTTTGTTTATTTATTGCAAAGAATTCTCTTCTTTGGTTTATAGCTTTAATAGGTCGCCTTATATCTATTCTATGTATCCTAAGCCCCTTAATCGTTCTTTGATCTTCTCCTTATCCTCCTCGGAATAGCCTTTGGGGATTTGCTTTTCTTTTTGGGTCTTTATTTCCTCGTATTTTATAGGGTTTCTTTTTAAGAAATCCTCTTCAAAAATATCAACAAGTACCTTGCCATCCATATCTGTAGGGATAGGCAGACCAAATGCATATAAAATTGTGGGCGCAATGTCTATTATTTTAGCCCCGCTAACTTGACCGCCTTTTTTGATATTTTTACCGGAACAGATAAGTATTCCGTTCGTTCGATGTTCTCCTGAATGTGGAAAGGGCATATCTTCTTGCCTTACAGGAGTGCTAATCCAATCTTTAACACCTTCTGTATAATGTAGCCTTGCTCGGTAGGCATTGTTTTTCCAAAGAACGATCAAATCGGGCAATAGATCTAATTTCTCCCCATGGTATAATTCGCTTTTTTCATATACCTTCTCTACTAGTTGGTTGCCTGTTTCCGGATCCTTTAATTTTACTAATTTTTCTTTTATAGAGATTACTATATTTTTATATTCTTTCTCATCGACAGTACCACATGGGTATTTTCCGACTTTATTTATGTAGATATTCCCTCCGTAGCCAGCTGAAAAAGCTTTGGTGTTAGCCCAATCGATGTTTGAGAGGCTAAGATGGTAAGCTATGCCTTCTCTGATTCGTGGAAATTTCTCTCGAATAAGGTATTGCATTCTGTTAGGGAGTACTTTCCTGGAAATCCTTATACATGCCTTTAAAAGTTTTGTTGTGCTGTTTCTTAAAGGGGTTGCCTTTCTGCTTTTGAACCTCAAAAATCCTTCTTTCTCTAACCACTTATTAAGATCTATTTCTTTGTATAAAGGGCCAAATCCATGATCCGATATTACAAAAATTATAGAATCTTCGCCTAATTTTTTATAGATATTTAGCATAGCTTCATCGATCCTTTTGTATATGTTAAGAATTGCTTCTCCGTACCTTTTTGCTAATTTAGGATTATATTGAGGATGAGTATGATCCATGAACTTCCAAAAAAAGTGTTGTACTCGATCTGTTGCCACGTATACTATCACAAAACAATCTACAGTGAAGTTCTTCATCAAAAAGTCTACCATTTTTGTTCTACTTTCCAACATAGATTCTATATTTCTTAGAAGTGCCCCGTAATCTCGTACATTCTTCATATGGCTAAGATCGATAATATACTTGTTAAAGGCTTCCTCTGATTTTAAATCCTCTGGGAATGTGAAATTCGAATTTTTACTTGGGGTTAGCATCCCTGCAATTATGAAACCATCTACTTTGTCTGGGGGATAAGTAAAAGGGACGTTAAGTATTCCTGTCTTGTATCCGTGTCTATTTAGTATTTTCCAAAAAGGCTCACCGTAGAGGAATTCACGATTGATGTATCGAAAATTATAACTATTCTCTATCAGCTGCGTAAATCCTAACACACCATGTTTGCCTGGATTTTTGCCTGTCATAAATGAGGACCAACTTGCCGGACTAAATGGTGGGATGGTTGACTCAAGTTCACCCCAAACTCCTTCTTCCATTAATTTCTTAAAAGTAGGCAATTTCCCTTCCTCAGCCCATGGTCTTATCAAATCAAAGGTAGCACCATCCAAGCCAATGACTAAAATTTTACTCATTTCATATTAATTATATTCTAAAGCTTTAAAATGAAAAGACATTTCTCTTTTCAATGGTTTATCCGATAACATAAAATTTTCTTTTATACTTTCTAATGAATTTCCAAGTTCTTCGTGCATTTTTTCCTCCATTCTATTTTCATCCTAGGCTTATCCAATAAAATTTTTAGTGTGTATCCATTACGTGTATCTATGTTAAAAATGTTGCCTTTCAAAATTTTTATGACGCTATTATAAATTCCGTGTGGAAAAAGAATCCTGGATTTTATTCTCTATAAGCTTTTTACCATAATCCTGAAAGCGATTAAAAATCTTTTCTTCCATATTCATTTTAAGCATTGATAATAAAACCTCTCTTGCTCTTTTGCAATTTCATTCCAATTGTACTTTCGTGCCAGCCTTCTGCCATTTTCCCCAAGTCTTTTTCTTAGATGTGCGTCTTCTATAAGCTTTGACATAGCTTTGAATAATTCTTTCGGACTATCAGGTTTGACCAAAATTCCAGTTTCTCCATTTAATATCATATTTCGGAGGCCTGGAACATTTGTACCAATTACTGCTTTACCACATGCATAAGCTTCTAAAACGACGAGTGGATGACTTTCATATCTTGATGGTATGCAGAGAAACAGGCACTTAGATAGCAGTTCTCTTTTTCTGTCTTTAGATACTCTCCCAGTAAACTCCACACAAAATTCCAAATCTAATTCTTTGACGAGGTCTTTTACTTTACCAAGATTTCTTCCATCTCCTGCAATAATTAATTTGATTTCCTTGTAAGTCTTAACAAGCTCTGAAAAAGCCTTAATCAATATATCAATTCCCTTCTGAGCTATATCTATTCTTCCAAGGAAAAGAACATACTTTTCTTCCTTTGATTCGGAAGTAAATAATGAGTCGTTTACCCCATTGGGTATAACTATAGCTTTTCTTATTTTGGGGGAAAGCTTCTCTAACCCTATCTTTACATTCTGAGAAACACAAATAAAATTCCTATGCTGTCTTAAATTTAGTCTTTCAAAAAGGGGACAAAAAAATCTTCGTGCAAGGCTTAACCTCTTTTTTAAATCAGTTGTAAAATTCGAAAATAATACATGAATTAAAGCGATACATGGCTTTTTAGTATAGAGAGAAACAAAAGTAGGGGAGTATGGGGAAATATCTTCGATTAGGATGTCATGCTCTATTCTTCTTATCCATTTGGGGACACTTAAAATATAACTTATTCTGCTAAGAAAGTAGTTTTTCCCCCATCCTATCCGTACGTATTTTATTCCGTCTTTTTTCTCATTTTTGGCACCTGGATAGTTTGCAGTTACGACTACCACCCTGTGCCTTTTAGAGAGACGTCTATAAATCTCATATACTCTAACGGCTCCACCACCACCTACCCATGGATTGTTTAAATCATCGTAAATAAGGTGTAAAATTTTCATATTATCGTTTATTAAATTTTAAGTTATGAGCCGGTTTTATATAAGCTTATTAACTGTTTTCATCCAAATTCGATATGTTATAAACCCATTACTATCTCTTCCCAGAAGCTTGCTCTCTCGGGACACTATTGTTTCCATTTAATTTAGTATAACATTTAATTTATCGAATAACGGTCTTTGTCAATCTCTCCTCTATTATAACTGTTATTTCCTTGAGTTTACTGTTTTGCAAGTTGAGAATAAATTTCTATAAGCTGGTCCGTTATTCTCGCCCAGTTAAAATTTCTAGAGACAAATTCATATCCTTGTTTCCCAAGCCTGCTTGCTAATTCATCATTCTTAAGAACTGTATGAATTGCTTCAGCTAACTTTTGAGAATTTTTCTCAGGCACTAAAAGCCCTGTTTCTCCATCTTTCACGATGTCAACTATCCCACCAACATTTGATGCAATCACAGGCTTTTTGTAACTCATCGCCTCAAGCAGTACTACCCCCAACCCTTCAGTATCGCCTCTTGAATCGATGCAAGCTGGCAATACAAATACATCGCAGTTCTGATAGCATCGTCTTAATTCTTCATTCGAGACTTTTCCTTTAAAGATCACCTTATTTTGTAAGCCTTTTGATTCAACGAGTTTTTCCAAGCTTCTCCTTTCGGGGCCATCTCCCACAATTGTAAGTATGGCATCGATATCTGCCGATATTCTATCAAACGCCTCAATAAGGTATTTTACCCCTTTTCTTTCAACGAGCCTACCAACAAATAGAATATTAGATGGACGGCTCTGAGTAACAAGGTCAAACTCCTGCATTACGTGATGGCTTTCGGTGATTGCAGCCCCAAAAGGAATGATAGCGACTTTTCTATCTGTTATTTCATTTATCTCTTTTGCTGTATATGTCGAATTTGCTGTCACTGCATCTGACTTGTTGATCGCCCACTTAAGAAGTGGTATAAAGAAAGGCATTTTGTTTTTAACCCATCTCAATTCCACACCATGGAAACTGGAAACCATCCTTGCATTACACAACCGCTTGCCGATATATCCAAATATTGCATTAGGGAAAGGCCAATGCACATGAATTATATCATAGCTCTTCCTCATACATAATTTCGTTATCCCAATTATTCCACCTAATAGATAAAAGGGAACCAGCAGCTTGTACCGTATTCCCCTTCTTAGTCTGTCAGGTGTAGCCTCGTCATGGGTAAGGTCTTCCCATCTTTTGAGAAAATACCTAAATCGCTCAACATTGATACCATAAATGGTTTGTCTCTTTAGCCCTTTATATGCAGAAGTGAAAACTTCAACCTCTACTCCTTTTTCCTTAAGCCTTTTTATAGTTTCCACCAGCCAAGGAGCTATTACGTCTTCTTTATATCGAGGGAAAGCAGTAGTTATATACAGGATTTTCATCTTTTCTCGGTGATTTGCACTCCTATGACCATAAATAGTAGTACCATCACCTGTCTCTTCCATGTGCTTTAAAAGAGTATTCATCACAGCTTAATAAAGTTGAGCTCACCCGATGTGTACAATTCCAGCTTGTAGGTATTGATCCCACTACGTATTATCCATACATGCTTGCGATCACCACAGAGCTCTTCCTCAACGTATTCTTTTTTGATTTCATCTACTCGATATTCCGTATCATCAACGTATATCGTAACCGGTCGTTCATACCTGCTACGTCCCGAGTACCAGATAACCCTTATTCTATCCATACACCGGGCCTATCGATTATCTCACCTATTACATAGAATTTTTCATCCAACTTATTTTCCAATATTGATATATCAGTTTGATCCATTACTGCTACCATACCGATCCCCATGTTGAAGACACGAAACATCTCTTCTTCACTCACATTACCATATTCCATGATCAAATTAAATATAGGGGGTATAGGCCATATCTTTTTGATTTTCGCACCCAACCCCTCTGGCAATACGCGGATCAGGTTATCGTAAAGGCCACCACCTGTTACATGTGCTATCGCCTTTATGTGTGACAGGTATGGATACAGGAAAAAGTACGATCGATGCACTTTAAGCAGCTCATCCCCTAAAGTGTTGCCTATCTCATCGTAATATTTATCAAGTGATAACTTTCCATCCGCTATGATTTTACGTACCAAAGAGTACCCATTTGTATGTAAACCTGATGAACTGAACCCTATCACCAAGTCGCCTGGCTTTATCTTCTGTCTCTTTGGTAATCTATCATTTCGATTCACTTCACCCACTATGAAGCCCACAAGTTCATACTCACCACCCTCATAATAACCAGGCATCTCTGCAGTTTCACCCCCCAATAGTACCATATCATGTGCTTTTGTTGCCACATCTATCCCCTGTATCACCTGTTCAAATACGTCAAGTTCCAGCTTACCTGTAGCGAAATAGTCCATAAAGAATAAGGGTTTCGCCCCCATGCAGAGTATATCATTAACACAATGGTTAACCAAGTCTTCACCTATACCAGTATGTTTACCGAGTTCAACCGCTATTTTGATCTTCGTACCCACACCATCAACACTGGCGACAAGATATCGTTCTCCGTCTATAGGGAATAGCCCACCGAACTCCCCTATTTGTGGGTTAATTTTTTGCAAAATACCCACAACCTTTTTAGCTTTGTCGAGGTCAACACCTGCCTCTTTGTACCGCATATTCACGATATTTGTTACGAAGATGTGTCGCCATCTCCTCTATATATTTGTATAACACGCAATCTTCCTCAACAAATGGTACGACCCGTCGTACCTCTTCATAGATTTTGCGACTACCTTCACCTAAATCTTCTCGTCCCCTAAAATCTATCGCTTGTGCCGCTGTTATGTACTCGATAGCTATTATCTTGTACAGGTTTTGTAACATATTCCTTACCTTTAAGCCTGATAACGCGGATAAGCTAACGTAATCCTCCTGATCCGCCGATGTAGGTATGGAATGTCCTACAACTGGGGTGGCCAGTTGCCGATTTTCAGTCACAAGGTATACATCCGTGTATTGTATCATCATAAGTCCATTGTCACCAGGTTTATTAGCAAGGAACGGTGGTAACCCGCGGTTCATATGTGTTGACAACAACGCAAATACCCGTCGTTCAGATATTGTACCCAGTGAGACTATGTTTAGTGCGAGAAAATCCATAGCGAGTGCCAGATCCTCACCATGAAAGTTACCAGCTGACACCACACCATCCGTGAACACCAGTGGGTTATCTGTTACACTATTAAGTAGCCTTTCAATGGTAGCTCTCACATATTGTAAGTTGTCGTATACAGTACCTGCTACCTGTGTGAAGGTACGCCACGAATATGGATCCTGTTTGTGTCCAGCACCTGTATCTATAAGTTTACTGCCTTTGATATACTCCCATATTCGGCTATTTACATATTGCATTCCCGGTATATTTCTGACTTTAGCTACCTCAGACCTGAATGCTTCACCAAACCCCAATATCGCTTCTAAGCTCAACACAAACGCTTTTATAGCTTCATCGAGTAGGAACAAACTCTCGTCTATATTAAAGGCTGCCAAAGCTAACGAATACTGTAACCCATTGTTAAGTGCTAACCCGTCCTTAAGCTCCAACCTTAGTGGCTTTAACCCCAGTATTTTCAATGCTTCTGCACCTTCTATAAGTTGTTCATCGTACATGACTTGACCCAGCCCAACTATCGGTAACGCCATATGTGATAATGGGGCGAGGTCACCCGATGCACCCAATGACCCCTTCTCGGGTATCGTTGGGTACATGTGGGAGTTGAGGAATGCAGTCAGATATTCGACAACCTCTTTTCGTACACCTGAATATCCCTTTATCAAGCTATTAATCTTCAATATCAACGTAGCACGTACTATATCCTTTGGTACATTGCTGCCCACACCCACACTATGGCTTTTAATGATCTTTTCTTGAAAGTTAAGTCGTTCACTTTCTTTAAGGGTTATACTTTCATTTGCCCCCACACCCGTAGTTACCCCATATATTTGGGTACCTTTGTTGACGGATCGCTTGAGATTTTCGTAGGAACGTTGTAAGTTATGCCATGCTTTCTCTGCTATTTCAACTTTTACG
>Ga0190363_1001419_pt1 | contig 14119 bp, 15 predicted proteins | sample 48721867_MG_FD_161272 | JGI IMG/M metagenome (GOLD analysis project Ga0190363, IMG submission 161272) | Hydrothermal vent microbial mat bacterial communities from Southern Trench, Guaymas Basin, Mexico - 4872-18-6-7_MG | ecosystem: Environmental > Aquatic > Marine > Hydrothermal vents >...
CGAGAGGGTTGAGGTGGCTAACTACACGGTGGAGCCGAGCTGCATCTTCATAGGCAGAGGGGAGCATCCGCTGAGAGGGAGGTGGAAGGAGGGGCCACGGGAGGAGGATATAGAGCTAAACCTCTCACCAGACGCCCCGAGGCCTCCGGGAAACTGGAAGGGAATCGTATGGCGGCCCGATGCCCTCTGGATAGCGAGGTGGAGGGATAAGCTGACGGGGAAGATGAAGTATGTATGGCTCTCAGAGTCCTCAGCCATAAAGCAGAGGAGGGAGAGGGAGAAGTTCGATAAGGCGAGGGAGCTCCGGGAGAACCTCGACAGGGTGAAGGCGCACATCTGGGAGAACCTGGAGTCCGAAGACCCTCTGAGACGTAGGATAGCGACTGTCTGCTACCTCATAGACCTATTGAAGATCAGGGTGGGCGATGAGAAAGACCCCGATGAGGCTGACACCGTTGGGGCCTCGACGCTTAGACCTGAGCATGTGAAGTTCAATGGCGATGGCACCGTCACCTTCGACTTCCTCGGAAAGGATGCCGTCCCCCACATCTTCAGGGTGAGACTCCCCGACAGGGTGATGAGGAACCTCAAGGAGTTTATAGAGGAGGCCAGGGAGCGTGGCACCACCATCTTCAACGGCGTAGACTCGAAGAGGGTGAGCAGCTTCCTCGATGAGGTGATGCCAGGCCTCTCAGCGAAGGTCTTCAGAACCTGTTATGCGTCGATGGCGACGGAGGAGAAGCTGGAGACGATGAAGGTCAGCCCCCAAGACCCAGACTACGTGAAACGCTACGTGGCGACCCTGGCGAATCTCGAGGCGGCTAAGGTCTGCAACCATCGGAGAACCATACCTAAGACCTGGGCCTCATCCCTGGAGAGGAAGCGTCGACGCCTAGAGGAGCTGAAGAGAAGGGCGAAGGAGGCTGAGGAGAGCCTCAGACAGCGAATCAGGCTGGCTGAGGAGCGATATAGGGAGAGGCTGAAAGCGATGGAGGAACGGCTGAAGGCGATGGAGGAGCGACTTGAGGAGTATAGACGCCAACTGGAGGAGAGGAGGGCGAAGGGGAGACCCGTGAAGACGCTTAGGGAGAGGATAAGGAAGCAGAGGGAGAGGATCAAGAGGCAGAGAGAGAGGATCAGAGCCCTAAGGGGGAGGCATAGGGAGCGTGTGGAGAAGCTGAGGGAGCGGCTGAGGGAGAGGAGACGTAGAGACCGTGAACGAATCGAGAAGCTGAGGCTTCAGATAGACATACAGCGGAGGACAAGGGACTACAACCTCAGAACCTCGCTTAAGAGCTACATAGACCCCAGAATCTACCTCCACTGGGGTAGAAGAGTCAACTACGACTGGAAGAATTACTATCCAAAGACCCTACAGAGGAAGTTCAGCTGGATAGAGGAGGAGCCGCCGGAGCAGCCTTAGGCTGCTATCTAACGATTATGATTCTACGCCCCTCCACAAGGGCTTGAGCCACCTTACGCCTCGCCTCATGTAGAAGCCTCCACACGGTTCCCCTGGAAACCCCCATCCTGGCTCCAGCCTCCTCCTGAGATAGGCCCTCGAGGTCGACGAGTCTTAGGGCCTCAACCTCAGCGGGCTCCAAGGCGATGGGTGGAGCCATCTCCATGGGGTAGGGTATGAGGGCCTCCAGGGGAGGCGGCTGCCCTATGTAAACCGGTATTGGGGGTCGGCCCCTTCTTCCCCTCCGCCTTCTCCTACCCCATCTGTGCATCGATGGATTTGAGCCTATAGCAATATTTATATTTTTGTGTGATAATGCACAAAATGGATGAGGGATGGGTTGGAGAGGTAGAGGTTGGATAGGCGGATGGGGTTGGAGCGGCCCCTGGCCTGGTAGAGGACCCTTCAGCTATCTGCCTCCATGGATGAGGCCTGGATGGCTCTTCGGCTTCGGCAGGGGCTGGGGCCTACGCTGGTGGTGGGGCTACAACCCCTGGGTCTGCGCCAGATTCCCATGGCTTCCGAGGTGGTGGTGGGCCTATCCAGGATACTGGTGGGCCTACGGCTACCCCTGGTATCTGAGATGGCCCTACACCTACCCCTATACGCCGATATATCCATACCCCTGGTGAGGGATGAGGGTTGACGGAGGAGAGGAAGCCCCCGAGGGGTGGATACCCCTACTATCCGCCCTGGCCGGCGATGCCTCAGCCCTACCCCTACGGCTATCCGCCGATGGCCTTGACGCCTGAGGATGAGCTTAGGATGCTGGAGTCCTACAGGGATATGCTGGAAGCTGAGAGGGGGATGCTGGAGAGGGAGATAGCGTCCGTCGAGGAGAGGATCAGGGAGCTTCAGGGGATGCTGGAGGAGGGGGCTCCAACCCCGCCTCAGCCACCCTATCCGGCGTGGGGTTCACCACCCTTTTTCTGGACACCTCCAACGATGACGCCTGAGCAGGAGAGGGAGATGTTGGAGCAGCAGGCTGAGGCCCTTGAGAGGCAGATAGAAGCGATTAAAAAGAGGCTGGAGGAGCTTAAGAAGGGAGAGAGTTGAAGGTAGCGGTTTCTTCGACAGGTCCAACGCTGGAATCCCAGGTGGACCCCAGGTTTGGTAGATGCCCCTACTTCATCATCGTTGACACCGAATCCATGAGGTACGAGGCCGTGGAGAACACCAGCATGGCCTCCCCAAGCGGCGCTGGCATAGGGGCTGCGAGGCTCATCGCCTCCCACGGCGTGGAGGCGGTCATAACCGGTAACGTCGGGCCAAACGCCCTCCAAGCCCTCTCAGCCGCGGGTATAAGGATCTACACCGGAGCCATGGGAACCGTTAGAGATGCTATAGAGGCCTTCAAGGGTGGGAGGCTAAGTGAGGGAGTTGGCCCTGGGATGCCCTTCGGAGCTGGAATGGGTATGGGCAGAGGAATGGGGAGGGGCATGGGCCTTGGCAGGGGTATGGGGAGGGGTAGAGGCATGGGCAGGGGCATGGGGATGGGATGGGGCTATCAGCCTCCACCATATCCATCATCAACCCCACCTCCACCGGCAGCTGGAATGTCGAGGGAAGAGGAGATAGAGGCCCTAACGAGGCAGTTGGAGGAGCTTGAGAGCAGGTTGAGGGATGTGAAGAGGCGTCTAAGGGAGCTGAGGGGGGAGCGGTGAGACTGGCCATACCGACGACGGATAGGAAGGGGCTGAGAAGCCATGTAGCAGCCGTCTTCGCGAGAGCCCCCACCTTCACCTACATCGACGTCATCGACGAGAAGATTAGGAGAGTTGAGGTGGAGGATAACCCCGCGAGAAGCCTCGAACAGGGAGCTGGCCCCATCGTCGCCAAGCTTCTAAGGGAGAGGGGAATCGACGTCGTGGCCACGGATAGACTCGGCCCAGGCGCCTCAACCCTATTGGAGATTAGCGGCATCAAATCGGTGAGGGTTCCATCTGGGATAAGGGTCTCAGAGGCCGTGAGGAGGGCGTTGGAGGAGATCAGGGATCAAGATCTTCTCCCCTAACCGCATCTCCAATTTTTCAGTTTTCATAGAAACTTCTGGATGACGTCCCAGATCCTCCTAAGCTCCTTGGATACCTCGCCCTTAGACTCATATTCGATGATTGTCATGCCCCTCAGCATCGCCTCGACCACCGCCTCGTCGAAGGGGATGAGGGCGGCTACCTCGACGCCCTCCTCGTCACAGAATTCCCTAATCCTCCTCGCCATCTCGATGTGCAAGTCGTATTTGTTGATGACGATCAACGGCTGGACATTGAAATGTCTGAGAAGGTGGAGCGCCCTCTCCATATCATGTAGACCAGACATCGAGGGTTCGGTGACTATGACGCCGAGATCTACGCCGGTGACCGATGCGATGACGGGGCATCCAATTCCAGGAGCTCCATCGATGAGGATGAGGTCTAAACCCCTCTCCAAGGCCACAGCCCTCGCCATCTCCCTGACGAGGGATACAAGCCTACCGGAGCTGGACTCACCAGGCAGTAGATCGGCGTGACATAGAGGCCCATATCGGGTTTCTGAGACGTAGAGGTAGCCTGAAACCCTCGGCTTAAGCCTCGCGGCGCCGGTGGGGCAGATATAGGCGCAGACGCCGCATCCCTCACACTTCACGGGGTCTACCTGGAAATCTCTGATGGCGTCGAAGCGGCACTCCTCGATGCATAGGCCGCATCGGAGGCAGCTCTTAGGGTCGATCTCAGCCTTCCTCGTCTCGAATTCTCTTCGCTCCCTGATCTCTGGGTTGAGGAGCAGCGGCATGTTCGATGCCTCAACGTCGCAGTCTGCGATGACTGTTCTCCCAGCGAGGGCTGCGAGGGAGGAGGCAACCGTCGTCTTACCCGTTCCCCCCTTACCGCTGAGGATGGCCACTTGCCTCATCCCATCAGCCTCCCAATGTCGTCCATAAGTTTCAGAAACCTCCCTCGCCATTCAGGCATCTCCTGGATGAAGGGTATGCCCCTCGAATAGAGCTCGGCGATACGCCTATCGAAGGGTATCTCCAGTAGAATGGGAATCCCCTCCATCTCACAGTATTTATAGACACCTCTATCGCCTAACCCAGCCTTGTTTACGACGACGCCCATGGGGATGCCAAGCCTCCGGAGGACGCCAACCATCTGCCTCAGGTCGTGGAGGCCGAAGGGTGTAGGCTCCGTGACGAGGATGCAGAAGTCGCTGCCATAGACTGCGCTAACGACGGGGCATGAGGCCCCAGGTGCCACATCAATGATGACCGTTCTCCCCTCATCCATCCGGCCTTTAACTGCCTCTATCACTGGCTCGGGCGATGGCTCGCCGACGCCGAGCTCACCCCAGATCAGCTCTATGCCGCCGGCCCACCCCCACTTCACGAAGCCGACGATCTTCTCCTCCTCAACTATGGCTCTTCGAGGGCAGATCTTGGCGCATAGACCGCAGCCGTGGCAGAGCTCCTCGAAGAGGATTATCTGACCCCTGGCGACGAATATGGCGTTGAAGTTGCAGGCTTCGGCGCATCTACCGCAGTAGTCGCATCGATCCTCAAGGATCCTCGGAACCTTCACGTAGATCGGCTTAGAGTCGATGTCGCCTGGTTTGAGGAGTAGATGGACGTTGGGTGCCTCCACATCGCAGTCGAGGAGCTGCGCCTCCCCTATGGATAGGGCGAGGTTGACGGCAACCGTCGTCTTCCCGGTTCCCCCCTTACCGCTGGCTACGGCTATCTTCACCTCCACCTCGCCTCCAGGCATCCCTCCGTCAACTCCCTTAGGGAGCCCTCCAGGAAGCGCCTTAGATTCGCCTCAACATCGAGACCCTCAGCCTGTATAACGGCTACATCCGCCTCCTGGAATCTCGATAGGGCTCTCGGCCCCATGCCGACGGTGATTATGGCATCTGGCTGGAGGCTGAGCAATCGGTCTGGGGGTCTTCCATATCCGCCGAAGTGTTCACTCGTATTCGGTATAACCTCCCTATCGACGACTTTGCCCTCGTCGATCTCGATGACGGCGAAGTAGGGGGCCCTGCCGAAGTGCTCTGAGAGACGTCGCCCCTCCTCATCGGCGATGGGTATCACAACCCTCATGGATTTCTTAGGCATCCTCCTTCCCCTCCACAGCCTGCTTGATCTTCTCAACGATCTCCATGAAGGCCTTAGCCGCAGGTGTGTCGCTGTGCTCTATGACGAAGGGAACTCCCCTATCGGAGTCGAGGGAGATCCGTGGGTCGAGGGGTATGGAGCCGAGGAAGGGAACATCCATCTCCCTCGCTATACGCTCCCCGCCTCCGCTGCCGAAGACCTCTATCCTGCCTCCGCAGTGGGGGCAGATGAGGTAGCTCATATTCTCCACAACCCCAAGGATCGGGGTTCCAACCTTCCTGGCGAAGTTGACGGCCTTCCTCACAACCCCCTCGGAGACCTCGCTGGGCAGGGTCACCAATATGAGGCCATCCATATCGGGGAGGAGCTGGACGACGCTGAGGGGCTCATCACCCGTTCCAGGCGGTAGATCGATGAGTAGGTAGTCGAGGCCCCCCCAGACGATCTCGGAGAGGAATTGCCTTATGGCGGCCATCTTCAGGGGCCCCCTCCAGATGACGGGTGAATCCCCCGTGGGGAGGAGGAACTCCATGGAGACAACCTTGATGTTTAGGGGGCCGAAGGCTGGGAAAATCCCGGGGGGGCCTGCCTCGAGGCGTCTCCCCTCCATCCCAAGCATCCTCGGGACACAGGGGCCATGTATATCGGCGTCCAATATGCCTACCCTCCCGACGTGGCCCTTCATGGCGAGGGCCGCGGCGAGGTTTACGGTGACAAGGGTCTTGCCCACGCCTCCCTTGCCGCTCACCACCGCGATCTTATGTCGCACCTTGCTCATCCTCTCAGCTATGGCCTTCCTCCAATCCTTCGGTATCGGCGAGCGCTCCCCCAAATCCACCACCATTTTAGGTTGACTTAAACTCAGTTATTAACTCTAAATCTGTATAAAAACCTTTCAAGAATCCAGGGATAGCGAAGGATTTTTAGATGATTAGATAAAATTCTTGGATTTTTATGGATTTCAACATGGATTTAAGCTTCGAAAGATTCATATTCTGGGATTGAGGATTCTATCTTCCCGTAGGATATTCCATCTCCATCTATATCGGAAGTGAATTTAAATAGAGGGTGATTAGTTGAGATGATAAGGAGAGAAGTCAAGATATGGTGTAAAATAAATGGATTAGCCCTTCTAGCTGGGATAGCTGGGGGATTAGGCGCCATTATCTTCAGAAAGATGATCTGGCTCTTCAAATACCTCTTCTTCCAGCTCCTCCTCCCAAGGTTGACTATAAACCTCTGGGGATATAATTTCGGCGTTATGATCCTCCCAGCGCTTGGGGGATTGATAGCGGGACCAATAATTGAATGGATCTCCCCCGAGACGAGGGGGCATGGCGTACCAGAGGTTATGGACGCCGTCCACACAAAGGGGGGAGATATAAGGGGGAGGGTGGCAATGGTGAAGACCCTCGTCTCCTCCATCACCATAGGCTCGGGTGGCAGCGTGGGCAGGGAGGGGCCTATCGCCCAGATAGGGGCGGCCATAGGCTCATTGCTAGGCCGCATAGCTGGATTCGATGAGGCTTATAGGAGGCTTCTCGTCGTCTGCGGCCTCTCAGCCGGAATCTCAGGAACCTTCATGGCCCCCCTAGGCGGAGCCATCTTCGGATTAGAGGTCATCTACAGGGGGGTAGCCCCCTATGATGTGATACCCATCCTCCTCTCCTCCGTCGTGGGGATGGTGGTGACGGGTGAGGTCTTCGGATTGAAACCGGCTTTCAAGACTCCAGAATACATACTTAAAAGCCCCCTAGACATCCTCTATTTCCTCCCCCTCGGCATCGTCTTCGGACTCCTCGCGATTATATGGACGAGAATACTATATCTCATGGAGGATCTCTTCGACAGGCTTCCAATTAGAAGATCCCTTACACCAGCTCTAGGGGGGCTATTAACGGGTCTGATGGGAGTCTTCCTAGCGAAGTATGGCATCCTAGGTGTAGGCTATGAAGGCATAGACCTAGCCCTCTCGGGGACTCTACCGGCGTGGCTCCTTCTACTCTTAGGGGTTATGAAGATGCTGGCAACCTCACTAACCGTCGGCTCTGGGGGGAGCGGGGGGATCTTCGCCCCCTCCCTCTACATGGGGGCGATGTTCGGAGGCTTCTTCGCCTCCATCCTATCAGGGCTGCCCCTGGTCTCGAGGCAGCCCTCAATCTACTATCTTGTGGGGATGGCTGCCCTCTTCGCCGGAGCAGCTAAGGCCCCGCTCACATGTATAATAATGCTCCCAGAGATGACGGACAACTACCATCTACTCCCAGCCCTCATGGTTGCCTGCTCCATGAGCTACTTCACCTCAGCGCTCCTCATGAAGGGGTCGATATACACCTTGAAGCTGAAGAGGAGGGGAGTTGAGATAGAGCATACCGTCGATCCACTGAAGCTGGTGAAGGTCTCGGAGATCATGACTCCACTCGAGAGGGTTGTAAGCGTCAGGAAGGATACGCCTCTCTCAATACTCTACTTCATGATCCTAGAGTCGAAGCATACGGCCTTCCCCGTGTTAGAAGATGGAAGATTGGTGGGAATCATAACCCTCAAGCAGCTTAGCGGCCTCAGGCAGGAGGAGATAGAGGAGATGAGGGTTAAGGACATCTTGAGAAGCAGATTAGTGGTCACCTATCCAGATGAGACAGCCTACGACGTATTGGAGAAGATGAATCGATTCGACTTTGAGATGCTTCCCGTCGTCGATAGAGCTGATGAAGGAAAACTTCTAGGGGTTGTCTCGAAGAGGGATACGCTGAACGCCATCCTCCTAGGTAAGAGAAAGATGAGACTTCTGGGGTAGGTGCCGCTCCATAGACAAGGCTAAATCACCGGTAGGATCCTATGATGATGGCTTGAGGATACCACACATCAGGTTGAACCCAATATCAGAGACCGAAGCTGAGGCCGCCGTGGCTGTCATCCTCAAACCAGCCATGGAAGACCTGGAGGTTCTATTGGTTAGGAGAGCCTTTAACCCCTCAGATCCATGGTCTGGAGATATCGCCTTCCCAGGTGGACGGAGGAGGGGGAAGGAAGCCCTAATCGAGACGGCTGTGAGGGAAACCTGGGAGGAGATAGGTGTAGACCTGAAGCTATGTGAAGCCCTTGGAACCCTAGATATCTCCACATCGAGGAGGGCGCCTGAGCTGAGGGTTCTACCCTTCGTCTACCTCTGCGACCGCGAGCTTGAGATCAGGTTGAATGAGGAGCTCTCCAGCTACTTCTGGATCCCCTTGCGGAGGCTGAGGAGCTCCAGGGGCCATGCGATCATCGGAGGCGCTGAGAATCCAGCCTTCATCCTAGAGGAGGGGGTAGTCTGGGGCCTCACATATAGGATGCTGGAGGATCTATTAAGCAGGGTGGAGGAGTCAGCTTAGAAGCCTCCTGAGGAGTCTGGCCACATCGCTGGGCTTCTCCGCCACCGGCACCTCCGCGGATTCTAGGGCCTCTATCTTACTTCTGGCGGTTCCCCTCTCCCCCTGTATTATGGCTCCCGCATGACCCATGCGCTTACCTGGTATGGCTGTTCTACCTGCTATGTAGGCGACAGCTGGCTTCGTGAAGCCTCCCTCAGCTATGAATTCAGCGGCTCTCTCCTCAGCATCCCCTCCGATCTCGCCTATTAGAACCACCGCATTGGTTTGGGGATCCTCCTCAAACCATCTCAGGGCGTCGATGAAATCCAGGCCCGTTATGGGGTCTCCACCTAGGCCGACGCAGGTAGACTCGCCGAGGCCGATGCGGGATATGTGATCCGCGATCTCGTAGGTGAGGGTTCCACTCCTAGAGATTATGCCTACCTTTCCTCTAGTGAAGACTCTTGCTGGCATGATTCCCAGCTTACACTCCCCCACCTTAATCACCCCTGGGGTGTTAGGCCCTATGATGGTTATGTCACTCCTCCTAGCCCTAGCTACGAACTCCATCGTATCCCTGATCGGAATCCCCTCGGTGATGACGACTATCGGATCGAGACCAGCGTCCAGAGCCTCATAGACGGCGTCGGGGGCATAGGGGGCTGGGACAAAAATTATGGAGGCGTCGATCCTATGTCGGTCAAGGGCCTCAGCAATGGTGTCGTAGACGGGGACGCCCTCGACGCTTTCACCCCCCTTACCTGGAGTGACTCCGGCGACTATCTTGGTTCCATATTCCAGCATGAGCTTCGTATGGAATCTCCCCTGTCTTCCGGTGATGCCCTGGACGACGACTCTAGTCTCAGCATCTACGAATCTCACCATATTCATCGCCTCCCTAGGAGTGATACCACCTTTTCAGCCGCCTCCTCCATGCTGTCCAGGCAGTGGATGCCAGCCTCCTCCAAGAGCATTCTCCCCTCCTCCTCCCGTGTGCCGATCATCCTTACCACCATCGGCTTCTCCACGCCGGTCTTCTCCCTCGCAGCTATGATGCCTCTCGCCACCTCATCGCAGCGTGTGATGCCTCCGAGGATGTTGATGAAGATGACCCTCACCCTGGGATCGGTCAGGAGAAATGAAACGGCCATCTCCACCCTGTCAGCTGGAGCTCCTCCACCTAAGTCAAGGAAGTTAGCTGGCTTCCCCCCATAGAGCTGGACGGTGTCGAGGGTGGCCATGGTGAGGCCGGCTCCGTTGCCGATGATGCCTACATCGCCGTCCAGCTCGACGTAGGTTAGGCCGAGCCGTCTAGCCTTCCTCTCCCTCTCGGTGAGGTCTAGGAATTCACTCTCCCCGAAGCGCTCCAGTAGGTCTCTATGCCTCCATAGGGCATTGTCATCGATGTTGAGCCTCGCATCCGCGGCCATCAGGCCTTCTGACGTGACCGCGAGGGGGTTTATCTCCGTCAATTCGGCATCCATCTCCACCGCCAACCTGTAGAGCCTGACGAGTATGTCGGCGGCCTCCAGCATCCCCCTCCCCTCAAGGCCGATCTGCTTCACCATCCACCTCGCCTGATGAGGTCTAAGCCCCTCCAGTGGGTCTATGGTCAACCTTATGATCCTCTCAGGTGTCCTCGCCGCCACCTCCTCTATCTCAACTCCCCCCTCCGAGGTGGCGAGGGCCGTGTAGGCCCTGCAGCTCCTGTCGACGACGACGCCGAGGTATAGCTCCCTCTCTATGTTGAGCCTCTCCTCCACCAATACCTCCCTCACCTCTACGCCTCTGATGGTGCTTCCCAGCAGCCTTCCGGCGGCCTCCTCAGCCTCCTCCGGCGTCTCCGCGAAGAGTATACCCCCAGCCTTACCCCTCCCGCCGACGGGTATCTGAGCCTTCACGGCCACAGGCTGAGCGATCTCCTCCGCTATATCCCTCGCCTCATTGGGCGTCGAGGCAATCCTTCCCCCAGGGATGGGTATCCCATAATCTCTGAATACCGCCTTAGCCTCCCACTCCAATAGCCTCAACTCCCTCACCATCCACTGCGCTCCGACTGATAGAAACGCTTTTTTAAAGGCTATAAAATGTGTGAGAGTTAGCTGCGGGGGATGGGATGATCCATCTGATATTGATACCCGTCGCAGCGGGTTTGGCGGCCTTCATCTGCGTCGGCATAGTCTACATGATGGTTAAACGGGAGGATGAGGGCACTGAGAGGATGAGGGAGATAGCGGGCTTCATCAGGGAGGGGACCTGGGCCTTCCTGAATAGAGAGATGAAGACCATCAGCTACTTCATCGTCGCCCTCTCATTGCTACTGCTCATCGTCTTCTGGCCCCGATGGCAGATCGCCTTCGGCTTCATTCTAGGCTCCCTCTTCTCCTTCCTAGCCATCATCATAGGTATGAGTGGGGCCACCCTGGCGAATGTAAGGACAGCCAACGCCGCCAGAACCTCGGGGGCTAAGGCCCTCGTCATCGCCTTCAGGGGTGGGGCCATAATGGGTCTGGCCATCGTCAGCCTAAACCTCCTAGGCATAACCTCCCTCTATATCCTCTTCGGCGCTGGGCCGAAAAACCCTGAGGCGATAAGCCTCCTCGTTGGATTCGGCTTCGGAGCCAGCCTCTCAGCCCTCTTCGCCCAGCTCGGCGGGGGAATCTACACCAAGGCAGCCGACGTAGGCGCGGACTTGGTGGGTAAGATCGAGGCTCGAATTCCCGAGGATGACCCGAGGAATCCGGCGGTGATAGCAGACCTGGTTGGAGACAACGTCGGAGACTGCGCTGGTAGGGGCGCCGACCTCTTCGAGTCGGGCAGCGACAACCTTGTGGCATCGATGATCGTCGGCCTCCTCTTTGTCCCCCATTATGGCTGGGCAGCCGTCTTCTTCCCCCTCATCACCAGGTCTATCGGCAATCTGGCCACCATAGCCGGCCTCCTCTCCGTCAGGCGATGGGAGGGTAGAAACCCCATTACATCGCTGAACATCGCCCTCGTCACCGCCGGCGTCGTCTCCATCATAGGCTTCTACCTAACGGCTCGATACCTGATGCATGACATCAGATTCTTCTGGTGCCTCTCCCTCGGCCTCCTGGCGGCCCTCATCACCTCCTTCGTCGTCCAATACTACACCGGCATCACCGAGCCTCCGGTTCAGAGGGTGGCTAAGGGGAATGTCAGCGGCTCAGCCATCGGCCTTATGCAGGGCTTCGCCTATGGGATGGAGTCAGCAGCCATACCAGCCTTCATCATCGCAGGGGTGATGATCATCGCCTACCTCATCTTCGGCGGAGACGTCCCGGGACTCTACGGCGTCATAGCAGCCGCCCTCGGATTGACAGAGATCAAGGGAATGATCATGGCTACAGACACCTTCGGCCCCATAGCCGACAACGCCGGCGGTATAGCGGAGATGGCGGGCCTAGGTGAGGAGGTGGAGAGGGAGGCTGAAGCCCTAGATGCGGCGGGAAACATCACCAAGGCCATCACGAAGGGATACTCCATGGCCGCCGCCGCCCTCACCAGCTCCCTCCTCCTCTTCGCCTATCTCACAGAGGTGGCGAGACATGAGGGAGTCCCCTTCATCCACTTCTCTCAGGTGGCCCAGTATCTGAACATCGCAGACCCGAAGATCATCGCCTCCCTCCTCGTTGGGGCGGCCATACCCTTCCTTTTCACGGCCTTCGCCGTGAAGCCTGTGGCCAAGACGGCGCATCAGGTGGTCGATGAAGTTCGAAGGCAGTTCAGGGAGATCCCAGGGCTATTGGAGGGGAAAACCAAGCCCGACTATGCCAGATGCGTCGACATAACAACTAAAAATGCCCTCCGAGAGATGGTTCTACCCACCCTCATAGGTATGGTGTCACCCATCGTCGTCGGCTTTATCCTAGGCCCCTGGTGCCTCGCAGCCTTCCTCATCTCCACAACCATTGTGGGCGCTCTACTGGCGACCTACATGTTCAACTCCGGAGCCATCTATGATAACGCGAAGAAGTATATCGAGGACGGCCACTTCGGAGGTAAGAACACACCGGCCCATCACAACGCCGTCATCGGCGACACCTTTGGAGACCCCCTAAAGGATACGGCTGGGCCGAGTCTACACATCCTAATAAAGTTGGTGAACATCGTCTCCATAACGCTGCTACCCCTCTTCCTCGCCTACTCCCTCATCCCCTAGAGGCAGAGACTCCTCCATCCATCTCATCCATACATCCTCCAATATGCCTACATCCACTGCGTTCTTTAACGCCTCGGTGAGGTCTTCACTCTCGAAGCGGCTCCACTCCCTCCATCTAGTAGGCCCATGGGCCTCATAGGCTTCAAGAACCTTGGGTCTTAGGCCCATAAGCTCGGCAGCCGTGCAGACCCGCCTATCAAGCTCCCTCGCCTTCAGGTAGACGAGGTGGAGGAGCTCTGGATACCGGTAATCCCTCAGTAGATGATGATCGAGGATGATGGTCTCAGCCCTAGACTCCTCGATGATGTGGCAGAGGTTGACGATGCTCCTGGCGAGGTTATAATATGCGAATATGAAGCCTAGGAGGTAGGTTGGAGGGCCATCGATGATGAGTATGTCGGGGTCGACCTCGATGATCTCATCAGCCACCTCCCTGAGGACGGGGCCATCTATATCAGAGGTGTGGAGCAGACGCCTCTCACCGTCGTCTATGGAGACCATGATTACGTAGCCCAGCTTGGAGCCCTCAACCCCATGCCAGTAGGGTTTGGAGAACCTGATCTCCGTTGAGCCATAGGTGAAGACCTCACCGTCGGCTACCTCCACATCAGCCTCCAAGCCCTCCAGGAGCCTCCCAGCCCTCCATCTCTGGGAGCGGTTGATGCTATGCTCAGGGTCTTTAATCAGGAGACGCTTACCCCGATAGAGCTCCTGATCCGGTATGTGGTGGTCATAGTGGTAGTGGGTTATGGCGATGACATCGGCGTCTGAGCAGGCCCTCCTGATCTCAGCCTCATACCGCCGCCTCAGAGCCCTCCGCTCCTCCCTCGGAAGCGGAAAGGAAGGCCTCTCGGAGGCTATTCCAGGGTCTACGACTATGACGACATCCCGAGTCTCAACCCTAATACAGCTGGACTTAACGCCGTAGGAGTCGAAGGCGATGTATCTAACTCTCAACCCATTTGATCAACGACGATTAAGGGTTAAATATCAAAAATGGAGGTTAATCCTCCTTTGTCGTTATAGTG
>Ga0190363_1001420_pt1 | contig 14118 bp, 9 predicted proteins | sample 48721867_MG_FD_161272 | JGI IMG/M metagenome (GOLD analysis project Ga0190363, IMG submission 161272) | Hydrothermal vent microbial mat bacterial communities from Southern Trench, Guaymas Basin, Mexico - 4872-18-6-7_MG | ecosystem: Environmental > Aquatic > Marine > Hydrothermal vents > Microbial...
TTGTTATTAGTTCTTTCTAAAAAAAGTGAAGAATATTATCAGCAGTTAAGTTTTAAAGTTAAAAAAATTCCTTTGGGAGTTGATTTAAACCGTTTTAAACCCTTAGATAAGGAAGAAAAAATACAGTTAAGAAAGAAGTACGGTATTCCTGAGAATAAAAAGGTAGTTTTGCATATAGGACATTTGAAAAAATCCAGAAATATTGATTTACTTGTGCAAACAGTTCAAAAAGAAGATATTTTTTTGCTTTTGGTTACAAGTACATCTACTTTTGCTAATGAAGAGTTAAGAAAAAATTTGCATAATACAAATAATATAAAAATCATTGATTGGTATGTAGAAAATATTGAAGAAATTTATCAGTTGTCAGATTGTTATTTATTTTTAGTGGAAGATCCCATGGGATGTGTAGAAATACCTCTTTCTGTATTAGAAGCCATGGCTTGTAATTTACCTGTAATTACTACTAAATTTGGTGGTTTGCCAGATTGGTTTAAAGAAAAAGATGGACTTTTTTTTGTAGATAAAGTAAATATATCCCAAATATTAAAAAAACTTACAAATATTTTTCCTAAAACTAGAGTTTTGGTGGAGTCATTCTCATGGGATGGGATATCAAAAATAATTATTAAATCAATAGAAAAGGAGGGGTAGAGATGAAATTTAAAATTAAAATGTTATTTTTAATAGTGTTGTGTGTTATATGCTTTGCTGGTCATGTTGATGCTAGCAGTATTGGTATGCTTACATATACTTTTGATGATGGAAGGTTAAGTGTTTATAATAATGCTTTACCTATCCTTGAAAGATATGGACAAGTAGGAGTGGTGGGGGTTTATTTAAATGGAGTATTATCTAATTGGTCAACACATATGCACCAAGAAGAACTTTTAGATTTAGAGTCAAGAGGATGGGAAATTGCTTCTCATAGTATTACACATCCTCACTTTAGCAAAATTCCTCAGACTTATGATGAAGAGGTGCTTACAGGTTGGTCTATAGTTGCGGGTTACAACTATACTTATAAAACAGTTTATAGTTATGATGAGCTTCCATTTGTCCATGAAAATGGGGTAAAATTGAAAAAAGTGAATTCGCTTTCAAATGTAGAATTATATCCAGGAAGCTTTTATTTTGACAATGTAAATCACATGGTCTATGTGCATACGTTTGGAAATGACAATCCTTTAAATCACGAAATACGAGCAGATTCTGTACAAAGAGAATTAGAGTATTCAAAAAAAGGACTAAATGAGTTAGGACTTCATGTGCAGAATTTTGTAGTTCCTTTCAGTGATTGGAATGATGCAAGAGCTGAATTGGCCAAAGAATATTATAACTGTGTTGCTTCAGGAGGTGGCTTACCTAATGATATTCCAGTCTCTAATCCTTATTATTTATACCGAATAGGAGCAGGGGGAGATCATACTCCTGAAGAAGTAATTAGTTGGATAAATCAATATGTAATTGATGAAGGAAAGTGGCTTATATTAATGTTTCATGGGATAGGTGAGGAGGGAGGATCAGGTCCTTGGCCAACTGAATATCTCGAACAAGTTGCTGAATATGTTAGCGAGAATGAAATTAATGTAGTTACCCTACAGCAAGGAATAGAAATAGCCGCTGTTCCAATTCCTGCAAGTATATATTCTCTTTTTACAGGTTTTATAATGCTATTAGTGTTAAAGAAAAAAATTGTTATAATTAAATAAGAAGCAAATAAAAAATTGAAAAAAGGAATTTTGATTTGTTTCACTGGTTTAGATGGCTCTGGTAAAACAACGCAAGCCAAAAAATTTCTTAATGCCTTAAAAGAAAAAAATATAGACGTTATTTACTCTTGGAGCAGACGAGAACCATTTTTGATAAAACCTATCATTATTTTGATTAAAAAAATTTTAAAAGAACCTTCTAAAAGTGAAGGAAAGAATTATTTAAATGTCAAGAAAAAGCGGAAGGGAACTTTATTTAAGCATTCATTTATTCAAAAAATATGGATATATATAGCTATTTTGGATTATTTTGCCAAACTTTTTTCTCAAATATATATACCACTGCATAAAGGGAAAATTGTAATATGTGATCGTTATATTCCAGATATGATTGCTGATTTTGCAGCAAATTTTGACTATAATAATCATCAAATAAGAAAATTATTAAAAAATCCTTTATTAAGGATGTTTCCTAAGCCAGATAAGTGTTTTTATATAAAAGTTCCAGCAAATTTAGGCTATAAAAGAAAACTTGACGGTACTTCTTTAGAGTATCTCTTAGATAGAGAAAAAATATATGATTTTTTGGCTAAAGAAATGAATATGATTGTTATTGATGGTACCCAAGATATAGACAATGTTTTTGAAAAAATTAAAACTGAGATAAGAATATGAACAAGTTGCTAATAATTGGACTAGATGGTTTTGACCCTGATCTTTTTGAGAGATGGGAAACGTTGCTACCAAATTTGTCATTGCTTAAAAGGAAAGGATTCTACATAAGACTTAAGTCAGTTTTCCCTCCTGATTCTGTCCCTGCTTGGACTACCATATATACGGGGTTAAGTCCTGATAAACATGGGATTATACATTCTATAGATTATTTAGAGAAAAATTATAGAAAATTAAAATTTGATTTTCATATTTTTAAAGGTAAGACATTTTGGGATATTGCAGGATTTCATGAAAAGAAAGTTTGCATTATAAATCCTTTCCTTGCTTATCCTGTATGGCCAGTAAATGGGATTATGGTAAATGGACCTGTTTTTGTGACAGGAGAAAATCAATCCTATCCTGAAGATATTTTAAAAAAATATAAAATTCCTCCTCTTGGGGGCATAGTGGATTTTCCTACAAAAAATACATTAGAAGAATTTTATAAAAAAACAATAAAGTTGACTTTAGATGAAGCTAAACTTGGTCTTCGGTTATTAGAGGATGTTTCATGGGATTTATTTTTTATCTCTTTTTTAACACCCGATAGAATCCAACATTTCTTTTGGAGATATTGTGATAAGAATGATCCTACTTATCCAGGCCCCAATAAACATGAAAATAAAATTAAAGAAGCTTATATTCTTTTTGATAAAATTATTGGAGATTTTTTAGCTAAGATCGATTTTTCTACCACTGTTATCGTTTTGAGTGATCATGGGCATGGCATGCGATGCCCCATGTGTTTTAATATTAAAGAATATTTTAGAAGAAAGGGATTTATAGTTACCAAGACAGGTAAAGCTAAGTATTTGAATTATATTATAGAAAAAATAAAATTTTATACTTTGAATATAATTTATCATTTTGAGTTAGAAGTTTCAGGATTGATAAAAAAGATCCCTGGAAAGAAGGCTTTAAAAGAATCCTCTTATTTAACGCAGTCTAATAAAAGTTTAGTTAATATTCCAAATCTTAATGGTTCAAATCCTTATGGAGGCATTGAGCTGAATAGAAAGCTACTTGATGCAAAAGGAATTAATTATGAAAAATTTAGGGAAAATTTGATCAAGGAGTTAAAAGAATTAAAAACTCCAGATGGGGAGTTTGTTTTTGAATATATATGCAAACGAGAGGAAATCTATAATTCTTCAAAATATTTTCCTGATATTTTGTTTAAATTGAATGAAAAATATGGTGTAAGTTGGCAACTTTATAGTCCTTTATTTAGTATAAATCCAACTCATAAAAAGATCTCAGGTGGGCATAAGCAATATGGGGTATTTTTTGCCTATAATTATGATGGTAAAATTAGCAACTTTAATCCCACTTTGATAGACATTGCTCCTACAGCACTTCAAATGTTAGATATAGATATAAGTGGATTTGAGGGTAAGCCTATAATAGGTAAATAAATGCCATGAAAATCATCTTTGCAAATAATTACTATTACATACGTGGTGGGGCTGAAAGGTTTTTTTTTGATGAAATGCAAATTTTGCGGGAAAAGGGCCATTATGTATTGCCTTTTTCCCGCCATTTCTCTCAAAATATAGAAAATCTAAAGTATTTTGCTCCTCCTATTGATTATGAGAAGGTACCTATTTATAAAAGGCCTTTTGCTGTTTTTCCTCTCATCTATTCTCCAACTTGTGCCCGTTATTTTGGCAAACTCCTCGATCGGGAGTTACCTGATATTGTTCATGGACACAACATATATGGTAGGCTCACTACTTCTATAATCCATGCTGCAAAAAAAAGAAATATTCCTGTAGTCTTAACGCTCCATGATTATAAACTAATATGCCCTTCTTACCTAATGTTAAGAGAAGGTAAAATTTGCGAACTTTGTAAAGGTAAAAGATTCTATTATTGTTTGCTAAAAAGATGTCATAAAGATAGCTTCTTTGCTTCTGCTGTATACACTGTTGAAACTTATTTCAATTTCTTTACCAAAAAATATGATTGGGTAAGATTCTTTATCTGCCCAAGTAAATTTTTGCTGCAAAAATGTATTGAAGGGGGAATATCTGAACATAAACTTGTCTATGTCCCTAATTTTATTAGAGTCGAAGAATTCAAACCTTTATATGATAATAAAGGTTATATCTTGTTTGTAGGCAGATTATCAAAAGAAAAAGGGATATTAACCCTTTTAAAGGCTGTTCAAGATATTGATGTAGAATTAAAAGTTGTGGGTGATGGTCCTATAAGAAGAGTCTGCGAAAGATCTGTAAAAGAGAATAATATAAAAAATGTAAGTTTTGAGGGCTATAAATCGGGAGATGAATTAAAGAATCTTTATAGGAATGCTATATTTGTGGTTTTTCCTTCTGAATGGTATGAGAACGCACCTATGAGTGTACTCGAGTCTTTTGCTTATGGTAAGCCTGTAGTAGGGGCCAATATCGGCGGAGTGCCTGAAATGGTAAAGAATGGAGAGACAGGTCTTCTGTTTACACCGGGAGATCACCGAGAGCTCAGAGAAAAGATTATATATCTTCTGAAACAGCCCTCTTTTGTTAATAAATTAGGACAGAAAGCCAGGAGAGTAGTTGAACAAAAATACAATGCTGAAAGACATTATGAAAATTTGATAAGAGTATATACCAAAGTTCTTGAGCAAACACAGAGCTAATGAAGATTGCTTACATAGTTCTCAAAGGTATGCCTATTGGCGGAGGTATTGAAAATTATACTGAAGAGATAGGGTCTCGTCTCGTTGAGCGAGGGCATGAGGTTGTTGTTTATACTATGCGCCATTATGGCAATACAAAAGATGGCTATTACAAAGGCATGAAAATCATCACTGTGCCTACAGTGAAAACTAAAAGCCTTGAAAAGGTAATGGCTTCTCTTATTGCTACTTTGAAACATATTTTCACTGAAAAAGCTGATGTAGTTCACTTTCATGCCTTTGGTCCAGCGATGTTTTGTCTTCTCCCAAGGATCTTGGGAAGAAAAGTTGTAGTTCAAGGCCATGGGATTGAATGGCAGAGGTCAAGATGGGGTCTTGGAGGAAAACTTTTTTTAAAGCTTGTGGAAATTCCCTCTGTTTGTTTCCCACACTTAGTTACGGTTGTTTCAAAAACCCAGCAGAAGTATTTAAAAAAAAGATACGGAATTAAAAGTGTGTATATTCCCACAGGAGTGAGCCCACCAATAAAAGAACCTCCGGACATAATAAAGAAAAAATATGGTCTTAATAAACAAGATTATATACTTTTTGCCGGTCGATTAGTAAGAGAAAAAGGCGTGCATTATCTTATTAAGGCTTATAATCGGCTTAAAACTTCTATAAAATTGGTGATTGCTGGCGATGCCCCATATGAGGAAAAGTATAAACAAGAACTTTACAGATTGGCTAGAGGGAACAAAAATATCATATTTACTGGTTTTGTTACTGGAAAATTGCTTCGGGAATTGTTTTCTAATTGTTATCTTTTTATCCTTCCATCAGAGCTTGAGGGACTGCCAACAGCATTACTAGAGGCCATGAGCTATGGAAACTGTTGCTTGGCTAGTGATATTCCTGAAAATATTGAGGTATTAGACCAATATGGATACAGTTTTAAAAATAAACATGTTGATGATCTTTGTGAAAAACTAAATTTTTTGCTTCAAAATAAAAATGCCATTGAGTCAGTAAAACAAAAAGCAAGAGAATATGTTTTAAAAAATTTTTCTTGGGATAAAATTGCAGAGAGTTTTGAACAGTTATATTATAATTTGTTTAAAAGATCCAAAAATGGAGCTTTTGACCAATATTTACGAGGCTGTGTATGAAGAATATTCAACTAACTGAAAATGACAAAGTTTTGGAGGATTGTTATGGATAAGCTAAGATTTGCTAGTATAATTGTAACTTATAGATGTAATGCTAAGTGTGCAATGTGTCATATCTGGAAATATCCTTCTCGACCCGAAGAAGAGTTTAAACCTGAATTGTTAGAAAAATTACCTTTTATAGATACTATTAATATTACTGGTGGTGAGCCTTTTTTGCGTAAAGATATTTATGATATAATTGATATCTTAAAAAAGAAAACCAAACGTATTGTTATTAGCACTAATGGTTTTTGGACAGAAAAGATAATAGAAATAATGAAAAAGTATAAAGATTTAGGGATTAGAATAAGTATTGAGGGTCTTCCTGTAACCAATGCCAAATTAAGAGGTATTAAGGATGGTTTTGATAGAGCGCTAAAGACTCTTACGGAATTAAAGGCCATGGGGTGTAAAGATATAGGTCTTGCTATGACGGTTTCTGGTGACAATGTTAAAGATCTTGTAACTCTATTTAGATTAGCTCATTATTTAAATATGGAATTCGCAACTGCTGCTGTTCATAATTCATATTATTTTCATAAGTTTGATAATGAAATCCCAAATAAAAAGGAAGTAATTGATGAATTTTTAAAACTTATAAATGAGCTTTTTTGCTCAAATAGAATAAAAGATTGGTATAGAGCTTATTTTAATTATGGCATCATCAATTATATTTTGGGCAGACCGCGTCTTTTGCCTTGTGAAATGGGTTTTGATGCTTTCTTCTTAGATCCTTATGGAAATGTTAGGCCTTGTAATGTGATGGATGAAATAATGGGAAATTTACATAAAAAAAGCTTTGAAGAAATATGGAATAGCGAGCAGGCGGAAAAGGTGAGGCAAAAAGTAAAAAATTGTGACCAAAGATGCTGGATGATCGGAAGTGTAGCTCACCAAATGAAAAAATATATATGGAAGCCTACTTGGTGGATTATAAAACACAAATTTTTTAAAAGGCCTATATGTATTTTGGGAAGTTAAGTTATGCCTATCTTTAATTTTTTAAGATATATGTCCATATGAAAATATTGCATTACTTAAAAAATATTTATGTCCAGATTTTTATTTTAAGTATTTTAATTCTTGCTATTTATTATCCAACTTTAATGGGTATTTATGCCAAAGTATCAACTAATGAAGATTATTCCCATGCCTTTTTGATGCCATTTATTACAGGTTATCTAATTTGGGAAAAGCGTAAGAGCCTAAAAGATGCTAAAATAAAACCTATTTGGGCAGGTTTTCCTTTAATGGTATTTACTTTTTTGTTCTCTATTTATGGGATTTTGGGCTCAGACATCTCTGCTGCTAGAATATCCTGGTGGTTATGGCTGATTTCAATTGTGCTTTTTTGTTATGGTATGGAATTTTTTAAAATTTTATTTTTACCTATCTTAATACTTGGTTTTATTATTCCACTTCCTAACTGCATTCAAGCCCCACTTACCATGTCCTTAAAGTTAATTTCTTCTAAATTAGCTGGCTTTATTATAAGGATTGTCGATATTCCGGTCTATGTTGATGGAAACATTATTGATTTAGGATATACTAAACTCCAGGTAGTAGATGCATGCAGTGGACTGAGGTATGTCCTTCCACTTATAGCCTTGGGTATTTTGTGTGCCTATTTTTTTCAAAAACATCTTTGGAAAAGGGTTGTACTGGTTTTTTTAACCTTACCCATAGCAGTTTTAATGAATGGACTACGGGTAAGTGTAACAGCTATTCTCTCTCAATGGATAAGCCCTAAAGTGGCAGAGGGATTTTTTCACGGATTTTCTGGTTGGTTTATATTTATTATCTCATTTGGCTTGCTAATGGGCTTTAGCTGTATACTTAAAATGCTTCCTCCCAAGGATGTAAAAAGACAAAATGGACCTAATCAAAATTTAGGTTATAGAAAAAATCAAAAAAATTATAGCAATATCTTTCCTTTTATTTTTAGTGCTAGTTTACTAGGCAGTCTCTTATTGGCCTCCTTAAGTACCGGTACTATGCCCAAGGTTAGATTGGCCAATGGCATAGCAGCTTTCCCCCTTGAATTTAAAGGATGGAAGGGTGTGTTAGAGCCAATTGATCCAGAAATTTTGAAAAAGTCCGGTGCTGAAGAGGCATTTCAGGCAACTTACATCAATAATAAAAATGAAATAGTTACTGTATATATAGGTTACCGGGGGTCACCATTTATGGAATCAGAAGAGTTCTTCCATAGTCCTACCGTGTGCTTGCCTTCGAGTGGATGGAAAGTTTTAAAGAAAGGTATACATAAAGTTCCAAATATTTTATCATCACATTATAAAAAGTTTGTAGTTACAAAGATGTTAGTTGAAAAGATGGGACAGAGACAATTAGTTTATTTTTGGTTTCAAACTAAAAGTAAAATTGCCCATATTATATTTCAAAATAGGTTTCATCTGGCCATGCATGCCTTAAAAAGGGATAATACCTATGATTTAACAGTACATCTCTATACACCTATCAAAATTGGAGAAGATGTAAGAACAGCGCAGAGGCGGCTAGATAATTTTGTAAGAGACCTTGAACCTATTCTGGTTAGGTTTTTGAACAAAACGAGGAGCTAAAAGTCAGGCTGAGAGCATCTGAGAGTTTTATTAGCTGGAACAATTATTCTATTTACTCCGTAACATTGACTACTATACTATCACAATATGGGCTATCCCATATAGTATCACTATCCATATTAGTATCAATACAAAAGTAAAGTATATATGTACCTGCTGAAAGTTGTGAAGTATCTATACTAAATACTTCATATGGCTCTAAATAAAAAAGTGGGCGTTGATATAGTGGTTGCTGCTTATCTATCCAACCTTTAGAAGTAAAAAAGAGAAAATCAAATGGTGTATCTGCTGCTAGCCACCACTTAGCATTGTCTGTCCTACCATTATTGTCTAATGCTATAGTAATGGTTAACCTATCTGATTGATTTAATGTAATTGGGCCATCTGAGCCATTTACTTTTATATCTGGAATAGGATTGTCTGAATATTCATAAGCCCCAATATCAGGAGCATAGTCCACAGGATTTCCCTCCATGTCTTCAGCTAGGCCAACATCTGTTCCTGCATCGATACAACGAGAAGTGGACTGGAGATGGAAGTTTCCATTTAAGGCATCAATAAAGAGGGGGTCTTGATCTATGGAGTTTTGGTCTTGGGATTTGTCATAGGAATAATATCCAGATTGGTCTCCAAGAACATGAGCAAAGTCATACACTTTACCCCCCCGCTTTATGCAGTTCTTGTTACCCGAATCTTCGTAAAAGAGATTGTAGTCAGATTCTAAGTTAAGAGTTCCCGAAGGAACATATATCAAGTCATAACCCGAAGAATTCTGAAAAAGGCCTATTATGTTATTTTTAAATGAAAAAGTTAATGTAGAATCTGGCCTCACTTCAAGATAGAGGTTTGCTTTTGAGCCTGTTCCTGGGCCACCATCATTTCTCCAAATTATATTGTTAAATACCTTAACATTTGAGGTTGTCCCAATATGAGTGTGTATTATCAATCCTCCCCAAAAAGTGGAACTTTCCTTATTTCCTATGCCATTATTGAAAATGATGTTATAATAAATTTCGTGATTTCCATCTACATTTTCAAGCGAAATCCCTCTACCATCACAATTAAAGATTTTGTTGTATCTAATTATAATATCAGTTATATTTCCTTCACCTTCTCCCGAATATACAACAATCCCTTTTGCCCTTGTGCTTTTGTCTGAAAATTCACATCCAATGTCGTGGATTACATTGTGCTCAACTGTGATATTAGAAGGTTTTTGTGAGCCACTAGATGATATGGCAATTCCTTCTTTGTCTGAAACATTACTGCCGTTCCTAATACTGGCTTTTTTTCCAATATGATAAATATGATTAAAAGATACCGTAATATCTGAAGAATTACCACGAATGTTAATTGCACGGATTTCAATATATGTAAGCTCATTACTTTTAATCGTGCAGTCAGTACAGTCATTAAGACTTATTCCCAGACATCCTCCGCATGAGACCTCACAATTGAGAATTTCACAAGAATGAGAATCCTGAAGAACTACTATTCCCCTTAAATATAATGGGCCTGAGTTATATCCTGGCTCAGAGCAATTTCCTGCTTCAAATCTTAAATTTTCAACCTTTATATAAGATTTTCCATTAATGTAGAGTAACCGTTTTCTAGTTCCTAATTCTACAATGTGGTCATCAGGAGTGCCCGATGACGGTTTATAATAAATATAGTTTGAATCATCTCCACCCCATTGTCCTGGATTTAGGTCTGAGCCATCTGTAGGACTTATTTTTTGTAATTTTTGACCATCTTCCAATAAAATTTTGTAATGTCGTGAATCACCACTGATTTTCCAAACACCATTCTCATCTGGGCCTTCCCAACCTGTTTCAACATTTGCCCCTGTTATTTTAGGCTTCTCTCCCTCTCCATAAGCCCCAAAGGTAATGGGATTTCCCTCTGTGCCCGAAGAAGGGACAATGAGTTGCTCACGCCAGATCTCTCCCCTCTTAAATAAGATAGTATCTCCTGGTTTAAAATCCATACTGTTAACCTTACTTATAGTTTTCCAGGCAGTTTGAGGAGAAAGCCCATCGTTAAAATCATCACCACCACTAGCATCTACATAATAAGTGGTTGCATAAGCTGGAAGAGAAATAGTTGTTAAGCTTAGCAAAACAAATAGAGAAATGATTAGGCATGAGAGGATAAATCTTTTTTTGTTTCTCATCTGGCACCTCTTTTGCGCCACAGTCTGCACCCGGACCGAAGTGCGCCTGCGTCGCTAGAAGTGCCAGGCGACTTCGTCCGGCAGGCCCGCTGCCATGTCCTACAAAGTAGGATTTAGGCCGGTGCCTTTGCGTCCTGCCCTTTCAGGCAGTTTGCCTTTTTCGGACACCTGCTATTTTTAACGCAAAACCTATGCCATTTTTAAAAAGATTTTTTCATAGATAGATAAAGGTCTATTGAAAGGAAGGAGGATTTATGGTTCTATGTTAATTACAAATTTGTAATTAGAGTTTCAGAAGTGTAATCGGCCTTAAAGGGCCTGCTAAAAGCTTATCTCGTTTAGGCTAAATATAGTAAGTAGCATAGAGACAATCATGCTCCCTAAAAGCAGGCCAATAAAGATGATCAAACCAGGCTCCAAAAAGCTCAAACTTACCCTAATCCTATCTTGCAATCTCTCCTCTAGCTCATTTGCCACATGCTCCATACTGGCTGCCATATCCCCTGTCTCCTCCCCCAATCTTGATAGCTGAATCAAGATTGAGGGTACAAAGGGAAGCTGGGCAAGTTTACTGCCTAGGGTCTGTCCCCTCTTTACGGCCTCTATTGAATCTACTATATGCCCCCTTAGGATATCAATACGAAAAACCTCCTTTGCCAGGTCCAAGGCCCTTGGCAGTGGCAGGCCACCACGCAGGAGGATGCACACTGTCCGGCTAAAGCGCCCCCATTCCTCTAAAAGTATAAGGGTCTTTAGCCCTGGCAGATTGAGGAACCACCTCTCAAGTCTTTGCTTTACTGATGGCCTTTTTATGGTATACCTAATAAAATAAAAGAGACCTACAAGAATAAAGGGGAAACCCCAAAATGCCTTTTTTGTAAAATGACTCAGAGCCAACAAGACCCTGGTCAAAAATGGCATATTCTGCCCCAGGTCTTCAAAGATTATCCCAAATTTTGGTATTACTAGTACCAATATCAAAAATGCAGAAATTAGCCCCAGACTAAGCAAAATGGTTGGGTAGATCATGGCACTTCTGATCTGCCCTTGGATGGCCTGTACCCTCTCTAAGTAGATACTCAACTGATTCAATACCTCATCCAGGGCACCACTTACCTCACCTGCCTTAACTAGGTTTACATACATCTTAGAGAAATGCCCCCTCTTTTGTAGGGCCTCAGAAAATGCATACCCTGCCTCAATGTCTTTTTGGATCTCCTGGACAAGCTCTTTGACAATCCCCTCACTGGTAGCGGCAATAACCTGTAAGGCCTTATTTAATGGCACACCAGCCCTAAGTAAGTTCCCAAGCTCCTTGGTAAAGAGATATACCTGCCCAGTCTTTAGCCTTTTTTGAGGCCTAAAGAGGATATTCCTTAGACCACGCTTGTGGGTATAGACCTTGATTTGAACAGGAAGATAGTTATTTTCTTTTAAAAAACTTATTACCTCCTCCTCTGAGGAGGCATCATATATCCCCTTTTTTATCCTCCCATTAAGGTCTATTGCCTGATATGAAAAAAGCATACCTATTGTGCTACCCTCAGTACCTCTTCTAAGGTAGTAATACCTCTTTTTACCTTCTCCCAACCATCCTGCTTTAATGTCCTTAATCTTTTAGATCTGGCCAATCCTTCAAGCTCATTTTCTGGTGCATCTTTTAAGACCAAACGCCTAAAATCATCATCTATAGGGATAAGCTCAAAGATGCCAATCCTCCCCCTGTAGCCCGTATATGCACAATACTCACAACCCCTTGCCTGATAGATATCTGAAGGGATATTCTCCGGCTCCTCCCCAATCTCCCTTATAATACGCCTCTTTAGCTCTTGGGAAACAGGCTGCAGTACCTTGCACCTTGGACACAATACCCTGACCAGACGCTGGGCCAATACACCTATTAAAGAGGCCGAGACAAGGTAGGCCTCAATACCCATATCACGTAACCTAGTAATGGCCCCAATGGCGTCATTTGTATGCAGTGTAGAAAATACCAGATGACCTGTAAGGGATGCCTGAACGGCTATCTCTGCTGTCTCCCTATCCCTAATCTCACCAATGAGGATGACGTCAGGGTCTTGGCGTAGTATAGACCTTAGCACATTTGCAAATGTAAGATTAATCTGTGGTTTTACCTGAATCTGATTTATGCCATAGAGTTGATATTCTACTGGGTCCTCTACTGTAATGATCTTTTTTTCTGCATCATTGATAGTGGATAGGGCCGCATAGAGGGTGGTGGTCTTCCCAGAGCCCGTAGGGCCAGTCACCAGGATAATGCCATATGGTAGGTGGATAAGCCGATTAAATTGCTCAAACATCCCCTCATCCAGCCCCAGTTCGTGCAGATTCAATATCCCCTCTTCCCTATTTAGTAGGCGCAGTACCACACTCTCACCAAAGACAGTAGGTAGGGTGGAGACACGGATATCCAGCTCATTTCCACCAATTTTTATCTTTATCCGACCATCCTGTGGGAGGCGGCGTTCTGCAATGTTTAGTCTTGCCATTAGCTTTAGTCTGGAAATAATAGGGGCCTGTAGCCTCTTTGGTGGGGTCTCCACATCATGCAGTACACCATCAATGCGGAACCTTACGCGAAACTCCTTTTCAAATGGCTCAAAGTGGATATCAGAGGCACGCATCTCAAGTGCCTTTCTAATAATAAGATTTACCAAACGCACTACAGGTGCCTCTGAGGCCATGTCCTTTAGGTGCTCTAAGTCCATCTCCTCCCAAAAATCTACCTCCTCCTCTGCTGAGCGTGTCACCTCCTCTAGGTCGCCTGCCTGCAATTCATAAAATTCTTGAATCAATTGCTCAATTTCCTCCTCTGATGCCCTATAGAGGGCGGCATGCCTCCCATAGAACCTCTCTAGATTCTCTACTGTCTCCCAATCAATGGGTGGAGAGGCGACAATGCCAAATCGATTGTCCTCTAGGTTAAATAGAAATATCTTGTGTTTTCGCAAAAACTCTAAGGAAATTCCATTTATTAGGCTAATCCCCCCCTTCCATTCCTTTAAAGAGAAGGGGGGCAGGTCTATCTTTGCCTCAATCTTATCTTTTTCTAACCCCATCTTCCCTCCTTTTATCACTATATCGTCAT
>Ga0190363_1001422_pt1 | contig 14082 bp, 13 predicted proteins | sample 48721867_MG_FD_161272 | JGI IMG/M metagenome (GOLD analysis project Ga0190363, IMG submission 161272) | Hydrothermal vent microbial mat bacterial communities from Southern Trench, Guaymas Basin, Mexico - 4872-18-6-7_MG | ecosystem: Environmental > Aquatic > Marine > Hydrothermal vents >...
CTTAATCCCTACCGGGTACATTCTCCACACAGGCCAATCTTCTAATGATATCTTCATTATCTTAAGCTGATTTAGAATAACTGGGTAGTCAATAACTCTGCTACCAGTCAGTAAGGAAGGATCAATGCACTCGAATTTCTTAATTAGCTCCTTCAGAGTACTTAGCCACTCAAGTAAGGCATCCCTACTTAGATCAGGTACTAATGTATCATATTGGTGAAGGCCCAAATAAGTGCCCATAAGCGGGTAGACCATTAATAGCTTACGAATAAATTCTTCGACAAGGCTATCAAACATATCGTCAGCCTGAGACACCACGTTTACTCACCGTAACTACCTTACCGTAAGTAATTAAAGAATATTCACTATTTCGAAATTAAATGAACTACTAGCTAGTAGAAATTAACTAAGCTGCGACTAAAATATAAGTGCGCCTGGTGGTGGGCCCGCGGGGACTTGAACCCCGGACCTCCGCCTCTCTTAGCTATTTCTATGCTTGTAAGGGCGGCGTCCTAACCAGGCTAGACGACGGGCCCAGAAATATCGTAGATACCGGATTCAAAAGTTTTTTCTTACATAGCTCACGGCTCTACGTCACTACTTCCTGTTTTGCAGAAACAATAAAAGTGTTGTTAATACATGAGACGTGGCGGAATTATGAGGAATTTCACCAAGGTTCTGTCTTCTCTTAAATTACTGCGTAATTTCTACGCTAGGTTAGGGTGGAACGATAGGATATTTGAGGTTGACAGCGTATTTGATGAAGCACTTAAGGAGTTTGTAATTAACAGTGAATTAGCTTAAGTTGAGCTCGTTTTTACTTCATCAATGGGCACTACATCGATTAGATTCCTATGCCTTATTATCTCCGCCTTAACGCCATACAGCTCCTTAAGTAACTCATTACATATCACCTCATCTGTAGGACCTGCTGCAAGAAGCTTGCCCGCCCTGATCGCTACTACGTAGTCAGTAAAGTTAAGTAGCGGACTCAGCTGATTTGAGGCAACCAAGACGAGCCTTCCCTCGTTTACTAGCCTCCTTAAGTGCTTTAGAACCCTTATCTGATACCTAAGATCAATGTGAGAAAGTAGCTCATCAAATAAGTACACTTTAGAAAGCCTCGATAGACCCCTAACTATTAGTGCTCTCTCTAACTCACCAGTACTTACTTCCCATATTCTCCTATTCAGTAAGTTTCTTAAGTCGTACATACGCACATAATTTTCAAGTGCCCTCAGGTCTACGCCCTCAGTACTTAGGAGTAAGTCGCCCACAGTAATATCTACTGTCGTTGCTATAGTAGCTGGCACGTACGTCACATACCTTATCCTCTCCCACGGACTTAGCTCTCTAACTTCCACATTCTCAATAGTTATTGAGCCACTATAACTTAACATTCCGGCGATCGTCTTAAGCAGTGTCGACTTACCCGCACCATTAGGCCCTATCACAGCAACTAGTGATCCAGACCTCAGCTTTAGGTTAACATTACTAATAGCCTTAAAGTTACCATAAAATACTTCAAGTTTCTTAACTACCAGCATATTTCCTCATCCTCATGAGCACTATAGCTAATGTTGGGCCACCAATAGCGGATACAATGATATTTACTGGCATGTCGAGAGGCAAGAACAATGCCTTGGCTGCAGTATCGGAAAGGAGTAGCAGCACAGAGCCCGTAATTATGGATGTAGGAAGCACGTACCTTACATCACCGCTACCTAGTAGCCTCCTCGCTATATGCGGTGCGGCAAGACCTATGAAGCCTATGATGCCGAACCAAGCAACAGATATAGATGCTGTGAGTGCTGCTAAGCCAGTCATAGTTCTCCTCAACTTCCCTGGATCATAACCTAGCTCCCTAACAAAGTCGTCACTTACGTTTAAGGCATTAAGAACCGGGAGGTATCTATGGGCAATTGCGTATGCTCCAACTAAAATAACAAAGCAAGTAAGTAGCTCGATGGGTCCAGCCCCTATCAGGCTGCCCATGGACCACGCAAATACCTTGTGTATGTCAAAGAGGATCAGGTACTGTGGTAGTAGGGAGAGCGAATAGAGCGTTGTACCTACTGCAACACCGCTAAGCACGATGGATGTTGGTGTGTACCCTGCCTTCATAGCTATTGCATGCGTTAGTGTGTATGCAAGGAACCCACCTATGAATGCCGCTAGAGGCCTCAAGATGAATACCAGTGGTGACTGCGGCGGGAATACAAATGTCAGCGTGACTGCGAATAAGGCACCTGATGAAATACCGAGTAGGTAAGGATCACCTAAGGGGTTCCTAGTACATACCTGAATTAGGAAGCCTGAAGTAGAGAGTAACGAACCTACAAGCAGTGCCGCAACCATTCTAAATAACCTAAATCTATATATTCCGCTAATAAGGTAGATTCCCTTCAGCGCTACATCTAGAGGATTAAGTACTACGGAACCCAGGGCTAAGTGTGTTAGGGAGGCACAAACTAATGTTATGGTTAAAAAAGCTACTACATATATGAAGCGCCTGCGTCTCCTAACTAGGTACTCTCTAATGTTGCTGCTTCCTGTATTGAGCCCATCACACAGGATGATTCACCTGCTCCAACAGTTAAGCATATGTCCCAAGACTTAACTACATTGTCATCAATTACGCTAGGTACGCTACTTATGTTGAAAGCCTCAGGATATAGAACTCTCGCTAGTACCTCAACAGCGAGTACCACTCGAGGCCCTGGCCTGACCATTATATCCTCTAGTGTACCTTTGAATACGTAGACCCTCCCCTCCCTAACAGCTGTTATATTGCTCCAGCCTTCCCTTGACTTGATCCTATTTATTAAATTTTCAGGAGGGCCGAAGCTACCGTACATAGCTGTTGTCAGTATTACGTCTGGATTCCTAATTATTATTTCCTCTGGTGATGCCGGGAAATACGGTGTCTTAAAGTCACCGAATATGTTTTCGCCACCAGCCAGCATAATGATGTCATTAATGAATGAGTTCCTCCCTATTGTCCAGTAATCTGGGTATACCTCAAAGTAGACCTTCAGTGGCTGAGTATTTGTCTTGTTTAGGTACTCGCGAACTGTTAAGTAGGTCTTCATCAGCTTGGTCTTCAGCTCATCAACAAGCTTTACGGCATTATCTGCCTTATTAACTATTATGCCGATCATTAGGATATCAGTAAATACGTCCTCGATGGACTTATCGCTGAGTACGTACACTGTAATGCCCATACTAGCTAACTCCTTAATGAACTTTTCTTGAACCCCTGTCGTTAGGAAGACCGTATCCGGCCTTAGCAGAGCGATTTTCTCTACATTAACAGTGCTGAAGCCCCCAATTACCTCTATGGTGCCATTCTTAACTAGCTCGTTTACTATTGGCGGATAATTTGAGTACTTATCAACACCTACAACTTTATCTCCAGCCCCTATCGCGAATAGTATCTCAGTTATAGAGGGCGCTGCTGAAACTATCCTCTCTGGCTCATGAGCTATTATTACCTGACGCCCTAAAGCATCAGTCACTGCCATAGGGTACTTAAATGACGCAATATACTCCTTGATGATAGTTAAAGATTTTTCAAGCTCGATGTATTTTAATGAGACCTTACTTACGTTAGTTGCTATAGTAGCTAATAGTGTACTCAATTCACTAAGCTTACTCCATGTAATACCCATAGATTTATTTACGTTTGCTAGTGCTCCCTCAATACGAGCTACCTTACTCTCTAGCTTATTTAGCTTCTCATTAGTGCTCGAAATACTTGAACGTACTTCATTAACTGCACTATTAACCTTCGATAAGTTATTCTGTAGGGCTAGGAAGCTCTCCTTAATGCCAGCAATGCTACTGCTTAATACATTACTTTGATGATAAAGAACTGCAGCAAAAACTACGGAAATAATCACTATAATTACAATAGATAGCGCGACGATTTCTTTCGTGCTAACCATATGGATACCCTATCCAAAAGGTGAGAAGCAAAAATAAAAACTTTTCTCCCTAGGGTGAGAGTATGCGCCAGTACCTAAGCAAATGAGCCAGATGACATTAGTTCTTTTATTATAGAATTTGCTGGATTTTTACTGCGTATGAGGTGAGTAAGGTACTATTTTCTGCACCTGTTCTCCTACACGTATGTAGACCTCTATGTAGTCTGCTAGGCCACTTGTCAGTATCTTAGGCTTTAGTACTTCCTCAACCTGAAATAGTCCAGCATAATCATTCATCACTATGTCTATCCTTATGGGGACGTCCTCACCTTTATCGATCAGTACTTGCTTAACGCTTATAGCTGATACTGCATGCATATCGAGTTTGCCTAGCTTGTACGGTATTCTGGCCCTGCCCTCAGCCATGTCTGTTCCATCAGCGATTTTAACGACACCTGCCTCCATCGTTAAAGCATTAGTTTGTGTTTCGGTAGCGTATATAGCATGCATTATTTCGTGCCTTAAACAGTACTTCCGCTTACCTAGCTCAGGTGCTATCTCCGGCAGTATCCTGTCGAGTATATCCTTAGCCATCAAGGCCCCTAAATACTCGTGATTAATTCTGTGGACAGCATTGCCTATGTCGTGAAGATAGGCAGCTAATAGCACAATTAATTTAACTTCATCGACATCCCTAGCTGTTCCGAAGGCCAGGGTAGTTGGCTTAATTCCTGACTCAAGCAGTAAGCTCAGAATCTCCAGTGCTGACCCGGCTACGATCCTAGAGTGAACTACTCCATGATCGTTGTACTTAAGCCTACCTACAGCCATTATGTTGGCTATCTTAATAATCTCCTGAATCTCTTCATCATTCTCCAGTATCTCCCATGCCTTCCTCAGCATGTTAGAGGTCTTAATGTGCTTATGCACTAGGTTCGGTGAGACTACTACCGCCATTTCAAATACCTCTATCACTCAGTAATCAAAACTTTTAAGTAATACATACGAAATTGACTGGATCAAGCATAGATAGCAGAATTAGTCAGCCGAGGATAATTTAATCATTAAGCTCATTTCGGCTCTTCCTCATCATCTAAGATACAGTAGCTCTATGCCGCATTTATTTCTTAATGTTTCAGCAAGTCCGGAATATCTAGCAAAAATATAATCCCTAAATTGTAACTCAGCTAGGATGCTGTGAGTTACCGGCGCTGAGCTGTGATGACCCTAGACCAGCCTGAGACCTTAAGTTCTTTATCTACTTACAAGGAGAACCGCAATATCATTAACATTAGTTCCAGTATATCCTGTAAATATAGCTCTCCTCAGCTTCCTCAGAGCTGTATGTGAGTCATTTCTCTGCAAATAGTCTACTAAGTCAATACCCTTACTTAGTGCTTCAGAGTACGTCTCGCCATCAACTATAGCACCTGCCGCATCACTAACTCCGTCAATACCATCAGTACCTATTGATGCGAATACTGCGTTCCTTAAACCCTTAGCATATATTGCGAAGGAGAGGGCTAACTCCTGGTTCCTACCTCCTATACCATCACCTCTTACCGTAACTGTCGTTTCTCCGCCAAGGAGTATTACAGCAGGCTTCTTAACAGGCTCATCATATACTGCGATGTGCTTTGCTAGACCCGCTAGGAACTTACCTATTTCTCTCGCCTCACCCTCCATCATGGAAGTTAGTACTAATGGATTATAGCCTAACCGGCGCGCTCTCTCTTCCATAGCCTTTAAGCTAATGATATTGCTTGCGATAATGCTGTTGCTTACCCGCTCAAAGATCCTGTGTGTAGGCTTCGGCGTTTCAGGTATTTCCCCTCTAACACCTTTCTTGATGACTACTCTAATGCTCTCAGGTACCTTATCCCACAGCCCTCTATATTTAAGTACGCTCATAGCGTCAAGGAAAGTCGTTGTGTCCGGAGCAGTAGGGCCAGAGGCGATAAACTCTATGGGGTCTCCCGCAACATCTGAAACAATTAGCGCTATCGCATATGCGGGATAAATCAACTCAGCTAATCTTCCTCCCTTAACCATGCTTACATGCTTTCTAACGGTATTTATCTCTTTTATATCGGCACCTGACCTGAGTAGCAGCTTATTCAGCTCCTTTAGGTCACTCAATGTAATAGGTGGCATAGGCTTTTCGAAAAGTGCAGAGCCACCACCAGAAATAAGTACAAACACTAAGTCATCTCTGCTGACACTCTTAACTAAGTTAAGGATCTTTTCAGTTGATCTCAGAGTATTTTCGCCAGGTATCGGGTGATCTCCCTTAAGTACCTTGAGTTTCCTGAGCTTAATGTCGTGGGGTATTTCAGGAGCTATTAGGACACCGTCATCTATTAAGTCACCAAGTACCTCCTCAATACCTTCGCCCATCTTAATTGACGCTTTACCGAAGCCTACAACATAGACCTTGCCCTTAACCTCGAAAGCTTGATTACGTACAACTATCGTGTCACCTCTTAGCGAGACATTCCTCACTACAGCTAGCTTTGGGTCAGCAGCCCTTAACCCTACCTCAAGAAGATCGATAATTACTTCATAATATTCATTCCTCAACAACTCACCAGTATTTTTAATTAACGACATAACACTACTCCATGAAGTATCTAAAGCGATTTTCCTTAATAGAAATTGCCACTGTTATTGAAATGTGCTTTATCGTCAATTGTCGAATTCAAATTTACCAACTACCTTAAAACTTATTAATATCAGCTCCATACAAGAGCTTAGAGATGAAACAATGAAACGTCTTCTAGATATTAAGGATGTCATTGAATGGATTCGGAGGCAGCGCATTAGATTCATAAATGCTAGAAGGGTTGCAAGAAACTTTAAGGTGAGTCCTAAGGTTGCGGGCTACACCTTAAGGAGGCTTAAGGAATTAGGTTATCTTAAGGTATACAATAGGAGGAAGGGGCGCTTTATAGTGTATAAGGTATCTGACACCGTTTTTAGGCAATAGTGATTAAATAAGAAATGCTAGCACCATGTCGTCATATTTCAGGTCTTTTGAGAGTTAACTCCTTATACGCGAACTTATCACCTAGCTCCTCTAATACTTCATCAACTCTTTTCTGAACCCTATTAACGTAGTAATTAAGAAGTCTCCTTAGCAGCGAGTAGGCTGGGCCTTTCATGTAGAATCTCTCCATTATGTCCTTAGCCCAGTATATGGAGTGCCTAACAGCAACTTTATATGCCTCGACGTGCTCCTTTGTTATCCTGACCCTAGCAATGATTTCCTTACTTCCTTTGAGGACACCCATCGGGACAAAGAGCATTGGAACGATAAGTGATCTGTAAGGCTTTAACCTCTCAACTAATTCTATAGTTTTCATTACATCGTCGGGTGTTTCGCCCGGGAGGTTAAGTATGAATGTAGCTGCAGGCAGAATATTGTGTTCATGCATTATAGCGAATGCCTCCTCAACAACCTCAGGCCATTTCTCTGGTGGGTAAGGAGCTGACTTAGCAGGCATTACCTCCCTAGCAAGCTTCGGGGATCCCGTCTCTATTCCTACTTCAACGCCTAGGTAGTCCTGCTCGGCTCTTGAGTATATCATCTCAGTTATCTTAGTAATTATGCGTCCGCTCTTTTCAGCAGCTACTATAGCTGCTAGTGAGGCATGTGCCCAAGCAATGGACTTGTAATGCCTCAGAAAGACGTCATGAAGTTTTATGAGCGGCTCCTCCTGAGGTATGATGCCCTTAGCGCCATAAAGTAGGACATCCTCAGAGTGTATTATCCCGTGCTCGACACCTGCTCTAACATTAACGAGGATCTCCTTCTCGATAAAGTCGAGGGGTATAAATCTAAGAGGCCTCAGCGTAACGCTGCAGAACCTACAACCTCTAGGGCAACCTCTCATTACCTCAACTAGCCCGTTAACACTTGCACCTTTAATTACTGGTATTTCTTCTAATTTCGGGACATCCTTAGCACCAACAAACACGTACCTCGGAAGCTCATCATCATTCAGTACTTTCTTCGCTAAGTCCTTAATTACTAACTCTGCCTCACCATCAACTACGGTGTCAACACCCCACCTACTCCATAACTCAGGCTCCCACAACCACTGCCATGCCGCTGGGCCACCAACTATTATCTTAAAGCCGTACTTCTTCTTTAACTCAACTACGCGCTTCATGAACTTAATAAAAGACTTCCTGTTTACCGGCTCCTTGCCTGTTATTATCCACCACTCCGAGGAGGGAGGTCCGTAAGCAAAGAAGTCATGGTGACCTATTAGGAAGGCTTTGGCATGAGACGCATATTCATTTATGTAGTCTGGGTCAATTATAGCTGCACTAAATCCTGCATCTAGAAGAGCTGCCTCAATTTTTCTTAATCCGTAGGGTGCTTCAATGGGCTTCCCCTCTTCATCTACTTTTGGTTTTGGACAGCAGATGTAGTACCATACCCTCTCTGGAACAAAGAATGCCGGACCTGTCGCTAGGAATCCTAGAAATTCCTTACCATGATGATTGCTCATCATTGTTCTATCAGTCGAGATTATGAAGTCGTATGTCTTCCTCATCCTTCCTACCTGTAGTATACTACTTTAGCATGTTCTAAATAAATTATTAGGGCTGTGAAAGCAAATTTTAAATTACGTGTGGTGTATCATGTCTTTCCTAGAAGGTGACTGCGTAGAGCTCCATGATGGTAGTATATGGATAGTGAAAGGGTGTCACCATCCAGTCAATAAAGTTATTGCATTGCCACGTCTACTTGATGGTTATAAAGTAAAAAGGTTGGGTGAGGCTCTAAGAGTAGCTTACAGATACTATAGGCACTTCATACATTATGTTGATTTTATTGGTAGGTACGTCCCAGTCATTCCCAGAACATTAATCAAAAAACATCTTAGCGCACTCAGAACACGGTGCTCAGAAGATGCAGGGATTTTAGGACGTCTGTGTAACGAACTAATTGACTTGCTGCATATGAGGTGCGGACTTAAATGCGGTGTAACAGGATCGTTACTATACGGATCTTACTCCAGAAACTCAGATATAGACTTAGTATGCATGGATACTGATAGTGCATATAAATGCTTAATGAAACTGAGAAAAGAAGGTTTACTTCAGAAGCTCAGCTTAAATGAGTTTGTTGTCGAGTATTTTCAGGTATCAGAAGGGCTCGATTTCAGAAATCACCTTAAGTTAGTTCAAAATAGGGTCACTCAAGGTAGATATAAAACACGAAAATATACCTTAAGGATCATAAACCCAGAAAGAGAGTACTTAGTACTGGGGCCCTACGTTTTTGAGCGCTATACTGATATGCTGATTGCTAAAGTAGTGAGTAGCGATTATAGAACTCCTTCAATATACGCTGTTAATGTTCTTAAACCGAACATTACAGTCGGTAGGAAGGTATTTATAGTGTCATATAGGGTCAGGTTCACTGAAATACCTGAGAATTCTGTTCTGCTATTAAGTAACGCATTAATGGCCCTTAGAATCGATGGAACGGTAGTCATTTCACTTGATGATCCTTATACATATGTAAAGATATTAACCTAAGATTCTAATGTTGGCAAGGGTGGCTTGTTTTAGTTGCACAATTCCATTCAAACAACTATGAAATGAGGGTGGTGGTGAGTGAATATAAAGAGGAAGAGAGTTAAGGCATATGTCGATGCATTAGGTGAGTTACTGATGAATAATGAACCAAGCAGAGAACTAGCTATTAACTTAGTTAAAAAAGCACTAGAAAGAGAGAATGTCGAACCTCTAAGAGGCGCATCAAAGCCTGATGACATTTATGAAAAGGAGCTTATAAGCCTCTACATAATTGGAAGTAGAGGATTAGGTATTAAAGATGAATACAAGGACTTGTTCGAGAAGGTATTTCATAAAGAAATAAAGTATGATAGAATTGTTCAGGTACTACTATCAAGTAACTCGCCAGCCAGGGCTAGGGAGACGATACTAGAGCTTCTGCCCGAGATCAGTGAGGTTGATGTAGCTAAAATACTTAGATATGCTCTAACACTTTATTACCTGGATTTCGAGAAAGCTGAATTAGTCATAGACGTAATCCGCAAATTAAAGGACGCATTTCCGGAGCATGAAGACACCATAAGGAGATTTACTAAGTTCTTCATAGCTGTCAAGCTAGCTGATGAAATATCTAGTGGAAGCATAAGGAATAGAGTTGAGAAGGAAATTAGGAAGCAGCTGTTATCGATAAAAACAGGAATAGAGAAGTCCACTCCTTCAGATGATTATGTAGTAAAGGTAGCGAAAGTAGTGTTTAATATACCTGCTAAAACATTAGATAATGTTTTCGGGAGCGGACAGTAAATACTTTACTTATATGCGCTTACGACATATATTTATTAAGGACCTGTCCCTATCCTACCACAAGGGTGAGGACTGTGTTGAAAGCCATCAGAGAGGCTGTATACCTTGTTGAAAAAAGCAGTAAGCCCCTAGTACTTGAAATCCTGAGAACTCCTGAAGGAAAATCCTTCCTAGTAATTCACCAGACCCTAAAAGGATCTTACGTTAAAGGAGAAGAGGGTGAAGAGAAAACTTGGGATCTATTTGAGTTGGATGCATTTAAGGATGTTAAAGATAGAAAAATTGATTACAATGAACTGCCAGTAGATGTAAGAAGAGCACTTTCTTCTGCATTCCCTTACTAAGTCTTCATTTTGATACCATATTAAGGAATTTAAACTCTCACTCTGCCTTATTGAGGGGTATAGCAGTTGCTGACCTATAGCAAGCTGAAGTTTGCTATGACGGGAGTAATTGCTGCTATCATAGGCTTAGCAACCCTAGTCGCTATAGCGCTATTTTCCCTGCTTGCCCCAGCTGAAGATTTGAGTACCATCGTTATCGGCTCACTAGTGTTTATTTTAGGATTACACATTATTGAATGGATTGTAGCACCTAAGATTATTGAACTAGCCTATAGAGTTAGGCCTGTCAGCAACAAGTTTTCATGGCTAAACGAGATGGTTGAGAGAATAGCAAGAGCTTCCGGGCTAAGTAAGGTACCCAAGGCGATGATTGCTGAAGTTAACGTGCCGAATGCGTTTGCCTACGGCAATATTTTTACAGGTTATAGAGTAGCAGTTACCCGTGGTATGATAGATAATTTCCCGAAGGATGAGATTGAGGCTGTTATAGCACATGAAATAGGCCATATTAAGCACAGAGATGTTGAAGTCATGATGGTTGTGAGCGTCTTGCCAGCTCTGCTTTTCTGGTTAGGGAGAACGTTAATGCTCTTTGGGATGTTTAGAGGCAGCGATAGGAGGAGTGAAGCTGCGATAATACCTTTAATTGGCATTGGGTTGCTTGCTTTCAGTTTCGTATTCAATCTGTTCATACTGTACCTGAGTAGATTGAGGGAGTACTATGCTGATTCTCATGCATCACTTACAATTTCTGGAGGTGCGAAGAAACTTCAGAGAGCGCTAGCTAGGATATTAATTTTGAGTAGATACATTCGAATTAATGAAGCCGAAGTCAAGTCGCTGGGGAAGTTTAAAGCACTTCTAATAAATGACCCAGAAATAAGTATCAGCATGCCAGCTATGGTGGATATAGATAGGGTAGTGGAGTACATTAAGTCAATGAAGAAATTACTACCTCTTGAATTATTCTCTTCACATCCAGATCCAGCTAAGAGGCTCAGATTCCTTGACTCATTCACAGGGTAACACATTAACTGTATGGCTATGTCACATATCTCATTCTTAAAACTACTTCAACTATTGCATGCATCTTAACCAGCTAATTAGCACTCCTTAGGATCTTAATATGGGTCAGATTAAGTTGGATTCAGATTAAAAGATACTTTAAAATTAGCCGCACGATTAATTTATGGTGTATAAACTTGAGTCACTCTAAGCCTAAGGTGTTTATAACAAGAGAGCTCTTCGATGAGGCAATTGAGAGAATTAAGAAATACTATGAAGTTGAGGTTTGGGACCGCTATACTCCTCCGCCCTATGAAGTATTAAGGAATAAATTAAGGGATGTTGATGCTGCTGTAACACTGCTTACGGATAAGATAGATTGTAAATTGCTGCAGGAGGCAAGGAATTTAAGAATTATTGCCCAATATGCTGTTGGATATGATAACATAGACGTTGATTGTGCTACTAAATTAGGTATCTACGTAACTAACACGCCTGGGGTTTTAACTGAAGCTACTGCTGAACTAGCTTGGACGCTAATACTTGCTACAGCAAGAAGGATTGTTGAAGCTGACGTATATGTCAGGTGGGGAGAGTGGTGGAGGACTAAGACTGGCTGGCACCCTAAGATGATGCTGGGCACACAAGTAACAGGCAAAACCTTAGGGATCATAGGTATGGGTAGAATAGGTAGGAGAGTAGCTAAGATAGCTAAAGGCTTCGACATGAAAATACTCTACTACGATGTAGTGAGGCTTCCTGAGGAGCTGGAGAAGGAACTTGGCGCAAAGTATGCTGACTTAGACACGCTACTTAAGGAGAGCGACATAGTAACATTGCACGTACCATTAACGAAGGATACTTATCACTTGATTAATGAGGAGAGATTGAGGAAAATGAAGAAAGGTGCGATACTCGTAAATACTTCGAGAGGTGCAGTAGTAGATACAAATGCTTTAATTAAAGCTCTAAGAGAAGGCTGGATAGCTGGAGCAGGTCTGGATGTACATGAGTTAGAGCCTCTCCCACCGAACCATCCAATAACAGCGTTCAAGAACGTTGTTCTGGCACCACACGTAGGATCAGCGACTTATGAAACAAGGTTAGCAATGGCTATGCTTGTCGCAGATAATCTAATAGCTTTCGCTGAAGGTAGGGAGCCGCCTACTCTAGTCAATAAGGACGTAGTAAAGGTGAGACCTCCAGGATTTAAGTAACTTATTGCTGATTAAGCAAAAGCCCTTCACCCACATTAAGTCAAAAATATTTTTTATTAAGTATATGTACTTTTAATCGGTGGGTATTTCACATGACATCTCCAACGCTAAAATACAAGTCAATTATACCCAGCTTACTTGGGGAGCAGGCTTTCATCTACATCGCAAAGGCTAGAGAGCTTGCAAGCAAGGGCGCTAAAGTAATAAGCTTTGGTGTTGGACAGCCAGACATACCTACTTTCGACCACATAATAGATGCAGCTAAGAAAGCCCTCGACGAGAAATTTACTGGCTACACAGAGACTGCCGGGATACCTGAGCTGAGAGAAGCTATAGCTGAGTATTTAAACAGTAGGTATGGATCCGACGTAAAGCCTAGTGAGGTGATAGTGACACCTGGTGGAAAAGGTGCTGTATTCCTAGCTATATCAGCTTACGTAGAGCCTGGAGATGAAGTCATTATACCTGAGCCATCATACCCGGCATACCCAGAGGTAACTAAGTTCCTTGGCGCAAAGCCCGTATTCGTGCCTCTAAAGTGGCTAGGCGCTGAAGGAGGATTTGCGCTAGATATAGAGTTAATTAGGAAGTCAATAACACCTAGGACAAAGCTGATAGTAGTTAATAATCCGCAGAATCCGACAGGCGCTCTCTTCTCACCTAAGCAATTAGATGAAATTATGGAGATAGCTAAGGAGCGCAACATTCCTGTGCTCGTAGATGAAATATACGATAACTTCGTGTATGACAGCGCTCCATTTAAGTCTTTCCTATCGTATCCGGAATGGCGCGACTATGTCCTTTATGTTAATGGATTCTCTAAAACATTCTCCATGACTGGGTGGAGACTAGGTTATTTAGTAATTAGGAGAGAGGTAGCTGAGAAACTCACTAGGCTGGCTGTAAATATATGGTCATGCACTGTCTCATTCGCCCAGAAGGCTGCCGTAGTCGCCTTAAGGGGCACGTGGGAGCCTGTTAAGGAGATGATTAAGTTATTTGAGAAGAGAAGGGACCTAATAGTTAAGAAGTTAAGGGAGGTTCCAGGATTTGAGGTGTGGCCTAGTAAGGGAGCATTCTACGTATTCCCGAATGTGAAAAAAGTACTTGATGAGACGGGCTTGAGCATAGAGGAATTTGTTGAGTGGATACTGTACAACAAGTATGTAGTTACACTTCCGGGCACCGCATTTCCAGATAAGGCAGGCAAGGACTTCATAAGGTTAAGCTTCGCCACGAGCTTTGAAGCTATTG
>Ga0190363_1001423_pt1 | contig 14075 bp, 13 predicted proteins | sample 48721867_MG_FD_161272 | JGI IMG/M metagenome (GOLD analysis project Ga0190363, IMG submission 161272) | Hydrothermal vent microbial mat bacterial communities from Southern Trench, Guaymas Basin, Mexico - 4872-18-6-7_MG | ecosystem: Environmental > Aquatic > Marine > Hydrothermal vents >...
ACTACAACTACCTTATCTTCTAAACAACTGAATGTCATAGTACTGAATGATAAAAGATGCCCCGAGTGTGTTAAGGTCATGCCGTCCCTTCTGGCACAGCTGAAGACGCTATTCCCCGGAATGAACGTGAAGGAACTGGATTACAGCTCAGATGAAGGTAAAGGCCTCTACGATACCCTCGGTCTAAAATATCTCCCAGCAATATTGTTTGATGATTCTGTGAAGGACTCTGCTAACTATAATTCGATTCAGAGATACCTGGAGAAAAAGGGAGATTACCTATCTCTGAGAATCGGTGCCGATTTCGATCCCACTGCGGAAATATGCGATAATGGAATTGATGATAATGGCGACGGGAAGGTTGACTGTGATGATCCAACATGTAGGAATAACTGGGTGTGTATGCCCAAGCTCGATAAACCAACGGTTGAACTCTTTGTTATGTCTTATTGTCCATTTGGAACCCAGATGGAGAAGGGAATTCTGCCCGTTGTAGAGCTCTTGGGGGACAAGATAGACTTTAAGGTAAAGTTCTGCAGCTATGCGATGCACGGTAAAAAAGAACTGGATGAACAGATACTGCAATATTGCATTCAGAGAGATTTCAACGACAAGTATCTCTCCTACCTGAGATGTTTTCTGAAGGAAGGGAAAACAGATGAATGTATTACAGAGGTTGGCATTGATAAGGAAAAGCTGGGTTCATGTATCCAGCAGGTTGATAGGGAGTACAAGATAACCGAGAATTACAATGACAAGTCAACCTGGCTGAACGGGAGATTCCCAACATTTGATATATACAAGGAGGAAAACGAGAAATACGGGATTACCGGTTCACCCGGACTTGTGATAAATGGGGTTGTAGCTCGCGTTGGCAGAGATCCAGCAAGCCTGCTCAATGCGATCTGTCTCGGCTTTAAAGAAAAGCCAGAGGAATGTAATGAAAATCTATCGTCAACTACGCCAAAACCCGGTTTTGGTTTTTCTGGTAGTGTGAATCCGGATTCTTCAGCCGCTTCCGGGAGATGTTGAGCCTGATGGGATTAAATCTTTTTATCTACAAGGATGAAGAGACCGACTTTCCCTATAAACTCGGGAAATGCTATAGAAGGCCTTTATGGACATGAGCGGCTGAAGAGCGGGTTTTATATCTGGAGACCGATCAGGCTCGGGGATCTGGAGGAGATATGAGTTGTCAAGTTGAGTATCCCAAAAGCTCCTTGAGCTTCAGCGCATTCTTTACTGCATAAGCATTGGCATCGTTGTCGAAGTAGACATAGACATCCATTCCCTTTTCATTCCATTTTCTTATCTTATCTGCCCATTCCTCAAGCTGCTGGTCACTATAGTTAGAGGCATATAATTGCTCGTGCCCGTGCAATCGTACATAAACAAAATCGGAGGTAACAACCTCTGTATATGGATAGCATGGTGTGTCTGAGATACAGAGTGCAATTCCATATTTCCTGAATAGATTATAAACCTCGTCGTTAAACCAGGATTTGTTTCTACACTCCAGGGTGAATCTATAGCTTCTGTATCTATCTGTCAATCCCTTCAGGAATGAATCTACTCTTTCCAGGTCAAATCTCATGCCGGGTGGAAGCTGGATCAGGATAGTAGAGCACTTATCCCCCAGGCCACTGACCGAATCGAAGAACATGCGAAGAGAGTCCTCGGGATTTAAGAGCCTCTTCACATGGGTCACATATCTGCTCATCTTAACAGAGAATATAAATTCTGGTGGTGTTCTCCTCCTCCAGTTCTGAAAGGTCTTTTTTCTTGGCAGTCTGTAAAAGCTCGCATTCAGCTCTACCGAATCGAAGCTTTCTGTATAGAACTCTAACCATCTATCTTTTCCCAGATCCTCCGGGTAGAACATCCCGATCCAGTGGTCGTAACTCCAGCCGGATGTGCCTATGAAATTTTTCGCCATGATCATTATTATCGTAACAAGATTAAATTTAATTGAATAATATATTTTAAGATGCTTAGATTCGAAGAAATACGGGTTGGCGTTAAAGACAAAATTCCATTCTTTGTTATAACACTAATCTGCCTCTCATCAATTATTGTGAACGGACAGGACGAAGATAAGGTTGAGATTTACTTCTTCTACAGCAAAACATGTCCCCATTGTGCTCAGGAAAAACCCTTTCTTCAAGAACTGGAGAGGAGGTATCCGAGATTGAAGGTAAATTACCTCGTCGTTTCTGAGAATAGAGAGCTCCTTCTGGAGCTCTGTAAAAGCCATAATACGAGCCCTGCTGGGGTCCCGAGAACATTTATAGGGGATAAGGTATTCATTGGTTATTCCCCCCAGGAATGCGACCTGATCTGGTATCAGGGTTATCTTGCTTATCTCGGATGTCCAAATCAGATCGAAAACGAAGTAAGGCATCTCATGAATCTCTCCGCCACGATCTCAAAGGGCGATGCGATGAAATCTTCCATGAACGACCCCCTCGTAATCAACCTGACGCTGAAAAACAAGGACGCAATAGCAAATGTGTTTCTGAGGGATGATGTTTACCTGGTTGCGTGGTGGACCCCCGAGAGGATAAAATCGAAGCTGAATTACCCGAACGTTCTCGTTACCATAGATGCAAAGACTGGAGATATATTAAAGAGTGAGATTCCCGATACAAAGATAAGTGGGATTTTAAAGCCCCCCCTATCGGAGACAAATTATGTGCTTATAGCTATTCTTGTATTGATCATCCTGGTTTTAATCGCATACATGGCTCTTGGAACAAGAATACCTGGAAGATACTGGGTCTCAACGGTGTCTCTTTTAATCATAATCTTTCTCTTTGCCTACTTCGAATCTCTCCCATCCATGAATATCGTTGAATATGCAAAACGGTTTTCATTTCCCGGGTTTACGTTCATTATCGCCCTAGTCGATGGTTTCAATCCCTGTGCCTTTGCTGTGCTCGCCTTTTTGCTCTCAATTCTGACGCATACGAGATCGAGAAAAAGGATGCTTCTGATAGGCAGTACCTTCATTTTAACCTCCGGTTTTATGTACTTCCTCTTTATCATGGTTCTTCTCGTTCTGAGAACGGAGCTCTTAGGTCAATACAGGGAGATAGTCAGAATTCTCGTCGCATTGATTGCGATGATAGCCGGAATGATAAATATTAAAGACTTCTTTTTCTTTAAGAAGGGAATCTCACTGACCATGTCTGCTGAAAAGCAGAGTAAGATATTCAGGAAGATTGGCAAGATCGTCAGAAAGGTTGAGATGGCAAGGTCGAGGAGAGACCTCCTTTTTGCTGTTACAGCGACAATTATACTTGCCATAATGGTAAATTTAGTTGAGCTTGGATGTACTTTTATCCTTCCGATGGAATATATTGAATTATTGCTCGTAAATTATTCTGAGTCTATTGGGATTAATCATTACCTATTCACGGCATTCTACGGATTAGTTTATATAATACCCCTCTTTGCCATCCTGGGGAGCTTCATCTATTCCTTTAGATCAGAGAGGGTGACGGAGAGACAGGCGAGAATTCTCAAGTTAATGGGCGGTTTACTGATGCTGTCTCTCGGTCTGATTCTGGTCTTTAAACCGGAATTGCTGATGTTCGGTGGTTAGTGTTTTATATATTCCTTCTTATTATTATTCTTGGCTAAGATGATAGAAAGGATTAAGGGAAAACTGGGAAGAGAAAACTACAGAAAACTCATCGCTATAGAGAACCCAAAACTTCATGAATTCATATATAAGTATATAGAGCTCTGTAATCCCGATAAGGTATTCGTCTGTACCGATTCATCGGAGGATATTCAATACATAAGAGAGCGGGCAATAGAGACTGGGGAGGAGAGGAAACTCGCCATTCCGGGGCATACAGTCCACTTCGATGGCTATTACGACCAGGCCAGGGATAAGGAACATACAAAAATTCTCGTACCCAAGGGCGTTAATCTGGGATCCAATCTAAATGTGATGGACAGAGATGAGGGGCTTGAGGAGATTCACAATATATTGAAAAACATTATGGAGGGTCATGAGTTATACGTGCTGTTCTTTTGTCTGGGACCGATAAATTCTGAATTCTCCATACCCTCTGTCCAGCTTACCGATTCCAGTTATGTGGCACACAGCGAGAATCTACTCTATAGACATGGATACGATGTATTTAAAAAATTTGGGGAGTGTGAGCGATTCTTTCGATTTGTGCATAGTGCCGGAAAGCTCAGGGATGGGATAAGCGTAAATTTTGACAAAAGGAGGATATACATCGATACTGAGGAGAATATCGTATTCTCCGTGAATACCCAATACGGAGGTAACACCATCGGGCTAAAGAAATTGGCAATGAGGTTGGCAATAAACCTGGCATCGAAAGAGGGCTGGCTGACAGAGCATATGTTCATCATGGGGGTACATGGTCCAGGTAACAGGGTTACTTACTTCACGGGGGCATTTCCGTCATTGTGCGGAAAGACCTCCACCGCCATGTTGAATGGGGAAACCATAATCGGGGATGATATAGCATATCTCAGAAAAATAGATGGGGAGATACGTGCGGTTAATGTGGAGAGGGGGATATTCGGGATAATAAAGGGGATAAACTCCAGAGATGATCCGATAATATGGGAAGTTCTCAATAATCCGGGGGAGATCATATTCTCCAATGTGCTCGTCGATGAAGAGGGAAGGGTTTATTGGACCGGGAAGGATGGTGAGGTCCCGACGAAAGGTCTTAATTATTCTGGGGAGTGGACCCCAGGAAAGAGAGATGCCGATGGCAATGAGATCCCGGCTTCACACCCAAATGCCCGATTCACATTTAATATGGACCTTCTGAGTAATCTTGATCCACGAATCGACGATCCTCAGGGTGTCCCCGTGGGCGGGATAATCTATGGGGGGAGGGATTCACATACATCGGTCCCGGTTATGGAGTCTTTCAACTGGGAGCACGGTGTAATAACGATGGGTGCATCTCTGGAGTCTGAAACAACGGCCGCAACCCTCGGAAAGTCTGGCGTCAGGAGATTTAATCCAATGTCGAATCTGGACTTTCTGTCCATACCACTGGGCAGATATATCCAGAATCATCTGGATTTTGTAAAGGGGTTGAGAAAAGTGCCAAAGATCTTTTCTGTAAACTATTTTCTACGGGATAATGACGGTAATCCATTGACTGATATACTCGCCAAGAGGGTCTGGATCAAGTGGATGGAGCTGCGCGTACACGAGGATGTTAAAGCTGTCCGGACGCCAGTTGGATTGATCCCAAGATATGAGGATCTCAAACTACTATTCAGGAAGGTACTCAACCGGGATTACCCCGAGGAGCTTCATACAGAGATCTTTACCCTCAGAATCCCGGAAAATCTCTCAAAAATTGAGAGAATACTGGAGATCTACAGAGACAGGGTTCCCGACACACCGGAGATTCTCATAAAGACACTGGAGGAGCAGGAGAAACGCCTCGAGGAGGCACGAAAGAAATACGGGTATTACATACCCCCGCAAAAATTTTCGTAAGATTTCATGTTTTATTCTTTGATGCAGACCCCACAGGGAAGATATTCCTTAGATTCTGCGTCCCGTTTGCTGGAAAAGCAGATAATATTCTCTGGCTTTATCCTCTTCGCATATCTGCAGTCGCAATGATGGTACCTATTTGAGGATTTGCTTCCCACAAATTTAGTTCCAGGGGGACAGCCCAGATCCGCGCAGATTGTTGGTTGGGTCGTTGATGTTGTTGTTATTGTGGGGATAGTGGTTATTACCGCGGTGGCTGGGATGGAGGTCGTGGATATGCCCAAATCCGGCAAGGGACAATCCTCAGAGCTATTAACTATGGAGCCATCGTGACAGACGTACCTCATAACCTCTACCAGAAAGGGCTCGGGCTCAGGGCAGTTTTCTGGTTTCTCTGTATAGGTCCCGTCAGGGCACACATATCTTGTAATTACAATCTCTTTAGGTTCCTCCCTCTCACATCTCTCTGGATCTGAGACTATGCTCTTATCCGGACAGACATACTTTATTGTTGTAACGGTTCTGGTTTTCTCCGTAATGCATCCGGTAAGAAGAATTACCAATAGAACAAGTGATAAGGGCCTAAGTTGCATATAACTTTATAGATTTCTAAATAAAAATACCGAACTGATTTCCAAGTAAGATCGCAACTAAACCACCGCACGTCGTTGCAATGAAATTCGTCACGTGTTTATCCAGCTTTTTTCTCTCGATCGTCGCTCCGATAAAGCTGTCAACTAAGCAGCCAAGAAAACCTGCAAGTGTACCTATGGGGAGTATTGCCCAACTCTTTCCAAAAAACGGGGGGATTATCGATATTATTGAAGCTCCGATCAAAGCAGCTGCTAATCCATAGATTGAAATCGCACCGCTTCTACCGACCTTCACCCTTTTTAATGTCGTTATGAGCCTTGGGTTTTTTTCGTGTGCCTGCCCAACCTCGGTTGCAAATGTATCTGCAGAGGCAGTTGCCATGGCCCCAAGCAGACCCAGAAGGAGTGGAGGCAGTTGCGTGATAAAGAAAAATATAGAAAAAACTGTCGCCGCTCCTCCGTTCCCAAATACATTTCTGAATGTTCTAACGCCCTCTGCGACCCTGTATCTCTTTTTAATGGAGTACTTGTACTTGGTGATAAAGTTGCCGACACCGAAGAATGCCAGTATCAGATAGATCAAGGGCCAATCATCCCCTAGGGAGAATAGAACGATAAAACCAACGGTGCCGGACGCGATCACGGCTGACAGATCTATCTTCTTCCTCCAGTAAGCATAGAGTATGCTAAAAATCGCAACAAAGACTGTTATTAAAAAGTAAGGGTCTAGGTAATCCATTCTTAGGTTTAAGTTATGGATTTATATATTAAAATAGAATAGGGTAACATGAAACTGAAAATGAATTATTATAGGGGTGTCTCTGATGAATTTTGAGGTCGAGGTAAGGATCGAACTAAAACCGGGGGTTATTGATGCAGAGGGGGAGACGATTCGGAAATCGCTGAAACTTCTCGGTTATCCCGTGAATGATGTGAAATCTCTGAAGGTTTATGTGATCGATGTTAATGCCGATTCAAAGAAGGATGCGGAGGAAAAGATCACCGATGCCTGCAGGAGGCTTCTCGCAAATCCCGTGATTCAGAATTATTCCGTGAAGGTGAAAAATGCCAGAATTATACCGGAAAATTCTAGAAAACGTCTCTGAGATCAACATTCTGGAAGCTAAAGACTCCGAGTTGGAGGATATAAGCAGGGAAAGGTCTCTGGGTTTAAGCCTCGGGGAGATGAAAAAAATCAGGGAATATTTCAAGAGAGAAAAGAGGAATCCGACCGATGTTGAGCTTGAGGCCCTTGCGCAATCGTGGAGCGAACACTGCTGCTACAAGACATCTAAACCGATACTGGAGAGGACAATATTCGGGATTAAAGCACCTCAGAATATCTGTGTCATCTCCGAGGATGCGGGGGTTGTGGAATTTGATAGGGAACATGCGTATGTTGTTGCCCTTGAAAGCCACAATCATCCCTCAGCCCTGGATCCGTATGGTGGAGCGGCCACCGGGATCGGCGGTATTTTAAGGGATATAGTATGCATGGGCGCCCAGCCGATAGCCTTAGTAGACTCATTATTCTTCGGCCCCTTGGATCTTCCCGAGAAAGAACTGCCAAGAGGAACGAAGCATCCACGGTTTCTATTTAAGGGTGTGGTCTCTGGGATCGCTGCCTATGGAAACAGGGTTGGGATTCCCACCGTGGCCGGGATGGTCGATTTCGATGAATCCTATGTTGGCAATTGTATCGTAAACGTTGGTTGTATCGGCATGGTTAGAAAGGACAAGATTGCTCACAGCAGAGCCGGAGATGTCGGCGATATCTATATTCTGGCCGGAGGAAAAACGGGAAGGGATGGAATTCACGGGGTGACGTTTGCGTCTGCTGAGCTGGGTGTTGAAAGCGAAAAGGATATACCGGCCGTACAACTGGGATACGCGATAATGAAAGAGCCACTCATACATGCATGCTTGGAGGCGAATAACAAAGGGCTTCTGACCGGGATGAAGGACCTCGGTGGTGGTGGTCTATCCTGTGCTGCCAGCGAGATGGCCCACGCCGGAGGGAAGGGTGCAGAGGTTGATCTGGACAAGATTCCGCTGAAAGAGGAGGGTATGGCCCCGTGGGAGATCTGGGTATCTGAGAGTCAGGAGAGGATGATGCTATCCGTAAAACCAGAAAATGCAGAAAGGGTTCTGCAGATCTTCAAATTCTGGGATGTTCCCGCCGCTGTTGTCGGCAGGGTCGATGACACAAAGAGGATAAAGGCAACGTACAAAGGAAAGGTAGTTTTGGACCTGGATCTTGATTTTCTGATCAGGGGAGTAAGGTATAAAAGACCCTACAGGGTTGTTGGAAGGGATTACAGTGAAAGGGAATTTGAGATGCCCGACCTGGAGGAGATTATACCAAGGATCCTGAATTCACCGAGGATCGGGAGCAAGGAGTCCGTTATAAGAAGATATGATCACGAGGTTCGGGGTAATACCATATTGAAACCAATGCAGGGTTTGATAAATAAACAAACACATGGTGATGCCTCAGTACTTAAACCATTAAAAAACAGCTTTAGGGGTTTATCCATCACGTCGGACGTAAACCCAATTCTCTGTAGATTGGATCCATTCTGGGGCTCTGCATCGGCAGTTGAAGAGGTAGTAAGGAACCTGGTCGCAGTAAATTCTATTCCTCACTCGATGGCAGATTGCCTGAACTTCGGAAATCCAGAAAAACCAGAATGCTTGGGGGACTTTGTAAGGTGTTGCGAGGGTCTCTACTTTGCCGCCAGCCATTTTGGAATTCCCTTTGTTTCCGGGAACGTTTCCTTCTACAACGAGAGCATCAGTGGATCTGTTGCACCCACACCAACCCTGATGGGTATTGGGATAGTCAAGGATGTTAGAAGGGTAATCTCCGTGGATCTGAAAAAAAAGGGGAATCTCATCTACCTTCTGGGGGAAACGAAAAGGGAGATGGGTGGGTCCGAATACTACAGAATCCTCGGTCTGGAGGGGGGGAGGGTTCCGAGAGTCTATCCAGAAAGGACAAAGAAGAAGATGGAGTCCCTGCTGAAGGCGATGGATAAGGACCTGGTTAAAAGCTGTCACGACCTGTCTGAGGGTGGTCTGCTGGTCTCCGCGGTGGAGATGGCACTCGGTGGGGATCTTGGAATTGAACTGGATCTGGAAAAACTCGGGACGCTGAGGACGGATTTCAAATTATTTTCTGAGTCGAATGGGAGATGGCTGATAGAGGTAGAAAAAGAGGATTCAGAGGAATTTGAAGGCCTTGTTCCGGCGAAGAGGATAGGGATGGTGACGAAGGAGACGGAGATAAGGATCAGAGATAAGAGGATTGATATGAAATTCTCGCTTAACGAATTGAGGGATAGGTGGAACTCCGCGGTTGAGAGGGAGCAACCTGGATCTGACAAGGCTATTTCGTAGATATCTGGTGGGTTCATGCATCATCGTACCGAAATATGAAGTCGAAGATGAGATGAATAAACTAAAGGATAAGATAAAGAAAAAGGATCTGGAGCAGATAGCTGTAGTTAAAAAATATGGATAGAATGGCAAATGCCTGCATACTCATAATGGAGGGGACGAACTGTGAAGAAGAGACCAAGATAGCATTTGAGAAGGTTGGGATAAACGCCGAGCTGGTGCATTTAAAACAGCTGACGGGGGATGTTCCCAGGGAATTGAGAAGAGACCTGTTCGAGTACAACATCCTGATGATACCCGGGGGGTGGTCTGCGGGCGATTATGTTCGTGCAGGGGCCATCTTTGCCGCGAGAATCAAGAGCAGACTAATGAAGGAAATAGAGGAATTTGTCGAGGATGGAAACATGGTGGGGGGCATATGTAACGGGTTTCAGATCTTAATTGAACTGGGATTACTGCCCGGCTTTGATGGAATCTCAAAGGAACCAGAAGCGGCGTTAACCACAAATCTGAATGCCAGGTTTCAGTGCAGACCGGTCTATTTGAAGCACGTGGGAAAATGCACGTTCACGGAAAAGATCGATGAGGGAAAGGTTCTGCAGGTTCCGGTTGCGCATGCTGAAGGAAGGTTCACGTTCGGGAGGGAAGACGAGAAATACCTAAATAAATTGATAGAGAACGGGCAGATCGTCTTCAGATACTGCCATCCAGATGGAACCCCCGCAGAGGGAGAATTTCCGTGGAACCCAAATGGAAGCCTGTACGACATAGCGGGGATATGCAATCCAGAGAAAAACGTTCTTGGTATGATGCCCCATCCCGAGAGGGTAGTGGATGGGATACAGCACGCGGACTGGACGAGAACACATCCAACCCTGGGGGATGGGAGAATCTTCTTTGAAAGCATTGCAGAATTTATAAAAGAGAAGAATCAAAAATGAAGGAAGAAAAAGAGGAGGAACTCACAGAAGAGGAGAAAAAAGAATTGAGAAAGCGGAAGAGGAAGGAAAGAAAACTTAGAAGGGCGTGGCTCTATGGCTCTAGGTAGATTCTATTCTGGGGGCGAGGTAGTAGACAACCCTGCCGTCCCCTATGGCATATTCTAACCTCAACGGAGCATCCGTTTTCAGTTTCAGGATTATGATGCTCGTCTGATCCGACGCCTTTAGCAGATTGTTAAGTTGATCCAGCGCAAAGACCGATCTGGATTTTTCCTTCACGCTTAGACTCATTATATTTTCCGCTGAAAACTTTATCTCAGCGGAGCCCGTATCCCCCTGTGCCGTGATACTAAATCCATCATTTGCCAATATTGCGACGTGGTTGCTGATCAATTCGGCATCCTTCAACGCCTCCTTCAGAATGTTTGCACCGATCTTAATCTCCGAGGTAAAATCGACGGATGGTTCTCTGGGCGGTGAGGATGTGGATTCAATTATCCCCAGATTGAATCTCCTGTTTGTCTCGCCCATAAAGACCATCTTGAGCCTGTTTTCCTCCAACGATAATTCGATCTTATCCTCCGCCCTGGATCTTTTCGTGATCTTTGAGAGCTCGGAGAAATCTATTCCTATACTTGTCGGCTTTTCAACCTCGTATTTATCAAAGGCGGACGCCGGAAGCTCAAGATCTACCAGGGCAATCTGTGATGGATCCATCGCCCTTAACTTCAAACCATCCTTCTCTATCTGCAGGGTCCCCTCATCTATCAGTGCTGCGATTGCCTCTATGCTATTTTTCCACGATCTCGTATCGGATATCGTAGCCTTAAACATTTTACTTATTATATTAAAATTCATTCAATAAAAAGAGAATCACTGGCACTTAAAGGAATTAATTAAAATTTCATCGATCTCCTTGCATCTCTCGCTATCTGAGCAGTCACAGAAAACCTCTATATAAATATTTCTCCCGCTCTTTGAGCACCTGATAGCACTTACGTGGTCAAGGTAGCATTCATTCAGGGATTCAATCTTTAGCAAACATCTCTTAACTTTAATTCCCCTCTCCCCGAGGTTAATCTCTGTTATATTGGATCTATATACCTTACTTACCGGAAGATTGTACTTTTTTATCTCCCCCTCGATATGGGAGATATCGGGCCCTTTATCCTTTTTTTCCCATCTGACAGAGATCAAGGCGAGTGATATGCATCCCTTTTGTTTTCTGATTTTAAGGCATCCCCCCTCGTAATCACCTGAATGGATCCTGACCCTGTCTTTAAGTTCCTCCGGGAAACAAAAAGAGAAATTATATTCCCGAAGTATAGCCCTGGATCCCAGAAAGAGGTTGTCTGTCGTTACATATCCCCCCGGACAGGTATTGCCATTGGGTATATACTCTGGTCTCTCCGGTATTAGCGGAAACAGACCATCTATGAGGAGAATGACCCCCAGTATGGCAATAATCCCGGATATTTTGAAGAGATTTTTCTGTATATCCCCCTTCCTTGAGAATAGACCACCAATAACCGCAAATAGAGCCCATATCGACAGATTTAAAATAACAAAGAATCCGGCTATCAAATTCATGGACGGTAAAAATGAGAGCAATCCCATAGCCAATAGTATATTCTGGATCATAGCTATGTGGTAGCTCCCCGTAATTAGGTATGTAAACGAGAGGAAAAATAGGTGAATAAAACAGAGGAGGGATCCTGCTAAAGCAGAGATCAAGTTCCTTCCAGATATCCTCTTTGCGGTATAACCGGCTAGTACCGCAGAGATAACCACGGTTAAAGCCAGTGGCCTTACATAGAGAGAAACACCCTGGATTAACAGATATAAGGATAAGGACATCGACAGTGAATATTTAACTCCCTTGATATCGTCCTTGCTTAACATCCTACCTGAATCTATCCCGAACAAATCTCTTGTCGAGGGTCAGTATGAGACTGGCCGCCCTTGGCCCCCTCCTTTTACCTATCAGAACAAGATAGATTGCCTCAAATAATCTCGGTGGTTCCAGACCAATCTCCCTCGAGATTTCATAGATCCTTTTATGTAGTTCTGTGGCTTTTAGTTCCCTATTCAATTCACCCGCGATCTTTTCGAGGCACAGGATCTGCTTTTTGTTTAGCTTCTCTTTGATTTTTATAGCTTCCGAATCCTCTATAATTCTAAACCTCAGATATTCTGGTCCGTAATTTTCGTTCCATTTCTTTGCTAATTTTATTCTCCTTTCCAATCTTTTAAGATCAAAATTCCTATAACCGTGCCACTTCAGCCTTTTTTCTATCTCCTTCATATTCAGGTCCGGAACTACCTGGGCGAGAACTGCACACAGGGTAAATGGAACCTGCAATAATCTGGGTTCATCGACCTGAGCCAATTCATATCCCCTCTTTGCCCCATATGTCCCCTCCATCAGGTTAAAATATATCCTCTCCGCCTCATCGTATTCATTAACCAGGTTTGGAATTGCCCTCAGGTTTATATCCCTCTGCTTCTGCAGCCTCTTATACATGAAAAATTTCAGGACCTCGGGCTCACATATCTTTAACCAATCCCCGAGGGTTATAACATTTCCCTTGGACGATGAGATCTTCTCCCCGTTCAGTGTGAAAAATTCATAGATGACCGGTAGAGGGGCCTCCCATCCGAAAATTTTCTTGGATATCATCTTTGATGTCCAGAAAGAACCCCCGGCGGTTGCATGCTCCTTCCCGAGGGGCTCGCACGTTACCTGAAAATGCCTCCAGCGCGCCGCCCATTCTATCCTCCAGGGTAATTTTCCATAGCCTTTCCTTATGTCGTTTTCTCCCCTAAATCCGCAACCCTCTACCCTTCCGCCAGAGACCTCCGTATCCTCGCAGGCATATCTCACGATATCGCCATCCAATTCGATCGCCCTCGTGGTTGAGATCCTTCCACAGTTCTCGCATATCGAACTCCATGGTATGAAGTCTTTTGGTAGGGGATCCCTCCTGAATCTGTTAAGGATTTTTACTATCTCCTCAGAGTTCTCAAGCGCCGTCTTTATCTCTGGATATAAAGCACCTTTTCTATAGAGCTCGGTTCCAGAGAATGTCTCGGGCTCTACACCAAATTCTTTAAGATCTGATAAGAATGGTTCAACGAGGTGCTCAACAAAATTCTCGTGGCAGCCATCCAGATCCGGAATATCGTGAACCGGATACCCCAGATAATCCTTAAGGGATTCCATCCCCCTGGGGATTTTTCTGAAGGGGTCCGAGTCATCGGAGATCCAGATAAACCTTGGTTTAATCCCCTTCTCCTCCAGGGCCTTTCTTATCGCATCCCCGCGAATGACATCGGAGGCATTTCCAAGGTGCGGGATCCCGGAGATGGAGGTTCCCGTCTCTATTACATGTTTCCTCCCCCTTTTAATCAATTTTTCTGCAGCAATATCCGCCCAGTGCATGTTAATAGATTGATTTATTAGAATAAAATTTAACTGACTACCTTTATCCCTGAAATCAACTATATTAATGGTGGGGGTGATGATACGAACTACCACCCAAACTGTTACCCAGTTTGGATCATGTGGTGCAGCATGCGCTTCGCTTAGCTGCACTGACTACCTTTATCCCTGAAATCAACTATATTAATGGT
>Ga0190363_1001424_pt1 | contig 14071 bp, 17 predicted proteins | sample 48721867_MG_FD_161272 | JGI IMG/M metagenome (GOLD analysis project Ga0190363, IMG submission 161272) | Hydrothermal vent microbial mat bacterial communities from Southern Trench, Guaymas Basin, Mexico - 4872-18-6-7_MG | ecosystem: Environmental > Aquatic > Marine > Hydrothermal vents >...
ACTGGCTCGCTTAGACATATAGGTTTTCTGAAGCTTTTTGGCTCACTTCCATTTCGTGGTTTTCTTTATTTGAGTGGTATCGCTTCTTCTTTATGGGTTTCTACGCAAAAATGGCTCGCTAGCTTTGAAGGTTATCTGTGCCTGACGGCTCGCTTTTTTCGGTTGGGTTTCTCTTTAAATATGGCTCGCTTAATTTTCGAGGCTTTCTTTTATATGTTGGCTCGTTGGCTTTAGCTGGGTTTCTCCAAAACACTGGCTCGCTAGAAGTCTTTGGGTTTCTCTAAAAAAGAGGCTCACTTCTTTTTTATGGGTTACTCTTTGCATCGGCTCGCTTTCACTACTAGGATTTCTAATTCAAACTGGCTCGCTAAACACTTTGGCTTGCTATAGTTTTTGGCTCGCTCCTTTTCATAGGTCTTCTTAAAAACTGCGGCTCGCTCTTTGTACAGGTTTTCTGATTTGTTCTGGCTCACTTCGAGGGTGAGGTTTTCTCGTGTTGTACGGCTCGCTTTATCTATTTGGGCTGCTCTTCCTAGTAGGCTCGCTGATATATTAGGTTGTCTTTGATTTTGAGGCTCGCTATTCATCTTTGGAGTGCTTACTATCTTAGGCTCGCTTAATTATACTGGTTTCCTACATATTGGAGGCTTGCTCTACTCTTACGGTATGCTGCAATCTTACGGCTCGCTTACTTCGCGTGGGTGACTAGGCAAAATCGGCTCGCTGTCTTTCCTAGGTTGTCTTAAATCTTCGGGCTCGCTCAAACATAACGGTTTGCTGATTGGGCACGGCTCGCTTTTTCGCACAGGTTTTCTGCCGCAGAAAGGCTCGCTGATTTTAAGCGGTTAACTTTCGAACCTAGGCTCTTTTGAATTCCGCTCTTTTTGAAAGGTGTTCTGCAGTAATGTGGCTCGCTTTCCTTTAACGGTTTTCTAAACGATGCAGGCTCGCTTTTTAGTTTCGGTATTCTATGATTTCACGGCTCGCTCACAAAGATTGGTTTACTGTTCCCAATTGGCTTCAGGATGAAATCTTGCTGAATATGGAGGAGTTATCGGCAAGCCTTCTCTTTTTCTCCACTCTAGCCAAAAGTCCAACAAAAACTGCTTGGCTATATAGCGTCTTGCTCTCATTTCTGCATGTTTCGGCTTTAATTTTGTATCATCTTTTGAATAGTGCGGATATTTCGATGCTAAATATCCTTTCGGATATTCCTGCTCTAAATATTTTTTCTTTACTCTATCATACATTTCTCTGTATTTCGGAGTTCTTTGCTTAATGAAACTGTCCGCAATTTTCCACATCAACGCTCTTGCTTTGAGATTAAAGTCCAATTTCTTCTTCTTTACTCTTTTCGGAGCTACTCCGTTTTCTACATGCAAACCGGCATATTTCCAGAAAGAACTCGGATGCTTTGCTTTGCGAATGTCAAAGTATTTCAGTAAGTTAATTGCTAATATTGCTGATATTCCTCTGATATTTTTGAGCCATTCCCACATCGGTTCCGATTTTAAATATTGCTCTATTAATTTTTTAGTTTTATTTTCTTCTCTTTTCAGCAACTTGCCTGTTTCTATGAAACTCGTTACATATATTTTTTCTGTATCTGTTAGTTTTTCCTTTACTTCTTCCAGCAATTCGTCTAAGTGCTGATCTATGTAGCGGTTAATACTTGCGTCTTTATTTTCTTTTTTGTTTTCTGGAACTCTCAACGGCAGATTTTCTATTCTCTTTCTTATTAAGTTTCTTGCTGCACTCATAAAGCTAATTCGGGGATTTTGCCAACCGTAATATGTATTTGCCAATATTGCTACTATTTCTCTCGAGATATCCTTCGAGATGCCATTTCCGTTCATGAATAATAATAACTTTTATGTCTTAAATAATTTTCTGTAACGGAAAGTATATAATGGAGAGCATAATTCTTGGCAAAATAATAATATAATATATATATTAATGCGGAAGGCTCCTTGCGTAGTTTATTGTTTTAAAATCGCAATTGAAGCGTAGTGCATACGCATTACGGATCAATTACAAAAATTTGTTCTTCCAACGGTATTTTTTCGCATTATTATATATTATATATTATTATTTTCAACCTAATTCAAAAAATTCAAAAAAAATAAAAAAAGAATCAACGATTTTTGGAAATTATAAAAGCATCTACTTCGTCCCAATTAATTTTAATCAATTTGACTTTGTTACTATAATTTCTATAAATCCAAGACGCTCGAAAACTTTTATCAGATTTCTTATCGAATTATCTCGTACTAAGCCTGTATGTTTGATTATAGCTTTTATTAATTCATTTAGACTCACTGATTCTGAATCTCTTGACAATTCGCTGAAGATGTCTTTTACATAATTCAAAGGACTCCAAGGCATAAATATATTTGAATAATATATTTAATAATATTATTGTTTGCGAGCATCTACTTCATTAATCAAATTCGCTCTAACATTAAAACTTCTTCCACAAAAAATGCAAGTTTTTCTAGTATTAGGCTCTATTTTTTTACTGCGAGGAATATAGCCTTGTAGTCGCGAGCAATGAGGACACTTAACTATAAATTTATACTTCAATAATTTACCAAATTGGCTTATTTTTCTTGTTAATACCATATTATTTCAAAACATACCATCTAACAACTCTACAATCTGTAGTCTGAGGAATGCCGTATTTGATTATTTTATCATTTTGAGCTTTATTACTGTCCATATTCCGGTTCAGAATAACCATAAGGACATCTCTCGCATAAGATATCCCATTCCTTGTATCTATCACATCTCTTTTTTCCATTTTTCACGATTTCTCTGTAATATTCACAATTTTCAGGAGTAAGGTAGATTGATTTCATCTCTTTTCCTCTTGTAAAACCTGCACAATTCTTCAAATTCTTCTTTCATTATCTTTTGCTCGGCTGAGTTATAATGTTTGAGCATGCTATAGAATTTATTTTCGATATTGTTCAATTCTGCATCAGTTAAGTCATAATTTTCATATTTTCTGCCCATTTTCCAGATTTCCTCGTAGAAGAACATTTGCACTCTCTTTTTACATAAAGGTTCCAAGAATCTTTTCATCATAAATTAAAAATTATTGATTTATATATAAATCAAATAAGATATTTTTTCAGCTTATAGCCATCTCGATAAAACACTACAAATTTTAATCCTGTAATCTTTTTTAACTCATTTGCTTTCTTTTTTTCTTCTTTACTCAAATATTTATTTACTTTGCATTCATACAAAAAAATATCATCTTTCTTTACAGCTAATCCATCTGGAAATCTAGATTTAGGATTTCTCATTACGAAATATCCTTCACTCTCTAAAAAGTGCTTAACTCTTCTCTCGAAATTATATCCTTTTACGTAGCTTTTGTTTACCATTGCACAATCGTTTATACAATTTTATATTATCCAAAATATTTCTCTTTGCTTCCTCTTCTGTAAATTCTACTCCGATAATGTCAAAAAAGTCCTCTTTTTTAGTGTCGAACAAATGCACCTCACACTCTCCTATTTCTGTGAGAAAGCTATAAAATGCTAACTGGTCTATTGCGTAAGGAACGAGTTTTCCATAAATTACTTTTGGATCTCTTTTCCGAAAAGTTTTTAATTCTTGAACACAACCGTTTATTCTGTCTGGTTTACCTCTTATCAAGTAAATATCTCCATTCTCTATAAGATATTTTTGGTAGATAATGTCGTTGTCATATCCTAATTTACTGTGCCAATCCATGCCACGACGCAAATCGTGTTTGCGAGCGAGATGTGTGTCATGATAATATTTAGGTTTAAGAACTTTGGAGGGAGAAAAGCTCTCCATAAATTAACTACGAATTTCTATATATGTAATGTTAAATTGCAAGTTTTTTGAGTTAAAATAGCAAAAAACAAAAAATTATTTTTCAGCTTTTTCAACGCCTTTTCTTAAAGCCACCAATCCAGTTCCGCTGAACAGACCAATTAATGTCATGAATGTTTTATGATCTATTAAGCCAAACGCATAGAGTATTGCTGACAATATTATCAAGGCTCCGCTTACGTAGGTTTTATATCCTGCCAAAAACTCTTTGCGTTTCTTTGCCATAATTACAGAAGTTATATAACTATTTATATAATCACCAAAGTTTTTTTCGACGATAGTAGTTTCTCCATCTTTTATCTTTAGCTTTTTGAATTGCTATTAATAATCTTGTATCTCTTTCCGTTAAAGGATATTCTTTTTTTCCTCTCATAATTCAACCGCCTGTCAACCTTCAATCTCTTCTTTGGCAGTTTTACCAACTCCTAAAGCAAATCTTAAAGCTCTTACTACGGCTCTACTTTCAGCCACTCTCAAAAGATGCTTTTTCATCATTTCATTTACATTTGAAGGATGTGCATCTCCGTGAGCTGTAAATATTCTCTCGATATCTCCATCTTTTACTCTAACTGTTGCTTTGAATATTATCAATTCTGACTCAGTCATGTTAACCAATTCTGTTTCTATGCTGAAATTTCCTAAATGTTTATGAGCTTCTTTTAGCAAAGTTTCAAAATCTATATAGTCTTTCATTTTATCTTCAAAAGTTTGCTTGGATCCTTCTACCAAATTTCTTAATTCATCTATAACTCTGCCAGCTTCTTCAGTTGTTAGTTTAGACACTTCAACATTTTCTTGTAATCCGACTTTCTGAAGTATTTCATTGTATTTTGCGTTTCCTACTCTACTTTTAAGATATGCCAAATATCTGAGTTGTTTGTCCGTGATTGTTCCGTTTTCCATACATAAATATTGTTTAAAACTTTAAATATGTTAAAACACATCTAAACTTGCTTGATTTAAAACTTTAGGAGGTATAATCGGTATGCCAATTAACTTCAAGTTATCTAAATGGTATTTTAATGCGATATTATACAAATTCGGATAATGAATTTTTAATTTTTGCCAAGTTTTTTCAGTTTGATACGGACAAAGATAACAGCCAGTATGCGGAAATAATTCATATTCTTTTATCCACCAATTTTTTTGTTTCAAATATTTTTCTACATGCTTTTTAGTCCATTTCCATGTAATCAAAGGATATTCGTATTTTGCGTTGTTTTTGGCTCTTTTTTGCTCATCATATCTAATGCCTACAAATATCTTATCAAATGTCGGTTCATATTGGTAAAAAAATTTTTCTTTTGCTTCTCTTTTATACCAACAATAAGGTCGTTTTTTGTTTAACACAAACCTTACCCCTCTAACTTCACCTTTTAATTTACCTCTTTTTATTTTGCCATAAAACCACTTATCCCAAGTGCCTTCCGGCACTTTTAAAATAATATGCGGTAATTTTGTGACTTCTATAAGCTTATAAACTTGTTGTTTTATTGCAGGAAATTCAAATTCGGTAAATACACTTAATATGGTAAATTTGTATCCTAATTCCCATAATCTAAGTGACATTGCGATACTATCCTTTCCACCGCTTACAGTAGCTGCATATCGAGTATTTTGCTTGGATTCTACCGCCACAATTTAAGTAAATTATGTAAGTTAAATAGTTTTCTATTCTGCAATATCTACATTCAACACAAGAAATTTATAATACTTCTGAAGCTTTAATTAAATCATGAAAAAGAATATCTACGTTGCGATAACGGTGAGAGGAACTCCAGAAGACATCGAATACTTAATGAGCAGGCTTGGAGATCTTAGTTATAATGAAAACATAGTTGCAATGCACATCATGGATGAAAAAGAATTTAAAAGAGAAAGAGAAGGCGACTACAAATTAATTTGAATTTTTATTTTTTTTAATATATTTATGGATTGGGAAATCTTGGACAAACTGGTTAAAACTTGCAAATCGTATCCGCAATTCAAACTTGCTTACGTTGTTTTGAAATATCTAGATCCGAATAAATTCAAGTTCATAGACGTTATCAAAATTCTCAGAGAACAATACAACACTATGCAAAATTCTTCAGTATATAATGTATTCTACAAAGCTCAGAAATTAGGATTAATTTCCTGCATAAATCCTGAAGCCTCTAACCGTGTAAAATATTACAAATTAAATATCTGAAGCAGTGTCGGACACTGACGGAAAATCTTCACTACTCATACCTTTCATCTTCCACTTCAGTAATGCTAATTTTGAAGTTAATCTGATATTTAATAATCGAAGTAATTCTTTCAAAGAATTTTCAAATTGATCTGGATTATTGCTTTTAATTATTTGATATGCAATTCGATTATTTACTTTTCTCAAAACAACTTTGTTTACATTATTAAGTTGCTTTTCAACTTCGGATATCAATTTGTTTAATTCATTTTCCGAATCTAATAATTGTTGCCATAATTCTGGAGCCGCTGCTAAATTACTTTCCGCTGTTTCTAAACCTTTACCGTAAATATCTACAGTTATAATTCCTTTTCTTCTTGCTTCAGATATATCTTCATCTAATTTGTCCAGTTTTGTTTGGAGTTTGGTATATTCGGAATATAAATCTCGAATCACAGCTTTCCAATCCTGCATAATACTTAAATGCTCTTAGTTATCATAAAGTTTTGTGTTGTTTAATATACATTTTATAGTATATAATTATGCGATTGAGCATACCGATAGATCAAGATAAAGAATATTTGTATTGGAAATTGTTAGAATTAAAAACTAAATATAGAGCCAGACGTTGGATAGATTTACTTGAACTTATGATAGATGCTATTGAAGCTCTAGAGAAAAATGAATGTTGAAGAAGTTAGTGAAATTTTGTTGAGCGGCAAATTATCATTCAAATATTTCGCAGAAAATATAGTGAAGGAAATGGACGGTTTTAAGCTGGAAATACCAAAATTTCAAGAAGAATGGGTAGAACATGCGATGAGATATCAAAATGTAGTTATTTCTGCAAGCAGAGGTCACGGCAAAACTATGGTATTGGGAGTATTGTTTCCACTTTATCTGGCAACTTATAATTCAAATTTGTCCTTTTTAATAATTTCTCCGACAGAAGATAGAGCTGCAGAAATTTTGGCAAAAATAAGATATGTTATTGAAACTAATGAAATCTTAAAATCTTTAAAGCCATCTACAGCTGCAGGAACTTGGACTAAAACTAAACTCGATACAACTAATAGATGTCAATTTTACTGCAGATGTCTAACGAAGCATTTGAGAGGTTATCAAGTAGATTATTTATTAGTGGAAGAAGCCGGTCAAATAGAAGATATAGATTTGTTCTTTTCTGTTGCTTTGCCTACAATATATTCCAAAAACGGCAAATGTGTGGCTATAGGAACTCCAGAATCTAATCACGATTTGCTGGCAAGATTGAGAAGAACGAGACATTTCAAATATTTCGAATATCCTGCAATAATAAACGGCAAACCTTTATGGCCCGAAAGATTTTCCATTACTAAGCTGAAAACCATAAAAAGAACTATAGGACCAGCAAGATTCAGGCGAGAATATCTGTTGGATTATACTTACAGTCCTCATAAAGTCTTTCCACCCAACCTTGTATTGTCGTGTTTGGATGATAATGCTTCATTATTAAACAGCGGTTCTGCTGATAGAAATTATTTTATTGGAGTAGATTTAGCTGCTTCACCTAGAGGAGATTATACAGTATTTGCGGTAGTGGAAGAAGATATCGACAAAAGTTATAGATTGGCATATTTGGAACGTATGCGAGGAATTCCGCCGTCAATTCAGGAAAGAAAATTAATTGATTTATGCAGTAAATTTCCGCCGAGAAAAATAGTGGTTGATAGAAGTTTATTCGGTCAAACTTTAGTGAATGATTTGCGTGCTGCAGCTTTGCCGGTAGAAGGTTTCGATTTCACTATCGGTAAAAGAGGTATGTTGTTTAATACTTTACAGAGATTCATGGCTGATAAAAGATTGAAGCTTCCTTACGATGAACATGCCAAAAATGTAATACAAGTGCTAATAAAAGAACTTGACGGCATAGAAATAGATTCCAACGGAAGATATGTGTCTAAAACTGCTCACGATGACACGGTAATAGCTCTTTCACTAGCTATGTATGCGGCTTCTCAATTTAAAGCTTGCTTAGTTTACGGTAAGGCAAATGTCGGAACTTCAAATTTAAATATATACTCCAATAGATATAATTATGAACACACAAGCTATAAAAAACTTCTTGCGGAGAGGTTACTTATACATCCTAAATATAGAGAAACGCGTTTATAATTGTATAAGAAACATTTCAAAAACTTCAGAATTTAAATTTGCAACAGCTTCTGCAACTTATATTGTCATTTACGGCTTGATGGTAAATACAATTCTTCATTATTTCTGGAAATTTCCGTTTACTGCTGAAGGCATATTTGCTTGCGGTTTTTTGGCTTATCTCATTAGATATGAGCTTGTTGAATGGCTTGAAGATCTCAGAACTAGAAGATGAAGCTACTGAGCAGATATATTCTGGCTGAAAGAAAAAAGCCAACAGTTGAAGTAAGAGGTTCATCAGTAAAATCTCCAAAGATAGAACTTAAACGTGTGGACTTAGAAGAATTAGAATATATTTATATTACAGATGCTTTAGTGCGTAATGCTATAAATGCTGCCGTAGAATTATTTGATTGTGATTACGAGATTCATGCGAACTCCGAAACTATAATTAAAGAAGTTGAAGATTTTTTAGATATTATAGATTTTCCGATATTACGCAAAGAAATTGCTAAAAATTGCTTTATTTACGGAGATGCTTGGTGCGAAAGAGTATATTCTAAAGGCAAGCTTATCGGAGTAATTAATTTAAATCCGAAAAGAATTCATTATCTCAAAGATCACACCGGCAAAATCAAACTAGACAAATATGGTAATCCTGAAGGTTATATTCAAAGAATAGATCCTGAAATGGCTCTAGATCCGAAAATACAATCTAAACTTGTGCATGCTGGAAGTACTGTTGGAATTTTATTAAAACCAGAACAAATAGCCAGATTTTATTTCGATACTATCGGCGAAGGCTGGTATGGTATAGGACTTATAGAGCCTATTTATTCAGTTACTTTAGGTAAAAATGAAGCCGAAGCAGGATTAGCTCATGTTATTAACAAAGCTGGATTTCCTATATTCGTGGCAAAAACCGGAGACAAAGATCATGAACCAACAGTAGATATGATAGACAAAGCTGCAGAATTGATTAGAGACCTTAATTATAAAACTGAATTGGCGGTTCCGTATTATTATGATATAACAACTATACCGATTCCTAGAATAGAAAGATTAAAAGAACATTTGACATATTTCATTGAGCAGCAAATTACTGGTTTAGGCATTCCTAAGCCGATAGCTACCGGAAGCGGTGAGAGTACCAACCGGTCGACCTTGGTAACTCAGGTCAAAATTTTCTTGAAAATAAACGATGCTCGCAGAAGAATGTTCGCTAATCAATTTAATAAACAAATTTTGGCTGTATTGGCAAAAACTCGAGATTGGAAAGAAGTTCCTAAATTAGTGCCTCCTAAGTCCGATTTAGAATCTTTACTTCAAGATATTAGTTCGGATATCAAAAAAGTTGATACCGGAATAGGATGATGGCAAAACTCCGCTCGGATAAAATAAAGAGAATTGTTTTTTTAGGAACTGGACCTACCATTCCAGTTAAAGGAAGAGGCAAGAATTATAGAACTAATTCATCAATACTTATAACTGCAGACGGCAAGAACATAATAATTGATGTTACTCCTATGGTAGAAGAACAGTTATTTGTAAACAATATCAAGCGTGTAGATGCGGCATTAATAACTCACGGACATGCAGATGCTATTAAAGGTTTGCATGCTTTAAACGAACTCATGGGTAAAATACCTTTGTATGCTTCAAAACAAACTTTTAATGTAATTCATGAACATTATAAAACTTTGGATTATGAAGAGCATATTTTAGAACCTTATAAACCTGTAGAAATTTTTGGAGTTACCTTTATTCCAGTTCCTGTAATTCATGCAGAGCCATTTCCGACAGGTAGCAAATTTCCTACTTTTGCTTACAGATTTGACTCAATATTGTATGCTGAAGACATGGAAGCTATTCCGAAAGAATCTGAAAAATATTTCAAGAACTTAGATTTACTGATTATAGACGCAGCGATGTATTTTGATAAAAAAATAAGAGGTCATCTAAATACTGAACAAGCTTTGCAGATAATTAAACAATATAAACCTAAGAAAGCCATATTAACTCAAATCGGCAGAACTTATCCGGATCATTATAAAGCTCAAAAAAGAGTTGATGAATATTGTAAAGCTAACGATATAATATCGGAAGTAAAATTAGCTTATGATGGCATGGTTATTGAAAATTTGCAAGAAGTTAAGTTATTTCGATATATAGGAAGTAAACGCTTAATGGCAGAAGAAGTACTCGCCGAAATTCCTGAAGATGTTAAGACTTTCTTTGATCCTATGACTGGCAGTTCTTATATTGCTTGGAAATTAAAACAAAGAGGAGTCAAAGTTATTGTAAACGATTTGAGTCCGGTGGCTTATTATTACTCAAAAGCTATATTAGGTAATTATAAATTGCCGAGAGAAGAATTTGATAAATTTTTGAAAGCTAAGCCTGTAGAAGGTTGGTTAACTAAATCCAAGTTGAAACGTCCCGGTTCTGTAGAGTTAAGAAAGTATATTGATGGTTTGGTTACTTATGCACACAAACAAAAAAATCCAGTTAAAGACTTTTTGCTAGCTGTTTGTGCAGATATGATTACACGATTTATGGGCTCTCTCGGAGTATTTAGGCCTTATAGATGGACTGTAAAATCTGCTGTAGATTTTGCCGAAGCCAGCTATCGAGACATAATAAAAAAAATAACTTCTGGAGAGGCAAAAGTAACTAATGAAGATGCTCTGAATATGGATATTCCAGAAGCAGATGTGATTTTTTTCGATCCTCCATACGATATTGAAGATACTGAAGAAGTACCGTATTCTGATCAATATAAAAATGCAAATTCAATATTGATGCAAAGAGATTTTAAGCTGCCAGAATTCGATAGACAAAAAATACCAGAACTTTTGGAAAAGCTCGCAAAAAAATGCAAAATATTGCTAGTTACGACTTCTGATTCTCCGTACGTAGATTACAAAGGAATTTTATCCAAGTTAAAAAAGCATGTAGAAGTAAAAAAATTAAAGCATAAATCTAGAGGAACTCAACCATCAAGTGCAAGAGAAGAAGTTAAGGAATATGTTGATTTATTATGGATTGCTAAAGATACTGCCAAAGAAAGTTGTTCTGAAAACGAAAGAATAGCAATATATTTAGTTAAACCTCATGCTGAAATGATTTACAACAATGAAAAAAAATTAATAGTAAAATCTAAAAAATTTCCTAACATGTTAAATATAGATTTGTATTTGGTTGATGATGAATTTTGTTACGGAATTATTAAATTAACAAATATCAAAGAAATTACTTTGAATGAGTTTGAAAAGTTGAAAGATTTGCATAGAATTACTGATGAAGAAAGAAAAAAATGGTGGCCTAATGCAGAAAAATTATATGCTTATGAATTTGAATATGTAGTAAGATTTCCAGAACCTAAACCTGTAGAATTACCGCAAGGAGCTCAGACTTTTATTAAAGATTGGCAATTTGCAACCAAAAAATTATCCGTTAGTTATTCTCGCACTATAGATTTGATAGAAAATATCTATGAATATGATCCGAAAAATGTTGGAAATGATCAGCTTAGGGATGATTGGAGATTAGTTTGTTTTCCAGCAGATACTCCTGTTATAACTCCAAGAGGAATTGAAAAGATATCTGATGTGCAACCTACAGTAGACATGGACTATTTGAGAACTAGCCGATATTATAAAGGTGATATAATTAAACTCAAAATAGCTAGATTAGGCACATTCAAATTAACACCAGAACATCCTGTTTTAGTAAGAAAATTGGTTAACCATAAATCTACACGCAAAAAAGTATTTAGTTATATTTCTGTTCGGAAAAAAGGTTTGCCAAAGGAAAGTGGCGGCTGGGAAACTACGTATGCTGAACCAGAATGGAAATTAGCAAAAGATTTAGAAAGAGATGATGCTGTTATGGTGCCTAAATTGCCTACTCGAAAAACACCATATTCCAAAGGAGTTTTTGAATTAATCGGATGGTATTTAGCAGAGGGCTTTCCTGCTAGTAATACTTGCATTAGGTTTTCATTGAGTACAAAAGAATTAGAATATGCTGAACGAATTAAAAAATTAGCACAAGAAGAGTTTAATGCAAGTGTGACAATTAAAAAGCTAGATAAAGAAATTCGTGTGAATGTGTATTCCAAGCAGTTTCACGACTTTTGTTTGGCTAATTTCTCTCATCTAGCTAAAAACAAAACTTTGCCGCGTTGGGTGTTGGAAGCAGAACCTGAAAAGTTAAAATGCATGTTAGATGCGTGGCATAAAGGCGACGGTTGGACGGTTAATAGCTATTATAAAGGCTCGACAGTGTCTATTACGTTAGCGTACGGGCTATTTTTGTGTTATCTTAAAATAGGTAAAGTGCCTACTTTGTATAAATCAAAACATGAAACTCCATTTGGCTCTGCACTTTCATATCAAATTTCCTATGTAGATAAACCGAGAAAAACTTACGTAGAAGACAAAAATTTCTATTATTTCCCTATAAGAAGTGTAACTAAAGAAAAATTTGCAGGTCGAGTATACAATTTAGAAACTAAATCTCACATATATGAAGTACCATTTGTGGTTCATAATTGTGCTTGGTATTCTACCATATTATCTGGCAAAAAATTCAAATTCACAAAAGATCAAGTAATCGACTTAGCAACGAAAATATTAAAGGAAATATTGAGAAGAAAAAAAGCAGGCAAGATGAAATGGACCGCTAAGCCAGAACAAGGCACTGAAGCTTATCAAAAATTATGGAATGAAGTCAAATTAACTCCTGAAGAAAAAGAATTTTTAAAAAAAGAAGATGTGCAATTAAAAAAAAATGAAAATGTATTAACTCAATTATTGCCAGAGATTGAAGATCATGTAATACTCAAAGATTTCGTAAGTATTGTAGGATCTACAGTGGAAAAAGGTGACGGCAATGATGTAGATGTTTTAATAAGACTTAAAGATTTGGATTATTTCAGAAGAGCTATTCAGACTTTAATTCAGAAAAAACTCAACAAATTAAAAATCTATAAACCTGTGCATGCTTTCATGGAGGCTGAAGGTCCTCACGATTCATATATTCCGATATATGATTTGAAATTAGTAGCAAAGAAACCTTTCAAAATTGTGCAGATGTCTGAAGAATTAAAAGACAAAATACCGATACCTTATTTGCCTCAAAAACCTTACGGCTCGGCTTTTAACAAAATAGAAGATTTATTAGATAAATTAAGCGAGGACAAGCAATATTTCGTTGAAAAAAAGTTTAACGGTTTCCACTGCATAGTTATAAAACAAGACGATAAAGTGAAAATATTTTCGGAACAAAAGAAAGACATTACTTCAGCATTCAAAACTTTAGTAGAAGACATCAAAAAATTAAGTGATAAAGACTTCTATGTTGATGGAGAATTAGTTCCTTATGACAAAAACGGAAAAGCTTTAGGAAGACGACCATTAATGAAATTCATAGGAGCTGTAGAATCTGGCAAAAAAGTAGATGATTCTAATATAAAATTACACATCTGGGACATCATATACTACGATAACAAAGATTTACGCTCATTACCTTTGATTGAACGAAAAGAATATCTCAAAAAACTAAAACTTACGGACAGAATTACCGATACTCCTTACAAATTGGTTAAAGGTAAAGAAGAATTAGAAAAAGCTATAAAATGGGCTGAAAAATTGGAAGGAAGTGAAGGAGCAGTAGTTAAGGAAGCTGATTCTCCTTATGTATTTGATGAAAAATCCAAAGCTTGGTTAAAATATCATAGATTAGTAGATATAGACTGTGTAGTTCTGGAAAGACACGAAACTAAAGCCAAAAATGTATATAACTACAGAATAGGCATTTATCTAACGGAAAAAGAAGCAAAAATGATACATCCTGATAGATTGTTAAAATTCAGAAATAAATATGTTTTAGATT
>Ga0190363_1001425_pt1 | contig 14068 bp, 13 predicted proteins | sample 48721867_MG_FD_161272 | JGI IMG/M metagenome (GOLD analysis project Ga0190363, IMG submission 161272) | Hydrothermal vent microbial mat bacterial communities from Southern Trench, Guaymas Basin, Mexico - 4872-18-6-7_MG | ecosystem: Environmental > Aquatic > Marine > Hydrothermal vents >...
GTGCAGGTTTGGATATGAGAACTTTTTGGGTTAGACGTGCAAGGTTGAGGAGTGTTCCTGTGAAGGATAAGGCTAATGTAGTTTTTTTTGTTGGTTGTGTAACTGCTTTAAGGGCTCAAACTCGTATGGTGGCTGCTTCAATAGCACAAATTTTGTCTTTTTTGGGTGAGGATTGGACTTTGCTTGGTGACAAGGAGTGGTGTTGTGGTTCTCCTATTATGATGGCTGGGGATGAGGAGACAGCTAAAGAGTTTGCTGAGCATAATGTTGAGGTTATTGAGGAGAAACATGCTGATACTGTTGTTGTTGGTTGTGCAAGCTGCTACCGTATGTTAAGATGGGAGTATCCAACCCTTTTAAGACGTAGACCAAGGTTTGAGGTTTTACATATAACAGAGCTTTTAGACCGTTATTTGGAGGAGGGAAAACTTAAACCTGTTAAATCTGATGTTCCTGTCACCTACCATGACCCATGTGAGCTTTCACGTTTAGGTGGGGTTGTAAAGGAGCCTAGAAGAATAATTAAAGCCTTAACAAACAATTTTGTGGAGCTTCCTGAGAATGGTGTTGATACTAGGTGTTGTGGTGGGGGAGGTTTACTTCAAGCCTTAAACAATGAGCTTAGGGTTAGGATAGCTATGGAGAGGATTAGGCAAGTTGAAAAGGTTGGAGCAAAAATAGTTACTTCCGCATGTCCAGCATGTAAGCTTGCTTTACTTGATGGTGTAAACAGTCTTGGGAGTAGTGTGGAGGTTTTGGATATAGTTGAGCTTTTAGCTAGACAGTTGCAGCTCCAACCAAAATGAGAGAAGTCTTATGGAGATTTTTACCCTTAAAAGCTATTGGAGCCTAATAAAACCTAAAATTGTTTTAGCTATGCTTTCCCTATATTTTGCCCCCCTACTTGCAAACTTAGATTTGGCTTTTTCATCCTTAAACCTTTTCTACTATTTTTTGGGGTTTGTTGGTGTTTTTACATCTGTTGGTGGTGCAAACGCTCTTAACTGTTATCTTGATAGGGATATAGACCTTTTAATGTTTAGAACTAGGAAAAGACCTCTCCCCCTAGGAAAAATAAAACCTAACCATGCACTATTTTTTAGTTTAACCCTTCTAGGTTTTGCTTTTACTCTCTCTGTTATAGCATGTTTAACCTTAAGCCCGATTCCCATGGTTTTACTGTTTGTTGGTGTGTTATGCTATATTTTACTTTACACGGTTGTGGTTAAAAGAAGGAGTAGGTTAAACGTTTTTCTTGTTTCCCCAGCAAACGCATGTCCTGTTTGGCTTGGATGGTTTTTAGCCTTTAAATCCATAAACCTCCACGGTTTTATTCTGGGGGTGCTTGCAGCCTTATGGGGTCCCCTCCACCTATGGATTATAGCCTACATATATTCTCAAGACTATAGGAGAGCTGGGATACCTATGCTTCCTGTTTTGGTTGAACGTAAAAAAAGCGTTTTAACTATTTTTGGTGTGACTATGCTTCTGGTTTTAGCCTCTTATATTCCCTATTTTTTAGGTTTTAATAGGTTTGTTTATCTAGCCACAATAACAGTCTTAAACCTTTTAATGGTTTATTTTGCTGTCAAGTTTCTTCTAGACCCTAAAGGTAGGAATGGTTGGAAGCTTTTTAAGTTAACAGCACCCTACATAATCCTTATTCTTTTCATGTCAACCATAGACTTTAGGTTTACAGTTTTTTCAGCCTAAAGTCTGAGAGGGGAAATTTAAAAACCTAAACATTTAAAATTTAGGATTAAAATTCAATATCTAATCCTAGTGGGGATAGATTCTGGGTGTAAAGCTTAACATGAAAAAGGAGGATTTAGCTTAATGGAAGAACCTAGAATTGGTGTTTTTATTTGTAGGTGTGGTGGAAACATTTCAAATTGGGTTGATGTTGAGGCTGTTGCTGAGGCTGTAAAAGGGGAGGAAAACGTTGTTTTTACAACTGTTGACACCTATATGTGTTCAGCACCATCCCAAAAGATGATTCAAGATAAGATTAAAGAGTATAATCTTAATAGGGTTGTTGTAGCCTCATGTAGTCCAAAAGTTCATGAGGCAACCTTTAGAAGATGTGTTGCTGAAGCAGGATTAAACCCATACTATTTTGAACATGTAAACATTAGAGAACAATGTTCATGGGCTCACATGAAAGATGACATAAAAGAAAACACTAGGAAAGCTATAGACCATGTTCGTGGAGGAATTTTTAGAGCAAGATATCTTGAACCTTTAGAGGAGAGGAGGGAAAAAGCCCATAAATCTGTCCTTATCATTGGCGGAGGGATTGCTGGAATATCCGCTGCTTTAACACTTGCAGATTCAGGCTACCAAGTTCATATGGTTGAAAAAGAGCCTACCATAGGCGGACATATGGCCATGTATGGAAGGGTTTTCCCCACAATGGATTGTGCGCAATGTATACTTACACCAAGAATGGCTGATTGTGCAGTAAATTCAAACATCAAACTTTACACTTACTCTGAGGTTATGGAGGTAACAGGCTCTCCTGGAAACTTTCGTGTTAAAGTTTTAATGAAGCCAAGATATATTGACCCTGAAAAATGTCGTGGTTGTGGAGCATGTGCAGAAAAATGTCCATGGACTAAATCTTCAGAGTTTGACCTTGGATTAGGCCTAAGAAAAGCCGTCTATAGACCTTTCCCCCAAGCTGTTCCAAACATTTATCTTATAGACCCTGAAATTTGTGCATATATCAAGACTGGGAAGTGTGGTATATGTCAGCAGGTTTGTCCAACAGGTGCAATAAACTTCGAGGATAAAGAAAAAATTGTTGAGGTTGATGTTGGAGCAATAATTGTTGCTACAGGCTTCGACCTTATAGATATCGAGAATAGGTATCCCGAACTTGGATATGGAAGATACCGTGAGGTTGTTACAGCCCTACAGGTTGAAAGACTTTTATCTTCAACAGGTCCAACTAAAGGATACTTAAAGGTTCCCGGAGACCCCAGAAAACCTATGGAATGGAGAGATGCGAAAAAGATAGCCTATATTTCATGTGTTGGTTCTAGAGACCCGCATAGAGGTGTACCTTATTGCAGTAAGGTTTGTTGTATGTATACGCTTAAACATGCTAAGCTTATTAAGGAGCTCTTCCCTGATGTTGAGATTTGGTATTACTATATCGATGTTAGGGCTGCTGGTAGAGGTTATGAAGAGTTTTACGAGGAGGTTCAGAAAGCTGGATTAAACCTTGTTAGAGGTAAGGCTGCTGAAGTTTATAAGGCTGAAAACAATGGAAGACTTATTGTTAGGGCTGAAGATACCTTGCTTGGAATGGTTTTTGAAAACGATTTTGATATGGTTGTTTTGTGTCCCGCTCTTATCCCAGGTAAAGGATTAACTGATATTGTTCAAAAGTTGAAGATTCCTATTAGTGTAGACGGTTTTATAACTGAGAAACATCCGAAGCTTAATCCTGTAAGCACCTTAAAGGAAGGTATATATGTTTGTGGTTGTTCTGTTGCACCAAAAGATATTAGAGATAGTGTTTCTGAGGCTTGGGGTGCCGCAGCAAAGGTTAACGAGTTTCTTGGTGAGGGAGAGGTAAAGATAAAACCTGAAAAGGTTCAGGTTAACCTAGACCTATGTAATGGTTGTGGTAGGTGTGTTGAAGTCTGCCCTGTTGAGGCGATAAGGCTTGAGAATGGTAAGGCTGTGGTTGATGTTTATGCTTGTAATGGTTGTGGTGCATGCATCCCGGAATGCGAACCTGGAGCATTAGACCTAAAAAACTCAACAGAAAAACAGTTATATGCACAAATTGAGGGAATTCTGAAAGAGAAAACAGATAAACCAGTGATTTTGGCTTTTCTGGATGATGAGACTGCCTACACAACAGCAGACCTTTTAGGCTCTACAAGGGACTTTTATCCAACCTCAATTCGGATTGTTCGTGTACCATCATCTGCAAGAGTTGGCTTAAAACATATTCTTTACGCTTTTGCTTATGGTGCGGATGGTGTGCTTTTAGCTGATGGTGGTGAGGGTTCAGGCTCCTATCCTGAAGTTGCAAAAATAACAGAAAAAAGACAACGTGAATATAAGGGGTTTATGAGAAAATATCGGATTGAACCTCTACGTTTACGTTCCACTGAAGTATATATTTCAGCACCAAGATTCCTAGGTGAAGTCTTTAGAGTTTTTGCAAGCACCATAGAAGAAAGAGGAAAACTTTCAGACCAAGTAAGAGAAAAAATTAAAGCAGAACACAAACAAAAAACAGCCTGAAAAATAAAAACTTTTAATCTCTTATTTTAAGTGTTAGTTAAGGATAGGTTCTAACCCTTAAAAGTATGTGAGTATATGGTATTAGTTTTGTGGTTTCACTATGGTTTGGAGAATCCTTGATGTTGGGATAGTTGACGGGCCGACAAGCACCTCTATTTTTGAGGCTGTTGGAATAAAATGTTCTAGGGGGGTTTCACCTAACACAATAATTCTTTGGAGAGTTAATCCTCCATGTGTTTATGTTGGTTACCACCAAATTGTAAAAAAAGAGGTTAACCTAGAAACATGTAAAAAGCTTGGATTTCATGTGGTTAGAAGAATTTTGGGTGGAGGGAGCGTTTATTGTGATAAAAACCAGTTACTTTACTCTGTAATAGTAAACATTAAACATTCAAAAATTCCATGTTGGATGGAGGAAGCTTACAAGACTATACTTAAAGGTGTTGTTTCAGCTTTAAAAAAATTTGGGTTAAAAAACGTTTTCCTTGAAAAGAAGTTTAATGCTGTTGTTGTTGATGGAAAAAAAATTTCTGGTAATGCAGGTTTGATGGATGGAAACCTAATAATGGTTAATGGAAGTTTTCTTTTGGATTGTGATTATGAAACTATGGGTAAAGTTTTGAGTAATCCCTTAAAAAATCTACCGGGAAATCCTAAAAAAATCGAAGATGGACTTACAAGTTTAAAAAGAGAATTAGGAAGAAAAGTTTTGGTTAAGGAAGCCTTTAAAGCTTTAAAAGAAGGCTTTGAAGAAACATTAAACATTCAACTTAAAAAAGGGAAACTTATGGCTGAAGAGTTAAATTTGGCTTTAAAACTTAAACATAAATATTTATCAAAAGATTGGCTTTACCTCATGGACTATAAACATGAAAAAATTTTAGGATGAATGAAAAATCAAAATGGAAACAGTAACTAAAAATTTTCAGGAAAAAATTTTAAAAAGTAATGATAAAAGATTTTTGGAAAAAATATTTTTGAAAGCAAGAAATTTAACTGATGAAAAATTTGGGAAAAAAATAAATTTTTATTATACATCAACCTTTTTTCCTCCAATTTCCATAACTGGAAAAAACTGTGCTTTAGATTGTCTTCATTGTAAACGTAAACTTTTAGATTTTATGGTTCAAGCTTCTAACCCGAAAATACTTTTAGAAAAATGTTTGAGATTTTGGAAAAAAGGTGTAAAAGGAGTTTTGATTAGTGGAGGATGTAAATCTGATTTTACCGTTCCACTTGAAAATTTTGTTGATACTATTGAAAAAATTAAAAATAAAACTGGATTGTTTATTTTAGCTCATACTGGGTTGTTAGATTATAAGAAAGCAAAAATGTTTGCTGAATGTGGAATTGATGGTGTTGCATTGGATGTTGTTGGTTCCCCGGAAACAACCCAAAAAATTTATGGAGTTAAAATTGAAAAAGAAAAATATGTTGAAAGTTTAGTTTCAGCTAAAAAAGCTGGATTTAAAGTTATTTCACCTCATGTTTGTGTTGGTTTACATTTTGGAAAAATTAAAGGAGAATTAGAAGCTTTAAGAATTATAGCCTCCATTAAGCCAACTATGATTGTGGTTACAGCATTAATGCCTTTACCAGAAACACCCATGAAAAATTATTTAGTTGACCCTTTAAATGTTGCAAAAATAGTTGCTCTTGCAAGATTAATGTTTCCGGATGTTCCAATTACACTTGGATGTGCTAGGTCTAAAGGAAAAATTAGAGAAGAAATCGAAAAACAAACATTTTTAGCAGGAGTTTCAAGTATAGCCATACCAACAAAAAAAATCTACGAGTATGTAAAAAATAGAGGATTTAAAACTGAGTTTTATGGTGCATGTTGCGGTGTTCCACCCAATAAAAAGTTTAGGTTAAAAAAACCAATTTTTTAGAAAAGAATTTTTCCGATAATTATTCCAGTTAAATAGTATAAGATAATATTGATAGATACCCAACCAAAAACTGAAAGAATAAACTTATAAGATTTATTTTTAGCCCACTCCCAAGTTATAAAATTTGGATATTTTTTAATCAGGTAAAGCTCTAATGGGAAAGCTACAACAAAACATCCGGCAAAAATTAGGAGTGCAAGGTAAGTTTGAAGCAACATTTGAGCTAAAATTCCTAAAAACATGTAGGATAAATGTTCAGTTTGAGCCAAAAGTTTTTTCTTTTTGGACATGTAGGCTATAACGGGAAAAGCTTTGTTAATTCTTCCAGTTAAAATGTAACAGTAATCAAGAATTGGAAGATTTGCTACAAGTTTTTCTAAGATTAGGCTTAAGGAAGCCAAGATTTTTCTCTAAACTTAAAACTTTTAACCGTTATTAAGTTTTTATTTATTAATCTAAGATTCAGCAAAAAGGTTTATGCGATGGAAACCGTAGAACCTGAGCTTGTTAGAGTTTCTATTGGTACCGCAACAGTTCTTGGATTAGACATAACTGTCCTAAAGGAAAAACCTACAACAGCCTACCTACAAACCTATTGGGATGGTAGATGTATTGCAAACTGTAAATTTTGTGCTCAAGCAAGAGAGGCAACAAGTGAAATGTTAAGGGTTGCCAGAGCTCTTTATCCAGCTTATCCAACCCAAAAAGTTTTAAACGCATTAAAAATAGCTTCAGAAAAAAGAAGAATTTTTAGGGTTTGTTTTCAAACAGTAAATTATCCAGGTATGTTGGATGATTTGGAAAATCTTGTAAAACTTACTAGGTTAAAACTTGGAGGAATAATTCCCATATCTGCTTCAACCCATGCAATTTCAAAAGAAAATTTAGAAAAACTTAAGGATGCTGGAGTTACAAATATGGTTATTCCTTTAGATGCATGTTCAAAAAAAGTTTTTGATAAGATTAAAGGATTTAAGGCTAAAAGTCCCTACCGATGGGAAAACCACTGGAAAACCTTAAAAGAAGCAGCAAAAATTTTTGGAAATGGTTATGTTGGAACTCATTTAATACTTGGATTAGGTGAAACCGAGTTTGAAGCAGCAAAAATTTTTCAAAAACTTTATGAAGAAAAAATTTATTGTGGGTTATTTGCCTTTACACCCATTCAAGGGACTCCTTTAGCAGAATTTGAAAAACCATCAGTTGAGAGTTATAGGGTTCTTCAACTTATCCATTATTTAACCTATAAAAACAAACTAAAATTTAAAAATCTAGAATTTGATAAAAATGGGAACATTGTAAACATTAACATTGAGAGAAAAGAAATCTTAAAAGCTGTAGATTCTGGAAAACCATTTCAAACAACCGGATGTCCAAACTGTAATAGACCTTTTGCAACAGAATCACCAACAAAAATCTATAATTACCCTAGACTTCCAACCAAAACCGAAATAAAACTTATAAAAAAACAATTAGCAAAAAGAATACCTCAATTAGGGGGAAAACTTTGAGGAAAACCCAAAAAATTTTGGATAAGGCAATTCAAGGTTTGGGTTTAAACCTAGAAGAAGCTAAAATTTTGTTTAAAGTAAAAAATAGTTTTTTTGAAGATTTAATGGAGGCTTCTAGAAAGTTAATGGTTAAAAAAACTGGTGGAGTTTTAAAGGTTTACATGAAAGCTTTTCCACCAATATCCATTACTGGTTATGATTGTGAATTAAACTGTATCCATTGTCAAAAATATTATCTTAAACATATGATTCCAGCTGAAACACCAGAAAAACTTGTTAAAGTTTGTGAACGGTTGAAGAAAAAGGGTATTAAAGGTGTTTTATTGAGTGGAGGAAGTAGAAAAGATGGAATTGTACCTTTAAATCTTTTTCTTAATGCAATTAAAACTGTTAAAAAAAGTTTTGGATTATGGATTGAGGCTCACACCGGATTGGTAAACTATAAAATTTCAAAAATGCTTGTTGAGGCTGGTTTGGATGCTGCTCTTCCGGATATTGTTGGGGATGTTGAAACTGTTAGAAAGGTTTATGGTTTAAATTTTAGGTTGGAAGATTATGCTTTAATGTTGGATGGAATGGTTAAGGCAGGAATAAAAAATATTTCACCTCATGTTTGTGTTGGTTTACATTTTGGAAAAATTAAAGGAGAATTAAAAGCTTTAAACTTAATTTCAAAATTTAAGCCAACAGTAATTGTTATAACCGTTTTTATTCCAACTAAAGGAACACCAATGGAGATGGTTACACCACCTAAACCTGAAGAAGTTGCAAAAATAATTGCAATAGCCAATTTAATGTTTCCAAAAACACCAATTTCACTAGGTTGTGTTAGACCTGGTGGAGTCTACAGAAACATTCTGGATAAGTTTGCTGTTAAAGCAGGAGTTTCAAAGATAGCTGTTCCATCAAAAGCTGTTTTTGAGGAGGGGGGAAAACTAGGTTTAAAAATGAAGATTTTTCAGGATTACATGTGCTGTTGTGTCGACAGTAATTGAAAAAACTTTAAAACAGGTAAGTTTTATGGTTAATCTGAAAAAATGTGATGTTTGGTTGTGATGGAAAAATGATGGTTGAAGATTTTGTTTTTCCTGAAGATTTTTTGTATACTACAAAACATGTTTGGGTTAAAGTTGAAAATGGTGTTGCTAAAGTTGGAATTACAAGTTTAGGACAATCTTTAGCTAAAGGAATAGTTCATGTTGACCTACCTGTCGTTGGTCAAACTGTAAAAAGAAATGAAACTGTTGCATCATTTGAAACTATTAAGGCTGTTGTTAAAGTTCAAGCCCCATTTTCAGGAAAAATTGTTGAGGTAAATCACATATTACTAGAAAAACCTGAAATTATCAATAAGGACCCTTATGGAGATGGTTGGCTTTTTAAAATTAACCTAAAAAATAAAGCTGAAATTAAAAAACTTCTGACAGCAAAAAAAGCTTCAAAATATTATGAGAAAATGTTGAAGAGGGAAAAAGAAAAGTATGCAGGTTGAGGATTGGCGTTTTTTAAACCTAAATTTAATTCAACTTGAAAAACTTCATGGTTTAGAGGAAGCATTAGCTAGGTCTAAAAAGTTTAAACCAACAGTTATTTTTTGGAGAGCTTCTAAACCAATTCTTACTATGGGATACTTTACAAAAGTTGAGGAAAAACTTAACCTTAAAAAATGTTGGGAGTATGGAATAAAATTTGTTCGTAGGATTAGTGGTGGAAGTGTTGGTCCTTTAGACCCAAACATATTTTCATATTCATTGATTGTTGAGGAAAAAAATCCGGTAATACCAGAAAGTATAGAAGAATCTTATAGTCTTATTTGTAGTTGTTTGGTTGATGCTCTTAAAAAAATTGGGCTTAAAGCAAACCTATCCAATCTAAGTGATGTTTTAATTGATGGAAAAAAGGTTTCAGGTAATGCTCAAGCAAGAGTTTGGGGTAAAATCATCCAACATGGATTTGTATATTTGGATTTAGACCTAGAAACCTTCAAAAGCTTACTTAATATGGAAAAACTTAAAGAAAAAATTCTTTCATTAGATAAAAGAGTTACATGGGTTAATAGAGAACTTAAAAAAATTGGGAAAAAACCTTTAACATTTGAAGAATTTAAGCCTTATGTTGAAAAGGCTTTTGTTAAAAATTTGAATGTAAATTTTAGGGATGAACCTTTAACAATTTATGAGAGGAAAAAAGCAAATTTTTATTCAAAAAAATTTTTTATGGATGATTGGAATTTTAATCCAAACCTACATAAAATTGCAAATGTAAGATTTTCTCTTAAAACTGGAAAAAATCTAATTAATATTTCAGCTTACCTAGAAAATAAAACTATAAAAGAAATTTTGATTACAAGTAATTTTTATCCTGAAAAATTTTTTGAACTTTCCCAAAACCTAAAAAATGTTCCAGCAGATGAGAAATCTATTAAGCCAATCGTGTGTAAGTTTTTTGAAGAAAATGGGTTAAACCGTTTAAACAATGTAACTGTTGATACCATTGTTAAGGTTATCATGCAAGGCATTAGATGGTAAACAGTAGATTGTTTGTGGGTTGTGGTTTTTGGGGTTTAAAAACTTATTCAGAAAAAGAATAAAAATTTTACAGAAAAACATTCTTAAGAATGATTTAACTGGAGTTTTGCTTCATTATTCTAGGGATATCTTTTATTATACAGGTACCGTTCAACCTTCTTATTTTGTGGTTTTTCCAGACGAATATTTTTTGTTTGTAAAAAGTGGATATAGTTTTGCTTTAACTGAAACATTTATAGAAAAAAGTAAAGTTTTATGGGAAAAAAGATTAGATAAGATTTTCCAAAAAATTTCATCTTTTTTTACAAGTAAAGGAAAGATTGGAACTGAGTTAGATGTATTATCTGTAAATGAATTTTTAAAATTAAAAAAGGTTTTTGAAGGTTTTGATTTTGTTGATATTTCTCCTACTATTTTAGAACAAAGAAAAAGGAAAGACCAGTATGAGGTGGAAAAGCTTAGGAAAGCATGTAAAGTTGTTGATGTTGGACATAAAGCCATTTTACAAACTCTTACAGAAGGAATTACTGAACTTAAACTTGCTGCTGCTGTTGAAAATGCTGTGAGGTTAGCTGGTGATGAAGGAATGTATTTTATGAGGCATCCCGACTTTTTTATGGGTCGAGGACCTCTTACTTCAGGTTCAAACTTATTTAAAATTAGTGGTGTTGTTTCCACGATTAGTGGTGTAGGTTTAAGTCCAGCAATTCCTGCAGGTCCTTCACGAAGAAAAATTAAAGAAGGAGATTTAGTTGTTGCTGATATGCCAGCTTTAGTTGAAGGATATCATGCAGACCAAACAAGAACTTATGTTGTGGGTAAGGCAAGTAAAAATATTAGAAGAATGTTTGAAGCTTTAAAAGAAATATCTGACCATCTTATTGACAGTATAGAGGTTGGGATGAAAAGTTTTGAAGTTTATAGGATGGCTCTAGATAAAGCTGAAAAACTTGGGATTGGCAAATATTTTTTAAATTTAGGTGATGAAAGAGGAAAAACTTTTCTTGTAGGACATGGCATAGGACTTGAGTTAAATGAGCCACCTATACTTTCATGTTATGAACAATCAACAATACCGGATAGGTTGGTAATTACTATTGAAATACATGTTATGGATAAGCATACAGGTGTTGTTAAATTGGAAGATATGATTTTGGTTGGTAAAAGAAAAAATAAAATTTTGAATATAACTCCTCAAGAATTGTTTGAAGTTTAATTTTAAAGAATTAAATTTAAGATTGTACCCACAAATAAAGCTAATGCAACCATGATTAAAGCAGATTTTGTCATACCTAAAATTCCAAGTTCCTTAACTAAAACCGTGAAGGTTGCAATACATGGGAAATACATAGCTAAAACAACACTTGCAACCACAGCTTGTTTCATGGTTAAACCTAATGGTAAAAGCATACCAACAGCAACATCCTTTCTTAAAAACCCGATAACCAAAGCAACAACAGCCTCTTTAGGAAGTCCTAACAAACCAGTAACAATAGGAGCTGTAATTTCACCAAGAAACTGAATAATACCTAAAGCATACAGAATGTTTACAATAAAAACTCCAAGTAGTACAAAAGGTACAGCTTCAACCAGAAAACTTCTAATTCTAATCCAAAGTTTTTTGAGTAAAGCACCCCAATAGGGAATTCGGTAAGGTGGAATTTCCATAAAAATTTCTGGACTTTCACCACCCATAATTTTGTTAAGTATTAAACCAAGGGTTAACCAAACAATGAAAAGTGTGATAAAAACTATCCCTAAACCAAAAGCCCCATGCATTCCAACAAGTCCAAGAATAATGGCTGTTTGAGCCATACATGGAACAGCTATAGCCATTAAGGTTGCAGCTATAAATCTTTGTCTTTTAGTTTCTAAAACTCTTGTAGATAAAGCTCCAGGAACATTACATCCTAAACCTAAAAGCATAGATACTATAGCTGAGCCGTGAAGACCAAGTTTATGCATAACATTATCAACTAAAACAGCTAATCTTGGAAGATAACCACTATCCTCAAGAAAACCTAATACAAGGTAAAAAGCAAAAACATAAGGTAAAACAGCTGCAAATGGAACATAAATTCCAGTTGTAATTAAACCCATAGATTGAAAATAGTCTATTTCACCATTGATAAGTTGACCTATCAAAATATCATGAATAAAACCTGAACCTAAAAAATGGCTAAAAATTATTACTATGGGTGTATAAAACTCAAATAATGGGTCAAAAACATAACTGATTAGATTTTCCCCAACAAACCGTATAATGGTAAAAGTTAGAAACATTACACCTAAAGCAATAGGTATACCAGTTAAAGGTTTAACACTTGCCTCTCCAAGAACTTCTGAAAAGGTATGATGTCTATGATAAACCCTTTGAACTTGGCTGACTATTTCCCCAATTTTTTTCCATCTTTCTTCCTCACTTAATTTTAAATTTCCAGGTTTAGCTTCTTCTAAACGTAAAACTAGCTCATTTATTCCTTCACCTGCAATAGCTACAGTTGAAACAACAGGAACACCCAAAATTTTTTCAAGTTTTTCCTTATCAATTTCTATACCTTTATGTTTAGCTTCATCCCAAAGATTAAGTACAACTATAACAGGAATTTTTCTTTCCAAAAGTTGAAGTGTCAAGTATAGGTTTCTTTCAAGATGGGTTGAATCAACAACATTGATAACCATATTCCCTTCTTCAAGCATTTTAACAGCAACTTCTTCAGCTTTAGAAGTAGGCTCTAAAGAATATACTCCTGGAACATCTAAAACTTCAACTTTCTCTTCTCTAAACTTCATTGTACCCTTCATAAATTCTACTGTTGTTCCAGGATAATTTGATGCAATAACATTTGTTCCTGTCAATCTTGAAAAAATTACACTCTTACCTACATTAGGATTACCCATCAAAAGTATTTTCATTTAACTTCCACCCAAACTTTTTCAGCAACACCTCTCCCAATAGCAATATGACCTCCATCAACCTCAACAACAATAGGTCCTCTTAATGGTTCTGAAGCCACCTTCCTAATGGTTTTTCCAACTCTTAAACCAAGACAAGCTAAACGTCTTTGTAAACCATAACCTCCCTCAATTTTTTTGATGGTGCCCTCCTTACCCACAACCATTCCTGCAAGGGTTTGAAATTCACCCATCGATTTCATCATCCATTCAACATTAAACTTTTTTTACGTTAATGATGGAAGCAAGTCTAAAACTTAAAAAAGCTTCAACATCTTCAACCTTAACCTTCATTAAACTATCAACGGATGTTTTTTCTAAAACTTTAACCAAGCTTCCAGGAATAAGCTTAAACTTTCTTAGATGGTCTAAGATTTCTTTTTCTTCCTCAGTTATCTTAACTATAATACCTACATCTCCTTGTTTAAGATTTAATAATGGTTCTGAAGATTCCTCAAAAATTCCTCCACAACTTGTGGGTATAGGGTTTCCATGGGGACATGTTTTTGGATGACCTAAAACTTTTTCAAGATTCTTTAAAATATCATTTGGAAGATTATGCTCAAGTTTACAGGCTACTTCATGTACCTTACTCCAATCAACACCTAAAAGGTCTGTAAGTAAACGTTCAGAAAGTCTATGTCTTCTTAAAACTTCCAAAGCTATCTTTTTACCCTTCTCAGTAAGTTTTATACCTTTATAGGGTTCATGGATAACTAAACCTTGTTTCTCCAGTTTTTCCACAGTATTTGTAACCGTTCCTAAAGCAACCTTTAAAACCTCAGCCAAAACACCAGTTTTAGCAACCCCAAATTTTTCCTCAAGCCTAAGAATTGTTTCAAGATACTCCTCAACAGTTGAAGAAACCTTATCCAACTAAAACCACTTAAGACCTTTTCATATTTTTAGAAGAAACTTA
>Ga0190363_1001426_pt1 | contig 14059 bp, 17 predicted proteins | sample 48721867_MG_FD_161272 | JGI IMG/M metagenome (GOLD analysis project Ga0190363, IMG submission 161272) | Hydrothermal vent microbial mat bacterial communities from Southern Trench, Guaymas Basin, Mexico - 4872-18-6-7_MG | ecosystem: Environmental > Aquatic > Marine > Hydrothermal vents >...
GTGGGTTATGTAGTTTCAATAACCAAGTATCCTGTAGTAGGTGTAGTAGGCTTTCCCTACGGATATTACCCCCTAGCATCTAAATTGGAGGAGATAAGGTATTGTGCTAGAAATGGTGCGAGGGAAGTCGATGCAGTGCTAAACCTAATTAACTTAAGAAGTAAGAACATTAAAGAAGTTAGGAGGGAGGTTAAGGAGCTTGTTAAGGAGGCCCATAATCACGGCCTTAAAATTAAATTAATAATTGAGACAAGTATCCTATCAGATAGCGAAATAGTGGATGTCTCAAAGATCATTATGGAGGAGGGAGCTGATTACATTAAAACAAATACAGGCTATGGAAGTAGGGGTGTCTTAATTAAGGATGTAGTTTTAATAAAGGAAGTTGTTGGTGACAAAATCGGGATTAAGGCTGCTGGGGGTATTAGATCAGCCATTGATGCTGCAATACTATTATACTTTGGAGCAGATGTTTTAGGTACAAGTAAGGGTATCGAAATTAGTAAAGAGGCAAGAAGGCTTATTAAACAGTTTAAAAACTCATGTAAGCAGTGGCTTAAATGAGTTGAACTTAATATCTTAAATTACACGTTTCTTAGTGCTTTAATTATGGTATCCTTAGTTAATAAACCTAGTAATCTTCCCTCCTTATTAACTACAGGTAATGTGCCTAATCTATGCTTAACCATTATGTCTGCAGCTAATGCTAAATCCTCATTTGACTCTATAGTTATTGGGTTAGGTGTCATTACGTCTGATGCTAGTGGTAACGCATATATTCCTACAATATTGCTAAACCCTCTATCAAGAAGGCTTGTCCTTCTAATGAACCTAAATGTAGAGCTTATTAATCCGCCAATATTCATGAACATTATATCTGCCTTAGTTATGACTCCAACAACTCTATCCTCATCAATAACGACGACCTTACCTAGTCCACTCTCTCCCATAAGGCTAATTACGTAGTATAGGCTATGTGTTGTATGAACTGTAGGTACTCTTTCAATCATGTAGTCCGACACCTTAAACTTACCTCGATATTTCTCAGCGAAAGCTCTGATGAGGTCCATTTTAGTTATTATTCCGTGAAGTTTACCATCACGCTCGATAACAAGTAGTGAGCCTATGTTTCTTTTGAGCATGGCGTAAGCAGCAGCTTTTATTGTTTTTGAGGGCTGTATTGCATAAACAGGACTAGACATGATTTCATAAGCGTAAATATTAGTTAGTGGTTTAATGTATCTTTTCCTATTATATATTATTCGTACGAAATCACTCTTACTTATAATTCCTACTACACTATCACCGTCAACTATGACTATCCTACCTACTTTGTGCCTAATCATTAAGTTACGTATGTGGGCAAGATTATCATTCTTTGAAGCTACTATAACAGGGCTACTCATGTATGAGGATATCTTAGGCGGCATTATATCACCATTACCTAGCGAGGAGCCCGTAAAGAATATCCCTTTCAGTAATTATACCTTTAAGGTTACCCTCTTCAACAACTAACGCGTAATCAGTATTCGCCATCCGCATCCTATCAGTAACTTCACCTATGTCCATATCCTCACTAACGATTAATGGATCTGATAACCTAATCTTTGATAAAGGTAGTGTAAGTAGTTCATCTAATCTCTTACTACTCAATATACTGAATACTTCATGCTTACCTATCAAGTCTATAATGTTTTTCCACGTAAGTACACCAATAACTTCACCTTCACTAACTATGGGTAATCTCCTAATCCCACTAATGCACATATCCTCTATTGCTGATCCTAATGTTCTATTATAGCTTGACACAATAACTTCTCTACTCATGACCTCACCGACGACTATGCCTGTACGTGATTTAGCTATGAATTTAATTATTGAACCTTCACTTACAATGCCTAATACCCTATTACTCTCACTATCAACAACAGGTAGAGCGCCTATATTATTCAATATCATCATACTAATTACTTCATCAATGCTAACATTCTCATCAACAACGACTAAGCTCTCGCTCATGATCTTACGAATGGGTATCTTTATGAAATCATAAATGGTCTCTATATTATGTTTCCTTATAATATCGCTTTTCTCACCAGCTAGTAAGTGCAAGATATCAGTACCAGCTACCACACCTTTTAATTCATCATTAGTTGTTACTACGGGGATTAATCTTTGACCTCGCTCACTCATTACTTCGCAGGCGTCAAGAATTGTTGAGGCTAAGGTTATTGTCGCTATCTCCTTAACTATTAAGGGTTCTAACTTTGGTACCGCCTTCCTTATGACGGTCTTGAAGTTAGGTTTACCATCGCTTCTAAGCCAGCGATTTCTCTCCTTAATTCTTCTAGGTATGAATTTCTTCATGAAATCACCTCCTCATGAATTTAAACTCCAATATTACCTTAGAGACATCACTCCTATCAACTATTCCTGTAAGTTTCTTTTCATCATCAACAATGGGTATCCTACCTATGTCTTTCTTAACCATAATGCTTAATGCTTTACTTACATCATCAGTGTAGTGAAGGGTTATTGCAGGTGATGTCATAGCATCTCTAACCTTAACTCCTCTCTTAGGACCGCCTTCAGACTCTAGCTCTATTCTAGTGTAACCCTTCCTAATGAGGTCGTGCTGTGTCACCATTCCAATAACTCTAATATCTTTAAAGCTTCTCACAACGGGAAATCCGCTTATCCTCAATTCAGACATTTTCTTCCATAATTTCGTTATGTGGTCTTCAGGAAGTACGAATTCTACATTCTTAGTCATGATCTTAGATAAATCTAACCCTAATTCCTCACTTATTAAAGTTTTATGGATCGTTCTAAGGAATGAAGCGAGGGATACTATACCTAAGTATTTATTATTTCTCGAATTAACCACGGGTGCGTACCATTCATCAAATTCTATCATCACTTTAATAACGTCACTAGCTATTTCATCATCTCTAAAGACTAATGGAGGAGTATCCATTATATCCTTAACCAAAGCATTAGATCTTGTTGAGGTTAACAAAAGTACGTGTGACCTTTTAATTATGCCAACAACTTTACCCTTATCAATAACAGGTAGCATGGATAATGCTAAATCACGCATTAATGCTCTAGCATGCGTAGCTAAGTCATTAGGTGATAATGTAGGGTAATGAGAATCCACTATACGTTTAACACGCAAACTAGCACCAATATATCTAGGTAGTTCGTACCTAAATTACTTTAAGATGAAGCTTAAACCTACCAAAATTATTTCCTAACGTTTATCTCAATAATTTTAGATGGACCAGGTATTCTCATACTTATGTCCTCAAGACTTAACTTACTTAATCGTTGTTCAACCTTCTTTACCTTCGATAAAAACTCGTTAGCTACCTCATTAACATCCCTATCACCAGGTATTATCACAATGTAGGCTATAGCTCTTCTTCTAACATAGTCCCTAGGACCTACTATAACCCTAAAGAATTTATCATCAACAACCTCAACACCTATAGCTAACTCCAGTTTAACGCTTCTAATGTAATTCCTCTTCCCATAAATCATAAATGAACCCTTAGGTAGGTACTGTCCTGGTGGTGCAGAAGTACTTACTTGGTTACCGTAAACCCAGAAAACGTCTATTGAAGCTAAACCTAACTTCCATGCTTTACTATATGATGCAGCTAATACAGAGACTTCGTTAAGATCTTCATCCTTAATGCTGCATTTATCACTAAATATCACAAATACTGGAGCACCATGTATATCCGCATGCATGAATACATCATTATCATTTAAGTATCTCCGTACAATCTTCTCATTCTGCTCAGCACTCCGTCCTCCTATAGCTAAACATCCATTACTTGTTATAATCCAGTGATAGCTCATATACCACTCAATTACCCTTAAAAACGGTTTTACTTCAGCCCTCACTTTGATCCTCTTAGTTAACTTAATTATCTCGTCTTCGATTTCCTTCTTCTTTTCTAATATTCTGCTTAGCTTCTTTCTTAGTGAAGAGGCTTCCTTAATAAGCTCAAAATACTGTTTCTTAAGGTCTTCTCGAATACTTAACTCTATGTTTAAATTATTAATGAATAGCTGAATAGTGCCTTTCCTCTCATTATAGCCGTTTAACCCACAAACTTCCAATATGTCCTTAAGCCAGCCCTTCTCTTTCACGAAGTCTCTACTGCACTTAACTATGTCGTCAACTAACTGGTAATTGCTACTTATTACGTTAATAACCTTCTCAAGCTCTTTAAGTTTCCGATAAGTCTTTGAGTAATCGACTAATATATTGCTTAGTATCTTATTCAACCTCTCCCTCTCTTTCTCTACATCCTCTATTTCCTTCCTTGTAATCACATATGTTGTCAAGGCTCTAAAATATTCATCTATAGCTTCATTAAATGATTCAAATGCTATGAATCTCGTATTAGAGGGCCATAATTTTCGAGGAATGAATGGATGAAAACTTATGTATGTGTCGCTCTCACTATAAACGATAACTGGTTTAGGATTCCTAGTCACATTCTCAATGAAATCCCTAATGTCATTCACTATGCCTACTAACTCGTTCCTTCCAATACTACTAATATCTTGCTTACGTAGCTCTTCATCAAGAACCTCATTAACCACTTCCGGCGGTATGCCTAGAGACTTGATTAATAATGAACCAACCTTACCTTTCCTAGGTAATACTTTAAGTAGGTCATCAAGAGACTCAGATAGTATACCTGGGAATGTTGGTGGCGGTAAGTACTTTAAACCCACCTTAATGGTTCTATCCTTAACATCAAGGGTCTTGGAAGTCATTAAGATCTTTTGGTCTTCATCTACAATAACTAATGCACCCCTAGGTATTAGCTCCAAGATTAGCTTCATGTACCTAGGACCCTTACGTAAGTCGAAGACAATAATTCTTTCAAATTTATACTGATTCACTGAGAGTATTTGTGCGTCCCTGAGAAACCTCCTAAATAACTGTACTTTGCCCTTATATGTCGTCTGTAAGGAATATTTAGTAATGTTCACTCTACATCCAGGCTCTACATACAGTAAGGTTAGCCTTCCATCACTTCCCCTAACCTTAAATAAGTACTTATCCTCATTAACACTGTAAACATTAACTATGTATCCGTTCTTGAGAATACTTGATAACTCCTTGACAAGCACACTTACGTCTAATGAAGTCAATGATTTCTTACTGAACTCCTTCATTAGTACTACCCTCGATACATAATGTTTCACGTAACGAATATTTCTTACAGTTAGCCTTACTACTTAACTCACTCATAATATTATCTAATAATTCCTTATCATTACATAATATTGTATAAAGTAGTATTGAGCCATTAAAGCTTCTCCTCATGTAATCTAGTATAGCGTGTACATCATACCAACACTTTATAACGCTAATAACCGTTACTACATCAGCATTAATGCCCTCTCTAAGAGGTGGGTACGTTAAATCAGCAGCGATTAATTCAACAATAATATTTAAACTAGCACTCTTTTTCTTAGCTATATTTAATTGCTTAGGTGAAAGATCTAAGCCTACAAAGAATATTTGCTTATGACTACCTAAACGGTCATCCATGTATGACGCCAATTCCGCAGTACCGCAACCTATGTCCACGATAGTTAATAGTTCTTTACTAATGCTATTACTATGTAATTCTATGTCTTTAAGTAACATGAAGTACTTTAATCGCTGCTCATTACAATAAAGCTCATCATAAGTTTCCGATATTGTTTCATACCATTCAAGAACCCTAAAAACTTCCTTATCCTCTATAGACTTACTTAGTCTTGAATACATTGCTCCAAATATATGGTTTAGTGATTCATTATTAGTGTTATTCATTACACTACTCAGTTACTATTCTATCTATATGTATGTACTGTCATGTATATGTCATATATTACTACCCATACTATAAATTGGAGAGCGTAAAACGTTATCAATCCTTTAGTAAGAATCTCTTTCGTTGGGGCTCTCGGAATTAGCAATTTATATATTACTGCTGAAGGGATGAAGTTCAGGAAGTATATTGTTAAGAGGGTATAAGACGATACATTCATAACTATGGTAATGAAGGCTAGAATGATCCCAAACACTAAACCCGATAGTATGCGCACTTTAGTGCTATCAATTTCCGAGCTCAAATCTTACACCAAGTCAACATTACTTCTAGGTTTCACTTCTGTATTCATTTATCCATTTTAAGGACTTCCTATTAAGAGTTCACTACATAGGTTCCTTAAGACACTATAGTGTTTCTCAAAGATGTTAAAGTTGCAGTTGGTAATTATGTAGTCATGGATTTCACTTGCAGACATTATTGCTAATTTAAATTTCTCGATAGGCTTATCCACTATATAAAAGCTAATCACATTCTTTCTTACATTATATAAACCTATGATGCTGCCTTCACTACGTCTTACTAGAAACCTATATCCATTGTATGCTTTAATTAGCTCACCCTTACCTCTAATAAGTTTTAAGACCTTATCCTTATCAGAGCCGCCTTCAAGAATTACGTGAAGTCTTACGTAACCTATGCAGTAATTACATAAGCTCGCGATATCACCTACTTGGGAGCACACATTCCTCTTAAAGTCATGATTAAGTATTACCACGAATTCATTTGTTTCTTGATTAAATGCTCTAATTCTTCCATTACATGCTTTAACTAATTTTGTAAATATAGTGTAAAGTGGTCTACCAAGTACTCCTTGAAGTTCTACTACCATATTGCAGCGCATACTCCTAGACCTAACGTAGATTACTGTACTGAGAGCTATTAACGTAATCACGTATTAAGAAATTAAATAAATGCCTATCTTAATGAATAGGTGAGGTGCTAACCTAGATATGGTGAAGGAGAGATATGAATGTATTGTTTGCGGTAGGAAATTCCCTAAAGGTCAGGGTATAGTAATAAGTATCGGAGAGAAACTCTACACCTTTCACAGTAAGGGATGCGCATTAAAATTTCTTAGAAGAGTTATTGAGGAGATTGAACTCTCACATGTAATTAAAGCATTTGAAAAAGTTAGTGATGAGTTTAAGAAGGAACAAGAGGAAAAACAATCGTTAAGGAGTAAGTCTATCTAAAATACAATAAATATAAAAGCCTTATCCGTACTAATTATTAGAATTTGATGATGAATGTGGCGGTCTCGGATGGGTGAAGACTTAGGGCCCACTGAATTTTCATTTAGATACTTACTTTATGGATCTCATCTTAGGTAACGTAACCCCTCTTTGACCTTGATATTTACCTCTATACGGCTTAGTTATTGGTGTAGTTAGCTTTGCGAATACTACGTGAAGAAACCTTACACCAACAGTCAATTTTAATGGGAACGACGTACTGAGAATTTCTATTGTCAACTGGCCTTCGAAGCCTCCATCAATTATTGTTGGAGGCATCATTATACCAAGTCTCGCAAAGGTACTTCTGAGTTCAACAAACCCCATTAGTTCAGGAGGTACGGCTATATACTCCAATGTATGAAGTAGGTAGCGAGTATTAGGTTCTAAGACTATAAAGTCTGAAGAGTCATAGCACTTATAGTATTTACTGACATCAGCACATTCAGAGATCTCTAACGTTTCACTACTACTGAGTATCTTACAGTAACCGCCCCCTAATCTCAAATCAAGCCCATTCTCTCTAATAATTTTCTCATCAAAGGGTTCAACCTTTAACCTTCCACTCTTTAGATAAGCTCTTAAATCAAAATCCGAAAGTATCATGGCTATATACCTCTTTCACAACCTTTTTTAATCATTTCAGGTAATTCAGGAATTATCTTAGATGCCTCATCAATCATCGCCTTTACAACCTCTCTTATTTCCCACTGAGCCTTAGGTGATAGTCTTAAACAAGCTATATGTATTAACTCCCTCAGATTAACTGTCATTAATATTCTTGTAGTGACTGCTTGAGGAAGAATGTATCTAGCATCCTCATAAGGTACTCCAGCGTTAATGAACTCCTCATATGTACGATAAAGCTCCTTAACAATGTTTATATAGGTATCCCTTAATCCTTTCTTAACTACTGTCTCAGGTATCACATATTCCTTCTCTGCAGTGGAGTATCTCTGTGATTCCTGAGTATAACTAGCTATTCTATGCCTAACCAACTGATGAGAAGTAACTCTACTTATACCTTCTATAAGAAACGTAAATACCACATGCTCAAGGACGCTTGGGAACTCAACAGCCTTAATTAGCCACTCACGAACTTTATCATCAGGATAGTCCCTAAGATAATACTCATAACTTTTCTTAAGCAAAGCACCTGATGAAGTCTTTATGGCTAAGACTATAATCCTTCTAGGATCTATGTTATTACCTGATGTCCAACTAATTAGCCTAACCCTAGGTTGCATCACATCTACCCATATTTTGACTTCCTATGAAAATTTAATTTATAATTTACAGCAAATAAAGCTAAAAGATAGAATTATCTCTTACACTTCGCTTCGTATTCCTCTTTAAGATTCCTCTCAATGATATCTCCTCCAGGCTTAACTTCACGGAATGTTTTTGTATAGTACTTAAAGATCCTTACCTTATTACTTAACCAGCAATCAGGTTCTAGACCTGCTTTTAAGCATGTTTCAGATAGGAATGTCTCCTCATCCCAACAGTAATCTATAGGAACTTCAGGGAGGAGTAACCCTTTATATATACCGTAATCAATTATTAATCCATCTTTACCTATACTTACTTCCTTAATTATTTCAGTACCCCTCTCGGTTATCTCTATGGGGTTAGACAGTACTGAGACTTCAATTATGACTCTATCTAGTTCTTCAATACTCATAGGCGGAAATCTAGGATCTTGAGTTGAGGCTGCTATGGCTGCGTTAATTACATTCTTAACTAGGGGTTCAAATGCTTGAGTATATCCTATACACCCTCTTAACTCATTAGTAGGATACCCTAGTATGGTTACGAATGACATGCCAAGTTTAAAGAGTTTTTCCGGAGTATTGGGTGGAGACTCAATAACCTTTCCGTCTCTTAAGTAAGTCTCGATAGCCTTCCTAGCAAGTTTAACTAGGAATGTGCCTTCAGTAATGGTTAACTCATTAGGGTCTATGACTTCCCTCACTCTTAACACCCCTTCTTAAATTTGCTGATCTAATATTAATTACGTTCTTATTTACCTTCTCAATGATCTCACTTATAGTCCTCCAGTGATTGCCTTGCCAATAAATCTTACCACACTTAGGGCATTTCCAGAACTTATCGTATTTAGCTCCAACGCTTGGCGGTACGAAGGATAGAGCTTCAGCCTTAGTTATTATAATTAAGAGCGTATTGCAATATGGGCATCTAGTCTCTTTTTCCTTAAACTTTACCTCTATACCTGTCTTTAGGCTTATCTTAGTTAAGACGTCAACTATTTCTGTAGAATCAATTAGAATTGCCTGTAATCCTCTTTTTCGAGCTCTTCTAACTAAACTGATATCCCTGGTTAAGATGACTCTATCATCTCTCTCAGCAATTCTTAAAATTTCATAGTCTTTGATGTTCTTGGAGTATACCGTATCGTAGCCCAGCATCCTCAGCCATCTCGCTACATCACCAAGCATACTATCCGCAATAAATCTCATGGTACTTCACTCTAAGTACACTTCATTACGTCCTTTATTAATCTTAATTTACGGATAAGACCAACCTTATTAATGTTGCTGAGTAAGCACTTTATAAGGGAGTTACTCTAATAGTGAGGGGGTAATTATGAGTAAGGCAAAGGAGGAAGTGAAATGTGTTGGTGTTGTGCTTGGGTATAGGAGGGGATCTAATACGCAATATGTTAATCAAGTATTGATTAAGGTTTTCTCAACGGAAATTAAGAATGTATCTAGTTTGATAGGTTCTAAAGTAATTGTTAGGGATAGTTATGGTAATGAATATAGAGGTAAGGTAGTTAGAGCTCATGCTAGGGGACGTAATAATGTAGTCATAGCAGTATTTAATACGAACCTACCTGGCCAGGCTATAGGGGCTGAGGCATTAATAGTTTAATTTATGACTAGATCTTACTTCGGCTTGGTACTACTTCCTCCTCTATTCTCTTTAACTGCTTCTTATACATTTCAAGTAGTTCATGAACTGTTGTTGCATCCTCAGGCCCCTTATCATCTCTAAATCTTATGAATCTCGGAAATCTTATGGATATACCAGCACCTTTCTTAATCATATCCTTACAACATGTATGTATTGGTGATAGTGTTAATTCAGCACCTATTATTTCGACTACTATTGCTGGAGTTAGCCACACATCAGGCTTCATTATTGAGTCAACTCTTGGATGCTTATGTGGTATTATGTAAGGCTTCAATATTTCATTAAGTCTTAATAAGTCCTCATCAGTAAAGCCTGAACCAACCTTACATACTGTTCTAAACATGTCGCTATCAGGATCATATGCTGCTACTAGTAGTGCTCCGTACTTACCAGCTCTCCTACCCCTACCAGCAAAGGCGCCAACGACGACGAGATCTACTGTATCGGTCATTTCACTCTTATAATCTCTCTTATACTTAATCCATAACCACCCTCTAGCACCTGCTTGGTATATTGCTTGCTTATGTACGGCCTTAACCATCACGCCCTCAGCACCATCCTCAATCGCCTTCAGGAAGAACTTCTCAAGTTCGGCGGGATCATCAGTGACTATGTGTTCAGCTATTCTAAAAGTGTCAGTTTCATGAATTATCTTACTAAGTACTTCCCTACGTTCAATGATGGGCTTAGTTGTTAAGTCTTCACTCTCATTATAGAGCACGTCGAAGAGGTAGACAGCTACTGGATAATCCTTTATGGCCTCATGTATGTCATGCTTCCTCTTCCTATGCATGAGCTCCTGGAATGGCTTCATTTCACCTGTATCTGGATCTATAGCTACTATTTCACCCTCAATGATGGTTTCATCACTTCTAACGTTGCTCAGCACCATCTCAACGACATCCGGGTATTGATGTGTTATGTTTTCAAGCCTTCTTGAATAAATCCATACCTTATCTCCTTTCTTATGTATTTGCGCTCTCTCACCGTCATACTTGTACTCAACTAGAGCTTTACCACCAACCTTACTCATTATTTCATGGGGATTACTTAATCTCTCAGCTAGCATAGGCCTAATAGGTATGCCTACTTCAGGTTTTATTTTAGCAATGGACTTTATACCTTCACTTGCTAATAATTTAGCTATATTCCCTAGATCAGCGCGTATATTGTATGCCCTCTCGATTATTTGTCTGTAAGCTTGAGATCCACCATAAACTATGGCTAAGGCGTCCATTATTGTTGCGTCACCTATGCCTAGCCTCAACCTTCCTTCAATGAACCTTACTAGGTACCTTGCTTCTAGAGGTGAAGCATCAGCTATTAATCCAGCTATTAAGTTTATCTTAATGTCTCTACTACCTTCACCAGTTGCTAAAGCTACTTTAGTTAACGTGTTATAGACTCTCTCAACAGTAAGCTTAACCTGCTTTGCGGGTGTGACTAGGAATTTAGCAAGTCCCATAGCTCCTCCAGCACTTGATCTTTGCTTTAAGTACTCAGCAGCTTTTCCTAAATCACCAAATTTCTTATATAGGGCTTCAACCTCGGATTCACGTGCTCTAACAGCTTTAGCTATAGCTTTAATGAGTAATTTCTCACCAATGCCTAATTCAGGCATGCCCTTCCAATCAGGCCATAGTTTTCCCTGAATAAGATATACTACTTTATCAATTAACTCCTTAGGTGTCTTCCTAAATAACTCAACGAGTGCCAATGTTAATTGAGTCCTACTAGTTATCCTCTCTATTCTGTCAAATGTCTTAGCAAGTATTGATAACTCCACTTTACCCCCTGAAGACATACTTTATCAAAGTTAATTAGTTATTAAGTGTTAGGGTAATTCAGGCAAATAAAAACTTAAATTCACTGATACAAGCCTTAACATGTCAATGATGAGAACCCGGCAAGAAGGTTATCGATGCCTTATCAGTGTTACGCTGAGGTCGGGCTACTTTCTATGAATCTCTCTCCATAAATACCTAAGAGCTATCTCTAACTCCTTCATTAAGGACTTACTATTGATTCCCCTAATTACTATTTCAGTAACATAACCCTTACTCTCCTTAACCTCAAAATCACTTAATTCCCCTAAATCCTTCTTATCCTTAAGTAGCTGAACTAGGAATGAATTAAGTAGCGTATTATTTGACGGTATTGACTCACGTAGTATGATTCTAATACTATCTCTAAGTTTAACTATGTTCGCTACGATATCGTTACCTATAGCAATAACCTTAACATTATCAGGACTTAATACTCTATCCCTCATCTCCTCTTGAGCATGCTTACCGCTTATCTCCATGAGCAATTGTTTATATACGCTTAATTCTCTTTCCAGTTCTCTAATTCTCCTTCTCAAGAACTCTATAATCTCCTTCTTACTACTTACTTCATTAGCACCATTACCTTCATTCCCTCCTGCAATCACAATTAATCACCTAATGTTTAATAAAATCGAGTAGTGTGGGTCTCCTACCCTCACCTCTAACCTCACTTAATGCCTTAACTATGAGCTTAAAATCACTTTCTAATGCCTCCCTTAGTTGCGGATTATAGAGTGCTGCAGCAGGATGATATGTAGGTATTACCTTAACCCTAAGATCAAGCCTCAAATTAACTTCATATACCTTACCTCTAATTTTACTAATACCTAGCCATCTTCTATTCCCTAAGAACTCAAAGATGTATCTACCTGCATGATTTCCTAGAGTAACTATTACCTTAGGTCTTATTAAGGAAATTAATGAATCAGTATATACTGAGCATGCTCTAATTTCATCATCTTTAGGATCCCTATTGTTTGGAGGTCTACACTTAACTACGTTAGTTATGAAGACTTCAGATCTCTTTATATTGATGTCCTCCAAGAGCTTATTTAGTAACTGACCAGCCGCTCCTACAAATGGTCTTCCCATCTCATCCTCTCTCCTACCTGGGGCTTCACCTAAGAAGAAAATCTCAGCATTTAATGAGCCCTCACCCGGTACCGGATTTCTCCGATATTTATGTAAGGGACATAGAGTGCAGGTTTTAATCTGCTCAACTATCTTCAGCCATGAACTCTCCTTATCCTGCATGCACCACGCCAAAACATTCTTCTCAACAAAGCATTAAAACTTATTAAATTAGTCACCTTCCAAGACCGTAGTTTAGATTTTTAAATTCCTTCTAACGATTTGGAGTAGGTGTCTAGTGTGGGGTTAAAGAAAGGTAAGTATGCTTATGTGAAATTAAGTGAGGGTAAGTATGTTAAGGTTAGAGTATTTAAGGGTAGAGCTGATAATGTGCCTGATAAGTACATAGTTGTTGGACCAATAGTTAAGAAACCTCCACATACAGCTAAAGTAATTGATATACTTGAATTACCTAAGGATGTAGCTGATAAGATACTTAGTGATGTATATATGACTACTAAGTGAATTAGCTTTAGCTTCTCTACTTAACTATTGAGATCATTAGGAGCTGCTTTTACTCTTCGGTACTGCTATAATTAATTCCCTACTCTTATCTACAATATTAAGTATGCCCTTCTCCGCTAGCATCTTAATGAGTTTCCTAGCAACAGACACCTTAACATTCAATGCTGATGCAAGTATTGAGGGTGTTACTAGATCAGCAGTCTTAACAGTTCTCTCAGCTCTCCTAATTAATGAGTTATCTATTAGTGATGGTAATACCTTTCTTTCCTCCTTAGACTTCCTAATTAATTTAGCCTCCTTCCTTCTTTGCTTATCAAGTGCTGATAGAGGTTTTTTAGGTTTACCTCCACCCATACTAAGCACCACTACTCCACACTAACTAAGAAATTAAATTTTTAAATGACCGCTCACTTAGACTTATCAATAGCTACACAATCCGGTTTAGTAAGTGAGTAGGTGACACCAGTTAGAGACTTGTAGATTTTTTAAGCTTCCTACATAGTCTAGGTTAAATAGTGGTGTAGATTATGAGGTTAGTAACAGTAAAAATACCTGAAAT
>Ga0190363_1001428_pt1 | contig 14049 bp, 8 predicted proteins | sample 48721867_MG_FD_161272 | JGI IMG/M metagenome (GOLD analysis project Ga0190363, IMG submission 161272) | Hydrothermal vent microbial mat bacterial communities from Southern Trench, Guaymas Basin, Mexico - 4872-18-6-7_MG | ecosystem: Environmental > Aquatic > Marine > Hydrothermal vents > Microbial...
AGGCTCACAGACTGCCAATCTCTTCCCACTTGTGCTTGGTATAGTTCCCAAGGAAAACGAAGATGGCGTGTTAAAGAACATAATAGAGGATGTTATGGAGAAACATAACGGACATCTCCACACTGGCAATACCGGCACAACTTGTATGATAGATGCGCTAACTGAGCATGGATTCGGGGATGTCATGTACAAAGTCGCCACCACAACTACCTATCCCGGTTGGGGATATATGGTCAGGAAAGGGGCGACTACAATTTGGGAGAGCTGGGGATTGGGAAATGGTGCCGAAAGTATGATAATGTGGGCTACGATAGAAGAATTCTTTTACAATGATTTGGCCGGCATTAAGGGTCCGGATTACTACGGGCCTGGCTATATGACACCGGGTTTCAGGGAGATTGAGATTAAACCTCACCTCCTCGGTGATTTGACATACGTCAGTGCCTCAATCAAGACTGTAAGAGGCATGGTATCTTCAAGCTGGAAAAAGACAGACAATTCTCTTACTCTTGAAGTTGGAATACCTGTCAACAGCAAGGCGAAGGTGAGCATACCGAAGATGGGATTGGAGAACTTCGGGATCACGGAGAGTGGGAAAACCATTTGGGAAGATGGCTCTTACATTGGCGGTGTTGAGGGCATAACTGGTGGCATAGAGAGCAATGAATATGTGACATTTGACGTTGGCTCTGGTTCTTACTCCTTCAAGTTGATTTCAAAACAAGGAGAAGAATCGAAGAATTAAAAATGACTTAAGCGTAAATCGTTGCGAATAACTAGAAGGAGGAAATTAGCATGGCAGAATTAGAATCTTTCGAGGTAGCAAAAGGAGATACATTTGGTGATTTGCTATCCAAGGACAGAATTCGAAGCGGTGAGAAACTTAAAATAGGTCTTTTAGCCGGTGGTTTCTTCGAGTACTGGCGGATGTATCCCGGTACACTGAAGGAAAAGGTTGAGAAGGACAATCAGGTGATTCTTAAACGGTTGTCGCAGAAACATAACATCGTTTATCCAGGTTTGGTGGATAGCATGGACACCGCAGATGAAGCTGGCAGACGCTTCCGAGATGAGCAAATTGACCTCTTAATTATCGCAGAAAGAACCTATATTCCGGACATTTATATCCACCAGGTACTCTCGCATATTCCCGGAGTCCCTCTTCTGCTATACATTTCTCAGTCCCGCGATACATTTGACCTTCAGAGTGATTACGAGGGTACATTACGTAACAGCGGTATGATGTCTACCGTTCAGCTCGTAGCCGGTTTCCGAAAGATGGGCATATATGATAACCTTGAAGTGGTGGTGGGAAGCATCTACGATGACGATGCATACCGTGAGATTGAACGCTATATCGATTTGGTTACTATTTACAAACAGCTCAAGGCCATGACGATAGGAGTAATTGGCCACGTTTTTCGAGGCATGTTCGATTTTGAATATGACAAAACAATGGTTAAAGGAATGCTGGGACCTGAGGTTCTACACATTCAGATTAACCATCTGCTCGACATTTGGGGGGAAATCTCTGCGGAAGACCCGGATGTGCGTGAACTGGTCGATAAGGTGCATTCTAACTACCGATTAGAAGGAGTTGAAGAAAGTGACATAATCGGCGCGGCCCGTGTCGCTGTAGCATTGAAAAGACTCGTCCGTCGATTCCGACTTGACGGTATAGTTCTCCTTGGCCAACACTATGTGGAGGCAAAGACCAAAGCTACTTCTTATCTTGGCATGGCAGAACTTCATGAAGAGGGGAAGACGCTTGGAGTGACAGAAGGAGACGTGTTGGGGCTCATCATGATGAAAATTATGCGGCATTTTACGGGTTTGACGCCTTTCTTTGGCGAGTGGGGTGAGTTCGATGTACAACGCAACGCAATAATGCTCCTCGGGCATGGTTTTGCTGACCCAACCCAGGCGAAGAAAGGGACTATACCCAAGATTACCCCTACACCTGAGCGGTGGGGACTTGAAGGAAAAGGTTTCAGCTTCGAAATGACTTTTGATCCTGGACCTGTCACTTTCGGTCACTTCATCCGCGATGCAAAAGGCTGGAGAATGCTCATCAGCGGGGGAGAGATAATGGATTTGCCGGCTATACCAATCCACGAGGTCTCAATGTTCGTTTCTGTTGAAAGGCCGGTTAAAGAGTACATCGAAATTCTTACCAAGCATGGTTTTCCCCATCACTGCATCGCCGTCCGTGGAGATGTACGGAAAGAGCTCGGTCAACTGGCTGATTTAATGGGAATGAAGAAAATATTCATCTGATTGGTGGTATTAAAAATAGCATTACGTCTGATACGCTACCGATTCTCATTGCTGAAAATCTTTATGAAAAAAGGAGGTCGAAATGGATACTCAATTTTTAGCTTTAATTCTATTGCATTGGTGCACGGGCCAATTTGAAAACACCCTAACACCGGTAGAATTAAAATGCGAATATTTGAAAAACCCTCTGGGTATAGATGTAGCACAACCAAGATTTAGCTGGGAACTTAAATCAAGCCGGCGAGGGCAAATGCAGTCAGCTTATCAAATCCTAGTTGCCAGCAGTGAGGAGAAACTCAATGCCAATATCGGCGACAAGTGGGATAGCGGAAAGGTAGCATCGAGCCAATCGGTAAATATTCCTTATGAAGGAAGCCCTCTGAGGAGCGGTGAGGGGTGCTACTGGAAAGTCAGATGTTGGGATAAGGATGGCAGACCAGGCCCATATAGTGAACCAGCCACGTTTGAGATGGGATTGCTGAACGAAAGCGACTGGGAAGGGAAATGGATAGGAGCAGATGTCTCAATTTCCGCTCCACTTCTTCGCAAGGAGTTTGACATTACGAAGGGAGTCAAACGGGCCAGGGTATACATTTGTGGGCTAGGCTGGTATGAGCTTTATATCAATGGCGAGAAGGTAGGAGATCATGTTCTTGACCCAGCCACAACCGATTACACTAAACGAGTGCTGTATGTAACCTATGATGTGACAGATTACCTGAGAATTGGTCGAAATGCGATAGGCGTCATGCTCGGTAATGGATGGTATAGCTCAGACGGAAAGCCGCCCGGAAGGGAACCATATTCAGACAGACCAAAGTTGCTTCTGCAGATGAATATAGAATTCACGGATGGTAAGGGTGTGAGTATCGTAACTGACGATACATGGAAAACTTCTAAGGGTCCAATTATTGCCAATGATATCTGTAATGGAGAAGTTTATGATGCTAGACTGGAAAAGCCTGGCTGGAAAAGCCCTAACTATGATGATTCTGATTGGGATAAGGCTCTCTTGGTAGAACCTCCAGGTGGAGCTTTGACCTCCCAGATGATACCGCCTATCAAGGTGATGAAGACCATCAAACCTGTAAGGATCATGGAACCGGAGAAAAATATCTATGTCTATGACTTTGGACAGAATTTCACCGGTTGGGTAAGACTTCGCGTGAGCGGCCCAAGAGGCACGAAGGTGACCCTGAGATATGCTGGGAGATTGTATAATGACTACAGATTAGACCCAAGAAACAATTATGGCGCTGACCAAACTGACACTTACATCCTGAAGGGAGAAGGCACTGAGGTATGGGAACCGCGATTTACTCTTCACGGTTTTCGCTATGTGGAAGTGACTGGATTCCCAGGCACGCCGACCAAGGAAAATTTGGAAGGATGCTTTGTGCGTTCGGCAGTGGAAACTATTGGTAGTTTCAGATGTTCCAATCCCTTGCTCAACCAGATTCATCATAATGTCTGCTGGACATTTGCAAGCAGCTTTCAAGGTATCCCACAAGATGCTGCTGAGCGTTGTGAACGTGTGGGATGGTTAGGCGACCCGGGTTTCGTAGCAGAAGATTATATCTATAATTTTGATACAGCCGGCTTTTGGACAAAATGGCTCGACGATATAAAGGATTCTCAGAAACCAGATGGCAATCTACCTGTTGTTAGTCCACCACATTGGAGAGATGTTTATTCGGAATACCCTGCATGGAAAAGTTCCTATCCACTTTTTGTTTGGTATGTATATCAATATTATGGGGACGAGCGAATCCTGGAAAAGCATTACGACGGCATGAAGAAACTGATCGACTTCTTTAGTGCCAAAGCAGAGAATTATATCTTGTCCTACGGTCTTGGCGACCACATGGAGCCGGACAGAGAGAAAGGTGAAAGCAGCTTTCGTCCAAAGCGTACGCCGCCTTCTTTGACGTCAACAGCGTATTATTATTTCGATACCTGTATTTTAGCACAGGCAGCAAGAGTTCTTGGAAAAGAGGATGATTACAAACGTTATTCTGACCTGGCCAAGAATATTAAAGATGCTTTCAGTAGGGAATTTTTTGACGAGAGCACAAATCAGTACGCTACCGGCAGCCAGACTTCAAACGCTCTCCCCCTTTATCTCGGTATGGTTCCAGAAGGTAGGGAAAATGCTGTGGCGAAGAATCTGGTTGAAGATATCATGATAAATCACGATGGTCACCTTTCCACAGGAATTATAGGCACTAACGCCTTGGAACAAGCTCTGCCTGAATCTGGTTGGGCAAACGTTTTCTACGTGATTGCTACCAAGACAACCTTCCCGAGCTGGGGTTATGAGGTATTAAAAGGGGCTACTACCATCTGGGAGGCGTTTGAATACTGTCCCTGGTGTAGCCTTAACATGAAAATGTTCGGGAGTGTGGAAAAGTTCTTCTACAAAGACCTTGCCGGAATCAGTCCTGCTAGTCCCGGTTATAAGCGGATTTCCATCAAGCCACATATTATCGGCGAATTGAAATACGTTACCGCTTCAATCAAGACCGTCAGAGGCGAGGTTAAATCCTCCTGGGTAAGGGAGGGTGATAATAAGCTTCGCATGGAGGTAACCATCCCCCCAAACAGTCAAGCTAAAGTAAGCGTTCCGAAGATGGGATTGGAAAACGTCGTGATCACAGAGGGTGGGAAAACCATTTGGGAAAACGGCTCTTACATCGGCGGTGTTGAGGGCATAACTGGTGGCATAGAGAGCGCCAAATATGTGACATTTGACGTTGGCTCTGGGTCTTACAGCTTCGAAATGAGTAGTGAAACTCCGAGGAAGCCTTCAATAGAATACAGTGATCTTGAAGCGCCTGAAAACGTGAAAGCCGGTGAACCCTTCGAGGTGAGCGCTGTTGTTAGGAATAAAAGTAACTATAATCTTCTCCCGGAAATCCAGCTGACCTATGGTAGGAAAATCGATTGGAAAGTTATTCCCTTAGGAAGCGGTGAAACCAGAAAGGTAACTTTTACTATTAAATTTGATAAACCTGGAGATTATGGGGTCAGTATAGGTCCGCTTCCTCAAAAAACTGTGCATGTTGAACTGGCCGACCGGCCGTGAGAAGGAGGGTTAGAATGGTCTCGCTCCTTTCTGGTAGCATCCTATCTCAAGCTGATGACCTGCTTCCCATTCCTGACAAGCTTGTTGTCTTAACGTTCGATGATGGGGTCAAGTCGCAAGCTACCTTCGTCGCACCGCTTTTGAAGCGGTATGGTTTCAGGGCGACGTTTTTTATCACAGAGGGCCTTAACTTTCTCAGGAACAAAGAACGCTACATGACGTGGGAGGAGATTAAGAAACTGCATGAGGCAGGTTTTGAAATCGGCAACCATACAGGCCACCACAAAGACGTTAGGAGTCAATCGAGGGAAGAATTCCTCGCTGACTTGGAACAGATTGAGGAGCGTTGCAAGGAACACGGTATTCCGGTACCTAAGACCTTCTGTTATCCCGGCTATAGTTTCAGTCGAATGGCAGTAGAAGTTCTTGCGGAAAAAGGTTACCTTTTTGCGCGGCGTGGTGTTGCGCCGGAGTTTCCCTATTCGGACAAAGGAGACCGAGGCCCTGCTTATGACCCTACTGAAGACCACCCTCTGCTTATCCCTACTACCGGTGCCTCTGGCCCAAACTGGACCTTTAAGGATTTTGTCTGGGCCGTCAAGCAGGCCAGAGATGGGAAGATTGCTGTTTTGACGTTCCATGGTGTGCCTGATCTCGACCACCCTTGGGTGAACACCAACCCCTTAGTATTTGCAAAGTACATGAAGTACCTTCACGACAACGGCTACACAGTAATTGCGCTTCGCGACCTGGCCAAGTTCGTTGACCCCACTAAGGAGCTGAGCAATCCTCTGGAACCGATCAAACGGCGGATAAAACATACCACAAGCCGTCTATCGTAAAAGGCACCCAACTGGGGGTGAACCAGTACGCCAAAGCCCTTACTTTTCTCAAGTTGATAGTATACTAAATCATACAATCATTGAAAACCCCTATTGAGCGGGCCGGCGGGTTGACTTTCATAATGAAATAGTGTATCCTTTGCTATGACCAGAGGAAATCTGATCGGACAGGTGTGAAGATGGTTAACCTTGGAATCGACGTGGGGTCGATAAGCGTCAAAGTTGCCGTTGTAGGAGATAAGGAGGATCGGGAGCTATTTAGAAAGATCGATGAAAACAGCTATAACCTTTCCTTGGTGAATAACTCCTTTATCGACAGACCGATTTTGATATCATCCTACCGGAGGATAAAAGGGGAACCGCTTAAGGTAACGTTTGAAATACTTGATGAGATATATAAACTCATCCCCGAAATTCAGGGGGTAAGGGTGACAGGAGTAGCTGCAAAGCTGGTGGCTGATCTGCTGAACGCCCCCGTGGAGAACGATTTCAAAGCTGTGGCCGTGGGAGTCGGCATGCTCTACCCCGAGGTTAGAACGATTTTCGAGATGGGGGGTGACATATCGAAGTATATACTTATAGATCGTGACTCCTTCGGCAGGATAGGGATCTTGGATTACGAGAAGAACGGAGAGTGTGCGGCCGGAACCGGATCTTTCATAGATCAACAGGCATCCAGGCTCAAATATGACGTCGAAGAGGTCGGAGATATCGTCCTCAAGGCCGGAAAGCCCCCCACCATAGCCGGAAGATGTTCGGTGTTCGCCAAATCGGATATGATCCACGCTCAGCAGAGGGGATATCAGCCCCCTGAGATCATTAAAGGGCTATGTGAGGCGGTGGTGCGTAATTTCAAAGGGACTATAGTCAAGGGCAAAAAGGTGATCCCGAAGGTAATCTTTATAGGAGGGGTCGCAGCGAATAAGGGCGTCGCCCTCGCTATGAAGGAGGCGTTCAAGCTTTCGGACGAGGAGTTCTTCGTGCCCGAATATTACGCCTGGATGGGAGCGATCGGAGCCGCTCTGATCGAAGCGGAGAACGAGGAGAAGACGGAGCTTAGGGGAATTGAGACCCTGGAACTTCACTCAAGAAAACAGCGTTCCGATTTCCCCACCATGTCCCCGCTATCGATGGAAAAGGTTATCCTGCTGAGGGATAGGGTCAAACCGTACTCCTTTGAGGGCAAGAGTTTGCCCGTAGACGCCTATCTGGGAGTGGACGTCGGATCGGTAAGCACCAACTTCGCCGTGCTGGATGAAAACGGCGATCTGATCATGGAGATCTACACCCGGACCCAGTCCAGACCGATAGAGGTTGTCAGTGAGGGACTGAGGGAGATCGAGAGGAAGATAGGGGATAAAATCAGGATCAGAGGTGTGGGAACGACCGGATCGGGCAGGGAGTTGATCGGAAAGCTCATAGGGGCCGATATCATCAAGGACGAGATCACGGCGCACAAAACGGGAGCGACCTTCGTCGGGGAGAGGCTGATAAACCGCACGCCGGATACCATATTCGAGATCGGAGGACAGGATTCCAAGTTCATCAGCATCCAGGAGGGGATAGTCGTCGATTTCACCATGAACGAGGCATGCGCCGCCGGGACGGGCTCGTTCTTGGAGGAACAGGCTGAGAGGATGGGCATAAACATCGTCGGGGAGTTCGCCCAACTGGCCCTCAGCTCTAAATCCCCTATCAGGCTCGGAGAAAGGTGCACCGTCTTCATGGAGAAGGAGATCGGGCCGTATCTACAGCGGGGGGCGACGAAGGAGGACCTCTGCGCCGGATTGGCTTATTCGATCGCCATAAACTACCTGAACCGCGTCGTTCGAGGTCGGAAGATAGGGGATAGGATCTTCTTCCAGGGCGGAACGGCCTATAACGATTCGGTCGCGGCCGCCTTCGCCACCCTGCTGGATAAGGAGATCATCGTCCCACCGTATAACGGCGTTATAGGCGCCATCGGCGCGGCGCTCCTGGCGATGGAGAAGGTCAAGGCCTTCAAGACCGAGACGAAGTTCAGGGGGTTTGATCTGAGCAAGGTGAAATATGAGCTGAGGGTGTTCACCTGTAGGGGATGCTCGAATTTCTGCGAGATCCAGCAGTTTAAGGTCGAGAACGAGGTAACCTATTGGGGCGATAAGTGTTCCGATAGATACAGGAAACACATCAAGAGCGAACGCGAGCCGGTTATCCCCGATATAATGAAAGCGCGGCAGGAGCTGCTCCTCCGCGAATATGAGCCGGATAAACATGACGGAGCTAAAATCGGATTCCCAAGGGCCATGTATTTCCACGACAGGTTCCCCTTCTGGGCTAAGCTGTTGGATGAGCTCGGCCTTAACCTGGTTATCTCTGATCCCACCAACAGGAAGATCACCAAGGCCGGGGTGGATTCCGCCGTGGCTGAGCCCTGTTTCCCGATCAAGGTCGCCCATGGCCATGTGGCCGATCTTCTGGATAAAGGCGTGGATTTCGTCCTGATCCCCAACGTCATAAACGCCGAAACGGAGTTTCCAGAGGTCAACTCCCATCTCTGTCCCTGGGGTCAGACGATGACCTATGTCATCGGCCATTCGCCCCTTATGGAGGGCAGGGAGGAGATGATACTGAGGCCCAGGATACATTTCCGCGACGGAATGGAGAAGGTGAAGAGGGAGATATACGAGGGTTTATCGCGCCGGTTCAAGATATCGCGTAGACGATCCGACAGGGCGGTCGAGGCTGCATATGAGGCTCAGCGCAGATTCGAGGAGGACCTCCTCAAGATCGGAATCGAAGCGATCGAGAAGCTGGAGGAGGCAGGTGAGCTCGGCATCATCCTGATAGGCAGGCCCTATAACATCAACGACAGCGGTATCAACCTGGATGTGCCCAGGAAGCTCCGCGATTACTACGGCGTAAATGTTATCCCGTATGATGCCCTGCCGCTTAAGGGGATAGACATAAGCGACGTCAACGATAACATGTACTGGAACTACGGGCGTAGGATACTGCAGGCCGCCAAATTCGTTCGGGATCGCCAGAACCTGCATTTGATCTACATCACCAATTTCAAGTGTGGTCCGGATTCATATATCAAACACTTCGTCTTCGAGGCCTCAGGTAAACCATATCTCACCCTTCAGTTGGATGAACACGCCAACGATGCCGGGATAATCACAAGGATCGAGGCATATCTGGATAGTAAGGGATTCCTAAGATGGTGGGCAAGGGAGAAGGTGGCGTGAGATAGGCCATGAATACGCTGAAGATTTACGACGAGCTGAAAGATGCTCTGGGTGAACAAGCTGCCAGGGCTATAGCCAGGGTGATAGACGATCTATATGAGTCGGAGCTTCTCAGATTGAGAGAGGGTTTCGAGAAGCTGATAGAATCTCATAGGCAGAGCCTCGGCAGATTGGATAGGATAGAGCAAAGCATTGGAGAACTGGCGGAGGCGCAGAAGAGGACTGAGGAGAGAATTGGGGAGTTAGCAGAGGCACAAAAGAGAAGCGAGCAGAGGCTGGAGGAACTGGCTGCAAGAGTGGATACGCTGGCTGAAGCGCAGAGGAGGACTGAGCAAAGGGTTGAGGAGCTGGCGGAGGCACAGAGGAAAACTGAGGAGAGAGTTGAGGAGTTAGCGGAGGCACAAAAGAGAAGCGAGCAGAGGATTGAAGAACTGGCGGAGGCGCAGAGGAGAACCGAGGAGAGGCTGGAGGAACTAGCTGCAAGAGTGGATACGCTGGCTGAAGCGCAGAGGAGGACTGAACAAAGAGTTGAGGAGCTGGCGGAGGCACAGAGGAAAACTGAGGAGAGGCTGGAGGAACTGACTGCAAGAGTGGATACGCTGGCTGAAGCACAGAGGAGGACTGAGCAAAGGGTTGAGGAGCTGGCGGAGGCACAGAGGAAAACTGAGGAGAGGCTGGAGGAACTAGCTGCAAGAGTGGATACGCTGGCTGAAGCACAGAGGAGGACTGAGCAAAGAGTTGAGGAGCTGGCGGAGGCACAAAAGAAAACCGATCAGAAGGTCGAGGAATTAGCTGAAGCTCAAAGAAGGACTGAGGAGGAGCTGAGAAAGCTGGCAGCAGCCCAAAGGGAGACGAGGAGGCAATTGGGAGGACTCGCTCACACGGTGGGATACAGGCTGGAGGACGAAGCGTTCAAAGCTTTGCCGAAGCTGTTGGGAAGGGATCTGGGAGCCAAGCTCGTAGGGAGACTGAAGAGGGATTATATCGAGATCGCACCCGATAGATACGTCGAGATCAACATACTCGGCAGGGCGGTCAAAGATAGTAAGGAGTTCGTCATCATAGGGGAGGCGAAGAGCCAACTGAGAAAAAGGGATGTGGATGGATTTATCAAAAGGTGTGAGGGATTGAAGCGATTTCTTGGGGAGGATCAGATCAGGGTTTTGGTCGTCTACCAGGCACCACCTCAGGTTCAGAGGTATGTTAAGGAAAAGGGTATCATGCTCTACTTCTCCTATGATTTCAGCTAGAGGAGGATTTCATAATGGCTAAGCTGTCCAGAGAGGAGAAGAGATTGGAGAAGCTTCTACGGAAGAGGATGCTGGCCGAGCAGAGGGCCGAGCTCAGAAGACGTAAGGTCTATATCCCTCAGATGAACTACCCAGGATCGAGAGCATTGGCGGCCGTTTTGAGATCCGCCGGGATAGATGCCGATGTGTCGCCCGACGACACGAGGGAGGCCATAGACATCGCCGGAAGATATCTCTCCGGCGATGAGTGTCTTCCGGAGAAGATCACGCTGGGCGGACTTCTCAAGGTTCTGACGGAGGAGGGCGTGGACCCCGGCAAGGTCGCCTTTTTCATGCCGACGGCCGGCGGCCCGTGCAGGTTCGGACAGTACAGGGTCCTCGTCAAGAAGATACTGGACGATCTAGGTTACAGGGATGTGCTGATCGTATCGCCATCGAGCAAGGACGGATACAGGGGAATAGCGGAGGCGTCGACCGAGCTGATCCGAACGGCATGGTGGGCGGTCGTCGCTTCGGATACGCTCATGAAGATGCTTCACAGAACCAGGCCATACGAGGTGAATAAGGGCGATACAGATGAGGTATTCGAAAGGGGAACCGAGCTTATATGTAAGGTGTTGGAGCAGAGGATACCGCTCAAGGAGAAATTCAACCTGCTCAGGCAGACGATGGAACAAATCAGGGATGAGTTCAGGGCCATTCCGGCCATATACGATCCTGAAAGGCCGCTCATCGGCGTCGTGGGCGAGATATTCTGCAGGATGAACGTGCTGAGCAACGAGGATCTGATACGAAAAGTTGAGGAGTTGGGCGGAGAATGCTGGCTGTCGGATGTGTCCGAGTGGATATGGTATACGAACAGGGAGACGATCAAGAGGATAATCGACGCGGGCAAGAGGTTCTCGGTGGATATGATCATAGAGAAGATAAAGGCACGGATACAACGCCGGGATGAGCATCTCCTGCTTGAGCCTTTTAAGGAGGATCTGCGCGGCTATGAGGAGCCGGATGACATCAACGTGATCCTGGAGGCAGGACTGCCATATCTGCCTGTGGACGGCGCCTTGGGCGAGATGGTTCTCAGCGTCGGCAAGGCCGTGTATCTCTATCGCAAGGGCGCCGACGGCATAATCGATATCAGTCCCTTCACCTGTATGAACGGCATCGCCTCCGAAGCGGTATACCCACATCTCAGCCGCGACCACGACAACATCCCCATAAAGAACTTCTACTTCGACGGCACGCTGACCGATCTGGAGAGGGATCTCGGCATCTTCCTGGAACTGGCCCGAAACTATCAGAAGCGAAAAAAGGTGAAAAGGGTCTATCCGAAATGCTTCGGGGTGAGCTGAGAAGACCGCCCGTCGCCATGACGATAGCCGGGTCTGACTCAGGCGGCGGGGCGGGAATACAGGCTGATCTGAAGACCTTCGCCTCCATCGGCGTCTTCGGCTGCTCGGTGATCACCTCACTCACCGCTCAGAACACCAAGGAGGTCTTGTCGATATATGACCTCCCTCCCCACTTCATCGCCTTACAGTTCGACGCTATCCTAAGCGACATACCGGTCGACGCGGCCAAGACCGGTATGCTCTCACGGGCTGAGACGATCGAGACGGTCGTCGGGAAGATAGGCCAGTATGGGATCACAAAGCTGGTGGTTGATCCGGTGATGGTCGCCACAAGCGGGGATAGGCTCCTGAGCCGGAATGCCGAAAAGACGCTCGTCGATAAACTTCTGCCGATGGCGGCGATCGTCACGCCGAATCTCCTTGAGGCCGAGGTTCTGAGCGGCGTGAGGATCAGATCCATCGACGATATGAGATCGGCGGCCGAGAGGATAAAGATCCTCGGCCCTAAATTCGTCCTCATAAAGGGCGGACATCTGGGGGAAGGGCAGAACGGAGATGCCGTGGATATCCTATACGATGGCGCGGAGTTCCACGAGATCAGATCGAATAGGGTGAAAACCGATAGATTACACGGGGCGGGCTGCACCCTCTCATCCGCCATCACGGCATATCTGGCCATGGGATATGAACCGATTGAAAGCGTGAATTTGGCCAAAAGATACATCCATCGCGCCATCCTCGGCGCCATGAGGATCGGCTCCGGTGGACTCGTACTTGAGTGGAGGGAAGGTTATGAGGAGGATAACTGAGCGCATATGGGTGGAGACCGAATATGAGGGCGCTAACGTCGGCTTCATCCTGACGCAAAAGGGAGTTATATGCGTCGAAAGCCCGATGTCCCCGCCGGATATCAGGGATTGGATCTCCAAGATCAGATCGATAACGGAGGCCGAGATCGCCTACGTGATAAGCACCGATCACCACTTCGACCACTCCATCGGCGATTGGCTCCTCGGCGGCAAGGTCATAATGCACGAATCCTGCCTCGAAGGACTAAGCGAGGTGAGGGAGAACTTCAGGGAATTGTTCAGGCACTTCTTCGAGTGGAAATACGAGGAGGTCAAGGAGGAGCTGGAGGAGATCAGAGTTGAGGAGCCGGATATCACCTTCTCCGAAAAGCTCTCATTGCTGTGCGGCGATGTGACGGTGGAGGTCGTTCACATAGGCGGTCATTGCGAGGGGACCAGCTACGTCTATGTGCCGCAGGAGAGGGTGCTCTTCACGGGCGACGCCGTCTCGATCGGACAGCATCCATACCTGGGAGATGCCCTCTTCGACGATTGGATCAGAGGGTTGGAGAGGATGATGGAGCTCGATGTGAGGTATCTGGTGCCAGGCCACGGGGAGGTCGGCGATAAATCGGACATCGAAAAGCTATTGCGTTTCTTCGAGATGATGGGGGAGAACGTCGAGAGAGGTGAGGAGGATATCGAAGCGTTATATAACTTCTACCCGGTCCGTCCCGAAAGAAGGGAGATGCTGAAGGATTGGCTGAGGGATGGACTGAGAAGGATGAGGGAACAGAGGGGAGGTAATGAGTGACTTCATATTCATCGATAGGTTTAAACGGGAGGAGATAGAGGGGCTCTTCGAGCTAACCGATGATATCAAAAGCAGGCCAGATCTATTCGCGTCGAAGTGTAGGGGGAAGATACTGGCGACCCTGTTTTATGAGCCGAGCACCAGGACGAGGCTTTCGTTCGAAAGCGCCATGTTGAGGCTCGGCGGATCGGTTCTGGGCTTCGCCGACGCCAAGGTCTCATCCGCCGCTAAGGGCGAGACGATAGCCGACACCGCCAGGATGGTCTCCAACTACGCCGATCTGATCGTCATCCGCCATCCCCTGGCAGGCGCCGCCCAGGTGATGGCCGATTACTCGGAGGTGCCGGTCATAAACGGCGGGGATAATAGCAACCAACATCCCACCCAGACGCTCCTCGATCTTTACACCAT
>Ga0190363_1001429_pt1 | contig 14049 bp, 10 predicted proteins | sample 48721867_MG_FD_161272 | JGI IMG/M metagenome (GOLD analysis project Ga0190363, IMG submission 161272) | Hydrothermal vent microbial mat bacterial communities from Southern Trench, Guaymas Basin, Mexico - 4872-18-6-7_MG | ecosystem: Environmental > Aquatic > Marine > Hydrothermal vents >...
GTGTATAGGAAGTTTAGCCGTCTGTGGAACCTTGAATGACTTGGCAGTCGTCGGTGCTGAGCCAAAGTATATGTCCCTATCCCTCATAATCCAAGATGGTTTCTCCCTTCAAGAACTCGAAAAAAAATACTCGATGATGTCAGAGGGGCGAGTAAAATTGTTGATGTTAGCATAATAACAGGAGACACCAAAGTAATCGAGGCCAACGTTGGAGTGGTCATTAACACCTCCGGAATAGGCACTCGATGTGAGGTTCTCGAGAAAAATTTGAAGATTTTAAACGAGTACAGAAAGTATACCTACAAGTGGGTGAGAGACAAGGGATTTGAGGAACGGAGATGCGATAATCATTAGCGGAGGTATCGTTGAACATGAAGCGGGATAATGGCGAGAGGGCTGGGGTTCGATGTCGAAATACGGTCCGATGTTTTTCCGGTCTGGCTCTTCGTCAGGGAGGCTCTTGAAGTTGGTGGTGTGGCTGTGATGAAGGATCCGACGAGGGGTGGATTGGCTGCAGCTCTAAATGAGATTGTCGAAAAGAGTGGTGTCGGTGTAATAATCGAGGAAGAGAGGATACCTATAAAAGATGATGTTCAGAGCCTATGCGAGCTGTTAGGCTTAGATCCACTTGCGATGGCTAATGAAGGGAAAGTTTTGTTCGGAGTTGTTTCTGATGCGGCTGATGATGTCTAAAAGCCCTAAAAAGGACTGGCCAGAGGGATGCAACGCTCATAGGATACCGACGGAGGTTGAAGAAGTAGTGCTGGAAACCGTAGCTGGAACTAAGAGAGTTGTTCCACAGCCAATCTCAGATCCGATTCCGCGTGTTTGTTAACCGGTAGAAGCTTCAGGCTGCTTCTCAAAAATTTGTTACAGCTAATGATCGGAAAATAAGAAAGAGAGTAAAAGGCCTAAGATTTTCTTCAGGACTAAACAAACCCCAAGCAAACCCTAAAGGCAAACTCCGAAAATCGAGGACACAACCAGAACCGGAGCCCAGAACCGGAGCCCAGAATCAACAAAAAATATTAATTCCAAAGATCCTTAAAGGAAATTTATGGGCATTTATACACTTATTCTGGCAGGTGGAAAGGGCACCCGCTTATGGCCGCTCAGTCGAGAAGATTATCCAAAACAATTCTACAACATCTTTAATAGATCCCTTTTTCAGAAAACGATTGAGAGGGCTCTAATATTCTCAAAACCTAAAGAAATAATAGTCGTTACGAATGAGAGGTACAAATTCAGGGTTTTAGATGACTTAGAGGAGATGGAAGTCAACATACCAAAAGAGAATATTATAATGGAACCCGCTGCCAGAAATACCCTTCCAGCAATATACCTCGGAATTAAAAACATAAAAGATGTTGCGAATGCAAATGGTAAAGTTGCCGTATTACCTTCCGACCATTTTGTAGAGGTAGATGGAAGCTATAAAGAGGCCTTTGAGGATGCTATCAAGATTTCCAAAAGGTATCTTGTTACATTTGGAATTGAACCAAAGAATCCCCATACTGGCTACGGTTACATTAAACCGGGGAAAAGAATCGATGGTTCAATCGAAGGCGCTTTTGAGGTTGCAAAATTTGTTGAGAAGCCGGATCTGGAGAAGGCGAAGGAATACGTAAACTCAGGATATCTGTGGAACAGTGGAATGTTCATGTTCGATATAGGAATTTTCATGAAGGAGTGTGAGCTCCATCAGCCTGAGCTCGTTAAGTTGTTTGAGCTTCCCGTTGAGGAGGCGTATTCCAAGCTGCCCGAGATATCGGTTGACTATGGAATAATGGAGAAGACAAAAAAGGCTGCTGTGGTAAAATTAAATTCATTCTGGAGCGATGTGGGGAGTTTTGATTCTTTGTATGAGATATTCGAGAAGGATGAATCGGGAAACGCTATTAGAGGAGAATGTATAGCCCTCAATTCCAGAAACAATCTCGTCTTCGGAGGGAGATTAGCGGCAATTATTGGTGTTGAGGATCTCGTTGTCGTTGATACGAAGGATGCCGTTCTGGTTTGTAATAGACATGACTCTCAGCAGGTGAGAGAGATCGTTGAGATTCTGAAGAAGAGAAACGATAAGAGGGCTGAAGTTCACAGAACCGCATATCGTCCATGGGGGTCATACACAGTTCTCGAGGAAAACAAGTTTTACAAAATAAAGAGGCTGACGGTTAAGCCCAAAAAGAGACTTAGCCTCCAGAAACACTATCACAGGAGTGAGCACTGGGTCGTTGTGAAAGGAACAGCCAAGATAACCGTCGATGGTGAAGAGAGACTTTTGAGGAATGGTGAGAGCACTTTTATTCCAGCTGGTACTATTCACCGGCTTGAGAATCCGGGATTGATTCCCCTAGAAGTAATAGAAGTCCAAATCGGAGAGTATTTGGATGAAAATGACATAGAAAGATTTGAAGATGATTTTGAGAGAGTATGAGTAACTTATTGAATATTGATTTTCTCCTAGTCTCAAGACCCAATTTATATTTTTGTGTTAAATCTCTAACTTTCGATTTACAAAACCGGCCAAAAACCAAATAGTTCAAATTCCGAGAAAAAGATTTTTATAATAAAATACACTTTTTATTCTGTGGATGGGGTTTCAGGAGTTCTTTACCTCCTTGTATTTTTCGCCTACGCACCAGCCATCGGGCTTCTTTGGTATTTTTACCACAAGGATAGACTTGAGCCTGAGCCGAAGAGATACGTTGCCATAACATTTCTCTATGGTGCCATCATCTCAATAGGGATCGCCGTTTTCATTGAGGGTCTTGCGACCATGTTGATTCCGAGAACCTTTCTCACGGTTTCCATTATGGCGGCACTGGTAGAGGAGCCCTCAAAAGCCTTGGCAATTAGAATCCCCTACGAAGGTAGGCAGATGGATGGTGTTATGGACGGCGTCGTCTATGGCACTGCCGCAGGCCTAGGATTTGCCGCCACGGAAAATCTCCTCTATGGTTTTGGCTTTGGCCTTGAGGTGACACTGATGAGGGTTTTGCTAACTCCGATCGCTCATGGGACTTGGACAACAATTGTTGGGGTTGGATTCGGCCTTAAATCCGAGAAAAAGGTGGAATCGATAATCCCCTTCCTAATTTTAGCTATGCTACTCCATTTCCTTTGGGACTATCTCGTATTCATCTCAGAAAGTAACTACATCTATACGGTATTCGTCTTCCTACTCCTCTTTCTAAACGTGTTCCTCATCCGCTACTTCCTAAACCTGGGTATAAGAGAGGATATCGAGAAATTTGGTAAATTTGGTAAATTTGGTTAAATCTAGTTAAATCTGGTTAAATTATCTAAACAAAAAATTCAAAAATATGATATAAATTTCCTGCCCCGAAATCTCAAAAAAAAGAAGAGTTCATGAGAAATATTGAAAAAATTTTTAAACTTTCAATTATTTTTAAAGACTGATGCCAAGCATAAACTTTAAAGCCGATAGCGTTGGCGTTTCCCCTCTTATCGGAATGATTCTCTCACTAGCTATACTTATGGGCCTGATCGGCGTTCTACAGAATTTTGCCGTGCCCATATGGAACTCCAACGAGGAGGCGAACCACTACCTGAAGCTAAAGGATGATTTTATGCAGCTCCCCGGAATGCTTGACAACGCAAGAAACACGAAATCCTCATCCAACTTGTACCTTGATATGGGTGTTGAATATCCAAACAGATTCTTTCTAATAAATCCTCCTCCTTCATCTTCTTCAATTTCAACCTACTCGAATCGGGTAATAATAACCTATACCGAAATAACCGAGAATGGAAGTAGTAGAATTTCATCAAAAACCTTTGAGACCTCAGCAATCCAGCTAAAGCCGAACTACTACTACACAAATCCATTAACTCTTACCTACGAGTTCGGTTCGGTTTTTGAGGAGGGAAGGATTGTTTCTCCAGTTAAACTAACCTCAGGGAATCAGATCAACTTTGAGGTGATTGAGACGAATTTCAATTCCCTCTCGAGCATAGAGACTTTCAACTTGAATCTCCAGCCAATAGCCACCGGGTCGAGTATAAGGGTCCTGAATTGCACTCTGAACTTCACCACTCAGTTCCCTACTGAATGGTACAGAGTTTTCAATTCCCTGGGCTACAACGTGACGATTAACGGAAACTGGGTCAATGTGAGTATAAACTCTCCGATGACGATAAGCCTACCATATTTCATAGTCTCAAAAGATATTATCGGGGCGAAAAAACTTCAGGCCTACAGGATAATAAAGCTCGGAGTGGACACGAATATTCTGACTGGACAGAGCATAGATCTTGGCGTAAAAGTTGTGGATTATTACGACAACCCCGTCTCTGGGGAAGAAATCAAGGTTAATGTCACAGGCACTGGATATTTGCTTCCTGATAAGGTAAACCAGACCGAACTTTCGACGGATGAAAATGGGATTGCGGAAGTCACCTTTACATCCGATTATCCTGGCACAGCGATTGTATGGTTCAATTCGAGCTTAGGTAACGTTAGCTACAGAATAACCGTAGCGAGCGGTAGCGGACCTCCGGTTGCGATGACTCTGGATCTTTCAGCTGAAGTTTCAGGTGTAACACATTATCGTCTAATTTCCACGCTAAGAGATTTAGATGGTGTTCCTCAACCAGATTACAACGTCAGCTTCGCTGTAAATCCCTTTACGGTTAGTGTAAATCCCCTCATAAACCAGACTGATATCAATGGAGAGGCTAAATCGATAGCTGGAGTGGATGCATGCAGCTATGAGCCTTCAAACCTCACATTTGGAATTTTTTCTAAGCTTGAACCTTGGGGAACTCCGTATGATCAGGTTTCCAATCTAAGCATTCCAAACTACCCTTGGAACAGTGGATGGAAATATAAGAGGGACATAACCATAACCTCTCCCGATCTAAAAACGGATTATCCTGTGCAGATCACTTTGAGTGGCGGTCAGTTCGATTTCAGCAATTCCAACGGGAATGATTTGAGATTCTTCGCAAACTACACCAGAACAGTATATGAGATGCCCATTACCCTAAGAGCATATCCGGTTTACAAATTGCCTTTGACGATCTATCCACCTTCATTCGATATAAAGAGGGTAAACGTAACGGTTCATAGGGACAAGTGGTGGGATGAGGGTTGGAGCTATCGTAAACTGATAAGATTTGACTCAGAAGGAAAACTCGTTAGAATTGAGCTTAACGACACGAATTTTGACTTCAGTAAGTCTAGCGGAGACGACATAAGGTTTGTGAAAAACGTAAGGATTGCTGAAATCCCCATAAAAATAACCTCTTCCTACTCACTCGCAGGATATCAGCTTCTGCTTAACATAACCGACAGATCTATTTTGGATCTTATAGCAGACGGTTCCGATCTCAGATTCTATTCATCTCAAACCTCTGATCCGTATGTCGAGCCGTACAGCGGAATACCATACTGGATTGAGGAATTAAACGATAATCAAGCGAAAATATGGCTCAAGCTCGATTTGATTGCGGGTGAGCAAATCATTTACATGTACGCCGGTAACAAAAGCTCTCCCAAATCGAATTTTGATTCCGTCTTTACCAAAGATCCCGACGCTCCGGCTGATTTGGGCTTGCTTGCAGAATACCACATGGATGAGGGAAGTGGGGGCGTAGCCAATGACGATACCGCCAACGGTTTTACCGCCATTCTCGTCAACAATCCCACGTGGGTTGGAAAGGATGGAGGAGTTTGGGACAGTAGGCAGGATGTAAGCTTCTCCGTTGGTGATTCTCTCAGCTTTGATTCTTCATCTGATAGAATGCAGCTTCCTCACACAATCCTTAACGGAAGAACGGAGGTTACATTTGAGTGCTGGATACGCACAACCGATGGCGTTTTTGCAATTATCTCTGGAGCCACCTCCGCCCACTCCAACTACGGGAACGAATACCTCATCTACTATTCCTACGGTTATCTCTACCAATATATCAACGGCAATTCAAGAAGTGTAAGAGTCACAATAAACGATGGCGTCTGGCATCACGTCGCAACAGTAAGACATTCTAACGGAGACATAGACTTCTTCATTGACGGTCAGCTGATTGCAACTAGAACGGGTTTGAGTTCCGATCCTCTCATTATCGATCCAAATGGTCTTTGGATTGCAAGCGAACAGGATTGCGTCGGAAATTGTTGGGATACATATCAAGAATTCACCGGAACGATAGATGAGGTAAAGATATATTCACGAGCTCTATCGACAGGAGAGATCGAGGCCCATTATGAAAGAAGAGTCTACGCACTCGAGCCAGAGGTAAAGATCTGGTATCCCATAAGATTCATCAAAGATGAGACCGTTGAACTCCCCTATTTCATCGAGTACTGGAACTCCGCATTGCATAAGGCAGCGGTATGGATTAGGTCGGAAGATCCCGATACCAAGGTTTACATGTACTATGGAAATCCCTCTGCCTCAACTTCATCAGACGGTAGCAAAGTTTTCAGCTTTTTCGATGACTTCGACATCTGGAGTGGTTGGGGAATATACGGTTCAGGATCGGTTAATCAGTACACTATAAATGGTGATTTAGTCCTCAGAAAATCCGACAACAACGACCCTAATGGTGGTTGGAAGAGTCTTGGTTTTACGGTTTCAGACTTTATTTTAGTTTACAGAGACTATAGAAGGACAGGAGATCCTCAATCGGGGACGCTGAACAGAGTAAGCTTAGAAGATTCAGGATGGAATGGCTATGGGATTCGAAGAACGGGATACACCTACGGCTCAGGTAACTTCTATATAGAAAGAAGAGACAACGCGGGAGCGACAACCCTAACAGCCGATACAGCAACCATGCCGATGGATAACTGGTATACCCTGATCCTCACGAAAAACGGCAACAACTTCAATGCAAAAATCTACAACGAGAATGGCCTGATAAAAGAGATTACTGCCTCTGATTCAACCTATTCAAGCTTTAACAGAGTCGTTGTAAGAGGTGGATACACGTACTATCTCCAGTTCGTGGGAGTGGATGAATACACGGGCGAATCTGGGTATTGGATAGGTAGTGAGGAGGGTAAAAGCTGGTATGGTTGGTTCAATGTAAAAATACCAATGGAGTTTTCCTCCACATCCGATGGCAGGGACATCAGATTCTTCGCAAATCAGGTTTCAGACCCGTATGCGGGAGGGAATCTGAATCATAACCTCTCAATTTCGGGTGATTACTTCGACATCTGGGTTGAGATTCCCTCGAGCGAAGCATTCTCCTCCGAAAAGACCATTTACATGTACTACGGCTATCCCGTCGCATCACAGATTTTGATGCCCGCCTACACACCCTCAAACGTTACCGGATTTTATTCTGAAGCGGTAAATGCTGGTAAGAAATATCTGGCTTTGGGCGAGTATCAGGTTCCGATAACAATCACCGATGAAGATGTGCTGATAAGGATGGATGAAAATGCCAACGACATAAGGATCTTCGAACAGGAGGTTTCGGATCCCTATCAGAATACTTCATACAAGATCCCGTACTGGATTGAATCCAAAAATGACTCCGTTTTGAAGTTATGGGTGAAAGTGAATCTTTTAGCGCCGAAAACGATTTACATCTACTACGGAAAATCCGGCGTAGCTTCTGAAAGTAATGGAAATGCAGTTTTCGATTTCTTCGATGATTTCTCAAGCTATTCAGGGATTGATACTTCGAAATGGGAAGAATTTGGCACCATTTCATACAGCACGGGCGACTATTTGAGAGTACATGGGGCTACTGGATGGATTAGTCCAGCCGGAGCCGGATCATACCTCGTTGCCAGATGGAATAAAGGGATTCTGCCGGATGCGTTCTCTGTTGAGTGGAAGCAGAAAGCCGTTTCAGTTGATGTGGTAGAAAGGGGACAGATTGGTGTTGCGATGATCAAGCTTGATGGCAGTATTGTCACGTTTGCGGGCTCAGAAGATGTCTCAGATGTCCAAGCCTCACTTCAAAATGTTTTCCTCACGAACAATGGTGTAGCATACACAAATGCTATTGGCAACGATGTTGAGGAGAGATTCAAGCTTTGTAGAGATGGAGACAGCTACATTCTTTACAGAAACGGGGTGATGCTGACAGAAACGTCAACAACCGAATCACCCTACGCCATCGCAATTGGAGCTGGGCAGAACGGAGAGTACTTGGACTTGAGTCTTATCGATTTCTTCTTCATCAGAAAGTACTCAAAATATGACTTCATGTTGAGTTATCAGTTCTCAAGCCCAGTAAAGATCTCGTACTCTTCCTCTGAGGTTTTAAAACCCTTCAAGATTATCATAACCGACAACGATATTCTGGATCACATAGCAACCTCCGACGGTAGGGACATCAGATTCTTTGAGAACCAAGTTTCAGATCCATATGCTGAAACTTCAGGCAGAATTCCCTTCTACATAGAAGAGTTATCGGATGATGAACTCGTTGTGTGGCTGAAATACGAGTTTGTGGGTGAGAAAACGATTTACATGTACTACGGCGATCAGTCTTCAGCCGTTCAGGCTAGCGATCCCTCAGAGGTTTTCCAGACCCTCGATGGAGTTATAGGATTATGGAACTTAGATAAGGTGGAAAACGAAAACGTTCCAGATATATCACCATTTTCGAACAACGGCACAGCTGAGAATGGTGCTTTTGTTGTAAGCGGAGTAAAAGGTAATGCAATGGAGTTCGATGGTATCAACGATTACGTCATCATTCCGGATAACAAATACCTCAGCCCACAGGATGATACAAGCGATGAAGACACAGGTGAGCTGACTATCGCAGCCTGGGTGAAGGTTCTTGGTTTGAATACGGATTCGCACTATCAGACAAGAGAGCCCATAGTTTCTAAAGGCAATTCTGGCCAGTGGGAATACGCTCTTTACGTCTACGATAATTACAAATTTGGTTATTCGCTTTGGAGGAGCAGTGGGTCCAGTCACACTGAGATAATCGACTACAACCATCCATTTGAGCTTGGAAAATGGTATTTCGTAGCAGGGGTTTACAAGAAAGGATCCTACAACAAGATATACATCTTCAACGAAACTTCATACATCGGAATGTATTCTGAGACCACCCAATATGGTGTTCCAGGAGATGGGACGACACCTCTAAGAATTGGTTCAAGAAATGATGGGCAGTACTTGAATGCCGTGATAGACGACGTGATAATGTTCAATCGAACTTTAAGCTTCGATGAGCTTCAGGAGATAAAGGATTCTCGCTTCATAAAAGCCGGAAACCTCGTTGCGATGTCTGATTACTCAAGATCTCCCGAAGTCGTCTTAGGGAGTGAAAACGTGATTTCAAACGGAACAGAACTCAAATACTGCCCCTATCAAATGGTGGAGTGGGATCCAGGTAACAAGGCGGTGATTAACATAACCGTACCACTCCTAAATGCTGGAAATACCATCGTTGAGATGTACTACGGATACGATAAAGCTTCTCCGGAAGAGTGCAGTATCCCGACAGCATATACACTCCCCTACACAGTTGGACCAAGAGAAGAAATCTGATGGGAATCGAAAGGAAGATGGGAAAATCAGGACTATGGTAACTATGGAAGAAGATAACGAGATAGACAACTACAAAGAAGGAGAAGAGAAGAGAAAAACAAGAATCCTGATAAAATCGGCTGATAAAAATTCACTAAGATATTGGACCTCCGTGAAAAACCCTTTCAGGGTGGCTTTCAACTATGCCATCATGGCGATTTGCAGGATTCTTCCATCACTATCTCTTAAATGCTGGCTATTGAGAAGGACTGGAATGAAAATAGGTAAGGATGTTTCGTTTGGGCTTGAAAGTACCGTTGACATTTTCTTTCCAGAGCTAATAGAGGTGGGCGATAACTCAATAATCGGGTTTAACACGGTCATTCTTGCGCACGAGTTTTTAGTTAAGGAACTGAGAGTTGGTGAGGTTAAGATCGGCAAGAATGTAACCATAGGGGCGAACTGCACGATTTTGCCGGGGGTTGAGATCGGAGACAATTCAATAATTTCCGCCCACAGTCTCGTTAATCGAAGCATCCCGCCGAACGTGATGGCTGGAGGTGTTCCGGTTAAGATATTGAAGAGACTGGAGTGAGATTGCTAATTGTTATTTCTGGTTTTTAAGCTAAATTTTATCAAAAGGATTGCGGTGAAGGTTAGCAGAACCGTAAAGATTGCCACATACCTTATATTTTTCTCCGGAATGTAAGGGTGCGTTCCAACAACATAATCGAAAAAGTCGTTTATCAGCAACCATGAAAATGTAATGGCCAAACCCCTCTCACTAATGGATGAAATCGTGTTTTTGAGGGGTATCGCTTCCAAAACCAGGAAGAAGTGGGTTACGAAGATTCCAGAATAGAGCAAATATCTCTCCGGGGCGAAGAAGTAATCTCGATGATACATCAGGATCGCCATGGTCCATATACCATATTTTACCATGTTCGCTGAGGCGAAGAAGGTGAAGTCATCATTCTTCTTTTTAGAATAAATCAAAAGGGCTACTATTACAAAGAAGAAAGTTGCATTGGGACAATCCGTTATAAGGGGCCAGAAAAGTGGGTTGCTGGCCATCAGCTGGAATCTGTAATAGTACCATCCGTAAATCGTGCCCGCTAAATTGATGACTATCAGAAGTTTGATTAGATTCTGATGTCTGCTTTGAAAAAGATTTGCAAGCTCGTTTGCGAGTTCATAAATCTCCAGCCTGACTTTTTCCAGAGTACACGACAACAAAACCAGTTTTATGGAGAAAAGAAAAATATTTCGGTTCCAAGCGTTTTGGTTGGCAACTCGATTAAGCTTTTAGCAGGCTAAACGATCTTTTCAACTCTCACAACCTCCAATTCCTTTCCTAGGCCAGATATAATAACCTGTAAACTTCTGATTCCACTTTGAATGTTATGAAAACGTGATCTGGATCTAAACCTTTCTTTCCGCCTGCATACATCACATATTTAACGATACTAACTTCAAAATCTCTTCCATTTAAAATCTTTTTAACAGATGAGTTATTCAGTGCTATCGCAAGAAATCTTCGTTTCTCTTCTTCCGTTACCGTTTCCTCCTTTATTTCTTTTTTCCAAAGATTTCTTTCAGCATGTGTTTGTAAATCTACAATTTCATTCTTTTTCAGGTCATATTTCAACCGAATATCACCATTCGGTGTATTTGCAATATAGACTTCCAAAATCGACCCATCTACAATGTAATCCACTATCTGATAGTCATCTCCTACCACAAATCTTAGATCCCATCTTTCCAAGATCTTCCGAACGACGGTAATGTTAACTTCCTTAAACTGAACTTTGCTGTTTTCTTCATCTATTTGATTTTCTTTGAATGTTTCTTTAGGATGGCAATTGCAAAATAAATTTGAAACTCCGAAAATAACTATTATTGACATTATCAATACTAATCCAATAATCACGTACTTCTCATGTTATCTCCCTTTTATTAGGAATCTTTGTTTAACTGATCTTTTTAAATCGTCTTCAACCGTTTTGTTTAAGCTTTGACATCATCTTTTAAATTAATTTTTTTGAGTATTTACCCAGTTAGACTAGGATTTATCTCTTATTTTCTTTTCTACAAAACCACTAAGCCGATTAGATGACCCTAAGAAGGATTTTAGTAATTTTATCAAAATTTCATCAATTTCATCGATATCCAAAAAATCGGGCAAAGGTATTTATATACTTTTTATAATGCCCTATTGGGTGAATTAAAATGAGAGATTTTAAGATAAAGATTGAAAATGTCGTGGCTTCTACTCAAATTGGTGAGAATATCGACTTAAACAAGATAGCCAGGGAGATTAAGGATGCAGAATATAAACCAAAGCAGTTTCCTGGACTCGTTTTGCGAACCAAGGATCCAAAGGCTGCAGCCTTGATATTCAGAAGTGGCAAGGTTGTTTGCACAGGCTCGAAGAGCGTTGAGGATGCAAATCGAGCTGTTAGGCAGGTTGTCAAGATCATAAATAAGCTTGGAATCGATGTTATCCTTGAACCTGAGGTTAAGGTTCAAAATATCGTTGCTTCAGCCGACTTGGGTGTTGATTTGAATCTGAATGCCATAGCAATAGGTCTCGGACTGGAGAACATTGAGTATGAGCCAGAACAGTTTCCAGGACTTGTTTACAGGTTGAACAGGCCAAGAGTTGTAGTTCTGATCTTCGGATCTGGAAAGATGGTTGTTACAGGCGGAAAAGGCCCTGAAGATGCCAGGGTTGCCGTGGAAAAAATTGCAGATGAGCTTTCCGCCTTAGGTTTAATGTGATTCGATTTGTGATTTGTTCAAAATTTGTGCCATCTCCTCTTTTTCGTTATTTTGGTTATTTTAGCATTTGAGTTTTTGGTTTTTGGATTTGGTCTGAGTTCTTGGCTGGGTTTAACGATTTTATAGTGATCTAAATGAACAAACAAACTTAAATTGGTCCTTTACAATTTTCAAACAGATCCATGTAATAACCGGGCCTTATCTCGTATCTTCCCTCAAGCTCACAGTTTTTGAATAGTGGAGCATTTACTTCAGACGTCACATAATAATCAAATTTTCCATAGAGTCTGCTCGAAAAGGGCATGTTTATGTGCCTCAGGTACCAAGGCAGAGGCCAGTAATCGTTGTGAGTTTCGAAAACTAAGCCATGAACGCCTGATTCTTCCCTTTCAAGGATTTTGTTAGCAAGCACAACAGCAGATGGCTGGACTTGGATGTAGATTAAGCCTTCAGAGGCGTCATTGTAATTTATGTATGTGATGTGAAGAGACGATGCCAGATATATCACGGCTAGGAAAACGAGAGCGGCTCTGAAACCTCTGTTTCTCCACGAGGTGATCACATCTTTGAGCATCAAAGAGGAGAAGAGTGCCATAGGAGCGACAAGATGAACTAGAAGCCACGGGACTTTATGGGAAAGCACCTGATATGCAACAAGCGTTGTGAGAAGCCAGTAGGCGGAGAAAAATTCAATCTTCGTGGCTTCCTTTTCTCTGAGTTTTCTATAAAAAACTGGAATCGATGTAATTGAGAGCGCTACAGGAAGAAACTCGTACCTCAAAAGCAGGCCAGCATAGTATAAAGCTGGTTTGGCATGATCCTTGCTCGCATGCATCGTGAACCAATGTTCAACAGCTCCAAAGGTTGCCCTCCTGAACCCATCGATGTCTGAAAATCCGGCTGTGTAGAGGGTAGAGAATATCGAGAAGAAAATTAAAGATGAAATTAAAACCATCCTGACCTTCTGAGCGTCCCATTTAAGAAGTTTAGTTTTGAGGTACTTCAATTTCTCGGTGTATAAACCGTAAAAAAGAGCGAACGAAGTTAGAATCCCGATGTAAATGTATGAATTCTCCTTGGAACACACCATTATCGCGAGGAAAAGCGATGCAAGATAAGCATAACTCTCCTTATTCGACTTAATCGATTCAATCTCTTCAACCTCTTCAGCCTCACCGAATCTAAAATAGCAGTAGATGACCACCAAAAACGATGCTAAAACCGTAATATCATTTCTCAGATACCGAGAATAGTAAAGGATTGATGCCGAAAAAAGGAGAATGAATAGGAAAACGTAAACCCCATCACCCAGCCATCTTCTATATTTGGTTGCAAAATAAATCACTATGAAGCTGAACAAAACGGGAAGAAATCTGGAAGTTAGATCTGAGTCGCCGAAAAGCCGGAATATGCCAGCGGTAAAAAAGTAGAGAAAAGGACCATGAAAAGCTGGATCATAGGTGTAGCGATGATTTTCCAGCAAATCGTATGCCAGCCATGCGTGCACGCTTTCATCATGATCCATCGGCCTTGCATCTAAGAAAGCTAACCTCGTAACTGCAGTTATGATGAGAACTAACACTATCACTTTTTTATCCATTGATGAGGGGAGTAGAAGGCTATTGAAAAAATTTTTGGAATGGCTTAAATGGCTTAATTCAATCTTAATTCACCATCCTTAATTCAATCCATTAACGAATTTGAGTTATTAACCTTAACTCCGCTAAGTTAACCCATAGGCAACTCCGGAAACACCTCCATGATCCTTCTCGCCCTCTTTGGAATCCTCGCA
>Ga0190363_1001430_pt1 | contig 14043 bp, 11 predicted proteins | sample 48721867_MG_FD_161272 | JGI IMG/M metagenome (GOLD analysis project Ga0190363, IMG submission 161272) | Hydrothermal vent microbial mat bacterial communities from Southern Trench, Guaymas Basin, Mexico - 4872-18-6-7_MG | ecosystem: Environmental > Aquatic > Marine > Hydrothermal vents >...
GAGTACGGGTTCCCGGTGTCGTTCAGGGTTAGGGAGGAGATACTCAGGTACGTAGCCAACTCGAGGGGTGTGTTCAGCGAGGACCTGGAGGAGAACATGAGGATGGCGATGGACCTTCAGATAAAGCAGAGGATACTGCCTAAGATATCCGGCTCCGAGGAGATAAGGCCGATGCTCGAAAGCCTCCTGGAGATGTTCGACGGCGTGTACCCGGCCTCGGCTGAGAAGGTTAGGAGGATGATAAGGAGGTTGAACAGGGTTGGCTTCACAAGCTTCTACGACTGAGGCTGAGGGCCTCTACACCGTGGAGTTCAACGGGTACAAGCTTAGGCCCGAGACCGTAACCCTCGTACCCAAGTTCAAACCGTACGGGGAGAACTCGATAACGATAAAGCCCAAGATAGGAAGGCCGATATACGCCGAGCTTTCCGTGAACGGCAGGAAGGTGAAGGCCTGGAGACCCTACGAGGAGCCGAACGCGGCCACGTACGTCTGGAAGCCTAAGGAGCTCGTGGACAGTCTGAGGATAAAGATAACCCTCGACACGGGCGAGGAGACGTGCTACTACGTCAGGGTTAGGTACCCGAGGGAGCACGAGGAGTTCTACAGGCTCCTCCTGAAGGAGCTGAAGCGCTCCGCGGCCGACCTCCTCCTGAGGCTGAGGCCGAGGGAGGTTTTGGAGAACCTGTACAGGGAGTTCTCCGTGTCCATCAGGGCTTGGAGGAGGCTCAAGCCGATAATGTTCAGGATAGCGAAGAACCCGAGGGCTGAGATAGTCAAGGAAGCCGTCCCGAGACCCGTACACGAGGTGGACTACATAAGCCCCGACACCCTGTGGGCAGTCACCGAGAGGGGGGTCGAGGGAGCCGAGGAGGTGCCCACGGGCAGGGCCGTCCTGAGCTACGACCTCCCGGAGAACAGGCTTCTCAAACACTTCGTCAACCTCCTGAGGCTCAGGCTTAGCAGGATAGTCTCGGAGGCTAAAAGGGTTAGGGATGTGGTTGGGGAGGTCGAGGGGGCGCATGTGGAGCTCTGTAAGCTCACGGCCATAAGGGAGGTGGGTCTGAAGGTTCTGAGGGACATAGCCGACACCCTGAAGAACCCCATGTTCGACTTCCTCTCCGAGGTAGGGGAACTCAGACACTTCGTGTTCGGAGGAGCCTTGTTCAGGGAGGACTACAGGAGGCTGTTCAAGGCCTACAGGGACTACGTCGCCTCCTCGAAGCCCATACCCACCGTCCGAACGCCGCCCCTCAGGAGCCCCTCGGAGAACCGGAGGATTTACGAGCTGTGGTGTACGCTCAAGGTGGTCGAAGCCATCCTCGACCTGGGCTTCAGACCCGTGTCGGACAGCATGTACGCCCTGAGGGAGTACGCCTACGGGCTGACGCTCCACAGGAACCCTGTAGCCTCGCTCAGGAGGGGAGACGTGCAGGTGGACGTCTACAGGCTCAGGAAGTACGGCAGGCCGGCGGAGGGGGTTGGGGGACTGGGCTCCTACACGTACGAGATGACGCCCACAATAAGCGTCGAGGTGCGTGAAGGGGGATACCTACAGGCGGTCCACGTGTTCGACGTGGAGTACACGCTCGAGTACAACCCCGACAGATTCATGGAGCAGGACGTCCAGAGGCTACACGCGTACCGTGACGGAATAGTCGAGTTCACCCACGACGGGAGAGTGTTCAGGAGGATGGTCGGAGCCGCCTGCCTCCTACAGCCCACCGAGACCTACGTGAAGCTCGGCTGGGTCTCAGCCATCCCCCTCATCCCGGGTAGGAGCGTGGAGGAGCTCAGCAGCCTCCTCTCCGAGACCCTCCCCTAAGCCTCGACAAAGCCCTCTCGTAGAGCTTCGGGAGCGCCTCCTCCCAGTTCGTGCTTCTCTTGAGACCCCTGGATATGAACTCGGCCACGGGTCTGGAATCCACGTCCCCGCTCGCCACGAGTACGGCCAGCTTACCGTCCTTGCTTCCGAGGGAGTGTACCCTGAACCCGTCGAGGTCTATGGACACCCCACCACCCTCGTAGACGTTCATCAGCGTGTATATGGCGGTGACCATGTCCCTCGTCAGCTTATCCTTCAGGTCCCATTCCTCCGGGTAGGTGAGGCTGACCACGGGGCCGAGACGGTCGTCCCAGTCTATTATCGAGACCGCCATGTCCGACTCGGCAGGCTGGGAGACCTCCTCGAGAACCTCCACGAGGTGTTCGGTCTCTGGAGGTGGGGTCGTCGGGGATGGAGACGTTGAGGCGGGCGGCGGTTGAAGCCTCTCCTCGAGCCTCCTGTAGGCTTCGCCGAGTTGCTTAAGCCTCTCCAGAACCTCCTTCTTGAAAGACTCGAACTCCATGGAGAGCCTCTCGAGGCCTGCCCGACTCGGCTCTTCGCCGTGTCTCAGGCAGAAGTCTATGCAGAACTCTATGAACTCCGCCCTCCCCATGTCTCCGCGGTTTTCGTCTATCTTCCTCAGGAGGTCTTTGGGGACGATTATTATACGCCGGTCATCGAGGGACGACATGACACCGATTGTCTGATTGAGCCGTGCGGGATTTAACCTTTTCCTCGTCATCTAAGATAAATCCTCATCACTTACGCTTCCTGAAGAACAGTAGCTTGTCTTTCTCGCAGACGTACTCGAAGCCCTCTTCTAGCCCCCTTCGAGAAGAACCCAAGAGGCCTCTACCGCATAACACCAAAAAGCAGACAGTTCCTTGAGACGCTTAATACTTAAGGAGCTAAGTTCTTATTGTAATAAAGGGCGGGTTTCTATACCTTACTGTGAGGCATGTGGTTACGAGCTTCCAAGGGGAGCTAAGTTCTGCCCTAACTGTGGTAAGCCTGTAACGGCTCCTAGCGAGGACAAGCCATGCTGGGTGACGCTCATCTGTCCACGTTGCGGTGGAGAGATGGAACGCGGCTACTTAACGCATATGGGTTTTAAATCCGAACGTAGCCCATTCGGCCTTTGGCAGCGAGCCGTCCTACCGTCGTTTAGGCCGTCTAAAGCAGTTAAATGCAAGAAATGCGGATTCATACAGACGTACGAATGATAATCCAAAACCTTAACGAGACAATTTAACCTTTATGCGACTCCTCCGCCCTCAGTATGGCGTCGACGAGCCTCCTCAAGTCCACTTCAGCCTTAGCCCTCCAGCCGAGCATGAGCCTACCACCCTCCTCCTTCAGGTACCCAGCCCTCACGAACCTCCTGACGTTCATCTTAGCCCTCCACCCCGGAAGCTTCTCCTCCAACAGCTTCTCAACCTCCGAGGTGGACGCCGCACCGCCGCGGGAGGTTATGTACGCCAGGCATATGGCCAGCCCGGCCAGGTCGTCTATCCTCCAACCGCAGGTCTTGGCCTCTCCGAGCGTCATCTCGTCCCTGACGGTTATGAAGTACCTTGCCCTCAAGGCCTCCCTCCCCGTCGGTATCCTCGAAGAGTCCTCCAGGACAGCCCTGACCTTCAGCCCGAGGGGTTCGAGGTACTTGTCCAGGACCTCGAGGACGTTCTTGAAGTCTGGTCCGAGCTCCCTGCGGAGCTCCCATCCCTTAACGCCCGGTTTCCTGTGCCTCCTGTACAGGAGTATGGCGGCCGCCTTACGCACCTTCCTCTCGTACCCCTCCCTCGGCATGGCTCTTCCTCCAATCCTCCACGCTTATCGATATGGGTATGGACTTGGGTCTACCGGCCTCCACAGGCTTTTCAACGGACCTTATCCGAACCCTACCCTCCGTCTCGTCCACCTCCATGACCGCGTAACCGCACGTCACGAGGAAAGCCGTTATGTAAGCCCTCTTGACAGTCTCCTCGAAGCTCTCCGAGGATATGAAGCCCCAATAGTCCACCCAGTCCCCGCCTGAGCGTTCCCTGAGCTCCTCCAGCAATTCCTCAACCTCAGCCGAGAAATCCTCGAAAACCGGTGCGGCCTCCACCTCAGCCGGGAGCTCCACCGGTCTTTCCGGGAACTCTATGAACACCTTGCCCATCTCATCCCAGAAGCCGAGAGCCCTCAACAGCAACGGTGTGGAGACCCCCTCCAGGTACAGTATCGGCCTCCAGGCCTTCAGGAACGCCCTGGCGAGCGTCCTCGGGTCTAGCTTCCAAAGCCTCCTCTCAAGCAGGAACGGGTCCCTGTACAGCGTCGTGGAGTGCCTCTTAACCCACTCGTCCTGCCTCTGGAGGACCTTGGCGAGCTCCTTCACGGCCTCCGCGTCGAGGCACAGCTCCTCGACGGACTTGAGGTGGGGGAAGAACCTCCTCAGTACGGACAGGACGTAGTCCACGTCCACGGAGAACGGGTCCACGTCCCCGAACTCCGTCAGCTTGCAGAGGCTTATCACGGCCCTAAGCCTCTCCACGGCCTCCTCAGACCGACGTGGCAACGGACTTACCCCCAACTTTCTGGACCATGATTATGTGTATGTCCTCCCCAGGTATGGACACCTCGCTCGGCGTTATGGCCAGATACTGGCTCCTCTGACCCTTCAACACCTTTACGAGAGCCTCCATCACGGCCTGCCTGTTCCTCGGGTCCAGGTGTAGGTCGAACTCGTCCACTGCCCTGAACGGGGACTTTATGTTCTGCTGGAGTGCCAGGAGGAACGCCATGACGGCTGTGCTCCTCTCCCCACCGCTATGTACGTAAGCGTCCAACAGCGACGGCTCGGCCCCCCTGAACCCGGCGGTTATCTCTATCCCAGCCGAATCTATGTCGTCGTTCACCAGCCTCACCTCCCCTGAGGCATCCAGCATCGCCATTATGGCCTGGTACCTGGCGTTCACCTGCCTAACAAGCTCCCTCACGACCTCCCTCCACCTCTCAACCCTGGCCTCCACCTCGCCCATCACCTCAGCCTTCTTGGCCTTCAGCTTCTCAGCTCTCTCCACGAGCTCGCCGTAGCGGTCCATGTAGAGGTTGTACATCTCCTCGGCCTCTGAGGTGACGTCCGCCATGGCGGATATCTGACCCCTGACGAGGCTTATGTCCTCCATAATCTCCTGAACCGAGCGTCCCGTCTCGACCCTCTCCCCGAGCTTGGAGGCCTCCCCCAACGCGTCAGCCAGCCTACGCTCCCTGTCCCTGAGCTTCCTCCTCACAGCCTTAAGCGACCTCTCAAGGTCCTGAAGCCGACTCTCGAGGACAGCGAGCCTGACGCTCTCCTCGACCAGACGCTCAGTCTTACCGTGGATGCCCTCCCAAAGCCTGTCCAGCTCCTCCCTCAACGCCAGGAGCTCCGCCCTGAGCGTCTCAGCCCTGGCCACAGCCCCCTCAACATCCGCCTTGAGGCCCCGGTCCCCGAACTTCTTGATTACCCTCCTAAGAGCCTCGGCCTCACCCTCAGCCACGCCTACACGTCTCTCGAGCTTTGCCATCCTGTCCAAGCCGTTCAGGAAGGAGGACCTCATGTTGCTGAGGACCTCCCTTATGGCAGAGACGGCGACCCTCTCCTCCTCAATCTTCCTGGAGGTCTCCTCCATCTCGCCCTCCAGCCTGTCCACCTCGGCCCTCAGCTCGGAGCAGACAGTCTCGAGCTCGTAGACCCTGGCCCAGGCGAGCTCACGCTGGAGGAACTCGAGTCTGGACCTGAGCCTAACCTTCTCCCTCCACCTCTCGTACTTCTCCCTCCAGTAGTCCAGAGTCTCCTTGGCGCTCCTCAAGAGACGGCTGAGCTCCTCCTCCTCTGACATGACACCCCTCAGGCGCTCCATGGCCTCCAGGACGTCCCTCCTGTAGGAGTCGAACCCGACCGCCTGCTCGACGACCCTCAGCTTCTCGTGGGGTGGAAGAGCCGCGAACCGCTCAGGCATGTTCTGGTGCATGACGACGAGCATGTTGTCAGGGTTGAACCCTATCTTCGAGAGGAGTTCGACGACCTCGGCCTTCGTGGCGTACCTGTTGTTCAGCTCGAACCAGTACCTCCCGTCGCTCCTCAAGACCCTCGTCAACAGTATCGTGTCCCTGTCTATGGACGGAACGGGCCTGACCCCGTCCACGGGTGAGTTGTCTATCACCAGCGTAACCCTGCCGGCCTCCTCACCCCACCTGACGAGGTCGCTCAGCCTACGAGACCTCTCGGTGTAGGATTCCCCGAGGGCCACGCATATCCCGAGTAGGAGGGACGACTTACCAGCCCCGTTCGGACCACAGACTAGGTTCACACCGGGCTTGAGGGGGACCCTAGCGTACTCGTAGCTCATGAAGTTCTCCAGTATGACCTCACGTATCATGAGGGCTCCAACCGTGTAGGTCCAACCTCTTGTATTAACGTTTGGGATTTAAGGGGTTCTCAGACAGTTTTTAACGGTACGAGTCAAGGAACCGCCCCTTGGGGCAACCCGGTTAAGCCTACCTGTAAAGATTTCCCAAGCCCCGGGTTCATGGACGTTCAACGCGGCGGGCTGTTTAGGGGGGAAGCGTATTAATATTGTTTCTGAGAGGTTAGGGGTGGGTGTCTCAGGTTTGATGGAGGAGTTTAAGGCCAAGCTCGACAGTCTCGAAGACATCGTCAAGGACATAGCCGTCGACATAACCACAGGCGTCATCGTCGAGAGGCTCCCGCCGGAGAAGGTGTGGGAGAAGGCGGGTGACAGGGTTCTGAAGATAACCTCCCTTACGAAGGAGCTCAAGGAGGCCCTCCTGACGATAAAGCCCGAGAGGGCTCCAACCGTCGAGAAGTACGTGGCGATGATAGTCGAGGGGCTGGAGAAGTTCAGGGAGACCCTGTTCAGGCCTGGAGAGGCCTTGGAGAGGTCGAGGGAGGGCATAGAGCAGCTCAGGAGAAGCCTCGTGAACGTTTCTGACTTCATGTCGATATGCCGGGAAGCCCTCTCGAACCCGTCGCCTGTGATAAGGGAGATCATGTCGCTTAAGGAGAGGGCCGTCGTGAAGACGCCCGCAAGCTACGCGGAGAGGCTCTCGTCGCTTTTGGACACGGTGTCCGTCATCCAGTCCATACTGAGGGAGACCCTGAGCGCGCTCACGAGGATAGACGGCGAACTAAGCTCCGTCAAGGGGGAGGTAGAAAGGCTGTTAGCGGGCTCTAAGGAGTCTCCCTGAGGTAGGAGACCATCTCATCCGTCAGGTCGAGCCAACGGGCTATCCTCTCCCCCTCCTCGGGGTTGAGCTTGAATATGGCCTTCAGGTAGGGCAGATAGTACTTGAGCGCCTTGGCCCTGGACAGGTGACACCTCTCGCTTATGCGGGCGCATATGCCGTCCCTGAGGACTCTCAGCGACTTGGTCACCTTCATCGCCCTAACTCTGCCGGGAGGCTTTATGTACGGAACCCTCCACACACGCTCCCCGAACACCCAGGAGCCGCCGAAGTTCCTCACGACCTCGTTCACCGTAGCCCACTCCCTGACCCAGCCCCGGGTTCTGACGACTATGCCGTCGCGTCCTTCCACCACCTCGAGCCTGCGTAGGTCCACGCCGGCCGCCTTCAGGGCCTTCTTAAGCTGTTTGGCCGTGTTTGGCCTGCGTGTTGAGACGACTACGCCGAGGCTCATGTGGTCGAAGAAGTACTTCAGCAGGCCCCAGCTCCTCGTCTTCTTGGCCCTCGACAGGAATATATCGGCCCTGGCTATCAGCTCCATCGCTCTCCACAGATCCTCCGGGTCGTCCACGAACATGGGGACGTTCTCGTAAACGTACTCGAACAGCGACTCGTAGTCCATGTACGTGGACCCAACCACGTCCTTGGCCTCCGACACCGTCTTCGAGGAGAACAGCCTCACGAGGACCTCGGTTATCTCGGACTTCCTGTCCCTCTCGGAGAGCCATAGCACGTCCTCAACCGTCAGAGCCTTCCTACCCCTCGTGGCGGCCTGCAGGTCGTTTATGGCCGACCTCAGGTCTCCGTTGGAGGCGTCCGCTATGACCTCCAAAGCATCCTCACTCGCCTCCACACGCGCGAGCCGGCATATCTCCCTGAGCCTCTTGATGACGAGCTCCTTAGGAATCCTGTCGAACCTTATCAGCCTGGAGGACTTCATCAGGGGCCTGAACTTGTCCTCCCAGCCCTCCCTGACGGTCGTGGCGGATAGGACTATCGGACACATGGTCTTCCTGATTATCCTGACGATCTCCTCTATGGCACCCCTGTCCCTCCTACCGCTCAGGCCCTCCAGCTCGTCGAAGAAGATTATCCTCTTCCTCCCGAACACCGAGACGGGCTGCGTGGAGGCCCTCTCGACAACCTCCTTCAGCCTCGCAGCCGTCCTGTAGTCGCTGGCGTTCACCTCTATCAAGTCGTAGCCCAATTCCCTGGCGACGACCTCGACGCAGACGGTCTTACCGGTCCCTGGTGGGCCGTACAGGAACGCAGCTGTCTCGTCCGCGACGTACAGGTCTGGCCTCCTAATCCTCGGGTGCTTGGACTTTATGTGTTTGAACACGTCGCTTCTGCTGTGGAACCTGGCGCCGCATTTGAGACATTTGAAGCGGCCCTCATCCCAGGATTTAAGCCACGATATGAACTCCCTAACCGCCCCCTCGTTCCCGACTATCTCCTCTAACGTCCTGGGCTTGAACCTCTCAACCCAAGGTCCCTCGGGGACGCTACTCCGCTCCCCCAACCTCCTCACCGACCAGTACGAGCCTGGCGAGGAGGGCGCTTAGCTGGATTTCCTCGCTGGCTCCCTGCGTGAGGCGGTAGTCTATCTCGCCTATGTAGTCCGAGAGCAGGACCTTCATCTTCTCGGGTAGGTTCAGCCTCATCACCTCGTTGTACAGGGCCCTGAGGAAGTCCGAGGCGGATATGCCCTCCTCGACCAGTATCTTCCTGAGCGCCTCCCTCGCACCCATGAAGTCCCCCTTCAGGGCGCGGGCGACGACCTCCTTAACCTCCTTCCAAGACACGAGTCCTATGACGCTGTAGACGACGTTCTCGTCCACTACGCCCGTGGTCGAGGCGGCTGCGGATTGGAGCGTGTTTATGGCCCTCCTCATGTCCCCTGACGCTATCTCGACTATGGCCCTCAGCCCGTCCTCGGTAAGCTTGACGCCCTCCTTCTCCGCTATGTATCGGATGCGCTTGGCCACGTCCTCGTCCCTGAGCCTGCTGAACCTGAATATGGCGCACCTGGACTGGATTGGCTCGATTATGCGCTCGGAGTAGTTGCCTATCAGACAGAAACGGCATGTCCTCGTGAACATCTCCATTATCCTCCTGAGGGCGTGCTGGGCGTCGTCCGTCAGGTTGTCGGCCTCGTCCATCACGACTATCTTGAACGGGACGCCCGTCGGGGAGGCCGTCCTGGCGAACAGCTTAACCTTACCCCTTATGACGTCTATCCCACGCTCGTCCGAGGCGTTCAGCTCCAGGACGTAGTTCCTCCAACCATCCCCGTACAGGTCGTGGGCCAGGGCGAGTATGGCGGCTGTCTTACCGCATCCGGGTGGACCTACGAACAGGAGGTTCGGTAGGTTCTTCTCCTCCACGAACCTCTTAAGCCTGGCGACTATCTCCTCGTGGTCCACAAGGTCGTCGAGCGTCCTCGGCCTGTACTTCTCCGTCCACATCTCCGTGCTCATTTCCACTTCAATAATGGCTGATCAGAACTTAACTGTAGTGCGGCCGGATTCGCGCGTTACCGTGGAGAAATGCCGTAATCACGGGTCTACGCGTGTGGACGGCCTATACGTTCTTTAGAAACTCCATGGGCCTTATCCACCCCTTCTTGACGCACACGAGAAAGACGACGAAAGCCGCCACCACGACAACTGCCGCGAGGTCTATCCAGGGAACCACAGCAGACCAGTTCTCGCCCAGCCAGAGGCCCACGTAGGCGAGCATGAGGTTCCAGAGGAACGAGCCCACGGCTGTCAGCGTCAGGAAGCTGTGCATCCTCATCCCCCCTACGCCAGCCGGTAGGGAGATGTACGTCCTCACGGCTGGGAGGAGCCTGCCCACGAACACGGTGGCGGAGCCGTACCTGTTGAACCAGGCCTTGACAGCCTCGAGGTGCTCCCTGCTCAGCCTGAAGTACCTGCCATACTTGTGGATGAACGGCTCTCCAGCCATGTTTCCGACGTAGTAGAATGCAGTGGACCCGAGGACGTTGGCCAGAGTCGCCACGGAGACTGCGAGCCAGAAGTTCATCCTACCCCTGGAGACCAGGAAACCCGAGAACGGGACGACGACCTCGCTCGGTATGGGCACCCCAGCGCTTTCAAGCGTCATCAAGATGAATATGGCTAGGTAGCCCCAGTCGCCCACGAGCTCTGCGAGACGTTCCATGAGGAAGGCTACGAGCGACATTTAGCAAACAAAATCAGGGGGCTTTTGGTTAAAAAAGGTGTGTAGGTGTCGCAGCCTATATCCTGCCAAGCGCCTTCATGGCGTCGTAGACTCTCGACAGCGCCAGTATGTACGCCGCGGTTCTCAGGTCTGTCTCGTACTTCTTCGAGGTCTCGTAAACGTCCCTGAACGCGCTGGTCATTACCGTCTCCAGCTTCTTGTCAACCTCCTCCTCGGTCCAGTAGTAGCCCATCCTGTTCTGAACCCACTCCAGGTAGCTGACGCTCACACCGCCTGCGTTGGCCAGTATGTCCGGGATTATCACGACACCCCTCTCGACGAGTATCTCGTGAGCTTCGGGCGTCGTGGGGCCGTTGGCTCCCTCGGCTATGAGCTTGGCCTTCACGTCGTAGGCGTTGTCCTTCGTTATCTGGTTCTCAAGGGCGGCTGGGATGAGTATGTCGCAGTCCACGGTGATGGGGTCGGTCGTGGATATCTTCTCGGCGCCTGGGAAGCCGACCACGGTTCCGTTCTTGGCCTTGAACTCCGAGAGCTCCTTCGGGTCCATCCCGTCCGGGTTGTAGACGCCTCCCCTCGAGTCGCTTACGGCGACTATCTTGCACCCTATCTCATGCAGGAACTCGGCTGCGGGCTTGGCCACCTTGCCGTATCCCTGTATCGAGACCCTGGCTCCCTTGAGCTCCATTCCGTAGGTCTTGGCCGCCTCGACCACGACGAAGTAGAGGCCCCTACCCGTGGCAACACCCCTACCCCTAGAGCCTCCGATCGACAGGGGCTTGGCGGTTATGACGGCTGGGAGGACCATCCTCTTGATCTTGTAGTACTCGTCCGCGAACCAGGCCATCGTCTGGGCGTCCGTCCCGACGTCTGGGGCGGGTATGTCCTTGTCTGGTCCGACGAAGTCCGCTATGGCCGCCGCGTACTTCCTGGTCAGCCTCTCTATCTCGCCGGCTGACATCTCCTTCGGGTTGCACCTTATTCCGCCCTTGGCACCTCCGTACGGGAGCCCTGCCACCGCGCACTTCATGGTCATCCACATGGCCAGCGCCTTGACCTCGTCGAGCGTGACGTTCGGGTGGTATCTTATCCCACCCTTCATAGGCCCTCTGGAGCTGTTGTGGTGGACCCTGTACCCCGTGAAGACCTCAAGCCTTCCGTCGTCCATCCTCAGCGGTATGGAGACGGTCAGAACCTCCTCCGGCTGGGCTATGGCGTTGAAGGTGGCCTCGTCAAGACCCAGTATGTCTGCAGCTTTCCTAACCGGTTTTAAAGCTTCCTCGAATATCCCCGAACTCATTTCATGCTAAATGCAAAACTATAAATAAAAGTTTTTAACAGGGCGTCGGGTTAAGTCACGGCAAAGTCCGGACTGGCTGAAAGTGTTTTTATCGCATGGATACGCTTGATAAGAAGGAGTCGAGATGGAGGAGTACACCCCCGTCAAGGTCGTGGCCGCATCCGAGATACCCGAAGTTAAGCTTTGCGGCCTGACGGTGGGGCCTGTGGACGAGGGAAGGGAGTTCGAGACGAGCCTTTGGGTGGCCGAGGAGCTCGTGAAGGCGGGCTTGGCCAGGTTCAAGCACGAGCTGGACATCCAGACTTTGACGAGGATACACTGGGGGGAGATGGTTCAGAGGGGTGGAGCCCTATCGAAGGTCCCCGAGGACCTCTACGTCAGGGCCAACCTCACGTTTCGCAGGATGAGGGGTGAAGTCAGGGAGAGGGCTCTGAGGCTCTTCAGGGAGTTCCTCGACTGCAGGCTGAGGAAGATCGCCCGTCTATCCGTCTCGGACGCCTCAGAGGCTCAGCTCAAGAACATGACACCCGAAGAGAGGAATCTTTACGCGAGGCTCAGGGAGGAGGTGGAGAACTGGAGGAGAGAGTTCTTGAGGTTCGAGGTGTAGCCGCATGGAGGTCGAGGAGATAAACGTAGAGGAGGAGTTCCTGCGGTTCATAGAGGAGTTCAAGGACGACTCCGGAACCCGCAAGTACGAGGAGCTCATATCCCAGATGCCCGAGAGAGGTCTGACCTCTCTCGTGGTGGACTTCAGCGACCTCTACAGCCACAACACCCAGCTCGCCCTTGAGACCATAAGACACCCAGACTACTGCCTACCAAGGTTCGACTCCGTCCTGATGAGCAAGCTCAGGGTCAGGGACCCACTCTACGCTGAGGAGATAGGTGAAGCCCACGTCAGGTTCAGGGGGCTTCCAGAGGCGACCGACCTGAGGAAGGTGGGTGCGAGGCACATAGGCAGGATGATAATGATCAAGGGCATAATCGTCAGGGCAACCCCGATAAAGCCCCTACTCCTCAAAGCCGCGTTCGAGTGCAGGAGGTGCCACGCCAAGACCTACGTTGAGCAGACGGGTCTAACCGTATCCAAGCCCGTGAGGTGCAGCAACCCTGAGTGCAAGAGCAGGGATTTCGACCTCATCCCAGAGGAATCCGTGTTCGTCGACTACCAGCAGGTCACGGTCCAAGAGAGACCCGAAGACCTCCCGCCTGGACAGTTGCCCAGGTCCATGCGGGTCGTACTCCAGGGGGACCTGGTGGACGTGGCTAGGCCTGGAGACAGAGTTTCGATAACGGGCATAGTCAGGGCGGTGATGTCCAGAGCCTCGAGGGTTTTCAACCTGTACCTGGAGGCCAACCACGTCGACACCATGGGTAGGGAGTTGGAGGCCGTCGTCATAACGCCTGAGGACGAGGAGACGATAAAGAAGATGGCTGAGGACCCGTGGATACACAGGAAGATCATCCGCTCGATAGCGCCTTCGATATACGGCTACGAGCACGTGAAGGAGGCCATAGCCTACATGCTGTTCGGAGGAGTCCCGAAGGAACTGCCGGACGTCAAGATAAGGGGCGACATACACATACTCTTGATAGGAGACCCGGGAGTAGGGAAGAGCCAGCTCCTACAGTACGTGGCCAGGATAGCCCCAAGGGGCCTTTACACGACCGGAAGGGGCTCCACGGCCGCCGGTCTGACCGCTGCCGTCGTCAGGGAGAGGGACGGGGGAATGGTTCTGGAGGCTGGAGCCCTCGTCCTGGCGGACACGGGTGTCTGCTGCATAGACGAGATAGACAAGATGAGGAGCGAGGACAGGACTGCGATACACCCGGCAATGGAGCAGCAGGTCGTCTCGATAGCCAAGGGGGGAATCGTAGCCACGCTGAACGCCAGGGCGGCCATACTGGCGGCCGCTAACCCCGCTCTGGGCAGGTACAACCCGTACCAGACGGTGGCCCAGAACATAAACCTGCCTGTGACGATCCTTTCGAGGTTCGACCTGATATTCGTGCTCCGGGACCAGCCCGAGCCCGACAGGGATGGGGTGATGTCGGATCACATACTCACCCTTCACAGGCTTAGGGCTCCACCGGCTGAGCCTCCCATACCGCCGGAGCTTTTGAGAAAGTACATATGCTACGCGAAGCAGATAAACCCAGTCCTGTCAGACGAGGCCATGGAGAGGCTCAGGGAGTTCTATGTGTCGATGAGGAAGGCGTCCCTGGAGGGCGGCGAGGGGTCGGCCATAAGCATAACTCCACGCCAGCTTGAGTCCCTGATAAGGCTGGCTGAGGCGAGGGCGAGGATGCACCTCAGAGACACCGTGACGGCTGAGGACGCCGAAGCCGTGATCACGCTGATGAAGAAGTCTCTGGAGCAGGTTGGGATAGACATGGAGACGGGTAGGATCGACATAGACCTCATCATGACGGGAAAGCCCAAGAGCCTCAGGGACCGCCTGGACAGAGTGTTGTCCACGATAGT
>Ga0190363_1001432_pt1 | contig 14032 bp, 2 predicted proteins | sample 48721867_MG_FD_161272 | JGI IMG/M metagenome (GOLD analysis project Ga0190363, IMG submission 161272) | Hydrothermal vent microbial mat bacterial communities from Southern Trench, Guaymas Basin, Mexico - 4872-18-6-7_MG | ecosystem: Environmental > Aquatic > Marine > Hydrothermal vents > Microbial...
CTACGGTTGATGTGTTACCATCGCCGAAGTCCCATTCGTAGGATACTATCGTGCCATCGGGGTCATAAGAGCCGCTGCCGTTGAATGATAGAGGAACTCCTTCCGTGCCTGTATAAGGTCCATTCGGATCTGATACCGGTGGTTGGTTCACTCTTGTCACGTTAATATAATCCACCTTCGTCTCCGTATCGCTATCTCCATCTGCTTCGTACACCGTTAAACTCACGGTGTATAAGCCTGCCTCGGCATACACATGCGTTGGATTCTGCTCCGTGCTGGTATTACCGTCACCGAAGTCCCATGCCCATGCAACAATTCCGTCATAGGAGGTTGATGCATCGGTGAAAGCCACGGTCAATGGCTCAGGTCCGCTCGTGGGCGTTCCCGTGAAGTCAGCATTCGGCTCTGTATCGGCAATCGTTGCGGTTGTGGTGCTCGTATCGGTTGCACCTTCGTTGTCTGTTACGGTCAATGTGACGGTATAAGTGCCGTTTTGTGCGTATGTGTGTGTTGGATTCACTACGGTTGATGTGTTACCATCGCCGAAGTCCCATTCGTAGGATACTATCGTGCCATCGGGGTCATAAGAGCCGCTGCCGTTGAATGATAGAGGAACTCCTTCCGTGCCTGTATAAGGTCCATTCGGGTCTGATACCGGTGGCTGGTTAGGTGGCAGAGCAAGAGTAACTGCCCTAATCCTCTCGTTATTCGACCAATCGTCATCTATTGGAATGCTTGCATTCACGGTGAGATTGTAGTTACCGGGTGTGAGTCCACTCGTATCCCATGAATCGCCGCCACTCGGCGCATAATGATACTTCCCAACTTTTATGCTCCAGGTATGCGTAGCTATCGTTTGATGCCATGTCGAATTTTCAATCTTTACTGTCACGTCAACGGTTTCATTGTAATCCCCTTCGTTCATGATTTTGTAGTAGATGTTGTATGTATTGCCAATTGTCAAGTTCTCGCTTGCTGGTATCTCTGTTCCATCATACTTGATCTTTATACCGTTTGTCTCCGGTGCATAATCGGTTGAGACGTTTATGTCGTGAATTAGCAGACTAAGTGTCGTAGCAGTGTCATTCACCCAGGTCTGATTTACGTTGCCTGAATTATCGACAGTTCTCGTCCCTATCTCATAGGTTGTGTCTGGATTGAGTCCAGTGGCGTTGTATGAGTGCTCAGGAGTTGTAACTTTATCCTTGAATTCGCCATTTATCCATACCTCGGTATAATTGAAGTCAGGGTCTGGTGGATTCGTCCAGTTCCATAGTATCCATGTAGTTCCCTTGTCTATTTCGTCCAGGTTAGAAATGCTTGCCGGTGGCGTGGTGTCTGGTAATGGTATGTTTATTATCACGTCTATTCCTTCCATATCTCCAACAAGAGTAACTACCGTTATCCCATAGTGTGTTGCATTCCAGGCTTTTATTATCACTTCGTCTCCATCTTCACCCATTATTGACACCGAGTAATATCCTCTAAAAGGATCTCCCGGGAGAGAAGGACCGCCAGTTGTTCCTTCTATATAATATCCGCTCGTAGTGTCGTTGACACTGAAATGTGTTCCACGTGGTGCCGGTGTTACACCATCTGACATGTACACAGTCCCCTTAATTCCGTGTGGTATTGCTTGAGCACTTGTCAGCGGTGCCATAGTAGAAAGGGCAATCACTAAAATCACTGATATTGTGCCTATCTTTTTGTTATCCATTTTTTTCTTTTTCACCTCCTAATTGTTTGGGTACTTTTATAGCGCCACTCCTAGGCGCTCATCCTTTGGATGCCCGCCCAGAAGCTCTCTGATAACTTCTGAGCTTTGAGCTCCGCAAATGCTATTCCTACCGTTTTTTCATGCTTCATGCCTCCATACACAATCGTTTTTTGCCATCACCCAATATCCTCTTCCAGGTTCCAACTTTGTAAAGCTTTCAGAGCTAGTAGCAGGCCACCAGCCCCAATTATCGAAGTGATCGCACTTCTCGAACAATCCTGATGTAGCGTTGTATCTGTAGATAGATGTCAAACTATTCTTTGGAGTAACATTCAACGGATCGCCAACCACTGATTCTTCTCCCAGCAATGCTTCTTCCATTGAGTACCACCCAATAAGGTTCCAGCCCTTTTTCACTGTTACATTCAAATCAGAAGGTGCAGTTCCCGTGAATGTCAAATTGCAATCGTTTTTAGCCATCACCCAGTATCCTCTACCGGGTTCTAATTTCGTAAAGCTCTCAGAACCGGTTGCAGGCCACCAGCCCCAGTTATCGAAATGGTCGCATTTCTCGAATAAGCCAGATGTGGTGTTGTAGCGGTAGATAGAAGTCAGGCTGTTCTTTGGTGTGACATTTAACGGGTCGCCAACAACAGCTTCTTCGCCAAGCTCCCACGTGGTAAGATTCAAAGGCACTGAAATAAGATTCCAGCCTTTTGCTAATGAAATAGTGTAAGTCTTTAATACCGGAGCCGCAAGTGAGATATTAAAGCCAAAAAGCCCGCCGTCATTTATCTCTTCCAAAGTTACAGTATGCACTGTAATATTTGACTGTTTCCCATCTGGACTTGTGGCATTGAACCGCAATATCTCACTCGCATTTACGTCAGCGCCACTGGCAAGTATGAGCTGGTAGTAATTAGAACCTTCTTTCGTCTCAGCCACCCATTCCTTGCTCGTGTTCAGGTTTGTTATGCTAATGCCGGGATTATTGCATTCACTGCCATTTTCGTAATACACATATCCAGATACCAAAAACGGACTTGCTAATGATATATTTACAGATGATACAGATACAATCCTTGTCTCAATAGTGTCCCGGCTTAGTGGGCTACCATCACTTATCGTAACCTTAACCACTTTCAGTCCGCTTTCCGTTGCATCTGGCGTGTATATCCAGCTATTGTTCGTAGACACTTCTACACCATCTAAAGTCCAATTATAGCTCAATATGTCACCATCGGGGTCGTGTGCCGTAACGGTAAAAGTCAACGGATTGAGATGGCTTGCAGTCGGTCTCAGCTCTGCTGGAGAGAACGAATCAATGATTGGTGGTTCGTTTACGCTTGATACTGTCACAGACGTATATGCAATATCAGATAACCCGGTAGTATCATTAACTTTTAAGCCAATCGTACCCGAAAATTCGCTGTTCCATGTCCATGTTACCGTTACGCCGGAGGCGTCATCGAAGTCGCCATCGAGGTCAAAATCCCATTCGTAAGTCAATGCATCACCATCCGGGTCATAAGAGCCACTACCATTAAATATTATTGGCGAACCCTCGTTTCCGGTATATGGACCCCCTGGCATCGCTACCGGATGATGGTTTTCAATGTAAGGTCCTATGTCATCCATCACTGCTTGCGCTTGCGCTGATAGATTTTGGAAAGCGAGCATGCTATTATTTATTGCTGCTACCACATCTTCAGTAGTTCCTACCATAGTAAAGTCTTCAGAAGGTACAGTGGCATTTACCACCTTATTTATCATCGCTGCAATACTTGCATCGTTGAAACCAACACTTTTCAAGTCTGCTATCTCATCAGGAGTGAGTCCGGTAGACATAAGACGCTGTTGGATAGCTTTTATCTCGCTCACATTGTATACATAATACCCACGACCACTGTTTATCTGTTCTATTTTATAATTCTCCAAAGCTTGTTTACTGCTGTTTAAATTATCCAACAGCATATCAGAGTATTTCTTTACTGCTTTGGCTTGTAAGTAGATATAATAGTAATCATTTGCATCTTTAGCACCTTGGTATTTTTCTATACTACTTTGTAATGCACTCACAATAGCTGCTTGCAGGGTTAGATTATTCATAACACCTACCTGTGCAGCCTCGTAGCTTGTATTTCCAAGTGTAGCAAAAGGATATGTATATGATATTCCTACCGATGGCAGGTCTATGCCTACCTCGTTATTTATAGCCTCTACATCTATTGTAGCAAACTCGGTGAAGTTTGAATCTGGAGGGTCTGCATGTAGACTATTATAGTGTGCTGCCTGTACACGTGAAATATTTTCTATAACACTGCCTCCCACGGTTAAAACAGCGTCATTATAGCTTGTAGGTATTCCTGTTACTATACCAAACACACCTACTGCGGCTGAAATCCAATCACCCCAGCAAATATCCCATGCCAGGGCAATAGCACTCGCTTCCGTACTCATCCAGTGCCACTGTGTGGCAGTTTTGTTCCAAGAATCTGATAGATTTTTTGCACTACCTTTTATCTCTGTTACATTTATAGTTGGTGGAGCAGATGATGGAATCACTTGAAAAGCGGATGAATAAGTATCATAAACACTACCAGCATTGTCAAAAATTCCATTCTGATTCTCATCTATAACAAGATAATATGTCCCAATTTTTAATGTTGGCAGCCATACTGTTTCTCCGATGAACTGCCCTCCAATCATCCAGCTTGTGATGGTGTTAGGAGCAGGTGGTGGATGACCAGAAACATCAATGAGTGTTTCATTCCAATTTGGAGCGTGGTCAACCACATATAAGTCTGCTACTGGAATACCCATCCAATCATCAGGGGTTGGATCGATATCCCCTGTTGCATACACTGCTTCGTTTGTGCCAAAAACGTCTTTCCACATTCCTCCACTATCCGATGCCCATATCTGATTTGGGCTGGCAGATACCGGTGTTATTGCTACAAAAACGCTTGTTATCAGTAGCACAGCCATGAAAAACGATGTGATGGATTTCCATACACATTTTGTTTCTTTATTTCCAATCCTGCTGTTCATTTTATTTTTTTATCCTCCTATTGCTTCATGCCTCCATACACAATCATTTTTAGCCATTACCCAGTATCCTCTTCCAGGTTCCAACTTTGTAAAGCTCTCAGAGCCAGTTGCAGGCCACCAGCCCCAGTCATCGAAGTGGTCGCACTTCTCAAACAGTCCAGAGGAGCTGTTATACCTGTAAATAGATGTCAGGCTGTTTTTCGGTGTTACATTCAACGGATCTCCAACTACTGATTCTTCTCCCAACAATGCTTCTTCCATTGAGTACCACCCAATAAGGTTCCAGCCCTTTTTCACTGTTACATTCAAATCAGAAGGTGCAGTTCCCGTGAATGTCAAATTGCAATCGTTTTTAGCCATCACCCAGTATCCTCTACCGGGTTCTAATTTTGTAAAGCTTTCAGAACCGGTTGCGGGCCACCAGCCCCAGTCATCGAAATGGTCGCATTTCTCGAATAAGCCTGATGTGGCGTTGTATCTGTATATAGATGTTAAACTGTTCTTTGGCGTGACGTTTAGTGGGTCGCCTACTAATGACTCGTTTCCAAGCTTCCAGGATGTGAGATTTAGAGGCACTGAAATAAGATTCCAACCGCTTGTAAGCTCAATTTCGTATTTTCTTACTAATGGCGATACCTTCCATATCCAAGTCTGCATCGCTGACAATCCAGTTGTGACATTTGTGGCGATTGCTGTTACGTTCCACATGCCTAAAGATGCTTTCGCGGTATATTGCGCTTCGGTAACGCTCTTATTTATCTGCATGAATGTTCTGTTTATTTCCCATCTGACATCCACTGTTTGGTCAACAGTTATGCCGAATGTTCTCAATTCCCCTTCTGCATTTGTTGGCATGATGTCAACAGGACTAAATGATATAATCTTTGGAGGCGTATATTCGCCCATAGCCTTGATTGTCAAATTGTAAGTTTCCATAGCAGTCGTGATGAGTTTCCATGCATTTATCGCCACTGTCCACTTTCCCGCTTCTGGATTGTTTAAAGAAATAAATTCAGGCATGTTCAGCGTAGCTGATTCTCCAACAAGAAATCCGCTTGAATTAAATAATGATAAATTCAAATCATTATCCACATCTGTCCAGCTCAAACTCAGATTTAGGATGTTAATTCCTGGTTGTATATCAAGTGTATAATAAACCCAGTCCCCATAAGGAAATTCATAACAATTATGAAGAAGTACAAAAGCATCTTCATCAATAACTCCTATTATATGCCTAGTAGTAGCAGCATCCACATACTCTATCACATTTATGGAAACAGGAATTATTATATCCTCAGTTCCGTAACCCACCATAATACTGCCTTTATATGCTCCTATGGCACTGTCAGGCACGGCTATGGTAGCATCAAAAGTCGCAGAACCTTTTGCTGGAACTATTAAACCTGTTTCACTAAGGGTTATCCAATCACCTGCGTCACCAGTTGATTTTGTTATACTCACAATTTTAGCTGTATTGGCATTGTTTATCACTGTGAATGTCTTTGTGTAAATTCCGGGATGCACTCTACCGACAGACCATTGATAATCGACCAAGATACCTTTTGTTAACGAATCATAAGCAGATTTTATGTTCAATCTTCCTGCACCTTGTTCCCATAAATCATATCCTATATCATCCGCACTGTTCTTCAGTGCTCTCTCTATTTCCTCTGGTGTAAGACTTGGATTTGCTTGCAACAATAATGCTATTGCTCCGGCAACATGGGGACAAGACATCGAAGTCCCTGATCCAAAGCTATAATCGCCTTCTGTTTCCCAGTTGTTGTTTGCAGAAACAATATTAAATCCGGGTGCTGCAACATCTATTCCAACCCTTCCATCTCCAGTGGGACCTTTACTACTCCAGCATATAATGTTATCATTTTCATTGGATAAAGAGGCTACTATCGCACCATAAGCAACTGCCGGACTTCCAATTGTAGATTCACCAGGTCCCCAATTTCCAGCAGCAATTACTACGATATAACCTGCATTTACTGCATTGGTTACTGCTATTGACCAGGGATCTCTGCCAGTTCCATCTCCCTGCCAATCTCCTAAGCTCATGCTTAGTATATCTGCATTTTGTTCTATAGTCCATTGGATTCCCTCTATTACCCAACTTTCCATTCCCACTCCCCTTTTATTCAGAACTTTGGTATTTAACAAAACAGCACCCGGCGCAACCCCCGTAACATTTGCCACTGCATTATATCTCCCGGCGGCAATTCCTGCACAAAGCGTTCCATGTCCTTGTAAATCATCAGTAGTCCCATCATCTGTGAAGTCCTTCTCAGCAATGACCGTTCCTACCAAATCTGGATGTGTGTCATCAATACCCGTATCAAGTATCGCAATTACCACACCACTCCCGTTGAATCCGTTTTTCCACATCTCAGGCGCGTTTATTTTATAGTCGCCATAATCAGCATCAATCGGGTCCTGGAATGGATAGCGGTCTACTGCATAAATACTGCCCGGAACATTATATGGATAACTACCATTGCTCGGATTTCCCACACATTGGTGGTCTTTCCAATAGTTTCCGCCAATAGTTGGACCATTATCCCACAGATTTGCACAATTATCGTATGCATTATATTGATTATCTAAATTATTGTTATAAATTCGATTTAAATACGATGAATTTAGATAAATACCATGAATATTACCTCCTATTATATTATTAATAATAGTATTATTACTCAGATTATAATCCAAGTGGATGCCATAATAACATCCCCAAATATTATTGCCAGTTAAAGTATTGGAAGCAGATTCACTCATGTAAATGCCATCTATTCTTCCAACCGATATACAATTGCTGGAGATTTCGCTGTAATTAGAACGATACATAAAAATAGCAGATATTTCATTTAATGATATATAATTGTCAGATATCTTATTATCATCAGAATAGGATAGACAGATACCGTAGCCATAGCCATTGCCGTTTGAACCGTCTGCGCTTCCATTACCCCCATAGCCACAGTTCGAGCTCACAGTATTGTCTATAAAGGTATTGTTGCTGGATTTATTTATGAAGATACCGCTGCCGTGACCATCGCCCCCATCGCCGCCATAGCCACCTTCTTTGTAGCCAGCATCACCACCAATACCATAGTTCGAGTTTGCGGCGTTGTTAGTGAGTGTGTTGTTATTGCATTTATCGGACAAATATATCCCGTAGCCTTCGGCATCTCCCCCATCACCAATAAAACTGCCATCTTCACCACGACCACCAATGCCGTGGTTCGAATTTGCGATGTTATTCGTGATTATGTTGTTGTTTGAATTTTGCAAGTAGATGCCGTAACCACAGCCCTCGCCGCCAGCATATCCCCTCTTATGAAAGATGTCTGCCGAGCTACCAAAGCCACAGTTTGAGCTCGCAGTGTTTTCCATAACCGTATTGCTATTTGAGGAAGAGAGGTAAATACCATAGCCGTAACCATCACCATTAGAGCCGTAGTAGCAGTAGATGCCACGAAGGTCGCCATACCCGCAATTCGATTTCGAGATGATATTTGCGAGCGTGGAATTGTTCGATCCGTCTAAATATATACCATAGCCATAGCCATTACCGCCACTGCCACATATATCTCTATCATCTTCACCACCAGAGCCGCCTTCGCCACCATATCCGCAGTTTGAATTTGCGGTGATATTCATGAGTGTAATATTACTCGATTTGTATAAGTGAATACCGTAACCGTAGCCATTATAGCCCATGCCGCCGATGCCATCATACCAGTCCTCGGGGACATCACCGCCTTCACCACCATATCCGCAGTTTGAGTTTACTATGGTGATTATGAGCGTGTTGTTGCTCGAAAAAGAGAAATAGATGCCGCTACCGGAGCCTGCACCGCCATTGCCACCTTCGCCTTCGCCCTTGCCATCACCGCCTTCGCCACCATTGCCACAGTTTGAACTTGCGATAGTGTTAATGAGCATACTGTTGTTAGAATGCATCATATAGATGCCGTAGCTGTACCCCCTGCCACCATCACCGCCATAGGCACCGACGCCACCATCACCACCATATCCGCGGTTTGAGCTTGCGTTAATGTTCATTAGCATATTGCTGTTTGAATCTTTCAAGCATATGCCATAGCAATAGCCATCGCCACCATCGCCACCATAATAGTAGTAGGGACCAGTGTAGCTGTAGCCACGGCAGCCTTCTCCACTGTTCGAGTTTGCGATGTTGTTCATGAGTGTATTATTGCTCGAATTCTGGAAGTAAATACCGTAGCAGTATCCATCTCCTCCATCACCGCCACGACCACCCCAGCCGCCTTCTCCACTGTTCGAGTTTGCGGTGTTGTTTGTGAGTGTATTATTGCTCGAATTCTGGAAGTAAATACCGTAGCAGTATCCATCTCCTCCATTACCGTAACGACCACCCCAGCCGCCTCTACCACTGTTCGAGTTTGCGATGTTGTTTGTGAGTGTATTATTGCTCGAATTCTGGAAGTAAATACCGTAGCAGTATCCATCTCCTCCATTACCGTAACGACCACCCCAGCCGCCTCTACCACTGTTCGAGTTTGCGGTGTTGTTTGTGAGTGTATTATTGCTCGAATTCTGGAAGTAAATACCGTAGCAGTATCCATCTCCTCCATTACCGTAACGACCACCCCAGCCGCCTCTACCACTGTTCGAGTTTGCGGTGTTGTTTGTGAGCGTGTTATTGCTCGAATTCTGGAAGTAAATACCGTAGCAGTATCCATCGCCACCATCATCGCCGCTGGCACCATCACCACCATAGGCTCTATTCTGATTTGCGGTGTTGTTCGTGAGAGTATTGTTGCTTGAATTTTGGAAGTGGAAGCCGTAGCAGTAGCCGTTACTACCTTCGTCGCCGTCGCATCTATTCCCGATAGCGGCGTTGTTCATGAGCATGCAGCTGTTTGAAGATTCCAGATAGAAACCTTTACAGTTATTCGATGCGTGATTATCAGAAATATTGCAGTGGTTCGCGTTGTATAGATGAATCCCAGCTTTATCCGTCCCGGTTACTGTGAACCCAAAAATGTTCACATAATCAGCGGTCACTTCAAAGACATAATCACTTGAATTTACAGCCTGAACAATGGTTGTAGCAGACCCATTCTCAGCTACAATCGTTAAACTTTTGTTCACATCCACATTCTCAGTATAGGTTCCATCTCTGACGATTATCGTATTACCTGGAGCCGCATTATTCACGGCTTGTTGAATTGTTGGATAATCATCAGGGACAATTATAGTTTTCGCACTTGCATTATGCCATGTGAAAGTGCGTATGGTTATGTTCTCCCACTCTCCTGTTTCATTTGTAGATTTTATTGGATTTACTTTATCAACAGTTGTTCCATTCAGGATTTGATTAGTTTGATTATGCTCTTCAGATGTCCGATCGTTTTCTTCCAGTAATATATTCAAATTGTAATAAATATTTTTTCTATCTTTATAACCCCTCTCATCCGCTTTAAGAACGGCATCATCCATGAGCCTGATCCTCCTGTCCAGCCATATCTTCTCCACATCTGGATGCTTCGCAATCGTTTCTATTTTCTCCGCAGGGATTTTTGCAGATATTGCATTGATAATCCAAAATTGTTTTAGGTTCTTCGCACCTACGCTTTCAAGCTGAATCATCAAGGATTTCTGTGATTTAGCCGCTAATGATTTTGCTTTCTGAATATCAAATCTTGCACGAGGCGGCACTTTCAGTTGCTCCTTCAATACTATAATGACAGGTATTTCTTCACCTGGCTTCTTTTTCATTTCATAAGCTAAAAGAGGGTCAATTTTTGGATTTGAATCTTCTATCAGATACATTGATAAATTTTGTATCCTTCCTCCGCTATCAGCAGGTGCTCCTATAAAGATAAAGATTGATAACATCATTATTGCCATCAGTGCTATTGGGAAAAATCTCTTACCATTCATTTTCTTCATCTCCTTTCCTTCCTTTATATTATTGATTTTCATATCCTATGCCTCCACACACAATCGTTCTTTGCCATTACCCAATATCCTCTTCCAGGTTCCAACTTTGTAAAGCTTTCAGAACCGGTTGCGGGCCACCAGCCCCAATTATCGAAGTGGTCGCATTTCTCGAATAATCCAGATGTGGTGTTGTATCGGTAGATAGAAGTCAGGCTGTTCCTTGGCGTCACATTCAATGGATCTCCAACTACTGATTCTTCTCCTAACAATGCTTCTTCCATTGAATACCACCCAATAAGGTTCCAGCCCTTTTTCACTGTTACATTCAAATCAGAAGGTGCAGTTCCGGTGAATGTCAAATTGCAATCGTTCTTTGCCATCACCCAGTATCCTCTTCCAGCTTCTAATTCTGTGAAGCTCTCTGAGCCAGTAGCTTGCCACCAGCCCCAGTCATCGAAATGGTCGCATTTCTCGAATAAGCCTGATGTGGCGTTGTATCGGTAGATAGATGTCAGGCTGTTCTTTGGTTTGACATTCAATGGATCGCCTACTAATGACTCGTTTCCAAGCTCCCAGCTTGTGAGGTTCAGAGGCACTGAGATTAAATTCCAACCCGATTTGAGAGTTATTGTATAACTCCTCATCTCATAGAATGCCTCAAGAGCCTTTACAGCCAAAGCTGTATGGTGAGGTGTGCTCGTATGATTTTTGAAAGACCCCCAACCTCCATCTTCATTTTGATTATCCAATAGCCACTGCACACCTTCCTCTTTTGTATCAGAATCAAGAAGTCCCATCTTATCAAGCGTAAGCAATCTCATTGCCACATCGCTTGTGCAATTCAAACTCTGATTCTTCAACCAAGCAGATGCATTTTGTAATTGCGGTTGAATCGGGGAAATACCAGCAGATAAGAAACTGTCAATAACTACAGAAGTTATGTATGGGTCGCTTTCGTTGATACCCCATCCACCATCTGGATTCTGGTGGTATAAGAGCCAGTTAAGTCCGTTAATAATTTCAGGAGTCCAGTAATATTTCTTTGACAATGCCTTCACTGCCAATGCGATTTCCCATGCACCGCTCGTATAGTTTTCCGTAAGTCCCCAGCCACCGTCTGGATTTTGAGCATCTATCAACCAGTCTGTTGCGTTTGTTGTGTCATAACCCATATCGCTGAGGAATATAACTGCTCTTGAGGTGTGATCTACATTTTCCCAACCGCCATCTGGCTTTTGTTGTGCCGAAATCCAATTTGCAGCACTACCGGAACTCATCACATCTCCAGCAAGTGCTGTATCACGTAAAAAGCCAGAACCATATTCTCTCGAAAAGCCCCAGCCGCCATCCGGGTTCTGATTATCCAATAACCATTGTGTTCCATTCACAGCTAAACTTGGATCGAATTTCAAAAGAGAACTCACAACCAGAGCAGTAACATAAGTCTGGCTTCTGTCAATTCCCCATCCATTATCTGGGTTCTCGCGGTCAAGAAGCCATTGCACTGCGGATGTGGCATTCCATGATGAGTTCAGTAATAGTAGAACATCGAGAGCCAGCGCACTGCTATCTTCATAAACCCAGCCTCCATCGGCGCTTTGGTGATACTCCAACCAGGCTATTCCTTTCTTAGTCTCATTCTCTTCTGCACTTACACCTGTGAGATTCAATGCTTTCAGTGCCAGTGCAGTATCAAAAGTTTGGCTCTTTGGAGCGCCCCATCCGCCATCTATGTTTTGGGCATCCAAGAGCCAGTTAGTTGTATCATCTGAAATGCTGATACCCGAGTAGTTAAGTGCAATAATTGCAAGTGAGGTGTTCAAATGGTCACCCCAGCTTCCATCTGGGTTTTGAGCGCTTAAAATGAAATTGGTCCCATTCTCGTTTTCAATTCCCGCTTTTGAAAGTGCCCATACTGCAAAGCATGTGGATTCTAAATCGCCAAAGCTTCCATCCGGATTCTGGTGTTCCGCTATCCATGCGGTGGCAGTGGAAACATCATAGCCCTGTTCTGATAGTGCCATAACAGCAAAGGAAGTGTGTTTTACACTGCTTCTGTATCCCCAATAGCCTTCTGGAGTCTGTGCATTAGTAAGCCATTCTTTTCCTCTGGTTATTGGGTCCGATTGTGTGTTGAAAGCTTTGAAGGGGGAGGAAGTAGGAACAAAAGATTTTTCTGGCTTAGCTTGGGCTGTTATAGATAATCTAAATTTAAATTGCTCTAACGTTCTTTCAATAATTTTTTGAATTTTTTTCGCTTTTTTCATTATAGCACTGTATGCAAGCGTAAAACAATAGCTTATCATTAATCCTAGCACTAAAAATACCATCGCTGCAGCTAATCCCCCTCCCCAAACCACAGCAAAATATCCTACTATAGCAAAAAGAGCATAAAGAATCATTAATAACCAAAGTGGTAACGAATGTAGAAATCCTTTCTTTAGCCAAACATTAATTGATATACAGATTTGTTTAAGAATGTTAAGCGCAGATCCGATTATACCAAATTTTCCAAATTTTCCCCCCTTCAATCCTACCAATTTTAAAAATAATATAATATAATCAAGCACCTCTTTAGCAAAACTACCCCCAGCAAGTATTCCGGTAAGCCCACCAGAGATATAATATGCTCCGGCGCCCGTATCAGGATCGGTGACGATCCAACCTGTACCTTCCCAATCCTCGATCTGTATCTCTTGCTTAGGAACTATAACAATCCTACCAGCGTTTATATCGCTCCTAATCCAATTCTTGATGGAATCCGGTAGTTGTAAAATGGGCAATATTTCATCTACATTTGTCTGGTTGATCGTGTATATTGGAATACCGCGATTATTCGCCTCTTGCAATATTTTCATTGCAGAGACAGAGGTAACATTATACAACTGTTCAAAAATTCCATGCTCTAATGTTGAACCTGTCATACCGGTTGAATGCATAAAAGAAGTTGTTACGTTGCTATCTTCTCCCGCTTGAGCAATCACATTACGGTCAACATCAATGCTCATTCCTCCAGCGTCTAAATCAACTGGATTTCCAAGCCAGTCATACCAGACGATCAGGTCTACAGAGGTTATCGCTTGAGCGGGAGTTGGTCGATACCATCTTATATGGTCTGGTAGTGATTGTGTTTCAGAGAAGAAGTCATTTTCATAGAAATATGTGAGACCATTAAGATAGATTAATTCACCAACAACTTCATCTGTTGTAGCAGTCTCATTCAAAGATAACCTGTAATTTGTCACATTAAGATTTGCAGCATGTTCCTCTACCAACCTCGATGGAACTTTGCCCATATCAAAAACAATGGCATAATAAGCACCC
>Ga0190363_1001433_pt1 | contig 14029 bp, 13 predicted proteins | sample 48721867_MG_FD_161272 | JGI IMG/M metagenome (GOLD analysis project Ga0190363, IMG submission 161272) | Hydrothermal vent microbial mat bacterial communities from Southern Trench, Guaymas Basin, Mexico - 4872-18-6-7_MG | ecosystem: Environmental > Aquatic > Marine > Hydrothermal vents >...
TAGATTACATGGTTAAAGATGCTGTGGAGAAGGGTGGGAAGCTTCTTAAGGGTGGCGAGAAGGAACCGCCATTCTACCAGCCAACACTGATAGAGTTCGAAAAGGAGAAAATACTGGGAGCTGAGGCAAGCCAGAAGCCGTTCATGTGGGTGGAGGAAGCGTTTGGTCCGGCTAGGAGCATAGTGAAGTACGAGACGGAGGAGGAGGCGATTAGACTTGCCAACGACACGAACTATGGCATGAGGGCGTCAATTTACTGTCATGACGTTCAGAGAGCACGGAGAATAGCTCAACAGCTGGAAACAGGAGGAATAATGATAAACACGAAGCCATCGGTTGTGGACATCAGCGTCCTAATGGGCGGCGTTAAGGATACAGCGTATCCACCTGGCGCTCACGATATTGTCCCGTTACTGGTCTGGCAACAGTACATTCACGTCGACAACGCTTTAAGCGAGTGAAAAAGAAGGTATAACGTTATTCCCCCATCATAAGAATGAGCAAAAGGAAAGATTGCTAATCCTCCGGGGTTTAAACGTGCTTTTACAGAGGCTGCTTTCCTGATCATCCAGCTATTTATGTTTTTATGAGGGAGCGTGGTTAATCTGAGGTATAGGGTTGACCATTTTCGCTCGGAGAGCCTAGAGGGGAACCCGCTTGGTGGCCCTGTTGAGAGGGAGCTACATGTTTACCTTCCACCAGGCTACTTTGAGTCTGATAGAAGGTATCCTGTGATATACTTTCTCCATGGTTATAGCGGTAATAGCCGGAAGGTGACTGTGACTCCTCGTGTCGAGGACAATAAGAACTTGCCTTTAGGACTTATCCCACCGGAGGTTTTAAGGGAGATCGACGTTGACCGTATAGCATCGTACGAGAAGTTTGACAGGTTAATTGTTGATGGTGAAGTTGAACCCTTCATTTTCGTTCAGCCTGACGGAAGCCTCCACCTACCCCACAAGCATGGAGTGAAGGATTTAACAGGGGAGGTTCAAACTAAGGGGAGCTTCTATGTTAACTCTCCTTACACGGGAATGTACGAAGATTACATTGTTTACGACGTAGTAAGGTTTGTGGAGTCGAACTACAGGACTATTCGGGACAGGAGGTGCAGGGCAATGGTTGGCGGTTCGATGGGTGGTTACGGGGCTTTAAGGTTATGCATAGACCACCCTGAGCTCTTCTCCATATTAGTGGCTTTAAGCCCTGCAAACATTACCTTAGACTTGCTGGATTGGAAACTGGTTATTCCAATCTACGAGAAGGTGATTGGGAGGGAGCTTGCCGAGAAACTTGGAGCGTTAACATGGGACGACATTCTGGACACTCTAGACTTGGTCTTTACGGGGAGAAAGCTGCTGTCATCGATCGAAAGAGACGAGGAGGGGAAGATAGTAGGCTTCAACGAAAGGGCGCTCGGAGAGTGGAGGAAAAACGACCTGAACACGCTGATTAAGGATAAGCCTGATGCCTTAAGAGACGTACATGTTGCACTTAGCTGCGAGGCCAGAGACGAGTTCGGGTTAACTAAGGTGGCGGAGGAGTTACATGAAACGTTAATGGAGCAGGAAGTCGAGCACCGGTTTGAAATATACTCGGATGCGAAGGCCTCTCTTTCACCACACATGCTTGGAATAGCATATAACATAATCCCAGCGGTGAAGCTTTGCTCCCAACTTTTCCCCTGAAAAAAGGGGAGAAACAGATTTAATGTTGCGTTCTTTTGCTGGTCTTTAAACGGGTTAATAACGTTTCAGATCGCTGTCAGTATTCCGCCGATGAACCCCATGATGGATGGTGTCAGGAAGAGGAGGAAGAAGTCACTTAGTGAGAGACCCAGAATGCTAGGCAGTATGTTAAATGGGCCGCTGAATATTAAGGACACACCATATGCGATTACGATTATTATAGCGTAGATTACTCCTATGAAAAATGCGTTTAACGGGTGCTTCCTGATGAGTCCTGTGACGAAGCCGCCTATAGCCAGTGCAGCTATTGGAACAAAGGTCTGGGCTGGAGGCGATGCTGTTGCAAGCGTGTATGGTCTTATCAGGTAGTCGGTTACCGAGGCGCTTAGTGCTGGTGTGAGAAGAGTCAGTCCACCCCACCCTCCAAGTTGGATGGCGATGAGGATGTGTGTAAACTCTGTTAAGGTGTGACCTAGTGCAACGAAGTACACTATTCCGAAAATGAAGGATATGCCCACGATGAAACTTATTATTCCCCTTATACTTGGCATGAAGAGCATGGTCCCACCATTTAGAAAATGAAAGGAAGTTGATTTTAAGATTTTAGTTTCGGACATGAAAACCTCAAAAAATTTATAGGTTTATCGTCAAGTTGAATTTGGTGATTTAGATGACAAAGGTGACGTTAGTTGCAAGAGGGGTTGATGGGAAGCTTTACAGGGAGTTCAAGGCGGAAGCCGTCAGGAGAGGAATGAAGGTTTCTCAGGCGATAGAGGAGTCCATGAGGCTTTGGCTTTCCAGCAGGGAACAGGTGAAAAGTGAAGTAGACATTAACAATGAAGCATACGAGAGGATGCGAGAGGAGCTTGAGGCGAAGTACAAGGGAAAATATGCTGTCATCTCGGGAGGGAAGCTAATAGGAGTATGCAACGATCTCAGAGAGGTCAGGGAGGTTCTCAGGAGGAGGGAAGCCGGGAGACACGCCATAGTGGTCAAAGTTGGAGTAGATAGAAGGGAGGAGCATGAATGGCTAGGGGGATCTTTAGAGTAGTTGAATGCTGGAGTTACGATGGAGACATGCCGAAAATAGACGTAGTACTCGTGTCGGTTGATGGGAGAAGGGTTCCCGAAAAGGGAGTGCTAAGGCTAAACATTGATACCGGCTTCTCAGGATCAATCCTTCTAACTAGGCGACACTATGAAATGTTCATGCTAGGGGAGCTTCCAGAATCTGCATTCAGAGTTTACAGGACGTTAACCGGGGAGATAGTAATGCGGAGGGCGAGGGCAACCCTAACGCTTCCGAAGGTAGGGGTTGAACTTGAAACGTTTGTGGAGACGCCAAGGCTTGGAGAAGGCAAACTATTAGCCGGAAGAGAAGTCATCAACAAAATACCAATGCTACTTAACGGGCCAGAAAAAACATGCTGCTACGTTTCAAAAGCAGAATTATTAGAGAAATAAAAGAGAAGAACTTCCGTTTCTTAGCGGAGCGATGAGGACTCTAAGCATTATAAAGAATTTAAGTTGAATGTGAAGGATAAAAGGCGTGAGGGTTAGAGGTTAAGTTACGCTTTTCCCGACCATAGACGTTAACTCCATTAACCTATGGCTAAATCCGAATTCATTATCGTACCATACAAGGGAGTGGCTTAGGAGGTGTGGAAGGTGAGGGGAGGGTTTGAGGGCGAACCACACCTTCCCATCCGATAGGTTGATACAGGTTGCCACATGCCTGTTCATCAAACCATGTTTTCCGCATTCCACCAGCCCATTCGGGTATTTCTTCAGCCTGAACCCACATGTCGGGCAGGTGGATGAGGAGCTGGACACATAATACCTATAACGCCAAGACTTATTTAAAACATATTCCCTAAAGAGTTACCAGAACCGGGCGAAGAAATGATTAAATACTGGACATAGAAAAGCTCAAAAAAGAAGGAAAAAGAGTGGAGTTCGAGTTAGGCTTTTAGAGAATTTCGAAGAAATATTAGTAAGGCTGTGTTTTCTTAGCTCGAACGTAGCCCATCAGACGAACAGCCGGTAACAGAAAAATGGTGACGATAGCTGTGAAAGGGAAGAAATAGAATCGTTGAAAGACATGGCGTTCTTAACAATTACTCAATTACTCAAGTAAATAAATGTATGTCTTCTATTATTATGAGGGGAACTGGTGGAGAAGCTTGAATGGAAATCGGAACGTACAATGAAACAACAATAATGCTAATCCTCATTTTGATTCTTTTAAATGAAAAAACCAGCGGTATAATTACCTCAAAACCTATTTCTATGAAGAAAAGCGGTAAAGAATCGAAGAGGAGAAGTGTAGAAGAGGGCTTACATAGGATAAATTGTCTTTCGCAGCAGAGTTCGAAATTGTCAGTAAAGGACTTGCAGGAGAGTCCACTAATCTTGAGGGGGTATTATGGAGTTTTAAAAAGAGGTGCATGAAATGGAGGCGTGAAATAAAAGTGGTTACAGGGTTTTGCCGATCATCGATGCAAGCTCAGCTAGCCTGTTCGAGAATCCCCATTCATTATCGTACCATCCTAAACACTTTATGAGGGTTCCTTCGATGACGCTTGTGAGCTCTAAGTCTACTACTGCTGAGTGTGGATTACCGATGTAGTCTACGGACACTAGAGGCTCGCTGGAAACGTCAAGGATGCCTTTCAGCTCGTTCTGGGAGGCCTTTACGAAGGCTTGGTTCACCTCGTCTTTTGTGGTCTGCTTTTCGACTTCGACGACAAGGTCTACTATTGACACGTCTGGGACGGGAACCCTTAGAGCTATTCCATCCAGCTTTCCTTGCAGATGAGGGAGGACAAGCCCTATTGCTCTGGCTGCCCCGGTCGTTGTCGGTATTATTGAGACTGCCGCCGCTCTGGCTCTTCGAAGGTCTCTGTGGGGAAAGTCCAAGGTGGACTGATCGTTGGTATAGGCATGCGTAGTGCTCATTAGCCCCCGTTTAACCTTAAAGTTATCATCTAAAACCTTTACCATTGGGGCGAGGCAGTTCGTGGTGCAGCTCGCGTTCGAAATTATGTTGTGTTTTTCAGGGTCGTACTGGTGGTGGTTGACTCCGATTACAACTGTTATGTCTGGGTCTCTGGCTGGGGCCGATATGATAACCTTTTTTGCTCCTGCATCTAGGTGTTTGGATGCACCCTCTCTATGTGTGAAGACGCCTGTGGACTCTATAGCTACGTCTATCTCTAGGTTCTTCCATGGAAGCTTCGCTGGATCCCTTTCATTTAAGACTTTTACTGGGTTTCCGTTGACTATGAGGTTGCCGCCTTCGACTTCAATTGCCCCCTTGAATTTGCCGTAGATTGAGTCGTACTTTAAGAGGTGGGCGAGTGTGTTGATGTCTCCGAGGTCGTTTATTGCTATGATCTCAAGGTCTAAGTCCTTTCTTTCTAGGGCTACTCTAAAGGCGTTTCTACCTATTCTTCCAAAACCGTTGATTGCAACCCTCACCATGTGTTTCTCCCCCTTTTGCGACAGACTTTATATTCTTTCTTACTAAAAAGCGTGATGGAGGATGGTAGGGGTTGACCGTGATGGTTGATGACGCGGGAACAGGGGATCCTGTAGGCGGATGCGTCATAGGTGTTTTAAGGGTTGAGAGCCGAGAGTTCGTATCGGGGGTGGTTCCGGTTCGATATTTCCAGGAGCCGCTCTTCAGGGAGAGAAGGTATCTGGAGGAGGCTGCCCGGATAGTTTTGGAGGCCTTCAGAAGGCTTAAGGTGAGGAGGGGGGAGCGGGTTCAGGTGTGTAGGGGGGACGTCTTAAAGCTTGCTAGGGTGCGGCTTTCTAGGGAGTTTAAGGTTGAATGCGTTAGAGTTGAAGGAGACCTTCAACTCCTAGTTGAGGGGGCATACCTTGAACACTTAGCTAGTTTAGGGGTTCCTAGGGGGCTGCTTACCATTAAAAGCGGGAGGGAGAGGTTTATAAGTCTCCTAAGATGGGTTTATGAAGACCCGGAGAGAAGGTTGAGGGTTGCGAAAACAGGGTGGCCTTCATGGTGGAGGAGGCTTGACGGTTGGGGGAGGAGGCTTGCTTGTGAGGCCAGGCTACGTGCTAGTGGTTCTCCATAGCCGGACAGGCTTGCAATCTCTTTTCTTGATCGCCTTTATTATGTCGTCTTCACACTCCACTTGGTATGGGAAAAGCGTGCCGGCTCTTCCGACGAGTTGCAGGGTGTGGGCGTCGCTTCCACCTGTCTGGGCGAGCCTTCTCTGAGCGGCTACAAGCTCTGCTTCCCTACTTACCCCTCCACCGGCAAGGTTCAGTACTTCCACTCCGTCTAGGGGGAGATGGTACACTTTTTCAAGGAGGCTTTCCCTGTCCGTGCGGAACGGGTGGGCTGCAACGGCGACTGCCCCCTGCTCATGTATGAGGTCTATGGTTAACTCGGCTGGTAGATATGATGGAATGGGCTCCGTTAGCCCATAAGCTAGTATCTGTCCTTCCCTGCTGGATATCTCGCAGCCTACGAATACTTTGACGTCGTACTTTCTAGACAGCTCCTTAGCCTTTAGCGCCCCCTTAATGGTGTCGTGGTCTGTAATCGCTATGCCCACCTGCAAGTCCGCCGCCTTCAGGAGCAAGTCTGATACTTTAGTTCGGGAGCACGGAGAGTACTCTGTGTGAACGTGCATGTCCACTATGCTCAACGTGAACGCCTCACCTTATAGGCTCCCATACCCTTTGAGACGTTTCCATTATGAGGGCCATAAGGTAGTTCTTCACCCATTCCCAGGTAACCCTGGCGTATCCCATGCTCCTTTCACGTCTCATGGAGGAGTAGGCTGCAGCGTCCTTAACGTAAACCATTCTTCCCTTCCTTGACATGCGCCACGCAAGCTCTTGATCCTCAGCTACAATCAGCGTCTCCTTGAATCCTCCAGCCTCCAAGAAGGTTTTACGTAGGTAAAAGCAGCATTTTGTTTGGGCGTGGGGGAAGCCCGCCGCGTATAACACCCTATAAAGAAGGTTTATCGTGGAGTAGAGGGCATACCCGCGGCTATCCCGTTCCAACGGGTAAATGTCGCAGGTTCCGCCTACCACTCGGGGATCTGAAAAGGCGACGTAAACCTTCTCCATGAGGGACCTAGAGATGACCGTGTCGGCGTCCAGGAAGAGAAGTATCTTTCCCCTAGCAGCTCTTCCTCCCTTATTTCTGGCGTCTCCTGGCCCCCTCTTCTCCGACAAGATAACTTTGTCGGCTTTCTCCTCGGCTATCTTAACCGTGTTATCTTCACTGTACCCGTCGACTATTATTATCTCGTATTTTTCCCTCGGCATCGTTTGGTTTAGGACCGAGTTTAGGCATAGTGGAAGGTACCTCTCCTCGTTATACGTTGGGATCACAACGGAGAATAGGGGGTGAGTCAACGACTCCTCACTCCTAACACTTCTTTTAGTACGTCGCCTCTCGCGGCTATCAGGGGAACCAGGATTTCATTGAGCGTAGTCGATCCGTGGGAGCCGCGCCACTTCTCTTCAACTATTTTTTCCTTTTCTTCTTTCTCTTTTCTCTGAAATTTAAGTTCTGCCTCACCCTTCAAAACTAGCACTAGGTTTCCCATCCTAGACTTCAACTCTTCCCTGTTTTTGCCTTTAACCTGAAGGTTAAAACTTCTGCATAGTTCTTCGAACGATAATACCACCCCGTTTTCCCCAACTTTCCCTTCAATCCAATCCTTAACCCTCTCCTCCTCACCTTCCTTAACATAGAAGTGGCAGACCCTGCCCGACCTTCCCGGGGGGGACTCCATGAAGCGCGAAACATCCTCAGCGTCATCCTCTGAAACTTTAACGGTTTTCTCCTCGTGGACTTGCCCTTGGCCGTGGTCGCTGAAGAAGAGGAACACGGTCCTCTCGGTTTTACCGCTTAGACCCTTGAGGAAGTGGGTGAAGACCTCCTCCACGTGGTGGGCGGCTAACCTGTACTCTTCGCTTAAAGGACCATACTTATGGCTTATGTCGTCCATCAGGCCAAAGTAAACGTTAACTATCTTTTTCTTCCCTTCAAACTTGTCTAGGACTTTGCGCAGGGTTGAGAAGGCGTCTACAACGTTGCTAAAGCCAACCGTTATATCTTCCACTTCAAGAAGATGAGATAAGCCTGTGCCGGCTATGTCGGATGGCATTAACTCAACGTGGGCGACCTCCTTATCTTTGAGTTCATCGTAGAAGCCGTTTTCAAGCAGTAGAACCCTCACGTCGATTCCGCTTTTCACGAGCCTGTCAACGGATAGGGATTTTACTGACGCCATTTTGAGCGTGTCAACCACTGTTCCAAGCTGTTTAAACCGCACCTTATGCCCCACGATTCCATGCCTTTCCGGGGGGATTCCGAGGTGGATCGAAACTATGGCGGCTGACGTTATTGTTGGGAAAACAGAGGACAATTTAAGCCGTCCAAGGCTGCTCCAAGCATCAAATAAATGGGTGAAGCAGGGAAGCTGATGAACACCAACAGAGTCCACTACGAGGCATACCACGTTTTCAGCGTCCATGCAACACGTGTCTTCGAAAACTCTTTTAAGGGAACGCGTGTTGAGCAGCGTTTGCCGGTTAACATCCACGTCTAGGAAGCGTAGCGCCGTCGGCACTACCGAGAAAATATTTTGCTTGTAATTTGGAAGGTATAGTCCCTTGTGCTCCCTTAACTCCTTCACAACATGTTCTCTCGACAAAAACCACACCTCTAGAGGGACGATAAAACAGCCTTTAAAAAACAAATATAAAGATTATTGGTTTCAGGGGGATGCTGATGGTGATAGCCGGCGTTTGCTCCGAAAAGGAAATTAACGTTTTTCAGGTGTTAGCGGAGGCGCTTATCCTCCGTGAGGAGGAGCAAGCGTTCTTCGCCTCCTCCAAAGGCGAGATTTTCTCAGGGAAGGTGAGGGATGCTCCAATCGAGAAGGCTAAGGGCGGTGTGGGAGTTGCCCTCCTAGGTGAGGGGGTATCCTACCATGTTCAGGGGGGAAGCGTGTCAGTAGTTAATGGTGAAGTTTATGGGGGACGGCTTGGCGGCGGAGAATCCGGTTTTGAACGTTTCCTAGTTGATAATGCAGGACGACTTGGTGATCTTGAGGAAGGATTAAAATCATTAGAAGGGAACTTTGCGTCCTTAATCCTTAGAGAGAGCGAGCTCATAGCGGTAAGGGACAGGTTTGGGTGCAAAGCATTATATTGGGGTACAAGGAATGACATGACTGTCTTCACGGGTAGGTTGAGGGGTGGAGAAAGGCTAGGCTTGAAGGTTAAGCCAGCCCCTGCTGGATCTATTTTAAGGGTTTCACAGGGTAGGGTGAGCATTAAAGGAGTTTACCCTCCTTTACCGCGAAATTACGATGAAAAAATTAGCTTGGATAAAGCTGTGAATGAGCTTTCGAAGCTAATTCGGAATGCTGTTTCGAGACGGTGTAAGGGACGCTTAGGCGTGCTTTTTTCTGGGGGGCTTGACAGCACGATAATAGTGAAGGTGCTTGACGAGTTGGGGCTGAAGCCTCGACTTTACTGTTCAGGGGTTGAATCAGGGAAGGACGTGGAAAATGCTGCCTCCACAGCTGATGAGATGGGGTTAGAGTTAAAGGTGGAAACGTTCTCTGCAGAAGACGTTGAGAAGGTTCTTCCAGAAATAGTGAGTTTGGTGGGATGCAACGTTCTAGACGTGGAACTCTCGATTCCTCTTTTCTTCGCGTTGAAGGCTGCAAGAAGAGATGGTGTACCTTACGCTTTACTTGGGACAGGGGCGGATGAGGGCTTCGGCGGATATGCTAGGTACATAACAGTGCTGGAGGAGAGGGGATATGATGCGTTGCATAACGTCCTAGTGGATGCGTTGGAGGGACTTGCCGAGAAGGATCTCATACGTGAGGAAGAGGTAGCAAGCTCCCTCGGAGTTTTTCTGAGGAGGCCGTTTCTTGATGGGGATGTTATCGACTATGCAGTAAGGGTTCCGCCGCAACTTAAAATTTCCAATGTTAGAGGGAAATACGTCAGGAAACTTGTTTTAAGGAAGATTGCCGGGTGCTTTTCCGCCCCTAAATCGGTGGTGGAGAGGGATAAGCTGGCGATGCAGTATGGCTCTGGCGTCGACAAACTTCTCAGGAGGATAGCGTCTGAAAGAGGGTTCACCAAGAGGCAAGCGAGAGACCTAGGGTTTAAAGGGCCATTGGAACATTTCCTGAGAACACTTAAACCTGTATGAGGTGCATTATTTTTAGGGATTCGTAAAACCCTGACTGGAGGGAGTATTAAACGTGGGGAAGGCTAGCGAGAGGATTTCGCGTGTGAAATATGCGATAAGGGATCTTATAGTTCATGCTAAGCGCTTGGAGGAGAAAGGGCGGAAGATCATTTACTTGAACATAGGCGACCCTGCACCCTTCTTCGAGGTGCCAAGCCACGTGAGGGAGGCCATGGTTAAAGCCGTGATGGAGAGGAGTGCCGGGTATGCCCCCTCGGAGGGCATCCCTGAATTTAGAGAAGCTGTCTGCAGGAAAGAGAGGGAAGTTAACGAGGTGACTAGTATAACCCCTGATGATGTGATAGCTACAGCGGGGGTCTCAGAGGGAATACAGCTTGTAATACAAGCGTTAGCGGATCCAGGCGACGAAGTACTGCTTCCAGACCCCACCTATCCACCTTACAGATCCTACGCAGCCCTCAACGGGGTTGGGATTAGAACTTATAGGTGCTTGGAGGATGAGGGGTGGACGCCTGACGTGGACGACCTGAGGAGTAAGATGGATGAAAATGTTAAGGCTGTCTTCTTAATCAACCCTAATAATCCATGCGGTTCAGTTTACCCTGAGAGGAGGGTTAAGGAAATAGTAGATGTGGCGGGGGAGTATGGCGTCCCCATAGTCTCCGACGAGATCTACGACCAAATAGTTTATGAGGGGAGGTTTAGAAGTGCCGCGTCGCTTGCTGGAGACGTACCTGTAATAGGTCTCAATGGGCTCTCTAAGACTTACCTGGTTCCTGGATGGCGACTGGGGTATGTTTACTTTCATGATCCAGAAGGAGTCATTCAGGATGTGAAGGAGGGAGTTGTGAAGGGAGCACGGGTGAGGCTTTCAGTTAATGTTCCAGCTCAAGTGGCAGGGGCGGCAGCACTTAATGGTTCAAAAGAACACGTTAAGGAACTCGTTTCCGCGCTGAGGGAAAGGAGAGATTACACCTTTAAACGTTTAAGCGAGATCCACGAATTCCACTGTGAGGAGCCCCGTGGGGCATTCTACGTCTTCCCGAGGATAAACCTTAGAAAGTGGAGAGACGACTTAGAGTTTGTTATTGAGGTGCTTAACGACGCGGGCGTACTCCTGGTTAATGGGTCGGGTTTTGGGGAGAATGGGGGATGGCACTTTAGGATGGTTTTCCTCCCAACAGTGGATATCTTAGAGGAAGCGTTTAACAGGTTAGAGGAATTTATGAAAAGGAAAAGAAGTGGTTGAAGCTTAAATGATAATTGGTTCCTCGCCTCTCTCCTTGGGAGGAGCCTGCATCCTCACTTTACATCCACCATCTGCCTCGTCGACGGTGACGGTGAAACCATATAGCTTCCCTATTTCCTCGCCTCGCATTTTACATATTATGCATGGGAACTCTGACGGAAGATTGAGGAGTCCCTTATATCTCTCCTTAAACGCTGACCCTAAACATTTTATTTCCGCCTTGAAGCTTCTGCTCGTAAACTCTTTAACATCGTATTCTGCACCTATCAACCGGCACTGATGCATGAAGAGCTTCACCACATTTTCAAAGCTTTTCTCTTTCACCTTACTCCAAGACTTCCTAATCAGATCCCTGTAGTAGCTCCACAATTCATCAGCCTTCTTCTTTGTTTTCTCCATGATGAACGAGACCGAAATACCCCAGAGAAGGAGAAGGCTCGAAATACTCCTATTCCACCTTTCCGGAAGAGGGATGTCCTCTAATTTAAGCTCTATTTTTCCAGTTTCCTCCTCAACCAGCTGCTCAGCAGCTTTGGTTTCTTCCTCAATAAGCTCGCTTCTTTTAAAGAACTCGTAAAAGCTTTCCCCAACAGACTCCATGCCTTCGCTAACTTCGGCCACGGGACTAGGCGCTTCCCCTTCCGCCTCTTCGATCTTAATTTTAGGAGCTGGTGGAGGCTGCACATCCGCTGTTTGCTCTAATGGTTGCGGCTGAACGGCGGCAGCCGCCTCCCCTAGCTGTGAAGGAGGCTGAGGAGCAGGCTCTGAGGCGGGTCTTGGGGGGGCTTCAGCCGTTATAGGCCGATTTCTAGTTTTAGCTTCCACTATTAAGTTACTTAGGGCTCTCATTATGCTGTAATGTGACATTGGAAGCGCCATGCTATTGTAAACCACAGAGGTAAGAACGTTGATGTCGAGCGTACCTGTTTTTCTAACTCCTACAACCTCTCTCCCTCTGTAGATGCAAACAGCCCACTCACCATTAACCTTCCCTATCTGGACGGCGTAGGAGCTTCCAGCAATGATTGACCTTCGACTCCAGGGTTCAAATTCTACTTCAGAGCCGCTTGACATATTCAACCCACACAAGATGGCTCTAAAGTTAATATGCATGAACAGTTGGATAAACTTTTCTTTAGTAAGCAACATCATATGAAAGCCACTAAACTGGATCACCGTTTATTCTATCAGGCCGAGAATCATGTCTACTAGCCGATCAAGGGCGGCTACGCTGATTTCATTCACGTAAATACAATTCTCTTCTTCAACCTCTTGAACACCGTCACCTCCTAGACATACCAAAGCTGATCTGACGCGGCTGTCATTTTTTAATGGGGAAACTGCTTTAAGCGTTTCATCAACATTTTCCTGGGGGATCATGAAGAGGACTACTACTGGGTTACTTTCCTTTAAGTTCTCTAATATTTCTCTTATTTTTTCTAAGACTCCAGTTAGGTCCCCCTTTCCCACTCCCGGCTCCCTACACTTGTCAAATATATGTGATGATAAAACCTTCAACACGATGTTTTTCTTTTGCGGGGTTAGCTCTAAGTAGGGAGATATCCTTCGCCGTTCAAGAATTGAGAATAAGCTTGCCTCCTTCGAGTATGTTATAGAGAATATCTTACGTAGACGGCTTAGCTTGGCTGCTCTTGTAAGCAGGCAACAGGATATAAGGGCAGCACCTATGTTCCGTCTAATAAATTCGCCCTCTAATAGGTCTATCCTTGAAGGTGCAAGAGACTTCAATTCGTTGAGCAAGCCTCGGTCTTTAAGAGGTAAAGATCCTTTACCCATGTTTTCTGAGAGGTCTATGGCGAAAATCATATTATATGGTTTTAAGGCTGCCTTTGAGACGACACGCACCCTTGTCTTCCCTTTCTTAACTAATCCGACTGTGGAAAACTCTGGGTCCATGCTGGCTACGATCGCTACAGGAGGTATCCTTTCTGTTTCAGGTAAGACAAACCTAGAGTTTTTGCCGACTATGATACCGTCTAGGGCGTCTTCGAGAACCTCCTCAACGTTGCCTATTCTCCCCTCATTCTCCTCGACCACGAAGCTAACTTCTTCTAACATTGGCACGTTTCCCTCAAACTTTTCAACATGTACAGTGTCGCCATCAAAAACATACCAGTTGTTGATTACTCCTTCGTCTACGTGAAGTTCTCCTCCGAGAACGTCTTCTCCCGATGTGACCGGGACAACATACCAGTCTCCGGTTAGGGTTACCCTAACCAATGCTAAGTCGCCGTTTTTAAGGTTTAGTAGCCGCATGTCTTGGTCATTCATTTGAGCCACTTTCCTGCCAAGTTGAAAGGTGTGAATTGTAAATAAGTTTACGTCCTCATGGCTGATTAGACTTGTATCTTTAAAGTGATTGATGAGTTCCTGTAGAGTTAGCTCGGCGTCTTCCTCTGATAAAACCTTTACGGCACGTGATATCGCGCTTCTGATTTCAGGCGTTTTAGCTATGTCTTCGGTAAACCTGCTTCTAATTTTTCTGACTGTTTCGAGTTTTAGCAAGAGTAGCATTAGTGGTGATGAAGTGTCGCGGCCAGCTAAAACAAGTATGTTTCCCACCTTCTTCTCGCCTCTCGTGGAAGCAAGGTTGATGAAGCACTTCCCCAAGTCCACTTTTTCTTGATGCATGTCTATTAAGTAGTCACATGCGGTTACTGCTATAGACTCCCTTTTTAAAGCATGCGTCATCACGTCTTTAAAAGATGAAAGAAACTTTTTAGAAACTTTAGCATCGACCATGAAGCATCTGTCCTCTTGTTCGACGCCGCCTCTTCGATCCGCTTTGGGGGGGAGGAGGGAGACGGCGTTTAACCCCATAATCCACCTAAGCTCCCTCAGTCC
>Ga0190363_1001438_pt1 | contig 14009 bp, 17 predicted proteins | sample 48721867_MG_FD_161272 | JGI IMG/M metagenome (GOLD analysis project Ga0190363, IMG submission 161272) | Hydrothermal vent microbial mat bacterial communities from Southern Trench, Guaymas Basin, Mexico - 4872-18-6-7_MG | ecosystem: Environmental > Aquatic > Marine > Hydrothermal vents >...
AGACCTAGGATCAATTGCCGATAAGATAGCTATAACAAGGTACTTCTTATCGCCAGACTACCCCGACGACCCAGACTACTACATCGAGAAGTTCGAAGAACTAAAGGCAAACATGCCAGTCTAAAGTTCTCTACTATTTATTAAAACCTTGAATAAGTTAAATACAATTAACATTTTTCTTCATTCTTCTCGGCAATAGAGAATTTTGAGAATTTATTTTCTTTCTACCACAACAACCCCTATTGTTCCACCTAACCCTGCTAGTAAAACTACTAAGGGAATAATGTTCATAGGTGATGCTACAAATAACCACAATGTATAGTTTCCTAAATATCTTAACAAGTCTACGTCTTCAAGGGAATACGTTATTATCAAAAGTACTATACATATTCCAGCAACCAAATAAAGTACTGAACCAAGAATTCCCGTTACGAATCCTCTTAACCTACTTAGTTTATCAAGTCCCGCTAAATAGCCTCCAATAAGTCCTGAAAGAAAGAATGTGAAGAGTGTTCCTACAAGTTGAAAGTGCAGAGTTAAGGGTATTCCAAGTGTCGGAATAAGAGCAGTGGTTAGTAGTATTCCTAAAACAGTTTTATTCACTAATTCCACTCCCAAGTGGTGTTTTTCAAGTTATTTGTCTGGGGCTAAGATTAATAAATTTTATATTATAAAGCTTAAGTACCGCAGAATTCTTTTAGAAATCAGGGCTGGTGTGGTAGCTTGGTTAAAATAAAGTGGGATTCTAGAAAGCTACCTTTGAGACATGAGAGAATACCGTTACCTGACATTTACCTTGAACCCGCAGGAGTACCTACCTACATTGTGAAGAAGGGATCACGTGTTAAACTTAAAAGAGAAAATGTTGTTTTTGAGAATATTGTAGTTGCTAAAACTATTTTTGAACTTGTAAAACCCCTATATGGTCCTCGCGGCTTCAATAAAGTAGTATTAACTAGGAAGGGTAGAACGAAACACATGTTTGTTGTCTCTAATTTAAGGTCTCTCGCTAAAAACGTAAAGATAATTCATCCAATAGGTATTGCCTTCTTAGGAGCAGCATTAAGTGTTGAATCCTCTGTTGGAGACGGCTCCATAACTTCAATAATATTAGCAACTAAAATACTTGAAAACCTGGAGGAACTGTTAAGGAAAAAAGAGCATCCAGGACCATTAGCGGGTTCCGTACTTAAAGCCTATCATTATATAAGAAATGTAGCTCACAACTATCCTGGTTTAAGGAAAGTAGAGCCTATGGTCGCAATAGATAATGTTTTAGAGAATTCTGTTATAAGAAAATTACCTATACCTAATCCCCTCCACGTTAAGAACTTAGCGCTTACAGCAATAGAAATAGTTGGTCTTAAAGGGCTTATGGAGGCAGGCGGAAAATTCCCTGATGAAATAATAGATGTTAAAAGAATAGAGGGAGGAGGTATTACAGACTCCTTTGTCGTTGATGGTTTAGCTCTTTACCGGGAAGTTCCCCATGAAAGAATGCCTAAGGTAGTTAAAAATGCTAGAATAGCTGTTGTGAAGAAGGCTGAGTTGAGAATACCTAATCAGAAAATTAACCGATACATAGATTACGAATTCCGCTGGAAAAGCGAAGGCTATCTTAGAGATTTTGAGAAGTCAAAAGAAAAATACCTATTAAGCCTTGTGGAAAGGATTTTAGATTTAGGAATAAATGTTCTAGTTTTAGAAAAGGGTGTTGATGATTTTCTCTTAGAATATTTAGCGAATAAGAAAATACTTGTCATATGGAGAACTCCGCCGCCAGAAATAAAGAGGGTAGTGAAAGCAGTAAATGCAGTGTTAGTTTCAAACTTTGATTTATTAACACCATCAGACTTAGGCTGGGCTAAAATTGTAGAAGCTAAGAAAATAAATGAGCAACCATGGATTTTCATTAGAGGATGCAAGAATCCAAAAACAATAGATGTTGTTTTAAGAGGTACGTCAAAATATGTAATGTTGGATGTTGAACATACCTTAATGAGATCTATGCGTGTTGCTAGAACCTTAGCGTTAGATCCTAGAGTAGTTTACGGCGGCGGAGCATTTGAAATGTATATTGCTGAGAAATTATTGGAGAAATCTAGGGAGCTAGATCCATTAGATAGCTATGTTTTCGAAGCTATGTCTAGGGCGTTTGAAAGCGTACCTATGATACTAGCAGAATCCGCTGGAATAAACCCATTAGATGCTTTAATGTACCTTAGAAGAGAACATCACGAGGAAGAAAATTATAGAGCAGGGGTTGATGTAGTAGGGCGGAAGATGACTAAAGAGGTTAATGTCTTAGATTCATTCCAGGTTAAGCTTAGCGCTATAAAGGCTGCAATAGAGCTTGTTTTGATAGTTTTAAGGACAGATAAAATAATTAAGATTAGAGAGGCTTCCGAAGCAGAAAAATACTATATGAAAAGGCAAGAAGCAACTTCTCCACAGAAGTTTAAAGAGCATGAAAAGGAAATAAACCCGTAAACCATGACTCTTACGTAGTTCCGTTAGGTTAGTTTAAAATATTTCTTAACTTAGATAGTATATCTTGGTGATTTTTGTGGAGGAAAGTTATCAAAAAGCAGCAGAAGTTGTTGTTAAAAAATGCTTAAATGTTAAGCCTGGAGAGACGTTTCTTATAATAACTGATACTGAGAAATTAAGTATCGCTAATGCATTATTTAAGAAGGGTCTTGAAGTAGGTGCTGAAACATTAATGGTTACTATGAAGCCTAGAACAAGACATGGTGAAGAACCTCCCAAACCAATAGCTGAAATGTGGAAACACGTTGATGTCTTCGTAGCTCCTACAACATATAGTTTAACACATACGCAAGCTAGGAAAAAAGCTGTGGAAGCTGGAGCTCGTGGAGCAACAATGCCCGGAATAACGGAAGACATGTTTGTGAGAACGTTGTCAATAGACTATGAGATCGTTAAAAACAATGTTGAGAAACTCTATGAGGCTCTAAGGGAGGCTAAAGAAGTACATGTGCTTTCAGATAAGGGAACAAACTTAACATTAAGAATTGATGGTAGACCTTTACATAGAGACACAGGCATATATCATAATCCTGGAGATTTTGGAAACCTACCTGCAGGAGAAATATATGTAGCACCATTAGAGGGTACAGCTAATGGAACAATAGTTTTTGATGGATCAATAGCTAGTGTAGGTTTGCTGAAGGAACCTGTAAAGATAACTGTAAAAGATGGATACGCTGTTGAAATAAGCGGTGGAGAGGAAGCTGAAAAGTTTAGGAAGATCCTTGAGAAAGTGGGTAAGAAGGAAGCATATAATATTGCAGAGCTTGGAATAGGATGCAACCCTGCCGCAAAAGTTGTAGGTAACATTTTAGAAGATGAAAAGATCTATGGAACCGTACACATAGCTTTAGGTGACAATTCGACGTTTGGAGGAACAGTGGTTGCAGGTATTCATTTAGATGGTATAATTATGAAGCCTACACTTATAGTTGATGGTAAGAAAATAATTGAAAATGGCAAGTGGCTAATATAGTTTTGAAGGTGAAAATGTCGTGAGAACAATAAAGCTATATGACATATACCCTGACATATACCTTGATGCTTATAGAGAAGTGAAGAGGTATAGAGAAAGACTTTCTAAGGAAATATTTGAAAAAACAGGTGGGCTAGTTAAGTTAGACTACACATTTGTTGACTGGGGCTTAGGTTCTGTTGAAACAGCTTACGATGAAGCAATTAACACGTTACCTATATTAGAGAAGGTAAAATGGGCTGAAGAAAACGGTTATGATGGAGTAATAATTGACTGCATGGATGATCCTGGACTTACAGCTGCAAAAGAGTTAGTTAACATTGTTGTTGTCGGGGCTTTAGAATCTTCAATACACTTAGCAAGCATTATTGGTGGAACATTTTCAATACTCTCAGTTATTCCTGAAGCAAACTTTCATTTAAAAGAGAAAATAAGAGCTTATGGTCTTGAAGGAAACCTAGCTTCAATAAGAAGCATAGGTATTCCCGTTTTAGAACTAGAGAAAGACTTAAGAAAAACAGCTGAAGCAGCAACTCAAGTAGCTGAGAAAGCTATTACTGAGGATGGTGCCGGAGCAATAATTCTCGGATGCACCGGAATGGCTGTGCTTGCTCAGCAAATAGAAGATAATTTGAGAAGAAAGGGCTATGATGTTAAGGTTATAGATCCCTTGCAGGCAGCCATATATACTGCAATTGCCATGGTGCTTATGGGCGTTAAGCAAAGTAAAGCTGTGTTTCCAACACCAAGAAAGAAACCTAGAAGGCTATTACCCGGTATGAAATTATAATATAACAATACCTTATTATAATAATATACTCTTTTCCTTTTAAAATATAGGAAACATTTATAGCTACATTAATTGTTCATAATGCTTTTTTATGATGTAAAACTAACGCAGGTTATGAGGGGAAAACATAGCTTTTTACGTCTTTGTCCAATAATATCAATGTTTTTTAAAGAATATAATGAGTGCTAAAAGCACTATAGTGAAGAGAAGTATATAGTACATTTGAAGATGCTGAACAGTTTTATTGCTTACTACCTTATCTAGTCTTAACAGTGCTTTGGAAGAGTTGAATACTAATATTTTTCTTCCATCCGGTAAATATTTCACCTTACACGGTTTTGTCGATAAGTTTTTGCTTGCAATACTAACTCCACTGTCCCCTTCAATAATGGTTATTATCGTTTTATTTATTTCAAAATTTTTAAGATTACGGTAAATATTGGATATAGTTTCTAAGACATGTTTCGTTCCATCTCTGTTCTCCTTGTAAATAGATTTAAGTGAAACATTTTTTGCTCTAACAATATCTGTAGTGGAATTTGTCTTTAAAATACGGGTATATAATATAAGCATGTTACAATCTCCTAAGGTTACGTTGTCTGTTAAAATAGTGTATGCATCATACATTTCTGTGTAATTCATTTTTTCAAGATAAAGTGCTATTATGTCGTTTATCTTGCTCCATAAGTTCTTTTTGAAGCTAACTTCGCATTCAATGTTTCCTTCAAGAATTATTCTTCCCCTTATAACACTTATCTTACAGTATTTTATTGAAACTTCATTGTTTCCTCCGGTTCTTGCTTTAATGAAAATCTTAAATTCTCTTTCTGTAAATTCCTCTGTAAACTCTTCGATAATGTATCCGAGTGATTCAAGCGTATGTATCAAATCCTCCTTAGAGGGCATGAAGTACAGCAAAAACCTATCACCTACAATTAAAATATTGTAATAGCCATTAACCCTACGTATAAATGCCTGGGCTTTAGAAGTTAATGGACCTAAAAATTCAAATGAAATATTTCCTTCACTTCCACTATAAACTGCTTCAATACGGAACATCGTTGGTAAAAACTCTAAACCCCGTATGTAAAAATTAGCCAATACTTTTATTGAGCTATAGTTTTCCATAATATTCAAGTTCATTGAAACATTATATACGCCTCTAATTTTCTGAAAGGAATGTGTTTTAATATTTATATATTCAAGTTCTAAACGAACTTTATTGTTGGTGTAAAGGGTAACTGACATATTTAACGAAGCTTCATTAACGCATTTTGCGGAGCTCATTACAAACAATAGTCTGAAGAAGAATAAAACTACAACTATTGTAATTACCGTTTTTCTAAGGTCAAATGTTCTCAGCTAAGCCCCTATTGAATAATATTTAGCTTTAGGTTTAAGAGCTCATATGAAGCATTGATTACGAATGGAAAATGAAGTCATTAAGCTAAGCTTGTCTATTCACGCCAAAGAATTTAAGTTGTAAACGGTAATAACTGCTATATTTATTTAAATATTTAAATTTTATCTCAGAATGCCTTCATCAAATTAATTTATATATTTTAACTTTCTAAAGGGATGCGGGGATGTGGATAATATGGGTTCAAAAGTAGTTATAGCCATAATAATAGCTTTCATTATAGGATTAGGTGTGGGTGTTGCAGCGGCACCCGCTCTATGGCCGAAGCAAGCGCCTAAGAAGAAAATGCACTTACTTTTCAGTCTTGACTGGGCAATTTACGGTAGACATGCACCATACTTTGTTGCTTTAGAAAAAGGGTTCTTTGAGGAAGAGGGATTAAGTGTAGAGATTGTTAGAGGCTATGGTTCAGCAGACACTATTCAGAAAGTAGCAACAGGAGTTGTCGACGTAGGTTTCGGGGATATTTCAGCTCTAATAATAGCTAAAGCTAAGGATCCGAAATTTAATGCAAAAATGGTTGCCATGATTTACGCTAGGGCCCCGTTCGCTGTTTTTGCGCTTAAGAGTTCTGGAATTGACGAGCCAAAGGATCTTGAGGGGAAAGTTCTTACAGCATCAGGCCCTGGAGATGTAAACTATGTACTTTTCCCGTACTTCGCTAAAGTAACAGGCATAGATCCCGACAGTATAGAGTGGAAATTTGTTAAGCCTGAAGTTAAAGTCCAATTACTCGTTAATGGAGAAGTAGATGCTATAACAGAATTTGCAATGCAAAAACCCGTTGTCGATAAAGCAACAGCTGAAATCGGCGGAGCAAACATGATTTTGTGGGCGGATTATGGAGTAAACATTTACAGTAATGGAATAGTGTTTAGAGAAGATTTCATAAAAGAGCATCCAGAAGTAGTTAGAGGGTTCGTAAGAGCTATTGTTAAAGGATTCCTCTACACATTCGAGCATCCAGATGAAGCAGTAGATATTTTGCTTAAAAGATTTCCGACACTAGATAGGGAAGTTGCTAGAGCAGAAATAGACATTTTAAAGAAGTTAGTTCTTGTTCCGGAAGCGGAAGAGCACGGCATAGGATACTTTGACCCGGAAAGAGTGCAAGCAACAATAGATGCTATAACCGAAGTATTTAATTTACCTAGGAAGGTTTCACCAGGAGAAATATACACCGACGAATTTCTCCCAGGAAAAATATCGCTAGAACTAGTAGTGCCTTTAAAAGCTGATAACATTGCTGTGCATCTAACTAATTATGAAGAATACTAGCGATGTAGGATGCTGTGAAGCTGTAAGCAAAACACTCCTTAACTTTTTTAACTTTTCATTGTTTCCACAAATTACTTTCGGGGCTTATATAGGAAATGGTTAAAGATGTAATAATTGTAGATAATGTTACAATAGAGTATTATGGTAGAAAGTCTAGGGTTTTAGCGGTAAAGGATGTTTGGTTCACTGTAAAGAACAGGGAATTTGTAAGCATTGTAGGCCCCTCAGGTTGCGGTAAAAGTACAATTCTAAGAGCTATTTCCGGGCTTATACTGCCGACTAAAGGGAAAATATATATTCACGGAAAACTTGTTGAAGGCCCTCAACCGGGAATTGGAATGGCTTTCCAAAATCCGAACCTCTTACCTTGGAGAACAGCGTTGAAAAATGTTTTATTGCCCATTGAAATTCTAGGAGGTAGTGTGAAAGAATATGAGAAGAGGGCTTTAGAGCTTTTCGAAGTAGTTGGTTTAAAAGGATTCGAAAATAGATATCCATGGGAACTTAGTGGGGGAATGCAACAAAGAGTATCGCTTATTAGAGCGCTCATACATAATCCTGAAATACTACTTCTAGATGAACCATTTGGCGCCTTAGATGCATTAACAAGGGAGGAACTTAATCTTGTTCTACAAAAGCTATGGATGGCTGAGAAGAAAACTGTTCTCTTCGTAACACATGACATTTCCGAAGCAGTATTTTTAGCTGATAGAGTCATTGTTTTCAAGGCTAGACCAGGCAAAGTAATTCATGAAGAACACATTGATCTTCCAAGGCCGAGAACATTAGATATGAAAACTTCTGAAGAATTTCTAAGATACATTAGGTCGATTAGGAGACACCTTGGCTTAAGCTATAAAGTATAAAGGTGATATGTTATGAGTAGGACACGTAAAATTACTCGTGAAGAAAGGATTAAAACGCTAATTTCAGGATATATTATGCCTATAGCGACTTTAACAATGATTATAGGTTTATGGGAAGTTATTTGCAGAATTTTTGAAATTCCCGTTTGGCTTCTGCCGTCACCTTTAGCTATAGTAGCTAGGTTAGTAGAGTTTTGGCCTCTACTATTGCGTCACACATATGTTACATTTTACGAGTCAATTCTCGGATTCTTTGTAGCGGTTATACTTGCTATTCCGATAAGTATTGCAATAGCTTATTCAAGAATGCTGCAGAACACTATTTATCCCATACTGCTTGTTTTTCAAACAGTACCTAAAGTAGCTATTGCACCAGTAATTGTATTATGGTTTGGATTAGGGCTTGAATCAAAAATTGTAATAGCGTTTCTAGTATCTTTCTTCGTAATAGTGGTGAATTTAACAACGGGTTTTCTAACGGTACCACCCGAACTCATAGATATTGTTAAGCTTTTAAACGCTAAGAAAACACAAATATTTCTTAAAATAAGGCTACCTTATGCTATGCCGTTCTTCTTCAGTGGAGTTAAAAGCGCAATAACGTTGTCTATAGTGGGTGCTGTTATAGGCGAGTTCGTAGCTTCAAGTGAGGGACTAGGCTACATAATACTGGCTGCAGCACCGCAATTAGACACGGACATAGCTTTTGCAGCGATACTTATGCTTTCAGCAATAGGCTTAGCCCTTTTCGCAACAATTCATGTGCTCGAAAGAGCTCTTATTCCATGGGCTTTTAGGGAAACAAGGTAAAAATATTAATTTCTTCTTGTCTCTTTGATTTAACATGGTTAAAGAGATGGTGCTCTTATATAAGTTATCATGAATGCAACATAAGCTGCAATAGATATTATCCCATGCAATATTAGAATGTATTTTTTTGCCTTACCTTTAACCAGCAAGCTTAAGGCACCTGTAATCATAGCTAATGTGAGAAGAATAGCTGCTATTGTAGCATCTAAGTAATGGTAGTTCATGCTACGTTCTCCTACTAGTTTAAATTGCCGATTTATCCTAAGTATTTTTAGGGGAATGGGAAAGTGGTTACCTTATATACGGAGCTATTAAAAATATTAGCCATGGTGTCACTGGTTGTTTCAGTAGTTCTCATAATTATTGCTTTCCCAAAAATAATTCAGATAGTAAAGTATCAACCAGCATTAACAGCTCCGCCAACACCTTTACATGTAGAAGTCAAGGTTAACAAGTCAGTGATACTGCTCCCATATCCTAGTCTTAAGGGAAATATTAGTGTTGAAGAAGCTTTACTTATGAGAAGAAGTGTTAGAGACTACCTTCCTAAACCTTTAACTCTTAAACAGCTAGCCCAAATCTTATGGGCTGCTCAAGGAATTACGGAGCTAAGATATAAGTTTAGGGCGGCACCGTCAGCAGGTGCAACATATCCTTTAGAAGTATATGTTGTAGTGAAAAGCGGAGGAGTGGAGGGCGTTAAAGCTGGGATTTACAAATACGATGTTGACACCCATAGCCTATTGCTGGTTAAGGAAGGTGATTTCAGCAAAGAACTAGCTAAGGCAGCACTTGATCAAGAATGGGTTTTAGAAGCACCAGTTAACATAGTTATTGTTGCAGAATATGAGAGGACAACAAGATACTATGGTAGTAGAGGGTATCAGTACGTTCACATGGAGGTAGGTCATGTAGGTCAAAACATATACTTACAAGCTGTGGCTTTAAACTTAGGTACAGTGGCTGTTGGAGCATTTTACGACGATAAAGTTGCTGGAATCTTAGATTTACCAGCAAATTATAGGCCACTTTACATTATGCCTGTAGGTGCTGTAATAGGGTATGATAAGCTAAGTTTTGATGCTTTAGTGGAGTTTTATGAGAAAAATAGGGTAGCTAAGGGCTATAAAGGATCTCCTTAGATGGAAAAAGTTTAAGTGCTAATTAATGCATTATCTCAATGAATCCAATGGTTCAGCAATGATTGTGGTGGAAACCCTTTGGAGAAAAGAACTTCAAAATTTGCGGTAGTTATAGCAATTTTTGCTGCGCTCTATGCAGTAGCATCATTGCTTACAGCGTATATTCCAACAGGAATATTTTTCATACAATTTAGACCAGCAATAGCTGTACCCATGGTTGCAGCAGTAATTTATCCCCCAATAATTGCAGGGTTAAGTGCAGCTTTAGGAACATTTATAGCAAGTATTGTTAGGTATGGTACGCCATTACTTACAATATTTAGTGGAACTCCAGCGAATTTTTTAGGATTCTACACTATGGGGCTAACATATAGGCTTTTAAGAAGGAGAAATGTTAACTGGATTCTCTCATTAATAATGTCCTCTATTGCGGGATTGATTGTGGGCTCGTTGATCATAGGCTTAGGACTATGGTTTATAGCTACAAGTATTGCACCAGGCCTTTTACCCCCAAACTTCGCTAACATAGGTTTTGCAATATTTTCCTCCTTTCTACTAGTTTTCGCACCAGCACCAGTAGCAGTATTTATAACAATACTTATTATTGAGTCGTTAAAGCGGTCAAAGAAAATAAGGAACATATAGGAGAAGAAGACTATGGTTAAACTCATATTTTTAGGCACAGGTGGTTGGGTTTCACCGCCTAATAGAGGCTATGTTTCAATCCTCATAAGACCTGATGGAGCAAATTCTCTATATGTTTTAGATTTTGGTGAAGGAGCATTTAAAAGCATGCAGAAATTGAACATAAATCCTCTTGCAATAAAGGCTGTGTTTATTTCGCACATCCATGGAGATCACATATTAGGTCTTCCAGGTCTTCTCATAAATCTTAAAGCTTATGGATACGATGATGAATTAAAAATAATTGCTCCTGAAAACTCCGTTGGATTTTTAGAGAAAATCCTTGAAACTTTAGGGGAAAACAGTATAGAGTATGAAATAATTAAGGCTAAAGCATTTAGAACGGTATATTCTGATAAAAATGTTTCAGTCAGAGCTTTTCCAGCAAAACATCCTATAGAAACCTTGATGTATAAGGTCACGTTGAAAGGTGAAGGAAAAATAGTTTTCTACAGTAGCGATACGTCTCCTTTCGATAAACTACCAGAGTTCATAAAAGGATCTAACATTTTAATATATGAAGCATCATTCCTTGAAGGATTCGAGAAATTTGCTCACTCAAAAGGGCATTCAACAGTAAAAGACGCTATAACTTTAGCTTTAAAATTGAACATTCCGTCATTAATAGTTTTCCATATAGGCTTTCACATTAAATTACCTAAAAAAGTTGTAGTAGATTCTACAACAGTATATTTCCCCAACGACGGTGACGAGATATTACTTTAAGACCTCCTTTTTATAGTTAATTAACGTTTTAAAGCATTGTTTAGTCCAAAGAACTCTTGGTGTAGCAGATGTTACTTCCTCTTTTCTAAATAGAGAACATGAACTAATAAGGGCTTTTTCATCTTAAAACTGCTGACTTTAAGCTTCATTTCATAGTAAAGTATTTCATCAAATCTCCCCCTAATAGCTGGATATAGGTATCTATCTGATAGTTCATATATTGAAATTTTCATACGTTATGATATGGCATGTGGCACACATTTCTTTATATTCCAATCATTGTTTATTCATAATTGATTTGCTGTTTAACCGTATTTCTCAGACCAAAATACAAGTATTGCCGCTGAAACCATGGCTGTTGCTGCTTCAAAAAGTTTAAGGAAAGCTACTGCTTGAACGAGTTCAGAAAGGACAAGTATAACTAAGGGGAGAATGACCGCAGTTAAAGGTGCAAGCATAAGTGCTTTCTGAAACTTATATTCTCCACCAAACTTTATCCCTAAAGCGAAGCCAAGTATTGCTCCTGCAAGTGCAAGAAATGCCATACCCATGTAAGCATCACCTCTTTAAGTGCTTTCGATAAACTATTTCGGCCATGGAATTTCTTAAAAGTCTTAAGGGGTAAAGATACCTAGTACTACCGTATATACGCTAGTATATTTCACGGTAAGGTATAGAACCCCGTAATATCGAGAAAAACACCTACTTTACGATTTTATCTAAACCTATAGTTAATTTGGAGACTTATCTCGCCAAAACACAAGCTTGTGATCTCAATATATTTCAGTCATTATTATCTAAGGTGTTTCATAATTATTGACTTAACTATTGAAGTAAAACTTCTACCACCAAACGCTTTAACCTTAGCTTTCCTTAAAACTTCAATGAAATCGTCAACTGATAATACTTCATCATAAACCTCGGTATATGCTACTCCAACTTCCTCGGGTATATGAGCATCGCTTCCTCCAATACATGGTTTTCCAAGAAACCTGGCTAACTCAAAAGCTCTCAAATTACTTCTCCAAGGCACTCTACCGTTAATGCACTCGATAGCATCGATTTTTTCTAAGGCTTCTTTAAAATCAACTAGAGAATATTTGAGTAGGAAAAACTTACCAAAGGGATGTGCGAATATTGTTATACCGTTGTCGTCATGTATTTTATCTATGAGTTCAAGAATACTTTCAGATTTCGGAAGTTCTGAAACACCATATACTAAAATATGAGCATACTTTGTAGAAACTTCGATACCAGGTATAGCAACAATACCTATGCTATGTTTTTTAACATATCTTGTTAAGGCTTTACCTCCCTCTAAACAGTCATGATCTGTAACCGCAATTCCCCCAAGCCCCCTACTCAGTGCTGCACGAACCACTTCTTCAACACTCATTTTTCCATCAGAAAATCTTGTGTGAACATGAAGGTCAAATAACATTCCATACACCAAGTCATGTTGGTTTAAAATAGTTGAAATTTAAATACTTATGGTCCTTAAAAGTAATTTACGAGTTTTAATAGGGTTTGACTAACTTCATGAATGACAAGGTTAATAATGATGTAGGGTAAATGCCATGAAAACAATGTGTAATTTTAAATGTTTAGGGAAACATTTCGGGATTGTTGATTAAAGGTTCAAGTGCTTTTTTAAGCTTATAGAAGTCCCCCTTAACAACTATGTCTGCTACTTGAGCTACTTCGTAGTTTTTAGGGTTAAATGCTACTCCTAACTTAGCGTATTTTATCATACAAATATCTATATTACTATCCCCTATGGCTAATGTTCTGCCTATTGGCACATTATATTTTATCATGAACTTGAAGAGTGCATTTAGTTTGCAAACAGATTTCCTCAGACATCCTTTTACAAGTTGCCAACCTAAAGGCATAGTTAGCCTCCCAGTTATTACCCCATTTTCTACGTGGAGAGTGTTAGCATAAACCTCATCTATACCTACCTTCTTAGCTACTCTCTCTACGAGAATAGTGTAGGAATCTGATACAGCAATAACTATGAAATTATTTGATTTAAGCCACTTAACGAAATCTTTAGCGCCATTAACTAACGGTATTTTGTCAAAAGCGTTGATTAAATTCCTTAAGGGAACATTTTTAAGTAAACTAGCTATTTTTAAACTTACTTCATAAGCCCACATTTTACCTGCCCTATATTCCCCATAGATCTCGCTAATTTGGTCTTTAAAACCTAGGTTAGCTATAGCATTAAGGCTTCTACCATTAAGTAATGTCCCATCCATATCTATTAATGCAAGGTTTTTGGCTTCCTTAGTCATTACTATTTACACCTTATTGTACATATTTGCTGAAGCGTGTGTTTAATATTTAGTCCTTTTCGAATTTCAGAAATAAAGAACTAAATTTCCTTACCTAAATCTTTCTTTTTCGTTTAGTAGGCGCTTATGAAACCAGAGTATTTTATCTTTAAGCTATAGAATACTAGTATGAGGCTACTAAATAGAGTTAGGGAGGTCATGGCGGATGCGTGTTTTAACTAAATGTGTTGAAAAAATTGTAGTAAAAGGGGTTTCAGGAATAATTCATGAATTAGAGATAATAAGAATAGGCAAGGAAAAATATGTTTACATTAACCTTACAAAAGAGAGTATAGAAAAGTCCTTAGGTAAAGTTCTTTCAGCATACGATGTAGGCATGAAGTGTGCAATTGTAGTAAATGGCAATAAGCCTTTATGGATTAAAGATGTTTTCGAACGTATAGGAGGTATTTTATTAGAGGAAAAATAGG
>Ga0190363_1001439_pt1 | contig 13995 bp, 16 predicted proteins | sample 48721867_MG_FD_161272 | JGI IMG/M metagenome (GOLD analysis project Ga0190363, IMG submission 161272) | Hydrothermal vent microbial mat bacterial communities from Southern Trench, Guaymas Basin, Mexico - 4872-18-6-7_MG | ecosystem: Environmental > Aquatic > Marine > Hydrothermal vents >...
GGGCTCGAAAGGCCCCAATGCTGGTCCTGGCTACACCACCGGAGCCAATCTAACTACTGAAGACGCTACACTAAAAGTTTAATTATCAGATGCCGAATTTGAAATCTTGGCCAGGGGCCCGTAGCTCAGCCTGGTTGGAGCACCGGGCTCATAACCCGGGGGTCGTGGGTTCGAATCCCACCGGGCCCACTCCCAGATGGACTCAACATCCGCCTGTTTCCCGAGCACACTCACACCCCTAGAATTAAATAAAGAGACCTCTAGAATCACTACGAAAAACCATCTTTGGATTTGCTGAATCGCTGATTTCTGACGAAAACTGAAAGTGGGGTGTTTTTTTGTGGGGATACATCCACGTTCGGAAGCCTTTTAAAAATAAGTTTAAGTTTGGGAATGAAGATAAAGAGAAGGATAATGAAGATTAGAGCGTTATACATAATCGTCGCGGTTCTAGTCGTTGTGGGTCTTGTTGGTGGTGCATCCTACTATTACGCTCGTTTACATGTGAGAACTCCGTCTCCAACCCTAACATCAACGTCTTCCGCACTCACAGAAATAACCTTGATTTCTGTTTACGACAACTATCAGGTAAGGTCCGACCTGAAAGCTTCGTGGGGTTTTGCTACAGTAATAAAAACTCCCAAAGACATGATACTGTTTGACACTGGAGGAAGTTCGGAAATTCTACTCTTCAACATGGAGAAGTTGAATATCGACCCACTATCGATTAGAAAGGTAGTCATCTCCCACATACACGGCGACCACGTAGGAGGGCTTGAAGGCTTCTTGGAGAAGAACAGCAACGTCACAGTCTTCATCCCAGCCTCCTTTCCTCAATCCATCAAAGACATGATAGTCAACAAGGGAGCTGAATTCGTGGAGATTTCAGGGCCGATGGAAATCTCTGACTCTGTCTACAGCACTGGAGAGCTGTACGGGCCGCCTGTGGAACAAGCTCTGATCGTAGACTCGGAAAAGGGGTTGATAGTCATCACTGGCTGTGCTCACCCCGGAATCGTAAAAATCGTTAAAAAGGCAAAGGAATTAATGGGGAAAGAGGTTTACCTCGTAGTTGGAGGTTTCCACCACCCTCCTGTAAGCGTAGTTGAAGAGCTTAGAGAGCTTGGAGTTAAAAAAGTCGCACCATCGCACTGCACGGGCGACCGGGTTAGAGAAGCGTTTAAAGAAGAATACAAAGAAGACTTTATCGAATATGGAGTGGGAAAAATTATCGAAATTAAAAGTGATTGTTAATGCTTTGCGTCTCTCATACTACCAGAAGACGAGCTATTCAGAAACAAGCAAATACATGAAGGAAGAAGGAGAAGAAGAGCGCTCGGTTGAAGAGTCTTGGGCGGCTGACTCGATATCGAGGAAATGAGAAAGGGGAGATTTTTCGCGAGGGTTGTCGTTAGGCTCTAATGTATCTGGCTGACCTGAATGGTAACCTCAGTAGCGGCCGTTACATCATGACTGTTTCGAGAAGCCCGCGTTCGCCTCCTTAGAACTTCAGACGATGGTCAGACCCTACCGGGAGATATCTCCATAGTAACGTGGGTTCGAATCCCACCGAGCCCACTCTGATATACTTTCAGCTTCATTTTTTCGGCTGATTTTATTTCCTCATCCGTCTTCAGCTCCAGGTTGTAGGCCTCCTCAAGCTCCTCTGGAGACGGCTTGAACCGAACGGCTATGGTTCCGACCATACGGAACTTGAGTTTCTCCAACGTTTCGACTATCTTCTTGACGAAAGCCTTCAACCCATCCATAGGAGCCAAAGGCCACTCCCAGCCTACCGATGGATTTAAGGCCGGCTATGGTCAGGGGTTTTGGATGACGCCTGGAACACCGTGTTAGTCATCTGACTGTTTCCCCTACCGTCTTTCATAGAGGGTGACCACGTATAGGCCGTAGCTGATAAGTCTAAGAGCTTTGACATCCAACCTTGAATACACTGAGATTCCTAGAAGCGCAGTTTGATTTAAATCTTTATATTTCTCGACTTACGGACTGGTGCTAGATTTGCCAGCTGATCAAGCATGCTTTGCTTTTTGCCATTTCAGAAGATAGATAATAATGCATTAATAACACTCAGTAGTTGTACAACACTAGCAGAATTTTACAATTTAACCAACTAAATTCTACTTTAAACAAAATAATTACACTGTATTGCTTTTTATTGATTACCATAAAATTTAAAAATCTTTCAATCTATTTGATTATGGCGTTTGAAATGAAGGACTTAGATAAGGAGGATATGTGGGCGTTAATACTCGGTGCAGCAGCACTAGCAACCGGAGGCGGAGACTCAGCGTTAACTTATGAGGAATTCAATGAGCTGGTGGATCCTGTGTTGGAGCAGGGATTTAAACCAAGGCTTATAGATCCGAAGGAAATAAAAGATAATGATTGGATATTTATGAATGTAGAGTGCGGAGGTGATATAGAAAGAGAGTACCAAGAGAGATATATGATCGAATATTTTCCACCAGGTGCGTGGTATAAACAACTAGATTTAATATATCCATTAAACAGTTGGAGTAAAAAAGAGAATGTGATAGCTACAGAGAGGCATCTCAAAAAGTTAGAGGAACTAATAGGCGGCAAACCTGTAGCCTATCTTCCCTTTGAGATAGGACCATTAGACATCTATCAATTAGTTGACGCAGCTAAGAGGAGTGTGCCCCTTGTCGATGCTGACTGCGCAGGTTATAGAGCTGTGCCAGAGCTTTCCCTTACAGGTCTAAACATAATCGACGCTCCAATCACCCCCTATACTATCGGCACACCCTGGGGAGATATAATCGTAGGAGTGCAGGTTCTAAGCCATCAAAGATTTGAGGATATCTGTCGGGCCATCGCAAATATATCAGGGGGAGAATGTGCGCCAGCCATAGCCCTAAAAGGTGAGATAGTTAAGAAAGGAACAGCCCATAACACAATAAGTTTCGCGATTGAGGTGGGCAAAGCGATCATAAAAGCAAGAGAAAGCGGAGATGATCCCGTTGAAGCCATTATAAGGGTTACAAAGGGATACAAAATATTTGAGGGAAAAATAGCCGGCTTCACTACTGAGGGAAAAGGGGCATTCACATGGGGCAATATCTGGATTGAGGGATCAGGGGATTTTGAGGGGAAGACCTTAAGGATCTGGTATAAAAATGAGAATCAGATCAGCTGGATAGACGAAAGACCATATATAACATGTCCAGATCCATTTACAGTGATCGAAAAAGAAAGCGGATTAGGCCTGTCAAACTTCAGACCTGAATGGTGGGTTCCTGGCAAAGAGGTTGCCGTCATCGGAATGAAGGCATGGGATCTATGGAGAACTGAGAAGGGACTAAGGATCTACAATCCAAAACGCTTCGGCTTTGATATAGAGTATGTTCCAATAGAAGAAAGACTTTCTAAAATATAAAGCCACCTCCACACATAATTTTTGATGAATCTACAGTATTATATCCCACAGTAGCTGTAAATCACAGAAACATCATTTTCTACTAATGTGAATTTCGATTTAGCAACTTTTCATCGCCGAATGACCGTCAGTGAGCGCATCTAAACCTCCTTCTTAATTAAAATTAAAAATACAGCTAAGAGAATGAGAGTGGAACCAGTTAAGGTCCAAGGACCAGGTATTTCACTAAATAGAAATGCGGCCATAATTGATGCTGAGAGCGGCTCCAAAAGAGCCATGGTTGCTGTTTCAAATGATTTCAATCCTTTAAGAGAAGAAACATAGAACGTATGTCCAATAGCTGTAGGAACTATACCTATTGTTAGAATAAGTACAATCGTTCTGATGTTCAAAGGAACATAAATTGACTTCCCAATCAAATAAGCAACCAAGGTTATTAAAGCAAACCCAGAAATAAGAATAGGGATCATCATCGAAATCGGATCACATCTCTTTCTTACAGCGGCGCCAATGTTCAGATAGATAGCCTCTAAGAATGCTGCGAAAAACGCCTCCAGATCTCCAAGCAAACTAGTGGCACTGGTTAGATCTGGATACGCCATGATGAAAAACCCGAGAAAAGCTATCAATACACATATAGCATCCTTTAAGGTTGCTTTAACTTTAAAAACCGTGATTCCAATAACTAAAGTTAAAATTGGAGCAGTATTAACTAGAACGGTAGCATTAATCACAGATGTGTTTTTAACGGCAGCGACAAACAATATGAAATGAAATCCAATTAAAAAACCCATAACAATCAACTCTAATGCAAACTCGAGTAGTTCTTTAAACTTAGTTTTAAGAGCCAGAGAAATGACTGCTAGAACAATAGCAGCTATAATCATCCTCATAGCAGCGATAGTGTAGACGTTAACTTCAGCTAATAGCCTAATTATAATCGATGCTGACCCAAACGATACCCCCGCTATCGTTCCTTCTACCAGAGAGCGTTTTCTTCCCATATAGTGTTTAACCTCTTCAGTAGTTTTTTCAATAATTACTTAGGAAAGCTTTAACTGGGTTAAAAAATACTTCTTACTGCGGAGGTTTTGGTATGGCACGAGCTGATATTTCAGTGTTGACCAGGGATGAGGTCGAGCTGATCCATAAGGCCAGTCTGAGGGTGTTGGAGGAAACTGGGGTAAAGGTGCTTAGTCCGTCTGTACGGAGTTTGCTTAAGGAGCATGGGGCTGAGGTTGAGGGGGAGGTTGTTAGGATTCCGTCTTCGATGGTTGAAGAGGCTCTAAAAAAGGCTCCGAAGGAAGTGACGCTGGCCGCCAGAGACCCAAAATGGGACCTAAAACTCCCCACAGAACACGACTACCCCTACGTAACACTCACAGGTGTTGTGGGGAAGGTTTACGACTTGGAGACAGGAGAAAAGAGAGAGGCCACTTTAGAAGATCTGAAGCGCTTTGCTGTACTGGCCGACTACTTCGATGACATAGATTTCATGTGGCATGTGGTTATAACGACAGATGTTCCGACTGGTCTCCGATCTGTATACAGCTACGCAACTGCCTTGAAGAATATTAGGAAGCACATCCAGTGGGATGTGTATAACGCTGAGGAGGCTAGGTGGATTATCAGGATTGCGTCTGCGGTCGTCGGTGGTGAGGAAAAGCTTAAGCATAGGCCGATAGTCTCGATCTTTGGTTGTCCTATATGTCCGCTGGTCTTCGAGGCGGGGGTCATCGAGGGTCTTGTGGAGTTCGCCAAGGCGGGTCTGCCTGTCATGCCTTTTTCGATGCCCCTTATAGGCCTGTCCTCTCCGGCTACGTTTGCTGGTGCTGTGACGTTGGGTAACTGTGAGAACTTGGCTGCGCTCGTGATGGCTGAATGCGCGAATCCCGGGACTCCAGTGATCTACTGCGTTGAGGGCGCCCCCATAGAGCCTTACACGGGTAAGATATGGTACGCAGCCATTGAGACACCTCTGCTTAACGTTGCGTGTATACAGATGGCGAGGTTCTATGGGCTTCCATGCTACTCGCTCGGGGCGTCTGTGGGCAGGGTGAGGGACTGGGACGACCTCCTCATACAGACTGTTAGGACAGCGTTGGGACAGATGGCACATGGAGATATCACTGCAGGCTTTGGAGATGTAGGAGGTGCTGAGTTTGCGGCTCTTGATCAGGTTGTTTTGGATGTGGAGGCTTGGAGGATAGTTAAGGCCTACCTACGCACCTTCGAGGTGAGCAAGGAGGCTCTGGGTTTGGAGGAGATAAAGAAGGCGGGACCTGGGGGGTCTTTCTTGGCGTTGAAGCATACTTTGAAGCATTTTGGGAGGGAGGTTTTCACGGAGTACAGGCCGAAGATACTGGATTATCCGTTCAAGGGTTCGATTGTGGACGCTGCGAGAAAGAAGGCCATGGAGATTCTGGAGACGTACAGGCCTGAGCCTTTGGAGGAGGATGTTGAGAGGGAGGTTGACAGACTCCTCAGAGAGGCTGAGGAAGACCTCAAGAAAAAAGGCGGTTGACACCACCTTTCTTTTTCCATGCTCACCATGATGTAACAGGTTCAAATCTCATCAGTTCAACGATGTCAAACCATTAGCAACGCGGGTTCGGAAGAGGTACTGGATTCGGGTACCTGCTGTTATGAGGCCTTTGTTGTTGCGTCTAGGATTTGTCTTGGGAGCTCTTGTGAAGATGAACGTGTACATGGGAATTGAGTAGGTTTCTTAGATTGCAAGAATGCCTCGGACTGAAGAATAACGATTCCTGGTGTCTATCATCTGGATCTTAGGCCCGAAAACCTGCAGATGTGTACGTCAAACTTGTCCTCAAGCTTGAAGAATATCAAGAAATATCTCCAGACCCACCCATAGGCTTCCCAAACCAGGATCATTCACCCACAATAGATTCATCAGAACTCAAAAGCCGCCCTTATGATTTTTTGATTCCGTAAGTCAGCCTTTAGCCATCTCTTTCAGGGCCACCAATACATCCCGTTCTATTACGTAGTGCGATTCGAAGTGTTTGTTTGGATCTTTGGTCAGCGTGTACACCCAGTATATTAGGAACAACCCCGTCACCCATGTAAGTATTAGGTATAGTAGCGTCGATCTCTCCGGCACCGACACTACCTCGTCAATTCGCCTAGTAAATGACGGAAATCTCTCCCTCAGCTCGTCAAATAGCTCCGCTAGGAACAACTTTTCCCTTTCGGAGTGTTTAGCGAAGTCCTTGTTCAGGAAGTGGTATACGTAGTAGATGTAAAACGGAAGTATCGTGAGTATCGTATTCGCTAAGGCACTCCTCATCTTCCTGTTGATTTCCCTCAGCTCGTTGAGTCTAGACTTTAAGATCACCCCCCTCTTAAAGTCTAACTTCTCAGCCAGTTCAACCAGCGTTTCATAGTACAGTAGGGATCTCTCAAAATGTTCGTTTCTCCTCTTGATCCACCTATATATTACCCAGAAGTTCATCACTATGCCAACTAAAATCACCACTATGCCCATTGTTATCAGAAATGCACTGTATATACGCCCAGTTGTAAGCCCACTAGTGGTAAAAACACCGCCCATAAACAGAACGCCACCTATAATTTGCACTATCGTTGGAATGAACGGTAAGATTACTGGCATGATATAATCAGTTTTCTCAGCTTTACCTACGAGTTCCTCTACCTTACTAATTAGGCCTCTTATTTCTCCGTCCACATTCGTCACCACATAAAAATTAAAAAAGATTAAAAAATAAGGATTGCTAGCCAGACATCGCTCCCAGCTCTAGAGTAGTTTCATAACTCATCATCAACCAAACATTTGAGAAGGAGACCCCTGATAGTCATGGCAGTCTATGCCACGCTCTAAGCCAAAAGCTGAGAGAGGTGTCGAGAAACTCGGCTTGCTCTGCCTCGACACTCTAGCATGAGCTCAACCTTATATCTTCCGTCTTTACAATCTGGATGTGGTGTCTCGGGTTGGCTGAGGAAGAGAGGGTTTCTAAGGGCGACTTCGTGCTCGTGGACTACACGGGACGGGTGAAGGAGACGGGTGAGGTGTTCGAGACGACCGTGGAGGAGGTGGCCAAGGAGGCTGGGATACACAGTGAGGGGAGGCGTTACGGTCCTAGGCTTATAATCGTAGGCGAGGGGTGGGTGCTCAAGGGGCTGGATGAGGGGCTGGAAGGGCTGAAGGTAGGTGAGAAGACTGTCATCGAGGTGCCGCCGGAGAAGGGGTTCGGACCCAGAAACCCCGACGACGTGAAGACGATACCTTACAGGGTGCTTAGGTCCAGGGGCATCGTCCCGAGGATAGGGATGAAGATAGAGGTGGACGGCAGGGAGGCCGTCGTAAGGGCCGTCGGAGCTGGGAGGGTCAGGGTGGACTTCAACCCACCCCTGGCTGGGAGGACGCTCGTCTACGAGGTCGTCGTCAGAGAGAAGGTGGAGGGAGACGCGGAGAAGATTAAGGCCCTCATCCACAGGCGGATACCCGTGGACCCAGAGGCGTTCGAGGTCTCCGTGGAGGACGGGGAGGCTGTGATAAAGGTTCCGAGGGAGGCCATGTACCTCGAAGGCATACAGGTCGCCAAGCGGGGCATAGCGTCCGACGTGTTCAGGTACGTACCCAACGTAACCAAGGTCAGGTTCGTGGAGGAGTTCCAAAAGGAGGAGAAGAAGACCTGAAGTGCGAAGTCGCCGTAGTCGGAGCAGGCCCCGTAGGCCTGACAGCCGCAGCCGAAGCAGCGAGACACGGCGTCGACGTAAAGGTTTTTGAGGAACACCTTCAGGTAGGCTACCCAAGACACTGCGCCGGACTCATAAGCGTAACCGGACTCAGAAGCCTGGAACTCCACAAAACTCCGAACCTAATCCAGTCCGAGGTCAGGGGGGTCAGAGTCGTATCGCCAGCCGGCTTCGACGTGAAGATAGACCTGGAGACCGTGAAGGCGTACGTGGTCGACAGAGCCTTGATGGACGTTGAACTCGCTAAAAGGGCCGTCAGGGCTGGGGCTGAGATAGCGTTCGGACGGAGGGTCAAGAGGTTCGAGACGGATGGAGAGCGTGTGGTGGGCCTAAAGCTGAGAGACGGGTCCATCAAGACCGGGGTCGTCGTGGACTGTGAGGGCGCTTCGAGACGCGTGTTGAGGGCGTCAGGCCTGCTTCGGGAGCTCCGTGGGGTTGTTCCGGCGGTGAACGTGGAGGTCAGGGGCGTCGAGGTCGAGGACGGGTTCGTCGAGGTACACCTGGGAAGGAACGTGGCGCTAGGGTTCTTCGCCTGGGTCATACCGACGGGTGACGGAACGGCCCGGTGTGGGCTGGCATGCCTCAAGGGAGACCCCCTCGACAGGTGCATCGAACTCGCGAAGAGGCGGTTCGAAAGGTTCAAGGTTACCTCCATCCAGAGGGGGCTGGTCGTGTACGGCGGCCCCATAGAGAGGACAGCCTGGCCTGGACTGTTGGCCGCTGGGGATGCCGCAGGTCAGGTTAAGCCGACCACAGGGGGCGGTGTCGTGTTCGGGTGTTCTTGCGCCAGGGTTGCCGGCAGAGTGGCGGCTGAGATCCTGTCGGCTGCGGGAAACTTGCAGGAGGTTTTGTCCGGCTACGAAAGAGCCTGGCGTTCCGAGTGGGGCGGCCAGACCTCCAAGATGGCTTCCATGCTGAGGCTTTTCAGGTCGTTGACCGACGCCGATCTGGACAGGGTTGTCAGGTTTCTCGGTTCGATAAGCGAGGACCTTTCCGCCGTGTTGAGGGAGGTGGACATGGACAAACATGGCGAGGTGATGGCCAGGCTCTCTTCGAGGCCCGGAATACTGTCCAAGGCGGTCAAACACCTTGGCGTGAGGTTGGCAGTGAAGCTCGCGGGTATGGTTTAAATCTTAAATCCATGTTGAGTTGTCTGATGGGTGAGGAGTTAAAGTTGCCGAAATGCATCTCGTGCGGAAGGAACATACCACCCTGGAACAACGCGGTCAAGTTCCAGTGCCCAAACTGCGGCTCGGTGACGATATGGAGATGCGAGAAGTGTAGACACTTCGGGAGACCCTACAAGTGCCCAGCATGCGGGTTCACGGGACCCTAAAGCAGCCTAAGCCTCCCCGTAACCCTGTCCACAAGGCTGGACTCAGCCGGCCCAACGGCCAACGCCGTCACAGTCCCCGGAGGAAGCTCCGTCAATCCTCTGTCAGTTATCAGGGCGTTGGGTATCCCGAGCCTCTCGGCCTCCTCCCTCAGTCTCAGGAGTTCCCCGAGGCTTTCGACACGTAGGACGACCTTCTTGGCTCCCTCCCTAAGCCACGCTTCGAAGATGTCCGGGTGGCTCTTCATGGCCTTCAGGGCTGCTTCGAGGGATGCGTGGCATGCCTGGGCTGCCAGCTTGCCGACGGACATCTGGATGTCGGTTCGGATGACTATGGTCTGCTTGTACCTGAACCCGGCCGGCAACTCAGGGCACCAGCCTGTGCCTGTCCCTGGGGAACAGGCAGCACTCCCTTATGTTCTTCATGCCCGTTATCGTCATCGTAAGCCTTTCGAGGCCTATGGACCATCCTGCGTGTGGCGGGGCTCCGTACTCGAAGCACCTTATGTAGTACTTGAAGTCCTCTGGGTCGAGGCCGCACTCCAGGAGACGTTTCTTCAGGAGCTCCGGGTCGTGTATCCTCTGGGTTCCTGAGCTTATCTCCAAGCCCAGGTGTATCAGGTCGAACGCCCTGCACAGCCTCGGGTCGTCCTCCCTAGGCATGGCGTAGAAGGGCTTCAACTCCTTCGGCCAATCCTTTATGAAGAAGGCGTCCTCACCCACAAGTTTCCAAAGCCTGTGCTCCTGGGCCTTGGAGAAGTCCTCACCCCACTCCACCTCCTCCCCAGCCTCGCGGAGAAGCTGCACGGCCTCCGTGTAGGACACCCTCCTGAGCGGGAGCTTGGGAACCTCCAATTCCCTCCCGAGTAGGGAGAGCTCCTCCTCACAGTTCTCGGAGACGTCTCGGATTATGTACGCAAACACCTCCTCGAGGACCCTCATCACGTCCTCGTCGTCCGCGAACGCCATCTCGACGTCCATCTGCCTTATCTCGTTGAGGTGGGTGGGCCTGTTGAACTTCTCAGCCCTCCACACAGGGACTACCATGAAGACCCTTTCGAGCGAGATGGCGCACATCTGCTTGTAAAGCTGTGGGCTCTGGGCTAGGTAGGCGTCCCTCTCGAAGTACTTGACTGTGAAGAGGTCTGCACCTCCCTCGCTGGCGGATGCGATTATGCATGGGGGCTGAATCTCGATGAAGCCCCTCTCGGTCAGAAAGTCTCTGAACGCCTTGACTATCCTTGCCTGAATCTTGAATATCGCCTGCGTCTTCGGGTTCCTCAAGTCGAGGAACCTGTTGTCCAGCCTCGTGTCGAGCTCGGCCGGAACCTTACCCGTCGGGTCCAGGGGGAGAGGTGAGGCGGCCTTCGCAAGTATCTTGACCTCTGAGGGTATGAGTTCCACGCCCATCTTGGCTATCCGGCTCTCGACAACCTTACCTCTCACCAGGACTGCGTACTCTCTCCCCAGCTCTCCGATGGCCTCCCACGCTTCCATGCCCTTCTTGGCAGTGACCTGTATCTGGCCTGTTACGTCTCTGAGGACGAAGAACCTCAGGCCTCCGAGGTCCCTTACGTAGCTCACCCACCCGCCTACCGTGACCTCTTCGCCGATTCTCTGCAGAGCCTCCTTGACGGTGAGCCTCTTCAAGGTGTTATCCCCATGATAAGTGTCTTAGGGGCTTTAATATCAAGCGGCTTCCTTTATCTGCTGAAGTCCACCCTGAGCGACAGACCCCTAACTTTGAAGGCGATCTTCTTTAGGGCCTCCTCCACCTCGCTGAACCCCACAGGTCTCCTACCCCTCAGGACGACACGCGTCTCCGTGGAGCCGTCTGGAAGCCATATGGCGTTTATGGCGACGACCTCCATGGGCGAGAACAGGTCTTCTATGAACCTCCTCTCACCGACGTCTTTCTCCAGGACCTTAACCTTCCTGCCGAACCTCCTGGAAAGCTCCCTCAACAGAGGTCTAAGCCTCAGCATCGTCTTGATGCCCCCACGGTTCACCACTAACGCCATGACGCCGTCCCCGTCCACGACGTCGTAGAGGGTGATGGAGTGGAGCTGGGGCCACCGGGACTCGGCGTCCAGGAGGAACCTCGCCACTTCCACGTACAGCTTGGAGACCTCACCACGCCTAACCTTGTCCTCGCAGCTCGGACAGAGCATTCCACTCTTTAGGCAAAACTCGCACAGCACCGTGTTCAACCTGTCTCCCCCCTCTGGGGGTGGGGAGGGCCTCGGGGTCTACTTCGAAAGCACTATCTCTATCGTGCTGACGTTGGCCGTCCCAGCCTCCTCGGTCTGAACCTGCTCCGTACCTATAGAGATGTCCTTGACCTTCAGTTCAGGGACGAACCTTGTCCTCAGCACCTCGGCGACGTCCACAGCCCTGCTTATGGCTCTACCCCTGGCCTTTATGCAGACCTCGTCCACCCCAGACCTCAGGAGGGCGAGGCAGGCGAGGACGTAGTTCAGCACAGGCTTCCTGCCCACCAGCACTGTGTTGGTTTCTCCAGACATCTAAACACCTTCCCCATTACATTCTCTAGCCTCTTTTTAGCTTTTCGCCAGACCCAGGTCGGGTAACCCCCTACACAGTTCGACAACCGATGGAAGGCGTTCCACGATGACGGAGTTCCCGCGTTGAAACGTTATAGCAGCAGTCAACCAAAGATACGAAGAGACCCAACCTTGAGTCGCAGGGTGGTGGACTCCAGGAGCTTCTACTCGGCCATGATGAGCGTAGTGGTCGTCATGGTCGCCTCAGGAATAGTCGTCCCTCACATCGACCTCGAGGTTCTGCGGGAACTGGGCCTGTTCTGGGTGTCCTCTTTAACCCTCGGGTTCATGCTCGCAAGATCTTACTCCTCGCTGCTCCACGCCCGACTGTACGGTTCGCTGACCCCCAAGCTGACCGGCGTCCTGGCGCTCGGACTGCTCGTCGTCTGCTACGTCTTGTACACGGTGCTCCCACCCATCGCTTATCCGCTGATAAGCGTACTCGACGGCTTCTCCTCAGGCCTGTTCTGGCCCCTGATGCAGAGCCTCCTCGTCCACGGGGTGGACAGGCGGTGGAGGAGCCGTGCGTTGAGCATCTACTTCCTGGTGGGGAACTTAGCCAGGTACGCCGGCTATCAGATAGGGTCTGTGATCTACGTGTACTTGGGTCCAGACCGTATAGTCTACTCTGGCATACTGGTCCTCATCTCCCACCTCGCACTGTACTCAGTCGTGTCACCGGGCCGTGTCGCCGTTCAGGTGAAGAAGACGGGGTATGGATTCAGGGAGATAGTTGGCGAGATCAGATACGTCAGATCTCTGGTACCGCTGTTTTTCATCGTCGGGGGAGTCAACGGCCTGCTCAAGGACTACCTGTTCGCGTACGTGAAGCTGATAACAGGCTACGACGAGCCCACCCTCCGGACGTTCTGGAGCATCGTGGGCTACGTGGGTCTGGGGTTAAGCGTGCTGACCTCCCACCTGCACGAAGCGTTGGGTAAAACCAGGTTGGTGTTGATGACGAGCACCGTGTTCACGTTATCTGTCACGGCCCTAGCGTTCGTGAGGAACCCAATACTCGTCTACACTGCGCTTTCGCTGACGATCATAGGCGTAAGGACGATGAGGCCGATGCTGAGGGGGGTGGCCAGCAACTTGACGAGACGACCGGAGACGGGCATCGCTCTAGCGAACAGCCTGTCGAACATGGCGGCTGGGTTGATGCCGTTCATCATAGGGTTGGTAGGTTTGGTCGTGTAACCGCTTTTTCTAGACCGACAGAAAGTGGATGTTTCCGGCTTCACGACGTCCGGGGCGGTTTGATTTCCTCCAGTAAAGGTTATCTGTGACCGAGCTACAAACAAAAATCGGTGTGGGATGCCGCTCAGAGACGAATTCAAGCTGGAGCTTGCAAGGAAGAGGAGGCTGTACGTGAAGATATGCCGTAAGTGTGGGGCGAGGAACCCGCCTACGGCGGAGAAGTGCAGGAGATGCAAAAGTAAGAACCTACGCTGGAAGAAGATGGGGACGAAGAGGAGATGAACACCCACCCGTGGGCCGGTGGTCCAGCCTGGTAGGACGCCTCGCTCACGCCGAGGAGGTCCCCGGTTCGAGTCCGGGCCGGCCCACCACCCACGCTGGGAACGTTTATCTTCTCCCGAGGCCATTCAGGTCAGGTTAGAGAGCCTGACGGTGTGGTGGCCGAGGTTTGGCCCCCATACCGATCGGTAGGGTAAGGTCGTGGACTTGTCTGGCCTGTGGAATGTGCTGCCGGGTCTTCAGGGTCGCTCTAACCCCGTACGAGTACGCCAGGCTCTCGACCATCTTCGGCCCGTGGTGCGTGGACGTGGATGAATTCGGGAACCCGTGTCTCAGGAAGGTCGGTGACAGGTGCGTTTTCCAGACTGAGGAGGGCCTCTGCGGCCTCCAGCCCCTCGGGTTGAAGCCGCTTGCGTGTAAGGTTTGGCCGTTCAGGGTTCTCAAGAGGCCCAAGTACG
>Ga0190363_1001441_pt1 | contig 13984 bp, 16 predicted proteins | sample 48721867_MG_FD_161272 | JGI IMG/M metagenome (GOLD analysis project Ga0190363, IMG submission 161272) | Hydrothermal vent microbial mat bacterial communities from Southern Trench, Guaymas Basin, Mexico - 4872-18-6-7_MG | ecosystem: Environmental > Aquatic > Marine > Hydrothermal vents >...
TTCAAATCCCGCCGGGTCCGTTGTCGGAAATAGCCGATGGCTATCGAGCCACGTACGCTTACTCCAGTGGCTCATAACAGATTGCCATAAGATTAAAAAGTTAGGCACTACAACCAAGCTTTTCCTTCGAAAAGAGTGTGGCTAAGCGTAGCGCACGCCACACCCTGATGTAAACCGGCAGTGGCAGTTTCAGCGCTCATAAGTCTCATCACAGCGTGAGCTCAGATGACCCTCTTATCATCACCATAAATATTCTGGATTTCATCGAATTAAGGGCTTACTAAGGTGTCTTCTCGCTCTTGGAGGAACCTCATAAAATCCCAGTTTAAGCTTCCTTGGTACTTCCCTGAGAATGGCCGCCTCCTCTCCCAATCTCTTGCCGCACCTCCTGCACTTAAATCCTTTGTTTTTTCCGGCTGAGGTCATTCTCCTTCCGCAACACCTCGGTGGGATCCTCTCATAGAACCTCTCCAATTTAAGGATCTGGATCTTTTCAAGGTTCAGTGTATTTGGGTATTTGCCGATTCCACCATAAACCATAATTTTGTCCCCCTTAATTAATCTCCTGACTATATCTCTAAATCCTCCCGTCGGCTCATAGGCCGCACATGCTATCTCTCCATAATTGTCTGAAAACCCAAACAGGACGTGGCCCCCCTCTATGCTCTGTGGATTCACTGTTATTTTCCCCTTCAAGATCGCGCAGTCATATGGTTTTAACTCCGATATTTTCTTATGCCTTAGATGGGCATCTGTCCCCTGATTGGTCTCAAAGACCTGAATTCTCTCTATTTTTTCCATCGGCTTTATGAGTCTGAATGCCCTCTCCACCACCTCGGCCGTATTTCCACGAATTCCACAGAATACGGGATCGTATCCTTTTGGTGTAATTAATATCTGTCTTGTCTCTGGGTCGATATTGTCAAATGTCTCTGGATATGTTTTTTCATTCATCTCAAAAACCGAATCCCTATCGATCTTCTTCTCCTTTCCATAATTTCCCTTTGTTCTGTAGGCAATTAATTCATATGTTTTATCTGGAAGATCTGCCCCTACAGCTGCCAATGCCCCTATGATACCTCTACCATTATTGAATTTATGTGTTTCCGCTTTTATTGATTTTGCTATTTTTTCCGCCTCTTCTATCGTCACGAGCTCAGAGACTGCTCTCCGATAAAAATCATTCAAAATTTTTCTATTTCTTCGATTTAGAGCTTCTATAAATACAACGCCCGGATTTGTTTTCTCGTCTTGGAGATATGCATGTTTTTTTACGGCCTTTAAAACAGCTTCTTTGATCTCTTCTGAATTTCCCTTTATATTCAGTGCCACGGCACCATTGCCACGTGTCTTGTAGGGAATGTTCGGGTTCAGCCTTATTAGTCTTGGAAGACCAACGGCATGTAACCTCTCCCACAGCAACGCGGCTAAATACGTAGTACACCCGCCCCTCAAAGAGTCTGTGTCATCAATCCCTATGAGCATTTTTATAACCTCAACTTTATTAAGGAGGATAATATTATGTATTAAATGCGTTATATGAAACACTAACACATGAAATTTAGATCGTGATTCATTTTTAACCTCTAAGGAGAATAGGATTATTATGAGGTCTCTAATTCTTGCCCTCTTGATTATTGCTCTAATCTGTGGTTGTGTTCATGAGGAGGGTAAAACAAGTAGCACTACTACAACAACTACTCTCGTTAAAACTGTCACAACAACAACCACGACAACGACAACAATCCAGACCAAGGTATCGGGGCCAGAAAATCTTGGCTCCTCCAGGATAAGAATTCCGGCTATAAATGAGAAGGGTAAGGGGGTTATCATAGAGCTCACGGTGGACGCGATCCCCGGTCAGGGGAGGATCCTAACGGATATAGACAACCTACTCTTCTGGGTGGATACTCAGTACTCCATAAGAACGGCAAGGGAGATAGCCTCCAATGTTACCAATTTAGATCTATCAAAGATGGATTTGATCTACACAATCTATGCTAATGCCTCGGTGGTTGGCGGCGAGTCTGCCGGGACTGCTATAACCATAGCAACCATAGCTGCCATCCAGAATAGAAGTCTAAATAACTCGGTAATAGCTACGGGGAAGATAAATCACGATGGAAGCATTGGTCCAGTCTCTGCGATCATAGAAAAGGCAAGGGCGGCCAAGAGAGAAAATGCGACCCTCTTCCTGGTTCCGTTATTACAGAGCAGAGAAGTGGTATATGAGACCAAAAAACACTGTGAAGAGATAGGCTGGACAGAATTCTGCACCATAGAACAGATCCCGAGGAAGATCAATGTGGAGGACGAAACCGGCATACGTGTCAGGGAGGTTGGGGATATCAGGGAGGCCATGAGGTATTTCTTCGGTTAATTTTATTTCACTCGATCCTGCTCCTCTCTGTAATCTCCCCGGCATAGTTCGTTAGCATCATCTCCCTCAGCCTCTCTGGCTTTTTCGTATGGCCCAGACACCACATCAATTTTACATAGGCGGTTTCAGATAGCATGTCCTCGCATGGGATTACCCCGATGTCCTGCAGGATCCTTCCCGTTGAGTAGACATTCATATTAACCCTACCGAAGATAGTCTGGGATGTCATCGCGATGAAGACTCCGCTATCTATCGCATCCTTGATTCTTTCAAATAATAGCTCGGACGTGTGCCCGAGACCGGTGCCCTCTATAACTATGCCATTATAGTCAAGTTTCACTAAATTATCGATCACCTCTGGGTTCAGCCCGGGGAAGTATTTCAACAGGAAAACTCTCTCCTCCAGCTTTGTATCCAGTTTTAATTTATTGTCCGATTTTGGCTCTCTGAGAAATTCGATCCCCTTCATGGAAACCCTCCCCAATGGCCTTGAATTTACCGTCCGAAATGCATCCCTTCTACTGGTGTGCAGTTTCCTTACCCTGGTTCCGGGGTGTATCAACGAAAATGAATCGGATGTTTCGCCGTGCATTACAACAACCACTTCAGAAAGATCTGCCTTAGATGCGACAATTGCCGAGTGTATCAGATTTAGAGGTGCATCACTGGAGCCCCTGTCTGAACTCCTCTGCGCCCCGGTTAGAACTACGGGGATGGGTGTTTTTAACATGAATGCTAATGCGGCTGATGTATAACCCATCGTGTCCGTTCCGTGGGTGATTACTATACCATCAACTCCCTTTTTTATCTCACTAGCTGTAACCCTTGCAATTTTGATCCAATCCTCGGGGACGATGTTCTCCGAGAATTTGTTGAATATCTGTCTCCCGTGGATATTTGCTATCTCCTCAAGCTCGGGCACTGCGGATATCAGCTCCTCTGCCGAGAATGCCGAATGAACCCCTCCCGTTATGTAGTCAACCCTGGATGCTATAGTTCCCCCCGTTGCCAGGATGGAGATATCCCTCTTTGAAGGGTCTCTTTTATGCCTCTTCAGCCTGAACCCCTCCCTTTTTATCCCGGCCTCGATTTTTTTTATCTCTCTAATCCTATCCAGACTAATTCCGATATTGTAACCGGATTCCAGTTTTATTACCACATGCTTATCATCAGCTAATTCCGGTCTTTCCATTAAGATGCCTGTGTATTTCCCATCCACGGTTTCTATCTCCACCTTGTCTCCTGGCTTATATCCCGGCATTCTCCAGGCTCCTCTTAAACTCTCTGACTAATTCATTATCGAAACCAACGAGGACGATTGTACTTAGATTTGATTCTTCTGTATCGAGAAATCTCTTTATCGTATTAATCATGCACTTTGCAGCATCTTCCTTTGCAACCCCTCCCACACCAGTTCCCATTCCCGGGAAGGCAATCGACCTTATGCCTAGGTTTTTAGCGCATTCTAACGCTCCATGGGTTGCCCTCTCCACGTTCTCTATACTGATTTTCTGGGCGGGCATCTCCATCGTTGGGGCGTGTATTACAAACCTGGCCGGTAATTTTCCTGCGGTTGTTGCTATCGCCTCTCCTATCTTTATCGGGGCGTGTTCGATTGCCTCTCTCTCTATTTCATCACCCCCTGTTTTTTTGATTGCCCCGGCAACACCACCGCCCATAGTACCCCGAGAGTTTGCCGGATTTACAATAGCGTCCACCCTCTCTTTGGTTATATCCCCCTCCCTTACGATAACTTCAAGTATCATCTTGGTACTTATTTTTCTTAAAAGTTTATGTTACTTATTAATTTTCAATACAAATATCTTGCAAGATGAAGAGATGCACGAGTTGCGGAAGAGAGGTAAGTGAGAGATATACGGAATTTAAATGCCCCAATTGTGGAAAGAGCACCATAATAAGGTGCAAATCGTGCAGGGCTCTGGGTACTAAGTATGTTTGTGATGAGTGTGGATTCGTGGGGCCATGAAAATTCTCCGGATAGACCCAGAAAATCCTGAAAAGGAATTAATAGCTCTCGCTTCAACTGCCATAAATGATGGTAAGATCCTGATCTATCCAACGGATACGGTTTATGGTATCGGCTGCTCCATAACTGGGAACATAAAAAAGATTTTTGAGATCAAGAAACGAAGCAGGAAAAATCCATTATCCGTTGCATTCTCTAGCTTGGAGATGGTAAAAAGATACGTATTTCTTACGAGCAAAGAAGAATGCTTTATCAGGGACAATATCCTTAAACCGTACACCTTCGTTGCCAGAAAGAGGGAATCGATCCCCGAGCTTATAACCGCTGGAAAGAATACTGTCGGGATTAGAATACCGAATCACAGGGTAGTTAAAGGTATGATAGAGAATGCTGGAATTCCGATAATAACCACATCGGCCAATATCTCGGGGAAGAAGGCCCCGGTAAGCTTCGATGAAATCGATGAAGAGATTATAGCAAAGGTAGATCTCGCCATAGATTCCGGCAGATGCAGGGTAGGTAAACCCTCTCTCGTTATTGATTTGAGAAGCGGTAAAATTTTAAGGGAATTTAGATAACCTGTATCTCCCTCAACGGCTTTTCTACCTCAATGAGCCTGCCCTCTGGAAACGATATAAAGCCATAGTGCAATATTCTAACTAAGCCTCTTGTTCCGTCCCCCAGTTGAACCTCAATGACGTGGTTCCTCCTTCCGGGCTCCATCGCCATGGCTGGAATAGAATCCACGTATGATTCCTCCATAAAGGGCGTTTCAATCTCCTTCCATATCGGTACCATGATTATATCTCCCACCTTAATCCCCCTGATAACTGGATAAAACAGGAATACAGAAAGGGAGACTCCCAAACTGATCGCGATGGACCTCCACATCAACAGCTCATCTGCAGCGATGGCATATAGGGAAAGGGAGAATATCAGTAATAGGATAAAGAGAAACAAACTCAGTTCCAATCTCTTGAAAACGGGATTGTTACTTGAAATCATTGATATTTATCATTTAGAAACACTCATTTAAAAAGGAAAAACTCAGAGAATTTTTAAGGAAAAGTCCTGAGCCGGTGCAGAATGCGTTAGTCTACCAATGGATATCACATCTACCCCAAGTCTAGAATAATCCGAGATATTGTCTATGGTTATCCCGCCAGATACCTCAAGGATCACTTTCTCTCTCAGACTTTTCTCTCTCAGTCTTGAAACCGCGTCTTTTACCTCTTCCACAGACATATTATCTAACATGATTATATCTGCCCCCTCCTCGGCAGATGTTACAGCGTCTTTAACGTTATTGACCTCTATCTCAATCTTATGGGTAAATGACGTCTTTCGTTTGGCCATCCTGATGGCCTCCCTCACGTTCTTAAAGAGTTTGAGGTGGTTATCCTTGATCAGGACCAGATCATAGAGACCAGACCTGTGTGGATCGCCACCGGCTATCTTTACGGCCCTTTTTTCAAAATAACCGAAGAGGGGTGTTGTTTTTCTCGTTGCGGCAACCCTTATCTCTGGATTAATTCTCTTTGCCCTCCGGATAAATTCATTTGTTAATGTGGTAATTCCACTCATTCTTGATAGTATGTTCAGGGCGGTTCTCTCGATCAGCAGGATATCATTAGAGTCCCCAGAGAGGATAAAGATTTTTTCTCTCTTTTTTACCTTATCCCCGTCATTCACAGATTCAAGGACCTCTATGTTAAATAAATTGAACAGGGTTCTCAGTTCATAGATCCCAGAGACAATACAATCGTTATTTGATATGATCTCCGCTCTAACCCTCTTCCTTGGCGTGAATTCTGTCGTGATATCTCCCGAACCGAGGTCCTCCTCAACCATCCTGAGGAGTTTCCCTTCAAGAACTCTTCTGTTCATTTTTTAATACATCCTCTCTCGTGAAAATGCTCTTTAATTCATAACCCCTTTTAGTTAGCTTCTCTCTGGCGCCCTCGAGTCTATCGACGAGAACAATTACCTCAAGTACCTTACAGCCATAATCCTCTACCACATTTATGGCTTTAAGCAATGAACTCCCGGTCGTTGCGACATCATCTACTATTACAACCTTAGCCCCATTCTTCAATGGGCCCTCGATCAGCTTCTGTTTTCCATGCTCTTTTTGTTTTTTTCTAATAATAAAGGTTGGGATTGGCTTTCCTTTTTGATAGCTTATAACAGAGAATGCCCCACAGATCGGGTCTGCCCCGATACTTAAGCCGCCAAGTGCATCTATCTCTTTTTCCTTTAGCGCATCAAATAGTATCTCTGCTGTCAGGGTTGCGCCCTCCGGGCTCAGGGTAATTAATCTACAATCGATGTAATAATTGCTCTTTCTTCCAGATCTCAGTGTTATCGGGGCCATGGACAATGCCCTTTCTCGAATCAACTTCAAGAGCCTCTCCCGTTTGTTCATCTTCTCCTTTTTATATTAATGTGATCGTAGTCAAAATTCTTGTGGAATCTCACAAATCTCGTAGTTTTTTTCGCCCTTTTGATTGATACCCCTTGGTGTGGTTTTATCTCCCTGGTTATTCGCCCATCTACAATTAACTGGGCATCTCTTCCCTCTCTAATTAACTCTATCCCCGTTTCAGAATCCGCCGGTACGACCAAAGGGGATTGCTCCCTCAAAAATGGATTTACTGGTGTGATTATGTATGCCTTCACCCTCGGATGCAGGATGGGCCCCCCGGAGGACATCGAATGACCCGTGGACCCGGTGGGCGTCGAAACCATAACTCCATCTGCGCGAAATCTGGCAACCTCGATATCATCTATGACTATCTTAAACTCGAGGAGTGATGCCTGTCTTGATAAAATCAGCGCCTCATTCAATGCCTCGACCTCATCATCTATTTTTAATTTCATCCTCTCATCGATGAAGAATTCCCCCCTCAACAGCAGGTCTAATTTATCCATGAAATTTTCTGGACTTAGCTCCGCGAGATGCCCGACCTTTCCCACATTGATGCCCAGGATCAATGGTTCATTGGGCAGTTCGTTAACCGCCCACAGGATAGTCCCATCCCCACCAACGATAACGGCGAGGTCTATCCGCATATCTTTAACCTCTGTCTTCTCCCTGTTGATCTTTTCCGCTGTTATCGGATCGAAGAACACATCTATATCTCTGGAAAATTTATCGACTATCTTCCTTGCCAGCTCACTCTCTACCCTTCTGTGCGCTATTACTCCGACTCTGGATATTCGCATTTTTCAAGAAATCTACATAGATTCAGAATAATTAAAGGTAAATAGAATTAATTAGTTATATCATGCGGTTGCTCTCGGGGCCCCTCTCCCCTTAGATCTTCTCTCCCTCAGGGGGTTTTTCTTGCAGATTATTATGTCTCCGACCCTCGTGACCTCGTCATATGGAATGGTCTCCTCCTGTAGGATCCTCCTTATATCCGTACCCTCCTTACTTGTGAGTTTTCTCAGGCTTAATTGCATTATCTCCCCATTTTCTATATTCAGAATTATATCACCAACCTTACCAACGTATTCTGCCTTTTCCGTAAATATGTCCATCCCATAGATCTGTGATAGTCTTTTGCTCATTTTAACCTTGATTATATTAAATTATGTAAGATAGGTATAAATATGATAAAAATCGTTGGAACTGGACATATCCTGGAGAGGAGCGTGAGGGATGTTGAGAGATTCATCGAGGAGGAAAGGCCCGATATTATAGCCCTTGAGCTCGATACTAAAAGATTCAAGGCGTTGGAGAAGAGCGGATGGAGGCTTGACCTCTCCGATGATGATATTAATTTCAGAGCCTTGCTGAGGGAGATGGTGGGAGGGGGGTCACTTCCTGTATTATTGGAGAGATTTCTGGCACTGATTCAGAGGGACCTCGGCAGGAAATTTGGCGTTCATCCAGGATCCGAGATGGTCGCAGCTATTCAATCTGCAAGGGCCTCTGGCAGGAGGATCGCTCTGATCGATAGAGACATTGAGATAACGCTAAATCATATCCTGAGCATACCAATAAAGGAGAAGATCAGGCTGTTTACGAGGAGCAGCCGTGACCTGAGGCTCGTGGGTGATCTACTGGGGACCAATATAGATGGGATTCTAAGGGAGGAGAATATAGAAAAAATTATGATAGAACTAAAGAAAAGTCTTCCGGCGCTCTATTCCGCGCTGGTCGATGAACGAGATAGGTACATGGCCCATATGCTCCTAAGATTACAGGAAAAATATCCAGGAGAGAGTATCATGGCCATAGTTGGGGCCGGGCATGAAAAGGGGATTAAACGCTACCTTAAGAAAACGGATTTTGCGGATATGGAAAAACTTACGGAGCTGCGCCCCGTATCCAAGATACATCTGATACCGCTCCTTTTTGCCATTATTTTTACATATATATTGATGAAACTCGAATTCATTAGGATTAGAAAATGATCAAAATTTCTTTACTGGGCTGTGGTAACATCGGCAGATTCATAGCAAATGCCATCGACAGGGGGGTTATAAACTGTAAGCTTGTGAAGATCTTTGATAAAAGTCGGAAGGCCATAGAGGAGTTTAACAAAGGTATAAGCTTTACCGTTCCAGTAGCCGATAATATAGAGGATTTAGTCAGAGGTTCGGACCTGGTTGTTGAGGCGGCCTCTCAGGAAGCCGTTAGGGAATACGCAACCAAGATCCTATCTTCTGGAAAGCACTTGATGATAATGAGCGTCGGCGCTCTGGCCGATGATGCCCTTTTTAGAGAGATGAAAAAGATCGCCAGAGAAAAGAATCTAAGGATATATATACCTTCTGGAGCGATCGTCGGTCTGGACGGTATAAATGCGGCAAAACTAATCCAGATAGATTCTGCAGAGATAACCACGAGGAAAAATCCAAAGACCCTCGGGGTTAACGTAAAAGAAGAGACTGTACTCTATGACGGCCCCGCCATTGAGGGTGTCAAGAGGTTTCCGAAGAGCGTAAATGTTGCGGCAACCCTGAGCTTAGCTGGAATCGGCTTAGAGAGAACGAGACTAAGGATAATTGCTGATCCAGGGGTAGATAAAAATATCCACGAGGTTCGAGTAAGTGGAGATTTTGGTGAATTTGAAACGATAACAAAGAACGTTCCATCGCTACAGAACCCAAAAACGAGTTGGTTAGCCGCGCTGTCTGCAATTGCCACCTTAGAGAAGATCTGTAATGTGGTGCAGTTCGGGACATAGAAAAAAACTGATAGTGACAGTTTAGGCATTACAGACCTTCCACTTTTTATACTTCTCTACTAAATACTTAAGTCTAATTAGAGGTGAGCCTTATATGCAAGTAAAAGATCTAAAGCCAAACACAGCCATTGATACCTTGGAGGTAGAGGTAATTGACGTTGAGGAGCCCAGGAGGTTTACCAGCTTTAGAGGGAGTGGCAGGGTAACAAATGCCAGAGTCAGAGACGAAACGGGAGAGGTTAAGCTCACGTTATGGAATGACGAGATTGATCTGGCAACCCCTGGAAGGAAGTTAAGAATCGAAAATGGTTGGGTAAAGGAATATCGTAATGAGCTCCAAATAGGTTCTGGAAGGTTTGGCAGGATTATTGTGAAGAGATAGTTATTCTACCAGAACTAAAAGATGGAAGATGATCTCTTTGTTGTTACAGTCTTAGGTAAGGATAGGGAGGGTCTTGTAGCCGAGATCACAGGAGAATTGGCCGCGGTTAATGTAAATATCGTTGATATAGAGCAGAGTGTGATTCACGGACTGTTCTCTATGTTCATGTTAATAGATACAAGTAAGGCAACGGCAGATATAGATGAGATTAAGGTTAGGCTGTATGAATCCTCCAGAGGACTGGATCTCGACATAAATATTACCCCATTATCTGAATATGGCGAAGAATATGATAAGAGAGAAAAGAAGATTCAGAGGATAACGATACTGGGAAAGGACAAACCAGGAATAGTCGCTGGTATCTCAAGAGCACTCTTCGATCTAAATATAAATATCGAGAGAATTAAGATGATAGCTCGTGGGGATCTATTGGCTATGGAGATGCTCGCTGATTCCAAGGGGTTGCCCTTAGATAGATTGAGAAAGGTCATGGAAAAAACGGGGAATGAGATAGGTGTAGATGTAATCGTTCAGCCAGAGGATATCTCCAGATTTAGAAAAAGGCTCGTGTTATTTGATATGGATGGTACAATCATCGATTCTGAGATTATCGATGAATTGGCAAAGGCGGCAGGTGTTGGGGAGAGGGTTTCCGAACTAACCGCGCAGGGAATGCGTGGGGAGATCGATTTTAAGGAATCACTTAAAAAGAGAGTCGCAATGTTAAAAGGGCTTTCGGAGAACACACTCCAGAGAATTAGGGATGATATGAGGTTAACCCCGGGTGCGGAGGAGTTGATTAATGTCTTAAAGAGAATGGGTTATAAAATAGCGTTAATCAGTGGTGGATTTACGTATTTCACAGACGCACTGAAGGAAAGGCTCGGATTCGATTACGTGTATGCGAATGATCTGGTAATTAAGGATGGAAAGGTGACGGGTGAGATCAGAGGTAAGATCATAGATTCTAAGAGAAAGGCAGAGATCATGGATGAACTGGCGAAGAGGGAGAATATATCCAGAGAGGACATAATCGCTATCGGTGACGGTGCTAATGATCAGATAATGCTTAAAAATGCCGGTCTCGGGATTGCCTTTAACGCCAAAGATGTTCTGAAGAAGGTAGCAGATGGCAGCATATCAAAAAACAACCTGAAGGGATTGATGTATTGTCTCGGCATTTCCGAGAGAGATCTGAAGGGGAGATAATTGTGGTTCTGTGTAGTGCCTAAATCCCCAGAAAACCGCTTAAAAATTCAAACCAAAAACGTGGAGAATAGTGGAAATGACCCCCCCCTCAGACGTAACCTTCCTCTTTTTTCTCAGATCTTAGAGGGATGGCACTATCACTTTTAATACCACCCCACATGGAGCCATACCTCTCCCGTATTTGATGCTCAATTGGCTTTGCTTCGTCAATACTCCTTTTTACATGGGTTGCCTCGATGAGCTCAGAGCCATCTAGAATTGCGCGATCTCCAGCGAGCCTTATCAGACCTCCCAAATCCCTAAGCCTCAATGTAAGAGCGTGTCGTTTTCCATCCAGCTCAAAGGCGCGCCTTCTCGACTCCTTGATGATCTCCTCAATCGCCTCCCTGCTCGCGTGGGGTATCCTACCATCTCTCTCCACCTCCTGAGCGATAAACTGGAGCATTTTTTTCCTGTTTTCATCGATATCGGGCATTGTCGTTTCCAATAGGATTTCATAGCCATTACCAATTATCCTCGACCTTAAAGGGGGCAGAATCCTTCCTATATCTGTTATATTACACGCCCCAACAAAAATGAAGTCACAGGGAACATCCTTGATCTTTACTGAGGCCCCCGCTGAGTGAGGGTTTCTCCCTACGATAGAAAATTTCTTTTCCTGCATTGCCGTTAGGATGAAATTCTGCAGATACTCCATATGTGGCAGTTCATCGATAAAGAGAACCCCCTCGTGGGCTTCGTGAATTGCCCCCGGAATAACTCGCTGATATGCCGGGGTTCCTATCTCCGGATGGCTTCCGTATGGGTCGTGTCTGACATCACCGAGAAGCTCTGTTTCAGAGGCCCCAGTTGCGTGGACAAAGGGAATCCTGTCTATGGGAACGAGAACCTTCATCTGTTTTTTCTCATTCATCTGTTTACTCCTATCCAGCGCAGACTGATCCAAAACACGCACATTCCCGTTACCTGCATTTTGGTACACGATGATCCTCTCTTTGCCATCACTACCTATCCTAGTGGTCTTTACCTCTCTCTCAGGTCTTCTCGTGCCCAATTCAAAGACCTCGGTTATTATGTCCCCAAATGGGGTATTTCTCCTATTCCATAAAATCCTGCTGTATTTATTGGTACCACACCTTGGGCATATCATCTCCTTGACATCACTGATCTCACCACAATTTGAGCACCTAAAACCCAACTGTTCTGCAACGAAGGATGGGACATCTCTGGGTGAAACGAGGATCCCACCCACGGGCTGAGCTTCCTTCTCTTTCTCAAGCTCCTCTCTTTTTATGATCTCAAGTATCGGTCTCTCCGGGTTCTGTGGATTATGAACCACCCGTATCTCCTCATTCGGTCTTGGCAGATTCAATGCCAGTGCCTGAGCGATCATACTCTTCCCAATCCCCGGGGGGCCAACCAGAAGGAGGTTACGTTTCTGTTTTATCGCACTCCTTACCTTGTCTATAGCGTGATCCTGTCCAATGACCCTATCTATCGGATTCTTTGGTATTTCAACATCTCTGGTGGTCTCTATCTCATCCAAGTACATTTTACACTAAGTATAATGTAGATTCTGAAGCATAAAAGTTTAAAAAGAAAGAAGGAACAAAGCTAATCCTTCTCGGTCAAAATCTTTACCCTTTTTGTATTCGAGATCGCGGCTTTATTGATACCCACGATATACTCCACCTTGCTTTCTGCGGCAGCGTCAACCAGGCGCTGGGTCACTATACCGTCAAAAACAATGCAATAGGGCTGAACATCCTTAAGGCTATCTACCAAATCTTTGATCTCTATCTCGGTTATCAACTCCAGGTTTTTGTCATAAAGTCTGGCAGTTAATTTGCCTTTCACCGGAGCCAGAAGCTCCAACAATTTTCTATTCTCCTCGTCTTTTTCCTCGATCCTTTTTCCCCTTCTCTCCAAATAGCCCTTAACCTGGCTCAGGGGAACCTTTCGACGAAGAGCCATTATCACCTCCTTCTTACCGAGTTCTTCTACCTCTTTACCCTTCGGTGCTCTGGCTACGAAATCAACCTCTGCCACCTGTGCCAGCTCTTTTAGAATGATATCTCCCCCCCTGTCCCCATCTAAAAAGGCGATAGTGGTTTTTTGCTTACTCAGATCTATTATCTGTTTTTGTATGTTCGTTCCCCCCACTGCAACGACATTCTTTATGCCACATTTAAGCAGGTTCAGAACGTCCGCTCTTCCCTCAACCAAGATAACACTCTCCGCGGATTCTATCCCGGGACCGGAGGGCAGACCCTGGTAGGTAGTGATCTCACTCGCTTGAACAGACTTTTTTACCTCTTCGGTGAGCTCATCACTCTCGGGGATCTCCTCCTCCATCAATTTTTTAAGTAATTCCTTTGCCCTCTCGATGATGTGTTTCCTCCTTGAGGATCTAGCATCCTCTATCTCTCTAATGCTAATCTTTGCATTACACGGACCCACCCGGTCGACGGTCTCAATCGCCGCGGCGATAATGGATGTTTCCACCATATCCAGGCTTGAGGGTATTACTATGCTACCGGTGGATTTCCCCACCTTGGTTTTGATATTTACCTCAATTCTACCGATTCTTCCGGTTTTTTGCAACTCCCTCAGCTCGAGATCTTCACCCAGCAGACCCTCAGATTGACCGAAGATGGCTCCAACAACATCCGGCTTCTCAACCACACCATCAATCACAATATCCGCATAAATATTGTATTTTATCGTATCTGTAGGTGCCTTCGCCATTTAGATCACCTCATAGTGGGCCCAAAATCAGTCAAGATCGAATCAATTATATGGTTTCTTTCCGTGCACGCTTTCTTTTC